>OBIU01000232.1_pt1 | contig 28781 bp, 22 predicted proteins | sample 1519871 | NCBI WGS metagenome assembly OBIU01 (sample SAMN04209229, study PRJEB22552) | human gut metagenome | biome: gut; material: feces | host: Homo sapiens | place: USA: Oklahoma
CCCGCGGGCTCCCCCGGCGCCGCCGCACAGAGGGAGGATGCCTAGATGTACACCACGAGCTTCGTAGAGATCGCTCTTTCCGAGCTGTTGATGCGCGTGCAGACGCTCAAGCACGACGGCGTCCGGTTCGTGCAGATGTGCGCGGAGAAGAACGCGCAGGACGATATCGACCTGGTCTACACCTTCTACGATGAGAATATCGAGGCGGCGGTGAACCTGATCGCGCCCATCGCTCCCGGCGACAAGGTGCCGTCCATCCAGGAGCTGTATTTCGCCGCGTTCTCATATGAGAACGAGACGCACGACCTGTACGGGGTGCGCTTTGCGAACATGAAGCTCGATTTCGGCGGGCGCTTCTTCAATCTGGCCGAAACCGCGCCCATGACGGTGATCTCGCCCGAGCAGCGGGCGGCGCGCGAGAAGGCCGCGAAGCTTAAGGCGGCCCAGGAGGCGAAGGCCGCGAAGGCTGCCGCCGCCCGTCGCGAGGCCGCGGAGGCCGCTGCCGCGGATCGCGCGCTGAACACGTCCGCGGCCGAAGCCGATGCCGCCGCCGTGGCGGCGGTGAACGCGGCGGCCCCGGCGTCCGTGCAGGGCGATGCCCCGGCGAAGCCCGCGCCCGCGACGGCGCCCGCGGCGGCTGAGGACCGTGCTGCGAAGATGGAGGCGAAGCTCGCCGCCATGGACCCCGAGAAGGCCGCGAAGATTCGCGCGGCGCTCGCGGCGAAGGGCGTGAAGACCGCGGCGGCGGGTGCCCCGGCTGCCGGCGATTCGGCCGATGAGACGATCAAGGAGGGCGAGTAGGCATGGCGACCCGCACCATTCTTCCCTTTGGACCCCAGCACCCCGTGCTGCCCGAGCCCGTTCACCTCGACCTGGTGGTGGAAGACGAGCACGTCGTCGAGGCGATTCCGCAGATCGGCTTCGTGCACCGCGGGCTGGAGAAGCTCGTCGAGAAGCGCGACTACAACCAGTTCATCTACGTCGCGGAGCGCGTATGCGGCATCTGCAGCTTCGGTCACGGCTACGGCTACGCGAGCGCGACCGAGCGCCTGCTGGGCATCGAGATCCCGCGGCGCGCCGAGTATCTGCGGTCCATCCTGCAGGAGCTCTCCCGCATCCACTCGCATCTGCTGTGGCTCGGCCTGCTTGCCGACGCCTTCGGCTTCGAGAGCCTGTTCAACCATTGCTGGCGCCTGCGCGAGACCATCCTCGATATCTTCCAGGAGACCTGCGGAGGGCGCATCATCCTGTCCATCTGCATGGTGGGCGGCATGTCGCATGACATCGACGACGCACTGCTGCGTCGCGTGTGTGAGAAGCTCGACGAGCTCAAGGTGGAGTACCGCGACGTGGTGAACACCATGCTGCATGACGATTCGGTGCGCAGCCGCCTGTGCGGCGTGGGCCGCATCAGTTTCGAGGACGCGCTCGACCTCTCGATGGTGGGTCCCTTCGCGAAGGGGTCCGGCGTCGAGCACGACATGCGCACGACCGGTTTCGGCGCGTACGGCGACCTGGAGCACTTCGAACCCATCATCGCCACCGAAGGGGATTGCTATGCGCGCTGCAAGGTGCGCTGCGAGGAGGTCTACCAGTCCATCGACATCGTCAAGGAGCTCGTGGCGAAGATTCCGCATGACGGCGTCGGCGGGGCGCCGCTTGCGAAGGTGAAGCCGGGCGAGGGGTCGCGCGCCCACGTGCTGATCGAGCAGCCGCGCGGCGAGGCGTTCTACTACGTCGCCGGCAACGGTACCAAGTATCTCGAGCGGTTCCGTCTGCGCACGCCGACGTCCCAGAATCTGGGCGGCATGGTGCGCGCGCTGCAGGGCGTGGAGCTGGCCGACGTGCCCATGATCATCCTCACCATCGACCCTTGCATCAGCTGCACGGAAAGGTAGGTAGCCATGGGTGGATTCAAACTGGGCAGGCTGACCCTGCGTTCGCTGTTCCGCAAGCCGGCGACCATCCAATATCCCGTCGAGCAGCCGGAGAGCTATCCGGTGCTGCGCGGCCACGTGGTGAACGACATCGACGAATGCATCCTATGCGGTCTGTGCGCCCGCTCCTGCCCCGTGCAGGCGCTGGCGGTGAACCGCAAGGAGGGCACGTGGTCGATCAATCCGTACCGCTGCATCCAATGCGCGTATTGCGTGAGCGAGTGCCCGAAGGACTGCCTCTCGATGTCGACGGAGCGCCCGCTGGCGAGCGCCAAGGTGGAGACGGTCGTCGTGCATAAGGAGACCGAGCCGAAGCCCGCGGCGACGGGCACCACGGGGGCGGGCGACCGCTAGGACCTACCCTGCGGCGATGGGCGGCGGCGCCTTGTTTCCGTACCAGTTGCTTGCATTCGAGCGCGCTCCAGGTCGTACAATGGGGATTCGATTATGACGCTCGCCTGAAAGGAAGAGGGCCCATGGCCGATACCGCCGCTCCCGCCAAGGTGTACTTCACCAATCTGCGCTCGCATGGTCGCGAGAGCCAGCTCGACAAGCTCAAGCGACTTATCCGCCGCGCCGGCATCGAGCAGATCGATTTCGAGAACAAGTTCGTCGCCATCAAGATTCACTTCGGCGAGCTGGGCAACCTGTCCTTCCTGCGTCCCAACTACGCGCGTGCCGTCGCCGACGTGGTGAAGGAGCTGGGCGGCATGCCCTTCCTCACCGACTGCAACACGCTGTACGTGGGCAGCCGCAAGAACGCGCTCGAGCACATCGACTGCGCCTACCAGAACGGCTTCACGCCCTATGCGACCGGCTGCCAGGTCATCATCGCCGACGGCCTCAAGGGCACGGACGAGACGCTCGTCCCGGTGAAGAATGGCGAGTACGTGCAGGAAGCCAAGATCGGCCACGCGCTCATGGATGCCGACATCGTGATCTCGCTCACCCATTTCAAGGGGCATGAGCAGGCCGGCTTCGGTGGCTGCATGAAGAACCTCGGCATGGGCGGCGGCAGCCGTGCGGGCAAGATGGAGCAGCATGCGGCGGGCAAGCCGAGTGTCGACGAGGCAAAATGCATCGGATGCCGCGCTTGCGAGCGCATCTGCGCGCACGGTGCGGTGAGCTTCCCGAGCACGCGCGAGCGCACGCTTAAGAACGGCCGCGTGGTCGAGTCGCCCGTGGCGCGCATCGACCATGAGCGCTGCCTGGGCTGCGGCCGCTGTATCGGTGCGTGCAACCAAGACGCCATCGAGCCCGATTACGATGCCGCCGCCGATGTGCTCAACTACAAGATTGCCGAGTACACGCAGGCTATCGTGCGGGACCGCCCGAGCTTCCATATCTCGCTCGCCATCGACGTGAGCCCCAACTGCGACTGCCATGCTGAGAACGACACGCCCATCGTGCCCGATATCGGCATGTTCGCGAGCTTCGACCCCGTGGCCATCGACCAGGCGTGCATCGATGCGGTGCTTGCCATGCCGGCGATGCCCGATACCGAGTTGACCGAGATGCGCGCTAAGTTGGAGGCGGGCGACGGCGTGCCGGAGCGCTGCGAGCACGATCACTTCAACATGACGCATCCGGACACCAACTGGCGCTCGATGATCGAGCACGGCGTGAAGATCGGCCTGGGCACCAACGAGTACGAGCTGATCGAAGTCAAATAGACGATGTGCGCTTCGTGACAAGTGGATAAGGCTGCCGCGCTTCCGTTTGCGGGGGAAACCTGACCGTTCGCCGGTGGCTCGCGGCTGATGGGCGTCGAATTGCGGCTTCATCGCTTGCACGTGATGGCGTTTTCAACTATTCTCAATCTGAAGACACGTGACTGGTAATGCAGGCGGGATCTTTCCAAAGCCCCGAGTGGGAAAGGAGAGGCCCCGCCTGTTTTCTTTCTCGAGGCGCCGAAGCGTTGAAGCGTGAGAAAGGAAGTACCGTGAATTACAACGCGCTTGCGAGTCAAATCATTGAAAAGGTCGGTGGTGCGGTAAACGTGGTGGCGCTGGAGCATTGCTCGACGCGCCTGCGTTTCTCCCTCGTCGACCGTTCCAAGGTCGATATCGACGGCCTCAAGAAGGTCGCGGGCGTCATGGGCGTCATCGACACCGCCCAGTTCCAGGTCGTCATCGGCAACAACGTCGTCGAGGTGTACGACGCCATCCTCAAGGGCCACGCCATCGGCGGTGCCGCCGCCAAGGCGGCTCCCGCCCAGAAGCAGGGCCTCGGTGCGACGCTGCTCGCCAGCATGGTGAGCATCTTCCAGCCGCTCGTCCCCGCCATCGCCGGTGCCGGCGTGCTCAAGAGCCTCCTGCTGCTCGTCAATCTCGTGGGCCTGCTCGCCACCACCGATCCCATCTACATGATGCTCGCGGCGATCTCCGACGCGACCTTCTACTTCCTGCCGCTCATGGTCGCGGTGACTGCCGCGGACACTTTCCGCTGCAACCGCCTCGTGGCGCTCGGCGCGGTGGGCTACCTGTTGCTGCCCGCCACCACCACGGCGCTCTCCGAGGGCACCTACAGCATCTTCGGCTTCGCAGCCCCCGCCATTGCCTACAATTCCCAGGTTTTCCCGGCTGTGCTTTGCGTTGCCTGCCTGGCCCTGTGCGAGCACTTCTTCAACAAGATCTCGCCCAAGCCGATCCGCATCTTCTTCGTGCCCATGATGGCGCTCGCCATCACCATCCCCATGGCGCTGTTCATCCTGGGTCCGCTCGGCTATAACCTCGGCCAGATCCTGACCGCCGGCATTCTCGCGCTCTACGATACCGCCGGCTTCCTCGCCCTCGGTCTGCTCGCCGCCATCCTGCCGTTCATGATCGCCATGGGCATGCACAAGGCGCTCATCCCCTACGCCACCGCCATGATGGGCGAGCTCGGCTATGAGATGCTCTATCTGCCCGCCTCTCTCGCCCATAACATCTCCGAGTCCGGTGCCTGTTTCGCCGTGGCGCTGCGCACCAAGGATTCCGAGCTGCGCCAAACCGCGCTTTCCGCCGGCATCTCCGCGCTCATGGGCATCACCGAGCCCGCTCTGTACGGCGTGACCCTCCAGCATAAGCGCGTCATGATCGGCGTCGTCGCCTCCGGCGCCATCTCCGGCACCGTCATCGGTCTGCTGGGAATCAAGGCATTCGCCCTGGTCGGCCCCGGCCTCGCCAGCATGACCATGTTCACCGATCCCTCCAACAGCAATAACCTTCTGTTCGCTTGCGGTTGCTTTGCCCTGGCCATAGCCGCCTCCTTCATCATCACCTTCATCCTGTGGAAGGACGAGAGCTCCGCCGAGGTTGCCGATCAGGCCGCCTCCGATCCGGTCGATGAGCCCGGTGCCGAGCTCGACGTCGCTTCCGTCGCCGTGGCGTCCCCCGCTGCGGGAGTCGCCGAGGGACTCGAGCAGGTCGCCGACGAGGTGTTCGCCTCCAAGACCCTGGGTGATGGCATCGCGATCGTGCCGTCTGCCGGTGAGCTGGTCGCCCCGTGCGACGCCGAGATCGCCATGGTGTTCCCCACCAACCACGCCATCGGCCTCAAGCTCGACAACGGTTGCGAGTTGCTCATCCATGTGGGCGTCGACACGGTGAAGATGGAGGGCGAGGGCTTTGCCGCGCATGTCGCGGTCGGCGACAAGGTCGGGGCCGGCGACAAGCTGCTCTCATTCGATATCGATGCCATCAAGGCCGCCGGGTACGATTCCACTATCTCCGTCGTGGTGAGCAACGGTGCTCACTTCGCGGTGAGCGATCAGGCAGCCGGCGAGGTCGAGGTGGGCGATCCGCTGTTTACGGTTGAAGGGAAGTAGATGATGGAATACACGTTTCCCGAGGGGTTCCTCTGGGGCGGCGCCACCGCTGCCGGGCAATACGAGGGTGGCTGGAACGAGGGCGGCCGCGGCTGGTCCGTCGGTGATGTCTCACCCGAGCACTTCAGCAGCTCGGTTACGGATTACGACACGAATGTCGGCATGACCACCGCGATCATCGAGGAGGCGCTCGCGCATCCCGAGGACGAGGTACATTATCCTAAGCGCCACGGCAGCGATTTCTACCATCGCTACAAGGAGGATATCTCCCTGATGGCGGAGATGGGCTTCAAGACCTTCCGCATGTCGATCGCTTGGAGCCGCATCTTCCCGCACGCCGACGACGCCGAGCCCAACGAGGAGGGCCTGGCCTTCTACGACGCCGTCTTCGACGAGCTGCTCGCTCACGGAATCGAGCCGCTGGTGACCATGAGCCACTACGAGCCGCCGCTCGACCTCGTTCTGCGCTATGACGGCTGGTACTCGCGTGAGGCGATCGACTTGTTCGTGCGCTACGTCGAGACCATCTGCCGCCGCTACAAGGACAAGGTCAAGTACTGGCTCACCTTCAACGAGATCGACTCGGTCATTCGCCATCCGTGGGTCTCTGGCGCTCTTGTAAAGGACCGCTTCGAGGGCAAGAACTTCGAAGAGGTCATCTACCAGGCGATGCATCACCAGTTCGTGGCGAGCGCCCTGGCGACCAAGGTCTGCCACGAGATCATCCCCGGCGCCCAGGTGGGGTGCATGCTCACCAAGCTCACGTACTATCCCTACACCTGCAAGCCCGAGGACGTCCTTGCCGCGCAGCAGCGGATGCGTGCCACGTACGCCTTCGGCGATACGCAGGTGTTCGGCGAGTACCCGGCTTACCTGCTCGCCGAGTACCGTAACAAGGGCATCGAGATCAAGATGGAGCCCGGCGATCTGGAGGCCATGAAGGCATATCCGGTGGACTTCGTGAGCTTCTCGTATTATATGTCGTCGTGCGAGGCGGCTGACACCACGGGTCTCGACGTCACGCCCGGCAACACGATCCTCGCCGTGAAGAACCCGCACCTGCCGACGAGCGAATGGGGCTGGCAGATCGACCCCACGGGTCTGCGCATCTCCCTCGTCGAGCTCTACGACCGCTACCGCAAGCCGCTGTTCGTGGTCGAGAACGGCCTCGGCGCGCGTGACGAGCTCGGGGACGACGGCTCCGTCCATGATTCGTACCGCATCGATTACCTGCGGCAGCACTTCAAGGCGATGTGGGAGGCCGTGCAGTTGGACGGCGTCGAGCTCATGGGCTACACCTCGTGGGCGTGCGTCGACCTGGTCAGCGAGGGAACCAAGCAGATGTCCAAGCGCTACGGTTACGTGTACGTGGATGCGGACGATTACGGCGAGGGTACGTACGACCGCTACCGCAAGGACAGCTTTTACTGGTATAAAGACGTTATATCCAGAAACGGCTTGCGCGAGGGCGATGCATAGCGCTTCTAGCTGTACGTGCACGTGAGAGGGGAGGTCCGGTTCGTCGTGTACACCATCAAGAAGGTGCTCAATTCGAGCGTGGTCCTTGTGACGGACCAGGCCGACCGCGAGTACATACTTTTGGGCAAGGGAATCGGCTACGGTAAGAAGGCCGGGGTTCGGATTGCTCGGTCTGAAGGGGAGCAGGTCTACGTTCCGATTGATAAGGAGCGCTCCGGCCAAGTAGGGGAACTCATGGGTTCCATGCCTCCCGAAGTCGTGGAAATCACGCAGGAGATCGTTCGCGAAGCGGAGCGCATGCTGTCTTGCAGCCTGTCTCCTGCCGTCTATCTCCTGCTCGTCGACCATCTCAAATTCGCGTTGGAGCGGGCTCGCCAGGGGATGGTCATAACGAACCGCGTTTTTTGGGAGATCAAGAACTACTATCCCGAGGAGTTCCGGGCGGGAATGCTCGGTGTTCGTCTGGTGGAAGAACGTATGGGCGTCAGCCTTCCTGAAGAAGAGGCCGCCAATATTGCCTTTCATATCGCGAACGCCAGGGGTTCCGATGGGTCTTCCTATGATGCCGCCCGCTATGCGAAGGTGATTGGCAAGATCATCAACATCGTGGTGTTCTCGATTAACCGGCCGATCGACACGAAGGGCATACACTATCGTCGTTTCGTGACGCATGTGAAGTACTTCGTGGAGCGGTATTTTACGGGTAATCTGCTTGACGGGGATGACGATGCCCTCTTCCTCCAGATGACCGATAGGTATCAGCGCGAGATGGCGATCTCATATAAGATCAAGGAGTTTATGGAGGGCGAGTACGATACGCTTGTAACGCGTGACGAGCTTGTGTATCTGGCCGTTCACATCTGGCGTTTGGTGACGGCGTAGCGAGGTGTCGGCACGCCGTTTTCAAGATGATGCGCCCGGGTGTTGGAGCATGTGCTTCGACGCCCGGGCGTTCTGGTGTGAAAGCGGCGCATATGGTCATCTTGGGAAAGCATGATATGGATAAGCGTCATTTGTGACGAGCGAGCCGCCTGCCGCGCGATAGGCGGAGGGTCCTCCCCTCGTGCCTCAAGCGTATAAGGACCCGGTAAGGAACGTGGAAGCGTCGGCGCAGAAACGGTGCACCTTTCTGCGTTTTTATCCAATTCTGCTATAGTATGCAAAAACGTTTTTGGAGGAATCTCAGCATACATGCCAGACACGAGTGACAGTTCGAAGCCGCGGAAAGCGTCCGCGGCGCCCCACGAAGCCCCTTCCGGGTCCGTTGATGCGGACGCGGCCTGTCCTGATGGCTGCATAGATTCACAAGAGCATGTCACAACTTCATCCATATCGGAGGGCGCGCGGGCGAACGCCGTCGAGGCGCAGCACGCGAGCGCGCCTGTCCTGTCGCGCCCCGCGGATGACGTCTTGGGGGACGCGCGCGCCCTGATCGACGCGGCCTGCGAGGGCGGTGCCGCCGAAGAGGCGCTTGCAGCTGCCGAGCGCGCCGCCACGGCTGCGGCGTCCAAGGCTGCCAAGCGCGCCGCGCAGCGCGCCCTCGAGAAGGCGAGGGCCGCCGACTCCATTCCCCGCTACACCCTGGGTGAAGAGATCTTCAACGCCGTGAGCCACGGCGTAGGCGTGCTGCTGGGCATCGCCGCGCTGGTGCTGCTCATCGTGAAGGCCGCGTTATCCGGCGGGCACCCCGCCGCGCTCGCCGCGGGCATCATCTACGGCGTGACCATCATCTTGGAATACCTGTTCTCCATGCTGTACCATGCGATTCCCGCACGCGGAGCCAAGCGCGTGTTCCGCATCTTCGACCATAGCTGCATCTACCTGCTCATCGCTGGCACCTATACGCCGTTTCTGCTGGTGACGCTCGCCGATTACGACGGGTTCGCCCTGTGCGTCGTCATGTGGGTTCTCGCCGCCGCGGGCATCCTGTTCGAGCTCATCGGCCAGGAGCGCCAGCCGCGCTGGGTGACCATCCTCATCTACCTCGTCATGGGGTGGATGGTGGTCTTCCGCCTGCCGCAGCTGCTGGGAGCGCTCGACCCCGTCGGCATCGGCCTGCTGCTCGCCGGCGGCCTGTGCTACACGGTGGGCACCGCGTTCTATGCGGCGAAGGGCATCCGCTACATGCATAGCGTCTGGCACCTGTGGGTGCTGGCGGGCAGCGTGTGCCAGTTCATGGCGGTGATCCTCTTCGTGATCTAGTTTTCGTCGCTTGCGACATCGCACCTTGGTTCCACCCATCCATCTTGGAGGTTTAACGCGTCCCCATGGACATAACCATCAGCATCATCACCACGGTCGTCCTCACCGTCGTCAACGGCTTCTTCTCGATGTCGGAGATGGCGCTCACCACCGCCAAGCGCGCGGTCCTCGACCATGAGGCGGAGGAGGGCGACCGCCGCGCGAAGCGCGCATCCGAGCTCGCGTCCGATTCGGGCAACTTCCTGGCAACCATCCAGGTCGCCATCACGCTCGTCGGCTTCGCGTCGTCCGCCGTGGCATCGACGAACCTGTCCGACCCGCTGGCGTCGTGGCTGTCGAGCTTCGGCATCGAGCCGCTGTCGATGATCGCGCCGGGCCTCGCCCCCGTGCTCATCACGCTCGCGGTGTCCTACCTCTCCATCGTGGTGGGCGAGCTCGTGCCCAAGCGCATCGCGTTGGCCGACGCCGAGGGCATGGCGAAGCGCGTGGCGCAGCCGCTCACGGTGTTCCAGAAGATCGCGCGCCCGCTCGTGTGGTTTACCCAGGCCTCTGCGAACGGTCTGGCCCGCCTCATGCGCATCAAGAGCGGCGATGACCGCCAGAACGTCTCCGAAGAGGAGATCAAGTACATGATCAACGAGCAGGAGACGCTGCTCGACGAGGAGAAGCGCATCATCCACGAGGTGATGGACCTGGGCGACGCGGTTGCCCGCGAGGTCATGGTGCCGCGCGTCGACGTGACGATGGTCGAGGACGACCAGACGGTTGCCGAGGTGCTGGGCCTCATGCGCCAGACGGGCTTCTCGCGCATGCCCGTCTACCACGAGGATCCCGATAACATCATCGGCATCGCGCATATCAAGGACTTCATCGGCCTGGCGCTGGACGGCAAGGCCGACGTGATGGCCTCCGAGAACCTGCGCGACGCCGCGTTCGTGCCCGACACCAAGGACATCCTGCCGTTGCTTTCCGAGATGCAGACCGCTCACGACCAGATCGTGGTGGTCGTGGACGAGTACGGCGGGACCGCCGGCATCATCACGGTCGAGGACATCGTCGAGGAGATCGTGGGCGAGATCGAGGACGAATTCGATCCCGATAACAAGTACCTCACGCGCCTGTCGAAGCGCGAGTGGCTGGTCGACGGCCGCTTCTCGTGCGATGATGCGGTGGAGCTGGGCTGGCCCATCGAGGAAAGCGACGATTACGAGACGATCGCCGGCTGGATTCTCGATCTGTGCGACTCCGTGCCCGATATCGGCGAGGTGTTCGAGGTTGATGGGTACAAGTTCAAGGTGCAGTCCATGCGGGGCCAGCGCATCTCGCTGATTCGCGTGACGGCGCCTGCGGAAACGAAGGCGCCCGAGGAGCCCGGGGACGAAGAGGATGCGAAGCATCCGTCGTTGCGCATGGGGAAGCACGAGGACGAGTAGACTTCTTGCAGGCTGAGGCGCTGCGAGCAGGAAGGGGACAACGGCCATGGCAGAGCTGTTCAACATCATCAAGATCTCGGTTGGAGCAGACAAGCTCACCGCTCGCGTTCAGGTGAACCCCGGCATGCCGGTGCGCACCTGCGAGGATATCGAGGCCACGGCGCGCGTGTACTACCTCGCTCCCGCCATCGCCATGCATACGTGCCTGGGCGATGCCGGCGAGCACTTCCAGGATTGCATGAGCGATACCGAGGTCGCGCACCTGCTCGAGCATCTCACGGTCGAGATCATGAACGAGACGGGGCTCGCCGGCGACATCGTGAGCGGCCGCACGCACGCGGTCCCCGGTGACGACCGGCTCTTCGACATCGACCTGTCCTGCCCCGATGACGCGCTCACCGTGGGGTCGCTGTCGTCCGCCACGTTCATGATGGACTGGGCGTTTCTGTATGGCGATCAGCCCGCGCCCGACTTCCCCGGCACCGTGGCGGCCCTACGCCATCTCATGCTGAAGCTGCGCGGCGAGGACGAGGAGACGGGGCGGCATGCGCCCGACCCGCAGATGCTCGATGCCGCGTATGAAGAGGGGCAGGCGCGCGCCACCATGAACGAGATGGGCGCGAGCGTGCTGTTCGGAGGCGCTGCCGCCGATGGCGTCGAATATGGCGATTCTGAGACAGGCGCATCGGACGATCCGGGCGCGACCATGATGATGCCTCCGATCAACGGCTAGGCCGCGGTCGCCGCAACGCGCATCGTCCCCGCCTCTGCCGCGGGCGCCGAGATGCGCATGTCCGCTTGCGGTTGCGCCGCAACGCGCGGCGGACTCTCGAGGACGCGCGCTCCGAAACGTTTGACAGCGGGTGTTTTGCGTCCAGCTGGGTATAATGGTTCATCAACAAGGTCGAATCATGACTTGTGGAAGGATATCGATATGGGTAAAGGTCTTGCTTTCGTAACGGGTGCCGCTCTGGGAGCCGCCGCGGGAACGATCATCGGTTTGCTGGTCGCTCCGCGCTCGGGCGCCGAGACGCGCGCCATGGCGGCGGACATGGCGAACGATGCCTGGGATTCCGCGCGTGATATGTATGAGCAGGGCATCGACCAGGCCCGCGCCGCAGCGACCGATTTCGGCCCCATGATGGATGCCAAGACCGATGAGCTCCGCGCCAAGGTCGACCTCGCGCGCGAGCGCATGGACCAGCTTCGCGAGTCCCTCAACGATGCCATCGCCGGCGGCAACGTAACCCCCGCTGCGGACGTCGTTGTGGAAAGCTCCGTGGCCGAGGCTCCCGTCGAGGCGTAGATGCGCGTAGCAGATTTCCAAGGTGCTCACGTCTATCGCCTGCTGCCCGAGGGCCAGCGGACGAAGAAGGACGGAACCCCGAAGGATCCCAAGAGGCTCGGCAAGGTCCATCTTCCCGTGTTCACGCCGGACGGCCGCACCGTGGTGGGCTTCATGGTGAAGCTCCCCGATATCGCGGGCATGATCAAGCAGGAAGACCGCTTCGTCGCGCTCGATGCGCTCGATGTACGCGACGGGCAGCTGGTCGTCGCCGATATGCGCGAATCCTATGACGCCCCGGCGGCGAAGCGTCTGGGCGTCGACCTGGATGCATGCATCATCTGGACGGGAATGGACGTCGTGACCAAGACGGGCAAGAAGCTCGGCTACTGCGCCGATGTGACCTGTCATCCTCGCACCGGCGCCGTGCAGGAGTTCCTCATCACGCCGGGAGCGGCGTCGAGCGCCCTGATCGGCCACATAACCATGCCGGTCGACATGCTGGTCGGCTATAAGCGCGGAGCCATGGTCGTCGCCGACGAAGCGGCGGTGCTGGAGTTTTCGGGCGGCGCGGCGGCCAAGGCGGCCGAAGCGTCCGTCAAGGTGAGCGAGGGCGTCAAGAAGGGCGCCAAGACGCTCGACGAGAAGGGCTCCGAAGCCGTGACCAAGGGGAGCCGCGCGCTCGGCGAGCGCATCGGGAAAACCGGCGAGGCCTTCAAGGGCTTCTCCGATGAGTACCACAAGGCCGCGGGCACGCCGGCTAAGAAGAAGGGCGCCGCCGCGAAGACGTCGGGCTCAGGCGCTGGCGCCAAGAAGAAGGCCGCTCCGGCGCAGGGCTCGGCTGCCCGCGCGGTGGGCAAGCAGCTCGGAAAGACGACGGGCATGTTCCAGGCGTTTGCGAGCGAGTTCAAGAAAGCGTCGGGGTCGTCGGGTAAGAAGTAGCGCGAGACTCCCGCATCGGATCGACCGCCGCGTGCGGCGGCGGGGGATAAGGAGAACCGTTGCCTTACTACACCACCTCCTACTCCACAAAGAAGCGGCCGACGTATCGCAAGGGGCCGTCGGATCATCTTCCCGGCGCCCATAAGCGCCGTCCGCGCAAGCCCGGCGCCCAGTACCTGCGCCATTCGCAGGGATTCGGGCGTCGGAGCTCGCGCCAGATGAATACGCGCCGTCCTGCGAACTCGCGCCGGCCCTATGCCTTCATCGCCGTGGGTTGCGCGCTGCTGTTCTTTATCGCGAGCATCATCTGGTATGCCAACCGCAGCGTCGACATCACGCTGAACGGCAGTACCGTCAAGGCGCGCATCAATTCCTCGTTGGAGCAGCTCATTACCGACCAGGGCCTCGAGCCCACGCCGGGCAAGCTGCTGGCGGTCGATGATTCCGTGCTGGACAAGCGCGGGGGCGAGCGGGTTTCCGTCAAGCTGAACGGGAAGCAGGTCGAGGACGACAAGCTCGTCGACACGAAGCTGCAGGAGCACGACGAGGTCGAGGTGGCGAACGGTCGCGATGAATACGAGCCCCATGAGGTGCAGGCGACTGCGATCGCGCCCCAGCTGGTCATCAAGGGGAGCGGCGCGATCGAATACGTGACGACCTGGGGCGTCCCCGGCCGCAGCGAGGTCTGGACGGGCAAGACGTCGGGCAAGACCCAGGATCGCGGCGTCGTCGAGGAGGTCGTGGACTGCGTGGTGACGCGCCGCTTCGTCTCTCCCGATGTGAAGGGCAAGCAGTACGTCGCCCTGACGTTCGATGAGGGGCCGAGCGAATACACCGAGCAGATCGTGCGCATCCTGAAGGAGAAGAAGGCGTCCGCGACGTTCTTCCTCTCGGGGGACGCGGTCGAGGCGCATCCCGCGGCCGCGAAGGCGATCGCCGACGCGGGGTTCGAGATCGGTTCCAACTCGTATGAGGACAAGAGCCTCGCCGAGCTGACGGCGTCCGAGGCGCGCAAGCAGCTCGAGGACGGGTTCAGCGCGATCGAGAAGGCGACCGGTGTGCGGACCGCGCTGCTGCGGGCGCCCTTTGCGGCGTTTAGCGAGCAGAATTGGGCGGATGCCATGGATATGGTGGGTGCCGTGGTCTCCTGGAACGTCGATTCGGGCGACTGGTTGGTACCGGGCGCCGATGCCGTGGTGAAGTCGGTGCTGGACTCGGTCTCCGATGGCAGCATCGTGCTGCTCACGGATGGCGCGTCGACGGGGCAGCAGGCTGTGGAAGCGCTACCCTCGCTCATCGACGAGCTGCGCGCCGCCGGGTACGAGGTCGTGGGGCTATCCGAGCTCATCGCAACCGATCCCGATCTTGCCGACGAGCTGCCCTCGGTGAGCACGGTGTCCATGCCCGAGGACGCCGTTTTGCCGACGGTCGTAAAAGAGGGGGAGTAGGGCTGCTTGGATATCGCCGAATCTGACACATTCGTCATTCTTGTCTGCTCGCAGCTTTTCGTCCGCATGAAGCGCCATCATCGAAGACGATAGCCGTCACCATTCGATTGGGGTTTAGGGTGGAACAGTCAAAACGAGACACGCCGGGCGCCGCCTTGCCGCCGCATCGTGTAGCGGCTTCGAGGCGTCCGCCGCATACGGAGGCGCAACGGACCGCGACGCACGCCGCCGGCGGGCGGGGGTCTGCCCGCCCTTCTCGTCCCATTCCCCATCCGAGGAAGCGCGGCGGTGCGCGCGGGCGAGGCGGCAGCACGCGGTTCATCCCGTTGGCCGTGCTGGCCGTCATGGCATGCTCGGTGCTGTTCATCTGCTACTGGTCGATGTGGCGATCGGTGCCGTTCACGGTCAACGGCAAGGAGTGCGCGGCGCGAGTCGGCACCCCTCTGGAAACCCTGCTTGAGGATAACGGGTACTTCGGTGCCGCCCCGGGGCGCCTGCTCTCCATCGGCGGCGCGGTGCTCGCGGAGGACGGCGGCGACCGCTGCTCCGTCACGATGGACGGCGAGCCCCTCGATATGGCGAAGCTGCCCGAGACGGAGGTACGCGAGGGGTCGAGTATCGAGGTCTCGCAGGGAGCGGACCGCACGGAGGGCTCTTCGGAGAAGACCGTCGCGATGACGCCCGGAATCCAGATGGAGTCGGGCGGGGCCGTGCAGTTCGTGTCGCAATGGGGCGCTCCCGGCAAGAAGGTCGTCACGGTGGGCGACCGTTCGGGCGAGACGATCGACAAGGAGGTCGTGGAGGCTCCCGTCGACATGGTGGTGTCCTCCCTCAATGTGCGGCCCCAGGGCGCGGGCAAGTATATCGCGCTCACCTTTGACGACGGCCCGAGCGGGTACACGCCGGACATTTTGAAGATCCTGGCAGACAAGGGCGCGAAGGCGACCTTCTTCAACCTGGGAAACAGCGAGGGGCGCTACGGCGCCTATGCGAAGCAGCTGGTGGATGAGGGCCAGGAGCTGGCGAGCCATACGAATGCCCATCAATACCTGCCCGACCTGGATGCCGACGCCCTCAGGGCCGAGATCACGGCGTCCGCGGACGCCTTGGAAGCCGCTGCCGGCGTGCGGCCCCAGATGATGCGCGCGCCCTACGGTGCCTTCACGGCGAACGACTGGGCGCGGGCGGGGGATCTGATCAGCTGCAACGTGCTGTGGAACATCGACACGCTCGACTGGAAGCGTCCCGGTGCGGCCGCTATCACCTCGATGGTGCTCGACAACGCGTTCAACGGCGCGATCGTCCTCATGCACGATGGCGGCGGCAACCGCTCGCAGGATGTGGAGGCGCTACCCGGGATCATCGATGGGCTGCGCGCTGCGGGGTACGAGCTGCTCACGGTAAGCGAGCTGCTTGCCAAGGATGATCGATTCCCGGCGGAGGTGGTCGACGGCACCGTGAAGATGCCCGAGGATGCCGAGCTGCCGGCTGCTGGGTGATACCCGGGTTAGCCGAATCGACGTCGCGCATTCTTGTTTCGAACCGAGCGTGCAAGGTTTGCGTAAAACTCGGTCGATGCGCGCGCATGGATGTTATAGTAAAGGGCGGTTGCGGCTTGTCTGCGACCGCTTTTTGTTTTGGAATCAGGGTCACGAGAAAGGCCTCAGGTGAAATCGAAACCCCGACCACACAGTAGCTGCTGACCCTGCGCCGCCCTTCGCTGCGGCTCGCGCGGGGTCGCGCGCCCCATACCGTATGACACGCGTATCGGCGAAGGAGAACCATGAACTATCTTTCCGAGATGCTCAGGCTTCCCGTTCTTGACGTGAACGGCGAGAAGCTCGGTATCGTCAACGACTTCGGCATCGCCACCGGCGAGGTCTTCCCCCATGTGACGTCGCTGGCCTTTCAGGGGCCCGGGAAAACGCCCTTTATGATCAGCTGGCGCAAGTACGTCGACCATGTGGACGATACGGGCGTGTACCTCAACTGTCCCGATACCGACATCCGCTTTTCGTACCTGCAGCCCGACGAGGTGCTGTTGGCGCGCGATATCCTCAACAAGCAGATCGTGGACACGCAGGGCATGAAGGTCGTGCGCGTAAACGATATCAAGTTCTCGATCTCGGGTGAAAACCAGCTGCAGCTGCGCCTGCTCGGCGCCGAGGTGGGCGCGCGCGGCTTGCTGCGCGCGATTCATCCCGCGTTGGAGCGCGTCGTCGAGCGCATGGCGAAGGCCGTGGGCAAACCGCTGGGCGAGGATATCATCGCCTGGTCGTATATGGACCTGCTGGAGCGTTCCACGCAGAACATCAAGCTCTCGGTGTCGCACAAGACGCTCGACGAGCTGCACCCGGCCGATATCGCCGACATCATCGAGCAGCTCGATCCTCGTCTGCGAAGCCAGGTGTTCGCCCAGCTCGATACCGCCCAGGCGGCCGAGGCCATCGCCGAGCTCGACGACGACGAGCTCGTGGCCGAGATGCTCGAGGGCATGACCGACCGCGACGCGTCCTCGATGCTTGCGCTCATGGATCCCGACGACGCCGTCGAGCTCATCGAGGAGCTCGGCAACGAGAAAGCCGAGAAGCTCCTGCGCCTCATGGGCGTCAAGGAGGAGAAGGCCATCCGCAACCTGCTTGGATACGAGGAGGATACCGCGGGCCGCATCATGACGAGCGAGTTCGTGGCGCTGCCCTCCACCGCCACCGTGCAGGACGCCATCGATGCCATCAAGAAGCTCGACGAGGATTTCGAGAGCGTCTACTACGTGTACACCACCGACCCGTCCGGCATGCTCACGGGCGTGCTCTCGCTGCGCACCCTGATCGTGGCGGAGCACGACGCGCGCCTGTCCGAGCTCGCCTACCGCGATGTGGTGTGGGTCGCTCCCGACCTCGACCAGGAGCAGGTGACCGAGGAGATGACCAAGTACGACCTCGTGGCCATTCCGGTGTGCGACGAGAACCGCCATATTCTGGGCATCGTCACGTTCGACGACGCCATGGACGTCATTGCCGAGGAGCATCAGGAGGACCTGCAGATCGCCGGCCTCTCTTCGGGCGAGTCCACCACGGGCGAGTCAGCGCACACCTTCGTGTGGTTCGCCCAGCGCCAGTACTGGATCGCGGTGTGGGCCATCGCGGCTTGCGCCATCGCCGCCATCGCGGTCACGGCGCCAGATCGCATCGCCGCCGACGCCGACGCGCTGCGCATCATCACGAGCGAGGGCCTGTTCGCGCTCATGCCCATCTCCATCATGCCGGTGGTGCTGCTGGCGGCCATGCGCATGACGGCCTTCGTGAAGAACAGCTTCCTGGAGTACGACGACCGCGAGGACGAACCCCGTCCTTATCTGGGATTCTTCCTTAAATCCACGCTCATCGGCCTGGTGCTGGCCGCGGTGGTGTACCTGTGCGGCGAGCTCATGGCCACCACGATCTTCGCGGGCGGCGACCCCATGGTCATCGCCACGTACATGGATTGCTTCCGCAACGCGGCCCTGGTGATCACGGCCACGTATGCGAGCGCGGTGATCTACTTCGCCGTGCTGGTGCGCGGCGAGGATCGCGACCACACGGCCTCGGGCACGTCGCTCACGTTCGCGGCGGTCCTGCTCTCAGCGTTGGCGTACACGGTGCTGGGCGCCGTGCCGTTGCTGTAGGACGGGTTGGGTGAAGCATGCAACCAGAGACTAAACAGAAGCTGACCGTCGCCGCCGTGCTGGGTGCCATGGGCCCCGGTTTGCTGGCGGCCCTCTCGGGTAACGACGCGGGCGGCATCGCAACGTATTCGAGCGCGGGCGCGAGCTACGGCTACGGCACGTTGTGGATGCTGCCGGTTATGGCGTTGCTCCTCATCGTGGTGCAGGAGACCGCGGCGCGCTGCGGCTGCGTCACGGGCAAGGGCTTCGCCTCGCTCATCCGCGAGAAGTTCGGCGTGCGCAAGAGCGCCCTGGCGATGGGCGCGCTGCTCATCGCGAACACCGCCGTGACCATCTCCGAGTTCGCGGGCATCGCGAGCGGCTTGGCGCTCTTCGGGGTGCCCAAGACCGTGTCCGTCCCGCTGGTGGCGCTGCTCGTGTGGATGCTCACCATGAGCGGCAGCTTTCGCCGTATCGAGAAGATCCTGCTGCTGGTGAGCTGCGTGTTCGTAACGTACATCGTGGCCGCGTTCCTGGCGGGGCCCAACTGGGGCGAGGTCGCGCTGGCAACCGTCACCCCGCATCTGGTGAACGAGCCGCAGTACGTATCGCTTCTGGTGGCAACCATCGGTACCACCATCGCTCCCTGGATGATCTTCCTGGCGCAGAACAACGTGGTCGATAAGAACATCGACGAGGACGGCATCGTGCTGCAGCGCATCGACACCGCCACCGGCTCCATCATCGCCTGCGCCATCGCGTGGTTCATCATCGTGACCACGGGCGCCGTGCTGCATCCGGCGGGCATCGAGGTCGCCGACGCGGCCGATGCCGCGCTCGCGCTCGAGCCCATCGCCGGCGAGTTCTCCACGATCCTCTTCGCCTCGGGGCTGGTCGCCGCGAGCTTCTTGGCGGCATGCGTGCTGCCCGGCGTGACCTCGAGCGCTATCTGCGAGGCGTTCGGTTGGGAGCGCGGCGCCGACCGCAGCTGGGACGAGGCGCCCGTGTACCGCGGCATCATCACCGCCGTCATCGCGGCGTCCGCGCTGCTGGTCATCATGCCCGGCGTCGACCTGTTCCAGATCATGATGAGCGCGCAGGTCATCAACGGCGTGCTGCTGCCCGTGCTCTTGGTGTTCCTGGTGTTCATCGCCCAGGACAAGCACATCATGGGCAAGTACCGCAACGGCCGTGCGTGGAACGTCCTCACCTGGGGCACGATCGTGTTGATCACCGTGCTCACCGCGGTGATGTTCGGCCTGCAGGCACTCGGCTACTAGCGGGGACTGCGGGCGGGCGCGTTGCTGCTGCGTGCGCGTTGCCGTTGCGGGCGGGTCGCCGTTGCTGCGTGCGGGCGTTGCTGCGGGCGGGACGCTGCTGTTGGCGGGCGCCCCGGCGGGTCGCCGTTGCTGCTGTGGGCGGGGTGTCCTCGCGGGTCGCCGCCGCGTGAGGGCGCTTCGTTGGAATTTCGTGCACTTGAAGGCAGTGTGCCGTTTTCGAGCAGTTTGAGGCAGCGAGAATCGCTATCAGGAGCTTTATGCTGCCTTCAAGTGCACGAAATTCTGCAAAATGCCTTCAAGTGCACGAAATTCCGCTAACTGCCTTCAAGTGCGCGAAATTCCGGCAGCTTTTCCGCCTGCAAAGTGCACGAATCGGCATCTATCGCCTTGCCATGCGAGCGGCTGCGCGGTCAGCCCATCGGTCGCGCGCGGGCGCTATCGGGACTCGGTGGCCGCGTCGCTTTTGAAGAGCTGCGCCCCGGCGTTCGACGCCCAGGTGTTGGCAAGCTGGTCGACGAGGGCGATGACCTGCTGGTCCACGTGGTCCTCGGGATGGATGGGGAGATCCTTTTCTACAGCCTGGTAGATGAGCTGGATATAGTAGGCGGCGCCGTCGGATGACAGATGCGTGCCGTCGCCGTCGAACAGCTCGGCTCGCCCCTCGCTGAGCGCGTACCAATCGATGACGCGCACGTTGCCATAGCGGTCGGCCGCCCGGGCGATGGCCTCGTTGGTGGGCGCCACCCAAGGCTGCGGGCTGCGGGTGGTGACGAAGACCGCGATGCGATCCGGGCCGATGAGGTTCATGATCGTATCGATATCGCTATCGGTCACCAGTCCGTTCGTGCCGAGCGCGATGACGACGATCTTGCCGAGCTGCCCGTTTGCCAGGTAGGTTGAAATCAAGTCGATTCCCGTGCTGAACTGCCTGTTCTTCTTGGCGTCGATCAGGCCGTGCGGGAAGGTCGCCTCGAAATCCGGAATGGTGCGCAGCGAGACGGAGTCGCCGACCATGAGGACGTCGTACGCGTTTTCGGAAAACTGGGTCGCGGGTTCCTCACCGGCCGCCCCGCCCGACCCGGACTGGGCGTTTGCCGGGGAACCGCCCTGATCGTCGTCTCCTTGGGCGAGCAGCGCGGCACCCTCATCGCTCAATGCGGAGATTCCGGGGACGAATGCCAACGCGCCGACGGCCGCTATCGTCAGGACTCCGGCGAGAGCCAGGGGAACCGGGTGGCGTCGAGCGAGCGCGCGGGGCGTCGATCCGCTTTTCAGCTGCTTCGCCACGTTGCCGACCAGGCCGTGGCGGAAGGGCGTCTCGATGAAGCGGTAGGAGAGCTCCGCTGCCGCTAGGACGACGGCGAGCTGGACGGCCGTTTCCCACCAGGAGTCGGCGGTGATGTCGGCAACGGGGTTCATCAGCGCGAGCAGGGGGAAATGCCAGAGGTAGATGCTGTAGGAGCGCTTACCGAGCCAGACGAGCGGCTCGAGCGAGAACGCCTTGGCGAGCAGGCCCTCGGGCTGCATGCAGGCGGCGATGAGCATGAGGGTGAAAAGGGAGCACAGCAGCATGCCGCCGCGATAGGGGAAGGCGGAGTACCCGTTCGTGAATACGAACAGGGCCACCAGGCCGGCGAGCCCGAGGCAGCCGATGAGATCGAGCTCGCGCGAGGGCTTTTCCGCCTCGGAGGGAGGTGCTGCCGGCGGAAGCGTGCCGTGCAGGCAGTATGCGAGCATGCGTCGCGGCGAGAGCGCGGCATCGGGGATGAAAGCCAGCCACACGCCCAGGAGCAGGGAGAACGCCCGTGTGTCCGTACCGTAGTAGATGCGGCTGGGGTCGGCGCCGGGGGCGTAGAGCGCCGTCATGGCAAGCGCCGACGCCGCGGCGAGCACCAGGACGGTTCGGCGAACCACCGGGCGCTTCACGTGCAGGCTGAGCATGGCCATGAGCAAAGGGGGCCAGATGAGGTAGAACTGCTCCTCGATGGCGAGCGACCAGAAGTGCGTCAAGGGGGAGGGGTCGCCGAGCGCGGCGAAATAGGAGGCGTCCTGGGAAATCTGCCACCAGTTGTTGAAGAATAGCAACGACGGCAGGATGTCGGGGCGCATCTTCGTGAGCATCACGCGGTTGAAGATGGCGCAGAGGACGATGACGACCACGATCAGCGCGACGATCGCGGGCAGCAGGCGCCGCGCGCGACGGATCCAGAACTGCTTGAGGTCGATGCGCCCGTTCGCATCGTATTCGCGTAGCAGCAGGCGGGTGATGATGAAGCCCGAGATGACGAAGAACATCGTGACGCCCAGCAAGCCGCCGGACATCCAGGGGAGATGCAGGTGGTAGAGCACGACGGCGATAACGGCGAGCGTGCGAATGCCGTCGAGTGCGGGTATATAGCGTCGCTGCTGCGCCGGCGCGGCGGACGCGCGGGAGGCGTGGATACGTGCGGACACCGGTCCGTGGGCGCCGGCCGAGGATGCCGCACTTGTCGGCGCGGGGGTACCGGAGCCGCCGGCCGAGGGGACGGATGTCTTTGTGACGACGTGCTCCGCGCGGCTGGGCGGAACGGTTGACGGGTGCGTTGTCATGGATACCTCGATGGTACTTCGATTCTGGTTCGTAAAGGTATGCGGCTTCATTGTATCGATTTGCCCTGAGCGCTTGCAGGGTGATACCGCGAGCATAGGAAAAACGCCCCGCAGCGCAAGGCTGCGAGGCGCTTCGAGGAAGATGAGGGTTGCGGGAAGCTAGAACTTCACCTGGGGGACGTCGCGCGATTCGGGCGCAGCCTCGAATCCGGAGCGCTCCTTGAACTGGAAGATGCCGGCGAAGATGTTTCCGGGGAACGTCTGGATGGAGTTGTTGTACTTCAGCACGCAGTCGTTGTAGCTCTGGCGCGCGTAGGAGATCTTGTTCTCGGTGTCCTCGAGCGTGCTCTGGAGCTGGCTGAAGCTGGTGTTCGCCTTGAGGTCGGGGTAGGCCTCTGCCACGGCGAGCAGCTGGCGCAGGGCGCCGGTGAGAACGTTGTCGGCTGCGATCTTCTCCTCCGGCGTCGTGGCGGAGACGGCGGCGTTGCGGGCGGATGTCACGGCATCGAGGGTCTCCCTTTCGTGGGAGGCATAGCCCTTGACGGTCTCGACCAGGTTGGGGATGAGGTCGTTGCGACGCTGCAACTGCGTATCGATGTTCTGCCACGCGTTGTCGATGCGGTTGCGCAGCGTGACCATGTTGTTGTAGATGCCTGCGATGGCGCTGGCGATGGCCACGATGATGACGATACCGATAATCACGGGAAGCATGGATAAACCCCTGTCTCTTCTGAGCGCCTTCAAAGCGTCGGCGCATACATGAATCAGTATACCCCGCTCGATGCCGAGCCTTTCAGGCGACCTTGCCGAGCGGTAGGGGAAAGGGGCACGGTGCGGGGAGCCGGACGCTGAGCGCGGCGCGGGCACTTGAGCGCGCGAGGGGGCGGAGTCACGATGACGCCCCGCCTGCGTGCGATCCCGTCCTTGTTGGAAGATTGGGTATCGATGCTCACGGGCGCACCGGAGGGAATCTGGGAATCCCTACCGACGCAGTTTGTTGACAGGCGTACGCTAAGCGACACAATGAGGTTCAAGCGCTTACAAGAATGAGCGATATGTGAAAACGGACGTCGGGGGACGAACTATGGATCTTCGCGTGAAGAAGACGTATGGCGCGCTGATCGCTGCGTGCACCAAATTGCTGAGCGAAAACCGATTCGAAGATATGTCGGTGGCGATGTTGTGCGACGAGGCCCTGATTCGCCGCACGACGTTTTACAAGCATTTCGCCGATAAAGCGGAGTTCTTCGCGTTCTACGTTGAAAACCTTCGTATCGACATGGTCGAGCGGGGCAGGCGTCTGGCCGATGACGAGGGCGTGTTCGAGGACGATGCGCTGGAGCGCCGCGCGATCCTGCGCGAGTTCGCAGACTACCTGCTGGAGCACGAGGACCTGATGGACAACATCTTCTCGAGCTCGATGTCGGGCGTGCTGATAGCGGTTATCTGCGACAAGATCGCGGAGTCGTTCTACGACCGCGCCCGGCGCACCGCCCCCAAGGAGATGACGGCTTCCGGCGACCTGGTCGACCGGGCGGAGTTCGCTGCGGGCGGCGTGGTGCGCGTCATGATGCACTGGTGGGACGAAGAGAACCGCGCCGAGCGCCGGGACGACTTCGTTGAGACGTCGGCGGGGCTCGCGGCGCGCATCCTCGACGAGTAGCGAGGGGGGATTCGCGTCCGGCTCCGCCGTCCGCGGCTTCGGCCGGCTGCCGCCGGCCTCGCACGCTCGCTGGGAAACGCTCGCGCGTTTCCTCAGTCTCGCGACCCCAATGGGTTCGAATCCCCGCGCGTTCCACGAAAAAGCGAGCCCACCGGACTCGCTACTCTGTCTAACCTGGCGGAGAGAGGGGGATTCGGGGCTGCTGCGCAGCCCTTCGCTGCGGGGCCTGGCGGCCCCTTGCGCGCTGCGCCGGCAAATGCTCAGCGCATTTGCTCGGCTTCGCGCCCTTGCGGGTTCGAATCCCCGCGCGTTCCACGAAAAAGCGAGCCCACCGGACTCGCTGCTCTGTCTAACCTGGCGGAGAGAGGGGGATTCGAACCCCCGGAACGCTTGCGCGCCCAACGGTTTTCAAGACCGCCGCATTCAACCGCTCTGCCATCTCTCCATGCTTGGTAATGATAGCATCGAATGGTACATGGAGAACAGAAGGGAACGCGATGCAGTTGAGCGAGCAGGAGGAGACCACATCTCACGAGCGCTTCATGCGGGAGGCGCTGGCCGAGGCGCGCGAGGCGGCTTTGGCGGGGGAGGTGCCCATCGGGGCCGTGGTGGTCCGGGGCGGGGAGGTCATCGCCCGCGCCCACAACGTTCGCGAGCGGGATGACGACCCGTCCTCCCATGCCGAGTTCAACGCCATCCTGGAGGCTTCGAAGAGGCTGGGGCGCTGGCGCCTCAGCGACTGCATCGTCTACGTGACGCTCGAGCCCTGTCTCATGTGCGCCGGCCTCATGGTGAACGCGCGCGTGGGCGCGTGCGTGTACGGAGCAGCGGACCCCAAGGGAGGAGCGCTGGGCAGCCTGTATGCCGTCCATGCCGATTCGCGCCTCAACCATCGGTTCGATGTGGTGCCGGGGGTGCTTGCCGAGGAGTGCACGCGGGAGCTGAAGGATTTCTTCGCAACCATCCGCGCGTCGCGCAAGGGGTCCGAACCCCGGGAGGGCGCCGCGGAGAGGGCCGGTCTGCTGCGCCACACGGATGAATACGAGGAAGCCGAGCGTCTTCACCTGCGGAAACGCGACGACGAGCGGGATGTGGTGCGATGCGCGCCGGCGCCCCTTGCCGGTGCCGCGCCGGCCAGCGCACCGCTTTCCCTGGTGCTCGCGATCGATTCCTTCAAGGGCTCCGCTACCAGCGATCAGGTCGAATGCTGGTTCGAGGAGGGCGTTCGCCGTGCGTGTCCCGACGCCCGCATCGAGCGCGTGCTTCTCGCCGATGGCGGCGAGGGCACCGTCGCCGCGGCCTCGCGGGCGCTCGACGGAACGATGCGCGCCGTGTCTGCACACGATCCTTTCGGCGGGAGCGTCGAGACGGAGTATCTCGTGACGCGCGACGGGGACGCGGTCGTCGAGGCATCCGCGGTCAACGGTATCGAGTTTTCCGGTTGTACGCACGATGAAGCCCTGCGCGCGTCATCCTACGGGGTGGGCGAGCTCGTCCGCGACGCCGTGCGGTCCGGTGCTCGCCGCATCTACGTGGGACTGGGGGGCAGCGCGACGAGCGATGGCGGCGCGGGCTTTCTCCAGGCGCTGGGCGCGCGCATCTTGGATGAGTCGGGGGAGCAGGTCCCACCCGGGGTCGAGGGACTGGCTTCGGTGCGCACCGTCGATCTGACGGCCGCCCTCGACTTGCTGGCGGATGTCGAGCTCATCGCGCTGGCAGACGTCGACAACCCCTTGGTCGGCAAGCGCGGCGCCATCCGCGTCTTCGGCCCTCAAAAGGGCCTGGCCGACCATCCGACGCCGCGCGGTGCGTGCGCCATGCTGTTCGACCAGCTTGACCGGGACATGATCGCGTACGCCACGCTGCTCGACCGTGCTCGCGCCGCCTTGGATGACGGGGCCGCCGCGGCATCGGAGACCCCGTCCGAGCGTCGCTTCCGCACCGTGCTGGGCGTTCCCGGCGCGGGGGCGGCGGGCGGTCTGGGGGCCGCCATGCTGGCCTGCGGGGCCAGGCTTATCTCCGGTGCGGAGGCCCTGCTGGACCTCGCCCATTTCGACAGCCTGCTCGCCGACGCCGACGCCGTCGTCACCGGCGAGGGCCAGATCGACGAGCAGACGGCCGGCGGGAAAGGTCCGTCGATCGTCGCTCGTCGCGCCAAGAAGGCGGGGAAGCCCGTTCTCGCGGTTGCCGGCGGCCGCGTGATGGGGTTGGACGAGGTATACCGCGCCGGTATCGACGCCGTGCTGCCGGTGGTGCGCGCCCCCATGTCCATGGACCGCGCCCTGTCTGCTCAGGAGACGCGACGAAACCTCGTGTGCGCGGGGGAGACGGTCGCCCGGATGCTTTGCCTTCGCGGGTGGCGGCAATAGCGGGACCGAATTGCTAGCAACGGTTGGAACGGATGGAGAACGCCATGGGCCATGCAGCCATCAGCTATAACTTCGACGAGGTCATCGACCGTCGTCATGATGCCTTCAGCTATTCGAGCAAGTGGAGCACGAGCCATCATACGGCCGAGCATTGCGGGGTGTCCGAGATCACCGACGACCATATCGCCCTGTTCACAGCCGATATGGACTTCCGCTGCGCGCAGCCCATCCTGGACGCGCTGCGCGCGACGGTGGACCACGGCATCTTCGGCTATTCCACGCTCGACGCGAGCGAGCGCTACAGCGAGGCGGTGAAGGGCTGGTTTGCCCGCCGTGATGGCTGGAAGATCAATCCCGACCTCATGCTGTACTGCTCGGGAACCGTGCGCGCGCTGCAGTACGCGGTCGAGGCGTTCACCAGGCCGGGGGACGGCGTGATCATCCAGCGTCCGGTGTACCCGCCGTTTACCAGCAGCGTGGAGGATGCGGGGCGCACGGTGCTGAACAACCAGCTGGTGCGTCATGTCGAGGGGGACGAGCAGGGGGATCTGTACTATACGATGGATTTCGACGGGCTGGAGCAGCTGGCGGCGCGCCCCGAGGCGACCATGCTCATCCTGTGCAACCCCCACAACCCCGTGGGCCGCGTGTGGTCCGAGGACGAGCTGCGCCGCGTCGCGGATATCTGCACGCGCAACGGCGTGATGATCGTCGCCGACGAGATCCACGGCGACCTGCTGCGCCCGGATGCGACGATGCGCCACCTGGCGCAGGTCGCCCCGTATGCGCGCGTGATGACGTGCACCGCGGTGAACAAGACGTTCAACCTGGCGGGGCTCGCTGCGACCAACCTGGTGTTCAGCGACGCGCGCGATCGCGTTCGCTTCGAGCGCGCCATGGGGTTCGCCGAGCCGAGCCCCTTTGCCATCAGCGCGGTCATCGCGGCGTACGAGCAGGGAGAGGAATGGCTCGAGCAGTGCCGCGCGTATCTCGACGACAACATCGACGCGGTCATCGAGTTCTTCGCCGAGCGCCTGCCCGATGTGCGCGTCCGTCGTCCCGAGGGCACGTACGTGCTGTGGATCGATTTCGAGGACCGTTGCCGTGCGCTGGGCATCGACGCCGACCAGCTGCATCGCCGCATCTACGAGGAGGCCAAGGTCATCCTGCAGGACGGCGTGAAGTTCGATCCCGTCGCAGGCGCTTTCTTCCAGCGCATGTGCGTACCGAGCCCCCGTTCGGTGCTGCTGGAGGCATGCGAGCGCATCGCGGACGCGCTGGCGCTCTAGCCTCAGGCTGGAAAACCTCAAAAGGGGGACAGGCACTTTTCTGAGGCCAGACTTGAGGCGGGCGCCAATCTGGGGGCGGGCGCTGGTTTGGGGGCAGATATTGGCCTGAGCTGGAGCGCTGGTTTGAGGACAAGCGTTGGCTTGAGGCTGGGGCCTGACGCTGGGCATTGACGCGCGTGGCTCCAGGCTGGACTTGGAGCCACGCGCGTCAAAATAGGACGGCGAAAATTGACATATTGGACTCCAAGAGCGCCATGGAGTCGCGGAAAGCAATACATGGGAGGATTTTTCGACATCCGCGGCCCCGAAAACGAATCTGGAGTCGCGGAAGGCAGCCCGCCCGCCTGGTCGCCCGCCCGCTGCGGTGGTCGGCTCGCACATACGTGTTTCCGCTTCGGACCCCTAGGGCGATCCAACTTTTCGTCCGCAGTCCTTCTGGGGGCGCCGGCTCAGATCGGGGATAGACGCCGACCCAGGCGGAGCACCCGAACCCGACCCAGGCGGAGCATCCGACCCAGGTAGAGCGCTCAATCCGAACGGGTCGCCGAGCTCGTTGTTAGGCGAGCATCTTGATGAGCATGCCGATTCCGATGCCGACCGCCCCGCCAACGGCGGCGCCGAGGATGATTTTCAGGCTGTTGAGCACGCCTCTTTTCCACGGTTGCATCTCGCGCGCGTGCTGTCCGGCGAGCGTGTCGCGGTCCACGTGCTCCCCGCGGCTGAACGCCAGCACCTCGCGGTAGGTGACCAGGTCGTGCTGCTTCTTCAAGCGCTCGAGATTGGCGAACGCGATCAGCATGACGAACAGCGCGGCGAGCGCGAACGCCACCGTGGGGATCGCGTGCCCGCCCCATCCCCATTCGTACTGGAGCGCGCCCCAGATCCCGAGCAGCAGAAACGCGACCGCGCTCACCACCGCTACCGTCGAGAGGTTGTTGTACTTCTTGACCGCCTCGTTCATTACCTGTGCCATGGTTCCCACATCTCCTTTGATGAGGGAGTCCACGGTCACCCCGAACACGTTGGAAAGCAGCAGCAGGCTCTGGACGTCCGGATACGTGCGGCCGCACTCCCAGTTGCTGATGGTCTGGCGCGACACGTAGATGCGCTCCGCCAAATCGTCCTGGGAGAGTCCGAGCTCCGTTCGGTGCTCCTTGATGTGCGAGCCCAGCTCCATGTGTCTGCTCCTTGCGGGTCGGGATGACCCTTGTCGAGGGCCACCATGGCATTGACGGGGGAATCGTACCATCAAAGGTCTTTATAGCTTGCCGCCGAAGGGTCAAATCGGGTTGTCAAAAGGCTTTATAAACGGCCGTGAGCTGGGGATTCTCGATATGGCGAAGCGGGCGGAGATGACATGCGGCGGTGCGCGGGTCGCGTCGTCCCGCATGGGAGGGACTAAATGGCTATTTAG
>OBIU01000234.1_pt1 | contig 28622 bp, 22 predicted proteins | sample 1519871 | NCBI WGS metagenome assembly OBIU01 (sample SAMN04209229, study PRJEB22552) | human gut metagenome | biome: gut; material: feces | host: Homo sapiens | place: USA: Oklahoma
CCCGCCGCCCGCAGCCCGCCGCCGCCCGCTGCCTGCAGCCCGCCCGCAGCCCGCCGCCGCCCGCCGCCCGCAGCCCTCCGCCGCCCGCAGCCCGCCGCAGCGCCAGCCGCTGCAGCGTCCGCCCGCCGCCGCTCGCCGACGATGGCTCTCTCAAGGCACTTAACTTCCCTGCTGCTGTGAAAGTTAAGAAATCTTATATGGAATGACTTAGATTTTGTATAACGGAGCCAATAAGGGGATATAGTACAACCGAAAGAAAAAACGCGGCCCGCGTCCAAGCGACTCTGGAGGGCGGCCGCACCGTAGAAGGGATGTCAACCATGAGCAAGATTCTCGGTATTGACCTGGGTACTACCAACTCCGCTATGGCGGTCCTCGAGGGCGGCGCGCCCACCACGATCGTAAACGCCGAGGGCGACCGCACCACCCCGTCCGTCGTGGGCTTCCGTGCCGAGGGCGACCGCATCGTGGGCAAGGCTGCCAAGAACCAGGCCGTCACCAACCCCAAGAACACCGTCTTCTCCATCAAGCGTTTCATGGGCCGCAAGTTCTCCGAGGTGAAGGACGAGCTCAAGACCGTGCCGTACGAGGTCAAGGAGGGCGCCAACGGCCGTTGCGTCGTCATGATCGACGGCAAGGAGTACACGCCCGAGCAGATCAGCGCCATGACCCTGTCCAAGATGAAGGAGGACGCCGAGAAGTATCTGGGCGAGACGATCACCGACGCCGTCATCACCGTCCCCGCGTACTTCAACGACGCCCAGCGCCAGGCCACCAAGGACGCCGGCCGCATCGCCGGCCTCAACGTCAAGCGCATCGTCAACGAGCCCACGGCCTCCGCGCTCGCCTACGGCCTCGATAAGCAGGACAAGGAGCAGAAGGTCCTCGTCTTCGACCTCGGCGGCGGCACCTTCGACGTGTCCCTGCTCGATCTGGCCGACGGCGTCTTCGAGGTTCTCGCCACCAACGGCGACAACCACCTCGGCGGCGACGACTGGGACCAGCGCGTCATCGACTGGATGGCCGACAAGTTCAAGTCCGATCAGGGCGTCGACCTGCGTCAGGACCCCATGGCCCTGCAGCGCCTGAAGGAGGCGGCCGAGAACGCCAAGAAGGAGCTCTCCTCCGCTCAGCAGGCTACCATCAACCTGCCCTTCATCACCGCGATCGACGGCGTGCCGCAGCACCTCAACTACACGCTCTCCCGTGCCGAGTTCGAGCGCATCACGCGCGACCTGCTCGAGCGCTGCAAGGCTCCGGTTACCAAGGCCCTGCGCGACGCCGGCGTCTCCCTCTCCGAGGTTGACGAGGTCATCCTCGTCGGCGGTTCCACCCGCATGCCCGCCGTCCAGGAGCTCGTGAAGACCATGACCGGCAAGCAGCCCAACATGTCCGTGAACCCCGACGAGGTCGTCGCCAACGGCGCCGCCGTTCAGGGTGGCGTCCTCACCGGCGACGTCGAGGGCATCCTGCTGCTCGACGTGACCCCGTTGTCGCTGGGCGTCGAGACCATGGGCGGCATCATGACCAAGATGATCGACCGCAACACCACGATCCCGACCTCCAAGACCGAGGTGTACTCCACGGCCGCGGATAACCAGACCTCCGTCGAGATCAACGTGCTCCAGGGCGAGCGCGAGCTGGCGCGCGACAACAAGTCGCTCGGCAAGTTCCAGCTCACCGGCATCCCGGCCGCCCGCCGCGGCGTCCCGCAGATCGAGGTCACCTTCGACATCGACGCCAACGGCATCGTGAAGGTTTCCGCCAAGGACAAGGGCACCGGCAAGGAGCAGTCCATCACCATCTCCGGCTCCACCGCGCTGTCCGACGAGGAAGTCGACCGCATGGTCAAGGACGCCGAGTCCCATGCCGAGGAGGACAAGAAGCAGAAGGAAGAGGTCGAGGCCCGCAACCAGACCGACTCCCTGTGCTACTCCACCGAGCAGACGCTGAACGAGCTGGGCGACAAGGTCTCCGGTGACCTCAAGTCCAAGGCCGAGACGGCCATCGCCGACGCTAAGAAGGCGCTCGAGGGCTCCGATGTGGACGCGATCAAGTCCGCTGGCGAGAACCTGCAGTCCGTTGCCTACGAGCTCGCCCAGATGGTGTACGCCGACGCGCAGCAGGCCGCTGGCACCGATGGCTCCTCCTCCGATGACGACGTGGTCGACGCCGACTACGAGGTCGTCGACGACGAGTCCAACAACTAACGATGTTCCCGCGTAAGGAGAAGGACGTGAAGATCCCCGTGGAGTCGGCAGAAGAGGTCGAGACGAACGACGTCGAGACCGCGGAGGCCGCAGAAGAGACCGTAGCGTCTGAAGAGGTCGAGGAGGGCGCCGAGCCCCAGCAGGATGCTCCGGCCATGACTGAGGAGGAAATGGTCGAAGCGGCGATCCGCGCTGGCGAGGAGGCGGCCGAGAGCGACTTCAAGTTCAAGTACGAGCAGGCTGCTAAGGAGCTCGAGGCGCTGCGCCACGAGCTCGCCGAGGCGGCGGAGGCCAAGGAGGCGGCCGAAGGCAAGGCCAAGGACGCCGTCGAGCGCCATGCCCGCCTGCAGGCGGACTGGGAGAACTACCGCCGCCGCACCGCCCGCGAGCGCAACGAGGAGCGCGAGCGCGCGACCGAGAAGCTCATCATGGCCCTGCTTCCCTCGATCGACGACATGGAGCGCGCGCTGGCGCACGCCCGCACGCAGGAGCTCTCCGAGAGCTTCGGCCAGTTCGTCGACGGCGTGGACGCGGTGCGCGTGAAGATCATGGGCGTGCTCGAGCACGAGGGCGCCGAGGTCATCGACCCGGCGGGCGAGGCGTTCGACCCCAACATCCACCAGGCGGTGGGTCGCGTGGAGGACGCCGAGCAGTACGACGAGACCGTGAACGACGTGTACCAAAAGGGCTACCGCATGGGCGGCAAGGTCTTGCGACCGGCGATGGTCACGGTGACGTACGGCGGAGCCAAGCGGCCCGCGCCGGAGCCCGAAGCCGAGGATGCCGACGAGGCGTCTGAGGAGTAGCAGCAGATATGCATCGGGGCGCGTCGGATGCCGGCGCGCCCTTGAGCCATTAAGAGCGTCGACGGGGCGGGCGCGTCCCGAGACGGAAGAGGCCGCCCGGCGTGCCGTCGCGGCGAGCGCGGCGGGCCGCATCGGGTGTGCGGCCCCCATGCGGTCGCTTGCGGCGCATCGGGGACGAGGCCTTTCGTTTCGAGTGCATCGCCCGGCTTGGAGACGAATCACAGGAAGGGAGGCAGACGATGCCACAGGGTAAGACTTTCTACGACGTCCTCGGCGTATCACGCGACGCCTCCGACAAAGAGATCAAGACGGCGTTTCGCAAGCTGGCCCAGAAACATCATCCGGATGCGGGCGGCGACGAGGCGAAGTTCAAGGAGCTCAGCGAAGCATACGAGACCCTGTCGGACCCGAAGAAGCGCAAGGAGTACGACCAGATGCTCATGTTCGGCGGTATGCCGGGCGCGGGCGGATCGGGCGGCTACGCGTATTCCGGCGGGGCCGGGGGAGCCGGTTGGGGAGACATCTTCGACAGCATCTTCCGCGGCGAGGGAGCGTTCGGCACCGATTGGGGCCAGGGCTTCGCAGGCGCGGCGGGAGCGTCGGGCGCTCGCGCCCGCAGCCGCAAGGGCAGCGACCTGTCGCTTACGGTGGACGTGTCGGCCGAGGATGCGTTTCGCGGAACCACCCACAAGGTGACCTATCGCATTCCGTCGACGGGCGAGCAGCAGACCATCACCGTTTCGGTGCCCGCGGGCGCGGTGGACGGCGGCAAGCTGCGCTACAAGCGTCGCGGCGAGTACGGAACGGGCGGCGGCGAGCGCGGCGACCTGGTGGTCACCACGCATGTCGAGGAGCATCCGCTCTTCAAGCGCAAGGGCGCCGACGTCACCATGGAGCTGCCCATCTCGATGTACGAGGCCGCCCTGGGGTGCCAGGTCGACGTTCCCACGCCGGGTGGCGCGACGGTGCGCCTCAAGGTTCCGGCGGGTACGCAGAGCGGCAAGACGTTCCGATTCAAGGAGATGGGCGCGCCCGATGTGAAGCATCGCGGCAAGACCGGCGCGCTGCTGGTCAAGGTCGCCGTGCAGGTTCCGATGCGCTTGACCGACGAGGAACGCGAGAAGCTGCAGGAGCTTCGCGAGGCCGACGCACGCGATTATCGCGGGAAGGTCGATCGCTATCGCGCGACGTACTAGCGCGCGACGGGGCGGAGCGGAACGCGCCGACGCGGGGCGCGATGAAGATCGTATTGCATGCGCATGCAGGGGAAGGGTGAACGAGAATGTCCCAGGAAGGACGCGATAAGCCGCTGTACATGATCAGTGTGGCAGCCGAGCTGACGGGCATGCACCCGCAGACGCTGCGCGTGTACGAATCCAAGGGCCTGGTGAATCCCAAGCGGTCGGGCGGCAACACGCGCCTGTACTCGCAAAGCGACATCGAGCGCCTGGAGCTCATCAACCAGCTCACCGACGAGGGCATCAACCTCGCCGGCGTGGTGCGCATCCTGGATATGAAGGAGCGTGCCGAGGAGCGCGAGCGCGAGAACGAGAAGCTGCGCGAGCAGCTGCGCCGCGCCCAGGATGAGCTGCATGAGCTCAAGATGCAGAAGCGCATCACCGCGCTGGCGCCGCGTGACGGCAGCGCGAACCCCGAGCAGGTGCTGCGCGGCCTTTTGGGCGGCGGCGGCCTGTAGGCGAGGGCGGCCGGGAAGGCCGGCGGCAATGATATCTAAACGAAAAGGGCGCTTCGGCGCCCTTTTTGCTGCCGTTCGGGTCGCGCAGGACTCCCTTGGGCCCGCAGGGGCGCTCACTTGGGTATCCTGAACGGCAAGACGCCTCAAATTGGGGACAGGCACTAATTTGAGGCGCGGCGCGAGCGGCGATGCGCGGCGGCAAGGAGGTGCGCCATGGAGCTTGTTATCCTGCTCTACCTCGTAGTATTCCTGGTATTTCTGGTGGTTGCATACTATCTGGTGAAGACGGCGGTGAAGAACGGCGTGAAGGAGGCCTTGCGCGATCACGATGCGCAGCGCGCTGGACACGATGGTTAAACCTGTCGTACTTCGACATGAGCCTCGCGACGCCCGAGTCGTTCGATTCGACGTGGAATCTGCGGTGAGCGAGGACGCGCGCGAGACGGGCGCTTCGGCTTCAGAGCCGGGCGCCCGTTTCCATGGTTGCGCGCGCTCCGGCGAGGATAACCTTTGTTATAAGGACGCTTAATAAATCTTATATATGGAGACTTAGATTTAGGTATAAGAAGGCCGAGTCACGGCAACAATACACCTCGACAGAGCAACGTGCCGCCCCGTAGGGCGGCCGAGGAGAGGTGATACGCATGAGAATCGACAAGTTGGCGATGACATCTAAGGAAGCGCTGCAGAACGCGATCGGCATAGCCGGAGACGCGAGCGCCGGCGCGGTGGAGCCCATCCATCTGCTGGCGGCGCTGCTCACGGGCGGAGAGCGGAACATCTCCGTGATCATCGAGCGCATTGGCGCCGACCCCAAGCAGCTGGCGCGCGCGACGCAGGAGGCCGTGGACAACGCCCCCAAGGTGAGCGGCGAGGCCCAGATCGGCCTGTCGAATGACCTGTCGCGCGTCCTAACCCGCGCGGAGAAGTTCGCCTCCAAGATGGAGGACAACTTCGTGGTGACCGAGCACCTGCTCATGGCGCTCGCCGAGGACCGCGGCCAGGCAGGGCAGATTCTCTCCCAAGCCGGCGTCACGCGCGCCCGCATCGAGGAGGTCTACACCGAGCTGCGCGGCGACGACCGCGTGACTAGCGAGGACGACAAGCTGCAGTTCGAGGCGCTCGAGCAGTACGGACGCAACGTCTGCGACCTCGCGCGCGCCGGCAAGCTGGACCCGGTCATCGGGCGCACCGAGGAGATCCGCCGCACCATCCAGGTGCTCAGCCGCCGCACGAAGAACAACCCCGTGCTCATCGGCGAGCCGGGCGTTGGCAAGACCGCCATCGTGGAGGGCATCGCCCAGCGCATCGTCGCCGGCGACGTGCCCAGCACCCTGCGCGACCGCGACATCATCGAGCTCGACATGAGCGCGCTGGTGGCGGGCGCCAAGTATCGCGGCGAGTTCGAGGATCGCTTGAAGGCAGTGCTCAGGGAGGTGCAGAAGTCCGAGGGCCGCGTCATCCTGTTCATCGACGAGCTCCATACCATCGTGGGCGCGGGCGCGACCGAGGGCTCGATGGACGCCGGCAACATCTTGAAGCCGGCGCTCGCCCGTGGCGACCTGCATGCCATCGGCGCCACCACGCTGGACGAGTACCGCAAGTACATCGAGAAGGACGCGGCGCTGGCCCGTCGCTTCCAGCAGGTGCTGGTGAGCGAGCCCACCGTGGAGGACACCATCTCCATCCTGCGCGGCCTGAAGGAGAAGTACGAGATCTTCCACGGCGTGCACATCACGGATAGCGCGCTGGTGGCGGCGGCGGACCTTTCGGACCGCTACATCGCCGACCGTTTCCTGCCCGACAAGGCCATCGACCTGGTGGACGAGGCGGCGAGCCGCCTGCGTATGGAGCTCGACTCCATGCCGGTGGAGATCGACGCCGTCACCCGCCAGCTCACCCAGATGCAGATCGAGGAGCAGGCGCTCATGAAGGAGTCCGACGAGGCCTCGAAGGAGCGCCTGGAGGCGCTTCGCCAGGAGATCGCGACGATGCAGGAGCAGCTCAACGTCCAGAAGGCCGGCTGGCTCAACCAGAAGAACGCCATCGACCACATCCAGGAGCTCAAGAGCCGCATCGACGACGCAAAGGGCGAGCTGGAGCGCGCGACGCGCGACGGCAACTTCGAGCGCGCCGGCGAGCTGCGCTATTCGGTGATCCCCTCGCTCGAGGCGGAGCGGGCGCAGGCGGAGGCGGCGCTGGAGGAGCAGAAGGCGTCCGGCGAGGGCTTGAACGAGCAGGTGACGTCCGATGAGATCGCCGAGGTCGTGTCCGCGTGGACCGGCGTGCCGGTGTCCAAGATGATGCAGGGCGAGCTGGACAAGCTCAAGACGCTCGAGGACGAGCTGCACCGCCGCGTCATCGGCCAGGATGAGGCCGTGCGCGCCGTGGCCGCCGCCGTGCGCCGCAGCCGCGCGGGCCTGGCGGACCCCGACCGTCCCATCGGCAGCTTCTTCTTCCTGGGCCCCACCGGCGTGGGTAAGACCGAGCTTGCCAAGGCGCTGGCCGAGTGCCTGTTCGACGACGAGCGCGCGCTGGTGCGCATCGACATGTCCGAGTACATGGAGAAGTTCAGCGTGCAGCGCCTTATCGGCGCCCCTCCGGGATACGTGGGCTACGACGAGGGCGGCCAGCTCACCGAGGCGGTGCGCCGCAGGCCCTACAGCGTGATCCTGCTCGATGAGATGGAGAAGGCGCACCCGGACGTCTTCAACGTGCTGCTGCAGGTGCTCGACGACGGTCGCCTCACCGACGGCCAGGGCCGCCAGGTGAGCTTCAAGAACACGATCGTCATCATGACGAGCAACGTGGGCTCGAGCGCTATCGCCGAGTACGCGGGTCGCGACGAGCAGGAGATGCGCCGCCAGGTGGACGAGGCGATGAGCCATACGTTCAGGCCCGAGTTCCTGAACCGTATCGACGACATCGTGGTGTTCCACCCGCTGGGCATGGAGCAGATCGAGCAGATCGTCGACATCCAGCTGGCCGACGTGCGTCGCCGCATGGCGAAGGAGCGCATGACGCTGGCCATCACGCCGGCTGCCAAGCAGATGCTGGCGGTAGGCGGCCTGGACCCGGTGTTCGGCGCCCGTCCGCTCAAGCGCCTCATCCAGCGCGAGGTGGTCGACGCGATCGCGCGCGCGATCATCGACGGCCGCGTGCGCGAGGGCGACGAGGTCACGGTGGACGTGGACGCGCAGAACAACTTCGTGGTCGCCGACGTCGAGGATGTGACGTACGAGGCGTAGGCCACGCCGGCGCACGGCTAATTGGCGAGTGGCCGTAGTTCGGTGTTTTCATGGGTTGAACGGCGTGGAGTCTCATGTGGCTCCACGCCGTTTCGCTGTGTATCGATGCTTGTTGCCGTGAAAGAATCTGTGTTGCAAGGTCCTTCTGTATGCGAATCGACCGCTGGAAGAAGCTCAGGACGTTCGGAGGAGCTCGAGGGAGGACGCCCATAGCCGCAGCCGCTCGTCGAAATTCTCGAGTGTGTCCAACTTGAATTCCTTTAAATCACCAGTGTTGATTCGATATAAGGAAGGATAGTACTCAAAGGAAGGGATTAATTGTTTAATCTTAGTCCGAGCTGCTTCCTTGTTGGCCGATTCGACATATAGGACGTATTTGTCCGGTAGCGAATTCCAACAAGGCGATTCAGCCTCCTCTTCTTTGAGCATGTTGCAAGCTGGGCAGTTCTCCAGCTCGATTTGGAGAAAGAATGTTTGGCCCGAACGTAGCATCTCTTCCAGGTTGTCCGTATTTATCGAGGTGATTGGAGCGGGTTGCCCTGGAGGGGGCGCTTGGTGGGCGAGGATCCAGTTAACGGCAATCAGCGAACCTGCTACGCAGCAGATGAGTACTACGGGAAAGCTCCTCATGTTTCCTGGATCCCCTTACGCGCCGAGCGGCATATAGCCTACTGTGGCAAGAACGACGCCTAATGCGATGTAGCATCCTATTGCGGCAAGAAGGTAGATGAGAAGCCGCTTGGGGAGGGGCACATTCTGAGCGTCTTGAGATCCATGGAGGATCACGATGCTTTCAATGGAGCAGAAGGCAATAAGCAGTGCGATGGGAATAAAGTTGTCGAATGCAACGCATACGGGACCCAGCGCCATTGCGATTGCGTAGCGAATGAAAAAGAGGAGGATATTGCCCGCGTAAGCCTCATGTGCACCAGACCACCCCGCGGCCGAGCAGATGAGTGCTCGATAGAATGACGCGTTGTTTTGAGGCTGATGAGTGCTCATGGTATGCCCTTTCATACAGAGAGATGGCGAGGTCGGTGATTGGTGTATTCTGATGCTATGCGGACATGCAGCGATGATATTCGCCCGAGTGAGGAGGGTACACGCTGCAGGGGAATGTGTAGGTCGAGACATAGGACTTGCCGAGTAGGTTATTGGCGGCGCGTTGTATTAGGTAGTGGGCGCCTGCGTTGATAATCTCCTCGATTATCCAGTCCCTAACGTAGGGACCAACTTTTCGGACAAGTGCTTTGATATATCCAATTAGGTTTTTCCCAACTTTGACGGCGACGGTCATAATCTGGGTAGCCCCAACGCGAGCTTTCGATAACGAAATGCAGTCGGCTTCCGCAAGCTCATACGTTCGATACGTTCCCGCCAAGCAGCACTCGCCGTTTGGGCCGAGAGTATAGCGGCTCCAACCAATATCAGATTCGTCAACGGCTTGGATATAGGCTTCGGGCGACGATAGATCGAATTCCATGCTTCGCGTGCTTTCTCGCGAAGGATTGGCGCGCGCTTGCTTGGGAAGGGCTGCGAGGGTGCATACCCCAAGGGCTGAAGCGAGGATGTGCCTGCGCGAAATAGGGGCGGATGACGATTTGTTCATGACTACTCCTAATCCGAGATGGGTCCGAATAGTTGGTGGGTGCTTTTCGGGCGCTACCAGCTGTACATCTTGACGTCGGAAGAGGTGACCGGGACCAGGTCGGGGTACATCTTGCGGAAGACGAAGCGGTAGTTTCCTGGTCTTGGCATGCGCCACGTGCGCTTGAGAAAGCCCTGATATGGGAATACGCGGGTTCCAAGGCACGCTCCCGATGCGTCGCAGCAGGTGACTTCAAACGATCCATGCCGGTCTGCCGAGCATGTCATTTCGATTCCGATATTGCTGCCATCAAAATATCTCAATGGGGTTGTGACTGCCTTCGAAACGAGATGCAACGACCCTCCATACCAGCTGTACGGTGTTGGTTCTGCGATACCGAGGGCGGGTTTGGCGAGGCAGCCCATGCAGGTTGCCGCAATAACCAAAAGAGCTTGTCTGCGATCCATGATTGACACCTCCCTTCATCCTAGAGCGTGCCTTGGATGATGCCTTGCGCTTGAGAAGCTGTCTGCCATCAGGGATTATGGATTTGATTTAAGCTTTGTAGTCAGCCCTTTTACCTCGATAAATGTTCGAATCAATGAGTTCGCGCAGCTGGGATTTGCTGTGGATGCCGAGTTGCTTATATCCCTCGAAGCGAATCGAGTTAATCGTTCCTATTGAATATGAGAGCTCGCTAGCGATTTGAGATGAGCTCATGTTTTGGTAGATCAACGACAGCACGTTGCATTGGCTAGGGGTAAGGCCTTGCGAAGAGAGGTACGCGATTACAAGGTTGCTGTTTGTGGATTGATCGCCTTCGGACCTCTTGCTGGCTTGGAAGTCGAACACAAGGAGGAGGACGAAGGAAACCCCGCCAATAAGGTAGAGGGTGAGCAGGAATACTGTATAGAAGCTTAAGGTTTGAGCGAAATCGATGGGGGATGCTCCTGCATACAGACCGGATAGTTGGGCAATCACTTTATTCAAAGATGATATGGCGTTGCCGGCAAAAATACCGAGGGGGAGCCAAATTATTAGTGCGGGCAGGAGATGCTTCTCCAAGGAGGTTGAAGCAGAGGTGGTGACCATAATAAAAAGCGAAACGAAGACCGGCCCGCTGAGCACCATGGGATATCCGTGGAAATGAAAGTTGAGCTCGGCGATAACGCTGGAAATGCATGAAATGAGAGTTATTGCCATAAGGCCGATTGTATCCCGTGCGCTACCTTTTCGATATACGGAGGCATGGGATGCGAATAACGTGACAAGTAAGTAGGTAACGGGAATCGCTTGGGCTAGAAACGAGGCGAATGAAGATCTTGTTTCTGCGAGTGATACGCCAAGGGTGAGCATGAAGAGAGCGCTAAGGGCGTTATGGGGAAGCGCGAGCTGCTTGATGTGGTCGAGCATGGCGGATTGAGGTCTGACCTGGGCTTCGGCAGTTGTCTTGAATTTGCTATTGGCTTGTGCGAGAGCGAAGAATAAGTAGATGGCAGAAGGGATGAGAACCGCGATGCACAGCGATGGAAAGATGGATGCTAGAAGGCATATGATTGCTGCCGCAAGCGTGCCGATGAAAAGGGCGGACTTCCGTTCTTCTTGCAAGAGCGATGAGGCTGAAGATCGAAGCAGGAATGCCACGGCACCTAGCTGGCGTCCAAAAGACAGAGAGCCAAGAAGGCAAAGGGGGCTATCCTGAACTGGGATGGGGAGCGTCGGGTCAACGCATGCCATTGCCGTGCGGATGAGAAGGTATGCATAGGGAATGACCTCGATGAGGCATCCGAGGACCATTGTGGATTTGCGAGCGCTGCCTGTTGGGGCTGGAATTACTGCGTAGGACAGGATGCCAAGGGCGAAGCCCAGCAGAGTGTTTTCAGCTGGTGTTGATGAAACGGCTATAGGGGAAAGAAACATAAGATAGAAGATGCTCACAAAGCTTGCCGTCGCAAGAGCGAGGCCGTGTACGGAGCGAGCATGAGAAGCAGGCTCTTCTTGGACGGGGAAGGGCGACTCCATGGAGACCCCGCTGCCGTCTATGCTTGGCAAAGAGGCTTTGAGCTCTTTGAGTGATGTGACTCCTATTTTTTTATAGGCACGCTGCAAATAGGACCGTACCGTTGAAGGGCTGACTGAAAGCGTGCTGGCGATTTGCGCCGAGGTCTTCCCTTCGAGGGCACGGGATAGGGAGACGCGTTCATTGGGAGATAGGATTTCCCAGTTAACTCCGAATGTGGCGGGAGCGTTGTTGCATGAAGAGGCGGCCTGATCGACGTTCGTCTCTGAAGCGGCGGACTGGAATTGAGCGACCTTCTTTTTGCGGTTGGTAAGCCAGAGAAGAATCGCAAGCGCGAGAGCGAGAAAGGCGGTTCGAGCGAGAGGAGAATGATCGGCATAGCTGTTGCTCGCTTCAAGTAGGGCGAATGACCCCAATGTGCCCCAAAGGGAGGAGAGGATGGATGCCAGCCCCGTGTCGGCACAATCGAGCCAACGTGTTAGGACCAGGGCGGTTGCGACGCCTGCAAAGGATATCGGCGCGATGGAGAGCAGAGAGATGGTGTGGTCCGCCACCGGACTGTCGATGGAAAAATGGATCCACGCAGTGGCGAGGAGGAAAAAGGCGACTCCATGCAGCAAAATGGTGAAATTGATGTTGGGCGGGCTGAAAAAACCTTCGCAACTCCTATCATTTGGCTGCCGGAGCAGCACACCGGCAAGTAGCGCGGAGAAAAAAAGTAGTGTGGAGTAAACGCCAGGGTTCAAGGTGGGCAAGACGGCGGCTGCGGCATGGGATGCGGCGTATTCCATCAACTTGGAGACGGCGAGCGCGGCGATCATGCCGGTCTCCAAAGCTGCAAGGAATACAGATACGAGCGCCTTTTTGAGGCTGCATGCTTGCTTGGATGCGTTCAGGATAATCCCGATTAAAAAACCCGAAAGAAGCAACGGCATCATGATGGCGTTTTCATGAAAGGCTCCAGTGGGGTCATTGCTGAGCGATGGGAAACGATGAGGCAAAATGAAGAGTAGGGAAAGGGAAGCGATTCCAATGAGCCGACTTACCTTTCGTACCGCTGGATCTTCCATATGCCTCCGATCAACATCTCGCACTGATGAGGAGCAGGAACGTATCGATATATTGTTAGAGCATACTTGAATATAGACGAGCCTGTGAGCATTATCTTTAATGACTGCTTGCGCGTTGAAAACGGCATTGTAGCCAACAATTAGTTACGGGGAGCTCCCGTTGTACCGAGCGAACGGAAGGGGGGTGCGCATGGTTCGGAAGAGCACGCCGGAAGAGGTAAGGCGCGCGCTGGAGGAGAAGCTGAAGCGCGAGCGGCGGCAGCGTCCGCGCGATCCGTTCGTTCGAGCGGAGAACGAGGATGACGACGGCTACGACCCCTATTCGGACCGCAGGCCCGAACCCGAGGCGCTGTTCGAGCGCTCGCCTTGGGATTAGCGCCGGGAACGTGACTATTTCGTCATGTGCTCGGCCGTTTATCTCAACAAAGCTGCAGTTCAGCAGCGTCACGTGACCGTATCGTCACACTTCCTTAGCTGGTTCTGAAGCTTGATACCATCAAGACTCGTCGGAGCACTTCCACGGTGAGGAGATGGTTGTTGATGAAGGATGTCCGAAGGGTTTCGAGGTATGCGTGCGTGGCCGGGCTGGCGCTGACGTGCGGGCTTGGCGTGGCGGCGTACCCGCTTCAAGCCTGTGCGCTGGAGGCTCCGCTGGCCGCCGCGGCGCACGATGGCATCACGGACGAGCAGCTCGCCGCAAAGGTGAGCCCGCATGTCCAGTCGTATGCGCAGGCGGAGGAGGCGGGCGCGTGGCAGCCGGTCGAGGCGTCGCGGATCGTCGTCGATGAGGACCAGGGTGGCAACGAGCGGCTGCAGACGGTGGTGAAGCTCGTGAATGCCGAGATGGCATCCAAGCAGAGCATCGCGGCTCCGCTGCCCATGGTGTGGGGCGACAGGGCCGATGTCGTCGCTGGCGACGTGTTCGTCACGGTCGACTCCGAATTAAGCGTTGCCGGTAAGCAGGACGATTACCGTATCGAGGTGGGCGCGACGGGCGTGTTCGTGACCGCCCGCACGGAAAACGCGGCGATGTATGCGCTGCGCACCGTCCAGTCGTATCTGATCACGATGGGGGAGCTGCCGTTCGGCGTCATTGAAGACTACTCCGACCTTGCGGAGCGACGGCTGTTCCTCGATTGCGGGCGCAAGTACTTCAGTAAAGACTGGATCATCTCTCAGATCAAGGACCTTTCCTATCTGAGGATGAACGCATTGGAGCTCCATTTCTCGGAGAATCTGGGCTTTCGACTCGAGTGCGAGACCGATCCTAAGATCGTGAGCGACGAGCATCTCACCAAGGCGGAGATGCGCGAGATTCTCGAGACGGCGCGCTTGTACGGGGTCAAGATCATACCCTCCATCGACAGCCCCGGACACGTGACCCAGATTCTCAAGGCTCATCCAGAATTCGGGCAGATCTCCAACAAGGGGACCCATTTCGAGCACGGCTTGGACATTACGAATCCCGCCGCTGTCGCTTACATGAAATCCCTGTATGCCGAATACGCTGATTTCTTCGGCGAGTATCCCGATGTGTGCACCGATTTCAACATCGGCGGCGACGAGTACATGGAGTTCGACCGCGCGCCATTCACCACGGAGTACAGGAGCGTGCTGGACGCCTATGCGGTGAAGTCCCTGGGGGCGGGTCATGATTGGCGCGACGCACTGACCACGTATCTGAACGAGATCGCCGAGCTTGTCCGGAGCAAGGGCTACAAGGTCCGCATGTACAACGACGGTATGTACTACGGAGAGCGGGGCGTTCCCCAGAAGGTGACGCTGCATTCCTGGATCGAGGTCGATCACTGGTCCCAGATGAGTTGGAATCGCAGCATCGCGAAGCTCAACCATATCCTGGACCGAGGCCACAGCGTGCTCTATAACGTGAACTGCACGTTCGGATACTACGTCCTGCGCAACGATGTCCCCGCAGACGGGCGCCCGCAGGCATCGTTCGACCACAAGGATCCCGACAAGTACATTTATGAGAACTGGCGACCCGCGGCGTTCCAGGGCAACGAGGACGCGGTGCAGGACGATGACCCCCGCATCAAGGGTGCGGCCATGCATATCTGGTGCGACAACCCGGGTATCGTGGGAGAGGATGTCGTGGCGAGCGATATCGAAAGCCCTCTGCGTGCGTTCTCGATGCGCATGTGGAAGGTCTCGAGCAACGACGTCGCCGGCTTTGACGAGGCGAAAAGCGTCTACAGCTCGCTCGGCCATAACGCTGGCTATGCCGGCGAGCAGCTGCCGGCGGTAGGGGATATCAAGCCGATCGAGGTGCCCCAGCCGGACCCCGAGCCGCAGCCCCAGCCGGAGCCACAGCCCCAGCCGGAGCCACAGCCCCAGCCGGAGCCGCAGCCCCAGCCGGATGCCCAGCCTCGGCCGCAGCAGGGCCAGGCCGGCGCGGCACAGCAGGTCCAGGTGGCTGGAAAGCCGAAGCCCCTTGCGGGCGCGCTGCCCAAGACCGGCGATGCTTCAATCGCCGCTGCCGCTGCGACCACGCTGCTCGGTACGCTTGCCTTCGCCATCGAGCGTCGCGTTCACCGCAAGTAGACTCGGAACATGTTGCCATTCACGCGATGCATGCGGGATGGCCCGGGGATGAAAAATGCCGTCGGTTCCCGATGAACGGGGCCGACGGCATTTTGCTGCAGATCGGGCACGCGCGCGTTGGCATGCAGGGCGCTAGCGGTCCAGCTCCTTGCGGACGCGGCCGTCGTACATGACGGCGAAGAGCGCGAGCACGGCGGCGACGCCTGCGATGATCGCCAACGGCAGGCTCGCGGAGCAGCCGAAGATGGTGGTGAGGATACCCAGTACCAAGGCGCCTACCGAGGCGGGCGCATGCGCGCCGAGCGAGCTGGGGCGATTGGCGCCCTGGATGCCGAGGCCGCAGGAGGCGAAGGTGAGAACGCCGGTCGCGATGCCGAGCACGCCCACGATCATGGCGCCGAGCGAGGCGTCGATCGTGGTGCCGAACACCACGAACGTGCCGGCGTCGTCCTGACCGTTCATGATGGCGAGCACGCCGGCGATGATGGCGGCGAGGCCGACGAGCGCCTGCACGAGGCTGATAACCTTTAAGATCTTGCGGTTCTGAGACATTGAGATACTCCCTTGGGCACGGTTGACATGCAGGTTCGATGCGCGGACCTTCTTCCATGATACCCGCTCGGACGGGTCGGGATACGCGTGGGCCGCTGGGGGATGCCGCCGCCGCTGCGGGCCTGCCGTCGGGAGCCCGCCGCTGCTGCGGGCCTTGTCGACGCCGCGTCTGGCCCCGCCGACGCCGGGGGATGCCGCCGCCGGGTCTGGCCCCGCCGCCGGGGGCCGCCGCCGCGGCGAGCCCCGTCGCCTCGCTGCCTCTAGAGCTTGTGTGCGTGCGTTGGTGCGGATCGAAAAGCCTGCTACCATGCTTGATACGAATCGATATGAGAGGTTGCTTTGCGCGAGGTGCGCGCCGCGTTCGCCGCATCTGCGTGAAAACCGGGGGGTCTGCAACATGGATATGAAGACGGTCTGCATCGCGCTCGTCGTGGTGATTCTGCTCTGGACGGTGTTCGTGGAAATTCGCAAGCGCACGCTGTTCGCACGAATCGAGCGCCTGTTCGCCGAGCAGAAGTACCAAGAGGTCGTCCAGCAGCTGGACAAGCCGCTGGCACGGGTTGTCTATCCTCGGTACAACCTCCTGTTCATGCGCCTGAACGCCCAACTCGGCCTGGACAACACCGCTGACGCCACGCGCACGATCGAGGAGATGCTCCAGCTGCGCATGAATAAGGAGCAGCAGATGGCGCTATTCACCAAGGCGTTCGCGTTCTACGTGGAAAAGGGCGACAAAAAGCGTGCGGGCGCCATGCTCGAGCGCATCGAGGGTATGAATGAGAAGGCGCTGGCGCGCGCGAGTCGCGAGACCTTCGAGATCGTGCTGAATAAATCGACCGCGTATATCGGCCAGATGGAGTCTCAGCTCAAGGATTCGTCACCGCTCGAGTGCATGCGCCTGTGCCAACTGCTTGCGGCTCAGTATGAGAATCGAGGGGACAAGCGCGCGGCGGAGCGGTACACCGAAATGGCCCGTGCCTCGTTCGAAGAGGCCAGCCGTCGCGCATAGGCTGCCGGCCTTGCCGAGCGGGGCCGCGTTCCCTGCTGCTGGGCTGCGGCTCCCGTTTGCTGGGTTCGCACTCTGGCGGGGTGTCCCCGGGCTTTGGTTTTTGCGCGAAAGCGCGTTGGTGAGAGTTCGGTCCGCGGTTTCGGGTCGAGACGAGAGGAAGCGTTTCATGGACAGCATTGCGGCTCGCGGCGGGTTTCTGACGCCGGCGTTATTCATGGTGGGGCTCGTTCTCCTGGGATACACCCTCTATATGCTGCTGGAACAGCGCCGCTCGATGGTCTTCGAGATCTCGCGCGGCGCCTGGGCATACGGCGTGGCGGTCGCGCTCATCGGAGTCGCCGTCGGCAACTTCGTGCTGGGCGGGGCGGGTCTCCAGCAGGTCGCGACGGCGTTTGTGCTGTTCTGCTTCGCATCGTTTATCGCGACCATCCGCAACGGCGTCGGCCGCACGGCGATCTATCTGGACGGCGTGCGCCATCCGTGGAGCAAGGTGTCCTCGGTTCGCGTACGCAAGGAAGACGGCGTCCCGGTCCTGCTCTACACGTCGCGGGATCTTGAGCGCACCATTCGCGTGAAGGGCGCCGACTACAAGGAGTTCGTGCGGTTCGTCAACGAGTTGAGCCAGGCGTACGGGTTCACCATTCGAAAATAACGCGCATGGGCGCGACGGCAACCCTCTGAAGGGGATTCGCCCGGGCGGTGCACGGCTGGGGGAGGTGCACGGCTGGGGCGGCGAGGGCGTTCGGGTGTTGCCGCCCGCCCTGCAGCCGTCGAGTATGGGCCCGCTGGAGGCTTGCTGGACGCGGACGCAAAGCGGGCGCCGTTCGGACGCTGGGCGCCTCGCCGTTGTCTGAGGTGGCTCCATGGCGGCCAGTCTGAGGTGGCTCCATTGCCGCCATGGAGCCATTGATGCATATTTATTCGCTTCGTAATGTGCTTAGCAGGCTCCATTACCGCCATGGAGCCATTGATGAACATTTTTCCGCTTCAAAACGTGCATAGATGGCTCCAAAGCTGAATTGGAGTATGCGATGTTAAAAAGCTGCGTCTTTTCGTGCATTGAGAGCTCCAATCCCGGATTGGAGTCCCGGGTGGACATGGGTGGCACTGCTCATTGCTATGGCGCGGCTGTTTATAGCAAGACTAGCGGGGGGTGATTCGCACGTCCCTTCATCTGCATCCGCAATGCGGCGCGGCATGAAAAAAGGAGGCCGAAGCCTCCTTTTTCGGATGAAGAGAAGAGCCTGCGTTCCGTGAGTCCCGCCGCCCGCTGCCGCCGCCCGCTGCCGCCGCCCGCTGCCGCCGCCCGCGCAGCAGCCGTGGCTCGCGCAGCCCTCGCTACCCGCAGTCGCTGCGGCGCTTACTCGCTGGTATCGCCGCCCTCGGCCGAGCCGGACCCGGTCGAGATGTAGATCCAGATCGTGGTGCCCTTGGGCTGCTTGCCGGCGGGGTCGTAGGAGATGACCTTGCCCTTCGGCACCGTCATGCTCGGCTGCTCAATGGGGTTGAAACGCAGGTCGGCATTGGCGATGGCCGTCTGGGCGGCTTCCTGGTCCATGCCGATGAGGTTCAGCGCATCGACGTCGACGCCCTCGGGCTCGGGCTCCTTGCCCAGGGAGATGGTGACGGTGATCTGCGTGCCGGGCTCCTGCTTGCCGCTGGGGTTCCAGCTGATCACGTTGCCCTTCGCGATGGAATCGCTGTAGGACTCCTCCCAATGCACGCCGAAGCCCGCATCGTTCAACGCCTTCTCGGCCTGGCTCTTGCTCAAGCCGTCGAGCGAGGGCACGGAGGTGGTGCTGGGGCCGGTGGAGACCTTGTATTCGATCACGGTGTCGATGTCGACCTCGGTGCCGGCTTCGGTTCCCTGATAGAAGACCGTGCCCTTGTCGGCGTCGTTGGCCTCCTCGGTCGCCTTGCCCTTCAGGCCGGCGTCCTCGAGCGCCTTCTCGGCCTGCTCCTGGGTAAGACCGGTGAGCGTGGGAACCTTGGTCTGCTCGGCGGGCTTCTCGCCCTTGGAGATCACGAGCTTGATCGTATCGGTCGTCTTGGCCGTGCGACCGCCGTCGGGGCTCTGGTCGCAGACCTTGCCGGCGTCCTGCTCGTCGTTGTACTCCTGCGTGATGTCGAAGCTGGTGAAGCCGGCGGCTTTGAGGTTGTTCACCGCCGCTTCCTGCTCCCAGCCGATGACGTCGGTGACCTCGACGGTCTTTGCCTCGCTGCCGCCCAGGACGCCCGAGACGAGCGCGAAGACCACGCCGATCACGGCGACGATGCCCAGGATGATCGCGGCGATCTTGCCCTTGCCCATGCCCTGCTTCTCCTCTTCGAACGAGGAGGTGCTGCTGGGCACGCCGCCGTTGGGGACGACGCGCGTGGACGTCTGGCCGGCCGACGACGGGCGCACCATGGCCTGGGTCGCGTCGTTCATCACGCGGGTCTCGGTGGCGCCCATGCCGCCGCCCACGCCGGAGATGACGCGCGTGGGCTCGGGAACGTCGACGGTGCGGCCCTGCAGGTAGGCGTTGAGCGCGGCGCGCAGCTCGTCGGCCGTCTGGAAGCGGTTGGCCGCATCCTTCTCCATGCAGCGCAGGATGATGCGCTCGAGCGCGGGGTCGACGCCGGGGTTGATCTGGCTGGGCGGAACCGGTAGCTCGTTGACCTGCTTGAGGGCGACGGAGATGGCGTCGTCGCCGTCGAAGGGAACGCGGCCGGTCGCGCACTCGTACATCACGACGCCGAGCGAGTAGATATCGCTGGTGGGGCCGAGCTCCTGCCCGCGCGTCTGCTCGGGGGAGACGTAGTGGGCGGTTCCCAGCACGTTGTTATCCTGCGTGAGGTGGCTGTTCTTGGCGCGCGCGATGCCGAAGTCCATGACCTTGATGTTGCCATCGGGCTGGACCATGATGTTTTGCGGCTTGATGTCGCGGTGGACGATCTCGTGCTTATGGGCGACGGAGAGCGCGGCGCAGATTTGGCTGCCGATCTGCGCGACCTTCTTGGGGTCGAGCGCGCCGTGGCTGCGGATGCCGCTCTTGAGGTCGGTGCCGCGCAGGTATTCCATCACGATGAAATAGGTGTTGCCGTCGCGGCCCCAGTCATAGACGCCCACGATGTAGGGGCTCTGCAGGCCGGCGGCCGCCTGGGCCTCCTGCTTGAAGCGGGCGGCGAAGGTGGCGTCGCCGGCGTACTGCGGCAGCATGATCTTCACGGCGACGGTGCGGTTGAGCACCTGGTCCTGTGCGCGATAGACGGTCGCCATGCCGCCCGATCCGACCTTGTCCTTGAGGAGGTACCTTCCTCCCAGTACGCGCGATTCTTCCATTCTCTAACTCCTCATCCTAAAAAGCGTGCGACTTCGTACCTGCGGCGCGCGCGGTTATGCGCGGCGTCGCAGAAGTGTTACCAACTGCGGCGGTCCCATCGGTCGCGGTGCGGCCTGGGGCTCGACGGGGCCTCGGGTTCGGCTCGGCCGGCTCCGAGGGCAATGAGCTGCTGTGAATCCCTGTGGTTATCACAACCCTTGGGCTTCGAGCGCGGCTCGAATGATCGTGCTTGCAACCGAGGCGGCGGAGACCCCGTGCACGTCATACTCCTCGAGCATGATGGACACGGCCACCGTGGGGGTATCGAAAGGCGCGAAGCCTACGAAGACGGAGTTGGTGTGGGAGCCGGTTTCGGCGGTGCCCGTCTTGCCGGCGACCTTGACCCCGGCGACCGCCGCGGCACTACCCGAACCGTCCTCGACGACGTCGAGCATGGCGTCCTTCATCTGGGAGGCGGTGCTGGCGCTCATGGCCTGGCCGAGCGAGCGGGGCTGCGTGCTCTTGATCACGGTGCCCTCGGGGGATAGCGTCTGGGCGACCACGTAGGGGTTCATCGCGACGCCGTTGTTGGCGACGGCGGCGGCCATGACGGCGTTCTGCATGGGCGTGGTCTGCGGTCCGGCGACGTGGCCCTGGCCGACCGGCTGGCCGGCGCCCGCCCAGGCGAGCTCCCATTCGGTCATCAAGGACGGATCGGGCATGATGGACGCCGCGGTGGAGAAGTCCTGGCCCAGCTGGGTGCCGTAGCCGAAGGCGTTGGCGTACTGGACGAGCGTATCGGCGCCGATCTCGTTGGCGAGCTGGCCGAACACGACGTTGGACGAATAGGCGAACGCCTTGTCCAGGCTGATGGTGCCGTGGTCGGTGCCCTTGATGTTGGTCACCTCGGCGTTGCCGATCTCCATGCTGCCCGGCGAGCGGTAGGTGTCCGAGAGGCCGGCGGTGCCGGAGTCGAGCGCCGCGGCGAGCGTGATCACCTTGAAGGTGGAGCCGGGCGTGTAGAGGGCCTGGGTGGCGCGGTCGTAGAGCGAGACGTCGCTGTCCTCGGTGGCGTTGAGGGCGCCCTCGATGTCATCGAGGTCGTAGGTGGGCGCGCTGGCCCAGGCGAGCACGGCGCCGGTGCGCGGGTCGAGGACCACGATGGCGCCCTTCTTGCCGGCGAGCGCCTGCTCGGCGGCCTTCTGGATGCGCGAGTCGATCGTGAGCTTCACCGAGTTGCCCGGCTGGGTGATGCCCGCCAGCGAGTTGATGGCGTTCGTCCAGCTCGAGTAGTCCTTGGCGCCGGTGAGCGTCTCGTTCATGCGGGCCTCGACCCCCGTCGCGCCGTAGCGGGTGGAGTAGTAGCCCACGGCCTGAGCGGCGAGGCTGCCGTTGGGATGCGAGCGGGTGTAGGTGCCGTCCTCCTGCTGGATGGATTCGGCGAGCGTTACGCCGTCGGAGGTGATGATCGACCCGCGCTTCACGTAGGCCGCCTTCAGGATGGAGTGGTTGTTGAAGGACATGTTCTGGTAGTCCTTCGCCTTGAACACCTGGATATAGGTGAGGTTGCCGATCAGGATCGCGAAGAGCGCCGTGAAGGCGAACACCGCGACCGTGAGGCGCTTGGCGAGCGCCACGCGGCCCAAGACGCCCGATTCGGGCGTGTCGAGCGTGCGGCGCTGGAGACGCGAACCCGGGCGCGCATGCGAGGCGCCCGCGGAGCCGGAGCGGCCGCCGAACACACGCGTTCCGACGGGGCTCACGGCGGCGCCGTCGGCTGCGGCGGCCTGCGCCGCCATGATGCCGGTGCCGGTGAGCTCGGCCTCGCGTCCGGTGGCCTCGTCGCCGGCGCGCAGCAGCAGGGCGACGATGATGAAGCTCGCCAGCAGAGAGGAGCCGCCCTGGCTCATGAAGGGCAGGGTCACGCCGGTGAGGGGCACCAGGCGAGTGACGCCGCCCACGATGAGGAACGCCTGGAACGAGATGGCGGCGGTGAGGCCCGTGGCGCAGAAGGCGGCGAGGTCGGATTTGGCGCGAGCGGCGGTGGTGAGGCCGCGCACCGCGAAGAGCATGAAGAGGAACAGGACCGCGGCTCCGCCGAGCAGGCCCATCTCCTCGCCGATGGCCGAGAAGATGAAGTCGGACTCGACGACCGGGATCAGCGCGGGCATGCCCTTGCCGATGCCCGTGCCCACGAGGCCGCCGTCGGCCAGCGAGAACAGGGACTGCACGAGCTGGTAGCCCGAACCCGAGGGGTCGGCGAACGGATCGAGCCAGATCTGGAAGCGGACCTGTACGTGGGAGAGGAGCTTGTAGGCTCCCAGGCCGCCCACGGCCAGGAGCAAAAAGCCGATGATCACGTAGGAGATGCGGCCGGTGGCCACGTAGAGCATGAGCAGGAAGATCGTGTAGAACAGCACGGCGCTGCCCAGGTCGCGTTCGAACACGACGATCAGCAGGCAGACGCCCCAGACGATCAGCAGCGGGAGCAGGAGCTTGAAGCGCGGGATCTTCAGCCCTAAGATCTCGCGGTTGGAGATGGAGAGCAGCTCGCGGTTCTCGGCGAGGTAGCCCGCGAGGAACAGCACGATGAAGACCTTGGCGAACTCGCCGGGCTGGATCGAGAAGCCGCCGATGATGATCCACAGCTTGGAGCCGTACATCTCGGTGCCGATGAACATGGGCAGCAGGAGCAGCAGCACGCCGATGGCGCCGAAGGTGTACTTGTATTTCTTCACCACGTCGAGGTTCTTCACCAGCACGAGCGTTATGACCATGAAGGCGATCGCGGCGAAGAGGATCATCAGCTGGCTCATGGCCAGCGCCGGTTTCACGCGCGTGACGAACGTGATGCCGATGCCCGAGAGCAGGAACACCACCGGAAGGATGGCGGGGTCTGCGCCGGGGGCCAGGAAGCGCACGGCGATATGGGCCGCGGCGAAGGCGGCGAACAGGCCGATGGGCACCGCGAGCGTCTGGAACGAGAGCGCGGCACCGGTGGTGACCACGTAGAGCGCGTACAGCAGGACGACGGGGAACGCTGCCGCGATCAGGAGGAACAATTCTGTGTTGCGACGGCTGCTCACTGGGCGTCACCTCCGGTTGGTAGCGCGGCCGCAGAATCGGCCGCGGAGGACTGGGAACTGGTGGATGAATCGACCGGCGGCGTCGTGCCGCGGGAGTCGTATTCGGGCGAGCTCGCCGCGGCGGGGTCGGTGCCCGAGCGCACGGCGCTGGCGACCTCGGCTTGCTGCAGCTGCTCCTCGCTGATCTGCTTGCGGTACTTGGATACCGTTTCCGAGGCTTCTTCGACGCTTTCCTGCGGAATGCCCTCCTCCAGGCGGTGCTGCGTGTCCTCGGGAAGGTCGGAGAGCATCACGGACGTCTCGTCTTCGAGCCAGTTGAGCTCGATGCCCATGAACGAATGGGGCGTTCCCTTGTAGATGGCGACCGCGCCGTCCTTCACGCCCAGGTACACCGAGTTCGAGATGGAGAAGAGCGTGAGGATGCCGCCCAGCACGAGCACCGAGAGCACGGCGACGAGCGAGAGGATGGCGTTGCGCTTGCGCCTGCGCGCGATGGCGCGCAGCTTGCCGTCGTCGACCAGGTCGACCACGATGACGGTGACGTTGTCGCCGCCGCCGGCCGCGAGCGCGGCGTCCACCAGGTTGTCGGTGCAGATCTGCGCGGTGGACGACTGCGTGGCGATGGTCTCGATCTCGCCGTCCGACACCATGCTGGACAAGCCGTCCGAGCACAGGATCAAGCGGTCGCCCTCCTCGATGTTGAGGGTGAAGTGGTCGGCGTACATCGCGGGGTCGGAGCCCAGCGCGCGGGTGATGACCGAGCGGTTGGGATGCACGCGCGCCTCGTCGGCGGTGATCTCGCCCGCGTCCACGAGCTCCTCGACATAGGAGTGGTCGCGGGTGACGCGGATGAGCGAGCCCTCGTGCAGGAGGTAGGCGCGCGAGTCGCCGACGTGGGCGATGGCCATGATGCCGCCTTCGATATAGGCGGCGGTGGCGGTGCAGCCCATGCCGGGCTTGCCCAGGCCGTTGACGGCGGCCTCGATGATGGCCGCGTTGGCAGCCTCGATCGCCGACCCCAGCAGGGTGGCGTCGGCGGTGTGCGGCGCGGTCTTGGCGATGGTCTCGACGGCGATGGAGCTCGCCACCTCGCCGGCGGCGTGCCCGCCCATGCCGTCGCATACGCAGAAGAGCGGCGACTGGACCAGGTAGGAATCCTCGTTGTGCGAGCGCACGCAGCCGACGTCGGAGCGGGCGCCCCAGCGCAGGTGCGTGGTGGTGCCGGCGTCGTAGGTGGAGGCGGCGTCGACGAGGTCGTCGGTGACGGGGGCGAAGCTCTGCGTCGACCCGGGGTCGTTGAGCTTTGCCTCGACGGTTGCGACGTCGATTTCCGCGGTGTCCTCGGGGGAGGCGGGGTCTGCGGCCTCGCCGTCCTCGGGCGCCGCGCCGAAGGGGTTCTCGTCGGCCACGGCGACGTCGACGGGAGCGTCGAGGGGGTCGACGTGGTCGCCGGCGGGATCTTGCTGGTCGAGCGCGCGGGCGGCGGCGGTCTCCGCGTCATCCTGCGGCGATGCGAGGTGCTGCGCGCATGCGGCATCCGTCGAGCTCGAGAGGAACGCCGGGACGGCATGGGGGCCGTCGGCGTCCGATGCGGCATGGGCGGCGGCAGCGGCGGCCTGCGAGGCGGCGTAGCGCTCGGCGGCTTCGAGCAGGTCCGATGTGGAGCCCGGGTCCGACGGGGCGGGTGCGGGTGCCGCGGGTGCTGCGGGTACGGGCGCTGCCGGCGCGGGTGCCGCGGGTGCTGCGGGTGCGGACGCTGCGGGAGCTGCGGGCACGACCTGCGCTGCGGGTGCTGCGGGCACGACCTGCGCCGCGGATGCGGCGACGGCGGCGCTCATGGCGGCCGGCGTCTCGCCCGCGGGCGTCACGGCGTCGTCGTCCGGCGTCTCGGCATGCGCTGCAAACGACGAAGCCGGCGCGGCGCCGGCCATGCCGAAGAGGGTCGCGTCTTCGGTTTCTTCAGTTGAGGGAATGAGCGTGGAACTCGGGTCGATATGCGCCGGACCCGCAGACTTCTCCGCGGGCGCGGGTTCGGCAGGCGCCTGATGCGTCCCGAGGGGGCGGTCATCCTGCGCGAAACCTGCGTCCTTATGGGCGCCCTCGCCCGTCATCGGCGGTTCACCTTCATGACGACGTCGCCGATCTGGACCTCGTCACCCTCGCGGAGCGTGGCGGGCTCGACGAGCTGCCGGCCGTTCACGAGCGTTCCGTTGAGCGAGTTGAGGTCCTCGATGACCAGCGCGGGGCCCTGGAGGGAGAAACGCGCGTGGCTCGCGGAGACGAACGGCTCGTTGATGCAGATGTCGGAGCTGGGGGAGCGGCCGACGATGACCGGGCCCAGCATGTCGACGTGAATGCCGCGGATGCCGCGGGGTCCCTTGTCGACGTCGATGGTCCAGATGGCCGAGTCGCGGCGCTGGCCGCGAACCAGTCCCACGCCGGTCTTCATGACGGCGAAGAGGAAGATGTAGAGCAGGACGACCAGGATGATGCGCCCGGCGAAGAGGATGAGGTCGATCATGAGCGTTAGCCCCTAAATTCGAAGGTGCTGAGGCCGAAGGTGAGCAGGTCGCCGCTGCGCAGCGGGCAGCGGGTGATGCGGCGGTTGTTCACCAACGTGCCGTTCGTCGAGTTGAGATCCTCGATGGACCAGTCGGTGCCGGTGAAGGTGAGCTGCGCGTGGCGGCGGGAAACGTTGGGGTCGCGCAGGACGACGTCGGCCGCCGCCCGCTCGCGGCCGACGATGCAGCGGTTGCCGTTGACGTCGAGCGTGTCGCCCGTGACGACGTCGACGAGCTGCGCGCGCGGGCTCGCCGCCTGCTGGGGGCGCGCATTCGCCATGTTCGCGGCGATGCCCGCCGCCGCGCCTACGGCACCGCCGGTTGCCGCGGCGCCGCCCAGCCCTGCGAGCGCCTCGCGGGTCATGGTCTGCGGCACCGGGATGGGCGCTGCGGGGTCGGGCAGGTTGGGCGCGAAGGGGTCGGCGGGGGCCAGCGGGTCGGCGCCGCCGAAGGGGTCGTCCGAAGCGGGCGCGGCGTTCGGCGCGGGCGCGGCGAAGGGCTGCGGGGTGCGCGGGCGCGGCGCGCTCTTGCCGGAGAGGCCGGCCTGGTAGGCGCGCTCCTCTTCGTAAAGACGGCCGAGGGTGGGGGCGTCGACGTTCTCGGCGAAGACCGAGAAGCGCCCGCTCTTCAGCGAGGGGTCGATCATGAAGCGGACGAGGGGCTCGCCCACGAACAGGTAGTGCTTCTTCTCCGCCTGAGCCTTGACGAGCTCGCTCACCTCGCGGGAGAGCTGCGGGTAGAACGGCGCCATCAACGGGTCGTCGTCGTTGGCGATAAGGATGGTATAGAGCGCGGGGGCGGTGTTCACGCCGTTGATGACGAGCGTCTGGTCCTCCATCTCGTGCGCCGCCTGCTTGGCGAGCTTCTTAAAGGAGAAGGGGGCGCGGGTGGCGCCGAAGATGCCGGCGACGCGGTCTTCAAAGATGTTCAGGAAGTTCACGAATGATCACCTTCCGGGTCTTTTCTATATCCAAGCGAAAATACGCATATCCAAACGATTATAGAGGATAGGGCGGCCGCGCCCGCCCCTGTTGCGAGTCGGGCGGCGTTCAGGCTGGTAATTTCCATAGGGTGTGCAAGACAGGCCATCGCCAGGGAGAGCACCGCGGGCAGGACGTAGGAGGCGCCGCGCGCGATGCGTGCGACCGTCTCGCCGTCACGGCTCCAGGCGAATCGCAGCAGCGCCGAGACGGCCGCGCCGAGCGCGGTGCATCCCGCGAGGTGCAGGAGCACGCCGGGGGAGGCGAACGCCGCGGCGGCCGAGGCGAGGCCGAGCGCCCCGCCCGCCGCCTGGGCCGCCAGGGTCCAGACGGCGAGGACGATGCCCAGCGGGACGGTGACGGCGCAGACGACGGGGGACAGGGCGTAGCCGGACAGGGCGGCGACGGCGGGCGCGAGCAGGAGCGGGTCGCGCGTCGCGAGCGCGGCCGCGAGGAACGCCGCCAGCGAGGCGGAGGCCGTCGGGGTGGTGCGCCCCCACACCAGCCACCAGGCGCTGGCGAGCGCGATGAGCAGCACCGCGACGGGTAGAACCGCGAGCGGCGCGGTGGCGTTGACGATCATGAAGAGCAGGCCGGTGCAGGCGAGCGCGGAGCCCGCTTGCGGCGCCGCGGCTGCCGCGGCGCCCACGGCGAGCGCGGCGGCAGCGCGCGCGGGCGCATCGACGACGCCCACGGTCTGCAACAGCGAGAAGGTGACGATGGCGACCGAGATCCCCGAGAGCGCCATCACGGCGATGTCTCGCGTGCGGGGGAAGTGGCTGCCCAGGCGCCCCTCGGCGGGGTCGAGCTCCCATCCGGGCTCCTCGGCCTCCTCCTCGGGTGCGGGCTCGCCATCCTCGTCGGCGGTGAGCTCCTCGATCATGCGCGCGAGGCTGGCCCGGCCCTTGCGGGGGCTGCCCAGCTGCGCGAGGAACCGGTTGCCGAAATCGCCGACGGTCTTCATGCGGCAAGAGGGATCGGGGTCGAGCGCGGTTAGCAGCGCCTGCTCCGAGAGCTCGGGCATGCGGTTCAGCAGCTCGCTTGGCGGGACGACGCCCTCGTTGATGCGGGTCATGGAGTCGATGGGGGTGGCGGCGGCAAAGGGCGCCGTGCCGCACAGCGACTCGTAGAGGACGCATGCCAGCGAGAAGACGTCGCTGCTGCGGTTGACGGCCTCGCCGCGCAGCTGCTCGGGCGGCATGTAGCCGAGCGTTCCCCCGCGAGCGCCGCCGAACCCCGCGGCGCTGGTGAGCTTCGCCATGCCGAAGTCGGCGAGCTTCACGTAGCCGCTGCGGTCGATGAGGACGTTCGCGGGCTTGATGTCCAGATGCAGCGTGCCGTTCTCATGCGCGTAGTCGAGGGCTTGGACCAGGGCGTCCGCGATGCAGGCGGTCTCGTCGTATGTGAGGGAGTGGCCGTCCACCGCGGCGAGGAACTCCTCGAGCGTCATGCCGTCGACATATTCCATGACGAGGTAGCCGTACATGGCGTCATAGGTGAAGTCGATTACGGAGACGATATGGGGATGCTGCAGGAGGCTCATGGTGCGGGCCTCCTGGAACGCGTCGTTGATCGCTTCGACGGCGGCGCGGCTGTTCGGGGTCCCCAGCGGGATGCGCTTGATGGCGACTCGCCGTTGAAGGCGCGAATCGAGGCAGATCTCGACGGTGCCGAAGCCTCCCGCCGCGCGCGTCTCAAGCGGTCTATAGCGTTTGAGCAGGGATGATGCGGCAGCTCCCGCCGGCGCGGGAGCCGGTAGGGGCGCAGATGCGGGCGCGTGCGAAAGATGCGCCCTCTGTTGCGAGAACAGGGGCATGCGATGCCTTTCTAGTGTGTTTGGCGTGCGTGTAAAGGCATGGATACAAGTAGTGTAGCATCGCCGCGGGCGATTGTGGCGCGCGAGGATCGCGGCGAGGGGCGCCGCCGGGC
>OBIU01000240.1_pt1 | contig 28299 bp, 41 predicted proteins | sample 1519871 | NCBI WGS metagenome assembly OBIU01 (sample SAMN04209229, study PRJEB22552) | human gut metagenome | biome: gut; material: feces | host: Homo sapiens | place: USA: Oklahoma
AAGCAGATCGCCGCTCTCGGTGTCGACTTCCTCGCCTGCGGCATCGGCAACATCCACGGCGTGTACCCCGAGGATTGGGCCGGTCTGTCCTTCGACGCTCTTGCTGCCATCAAGGAGGCCGTGGGCGACCTGCCGCTGGTTCTCCACGGCGGCACTGGCATCCCGGTGGACCAGATTCAGAAGGCCATCTCCCTCGGCGTTTCCAAGATCAACGTGAACACCGACCTGCAGCTCGTCTTCGCTGCTGCTACCCGTGAGTACATCGAGGCCGGCAAGGACCTCGAGGGCAAGGGCTTCGACCCCCGCAAGGTGCTCAAGCCCGGTCGCGAGGCCATCGTGGCTCGCACCAAGGAGCTCATGGAGGAGTTCGGCTCCGTCAACAAGGCGTAACTGATTCATTTCAGCTTTGATGCGCGCGCTGGGCTGTGGTACCATAGCCCAGCGCATTTATTTATGCCCGAGTGGCGGAATGGCAGACGCAGGGGACTCAAAATCCTCCGCCCGCGAGGGCGTGTGAGTTCGACTCTCACCTCGGGCACCATTCGAATTTTGTACGAACCCGTGAGAGCGTAAGCCTCGCGGGTTCGTTCTCTATTGTGTCGTAGTTGAGCGTCACCACAACGTCCTCGGTCGATACCATCGCCTGGTAAACAAAGGCGTCAAGCAGCGAGGCGTCGTCCAGCGTGGAGCCGAATTGCAGGAAATAGGCGAAGTCCTGCGGGTCTATCTCCTTGCCCTGCAACATCGCCAAATCGCGCTCGGCGCGCTGCTTCTGCGCCTCTAGCTGCGCCACGCGCTCCTTCGTGCCGGGCACCACGATGCCCTCCTCAACGGCTTTCAGTATGTTGCGCAAGCCCCTGTCCGCCTCGTCAAGCGACCTGTGAGCCGCCTTGCGCTCGGCGTCGTTCTCGCTCTGGTCGCCCAGGGTCAGCTTGGCAATCCTAAGCGCCTCGTCGGGGTCTGAAAGCGTCTCGCGCAGCGCCCGCACTATCTCGGCCTCAAGCCAATCGCGGCGCACCGGCTTCACCTCCTTGCAGTTGCGGCACGTGTAATACTCGTATTTAACGTTCTTGTGGCCGCGACCGGACACGCCCGGCATGCTGCGCCCGCACCCGGCGCATATGACCTTGCCCGCAAGCATGAACTCACCCCAGCTCTCGTTAGCCCGCTGCTTCTTGCCCTTTACTCCCTGAACCCTGTAGAACAGGTCGTCCTCTATTATCCGGGGCATGCCGCCCTCCTGGGTTATCCCACCCCAGGAGTAGACGCCCCGGTACTTGTCGTTGTGAACCATGCTGTAGACCATGGAGTACCCGCACGGCCTGCCGGTGTAGGTCTTTACCCCGCGCTGAGCCAAGTCCCGCGCTATCGAGTTGCAAGCCTCGCCTTCGAGCCTGCGGCGGAACACCTCGCGGACGACCTCCGCCTCCTCGGGAACGACCTCGTAATGCCCGTCCTCGCCGGTTCGGTAGCCGTAGCACCGCACGCCGTTGGTCTTGCATTGCAGCGCGTTGCCCTCCATGCCGCGCTTCACGCGTATCGAGGTCTTGCGCGATTCGCAGGCGGCAAGACCCTCAAGCAGCTTCTCGTAGATGATGCCCTCCGGGCTGTCCGGTATCGCCTCAAGCGCCGACACCAGGCGCACGCCCTTCAACGACAGCTCGCGTTTGTAGATGGGCGCGTCGTACTCGCCGCGCGAGAACCTGTCCATCATGTACACCAGCGCGATGTCAGATTCGCCCGCGTTGGCTATCATCTGCTGGAACTGCGGGCGGTCGTCCGTCCTGCCCGATATGGCATAGTCGCAGTACTCCGCGACGATGGCGTAACCCTCGCGCTCGCACCACTGGCGGCAGACCCTCAGCTGGTCATCTATGGACGCCTCGCGCTGCTTGGAGCACGAGAAGCGCGCGTATATCACCGCCGTACCGGCGATTGCTTGTGACATAATGGGTGAATCTCCTTTCCGTAGGAGGTTGGAAGCCCCGGTGTGCAGTCTTGGCGGAGTGGCACCGGGGCATTTTGTATCTGCTACTGCTGGGATGTTTTTACCGGAAGCCTGTTGATTGCGGCGGTCGCATCGTTCAAGTACTCGGTTGCATCGTTAATCTGCTGAATCGTGGTTTCCAGCGCGTTGTTCCTGGCGTCTGGGTCATCGCTCATGGCACCGGCCATCAGACCGATTGCGGCGGTCTGAAAGGCGTCACCTGCCTTGGTGAAGTCCTCATGCACCTCACTAACCACTTCCGGCACGTCATCCATGGCTGAAAGAGCCTTGCACGCGTCTGTAGCACCATCAAGGAGTGACAGGCACGTGTCCGCATCTCCGTCTTGAAGTGCTGAATGCGCGTCGGTTATGTTTTGCGCCGCCGTCAGGAACCCCTGAACCTCGCTGCCGTTTAGGTAATCGTTTGCAAGCTGGGCATCGCTAGTGCTCGTTTGCTCCTCAGCGGCCTGGGAATCTGGCTGTTCCGTCGTATTGCCAGAAGAGCAGCCGCACATCGACAGCGCGGCAACAAGCGCGATTCCCACACAGACAAAAGCCTTCTTCATTTGTCCCATCACCTTTCAAAATACTCTTCGACGGTTCTCGCCATGCGCAGCAAGAACTCCCTGCCGTCCGCGTCAAGCGACTGGAAGATTCCAAGAAGCTCGTCCTGCTGCTTTGCAGCCTCCGCAGCAAGCGTGCGCGGGCTGTCATGGCGCGCCCCATCCCTGCCCATGAGTTCATCAAGTGAAACCTTGTACAGGTCTGCAATTGCGCATAGGACATCAGAATCGGCTTCACGAACCTCGCGCTCATAGTTTTGGTAGGTCTTCTTAGGCATTCCCAAAGCGGCGGCTGCTTGCTCCTGTGTCATCCCCGCTCTTTGCCTGCACTCCTTGAGTTTCATCCTGATTCCTTTCTGTATAGGCAAAAGATACCCAATTTGGGGGTTTCTCGCAAGATTATATGTTGCAAAGTACCCATATTGGCGGTATATTCCAGTCAGGACGTACCCAATACGGGTACCTAACAGAAAGGGGTAGGCATGGCAGGGAACAACATTGCGTCCGAGCGGGTTCGGCTTGGCCTTTCTCAGCAGGATTTGGCTGAGAAGCTGAACGTTTCGCGCGATTCGGTCAAGGACTGGGAATCGGGCGAGACGGCCATCCGAAGCTCGAAGCTCATCGAGATGGCAGACCTCTTCGGTTGCAGCCTCGATTATCTGATGGCGCGTTCCACGGAGCGCATGACGCGTTTTGCGGTGCAGCAATGACCTCCGAAGCACGTCTGGCGCACATGCGCGCCAAGCTCAAGGCGCTTTACCGGCGCTGGCTTCTAGAGGGGAGGCCGTGCCGTTGAAGTGGACTACCCGCGAAATCAAGTACCTCGAAGAGCACGCGGGGGACGGAGCCGAGGCGATAGCCAAGGCGCTCGGTCGCTCGGTTCGCTCGGTGGACAACCAGGCCAGGCGGTACGGGGTATCGCTTCGCAAGTCCTGGGTGTGCCCAAAGTGCGGGATGCGCGTCAGCAAGCCCCTGAGCAGCCGCACCGGATGGTGCGCGGCATGCACCAAGGAGAACCGCATGGAGCGCATCGCCGAAGAGGTACGCGAGCTTGAGGAGGAGGCGAAGCGAAATGAGCGGATAGACCGGGAGCGCCAGCGGCTCTACAGCCGCAAGTCACGAGCCAAGAAAAAGCTCAAAAAGTGAGTAATTCGTGAGTATTGGCAATCTACCTGCGGAAACGAGAAAGGAGAACAGGTGATGGCAACCAGAAAACATCCGGGCACCCCCAACTACCACATCGCGAGCGCCCGGAAAGGCCAACCGGCCATGGCAAGCATACCACGAGCGCTCCGCACGCCAGCAGACCTCGCGCGCGAGAACCAGGAAAGCGCCTTCAAGTGGGGCATCATGGTGGGCTTCGCGGTCGCGGCGCTCATCTTCGCGCTCATCCTCTGGCTGTGGGTCATACCCACCATGGACGGGTGCGTGGAGGCGATGAAGGCGGTCGCGTCATGAGGTACGACGAGCTTTACAAGCCCAAGCCCAAGAGCGACCAGATGGAGCTTCCGGGGCTTGGAGCCAAGGGCGAGCAGGACGTGGCGGAAGCCCGCGCGTGGATTCGCCAGAACCCCGGCGCGTGGAACTTCATGGTGGAGAACGCCGTGCGGCTCTCCCATAAGGGCTACGTGAGCGCCAACTACCTTGTCAACATGGTTCGCAACGAGCTGCACGTGAAGGTGAAGAACGGCTACGCGCCCGCCTTCGCGCGAATCATGGAGGCGGAGCACCCGAGGCTCAAAGGGGCGTTCCGCATGCACGCCAGTCAATCCGACGGGTTCGCGTCATGAGCTGGCGCGTGAAGAGGCTCGGCGCGCGCGAGTGCGTCATGGCCTTCCCGGAGGTTCCGAGCAAGCAGCGCCCGCGCTACGACCGCAGGCACAGCCGCACATACACGCCCAGCAAGACGCTCCGGGCGGAGCGCGACATCAGGAGCCAATGGGTGCAGGCGTGCGGGACGGCTCAGGCCGGTTTCGAGGGCGAGGTGCGCGTGTACATCGAGATTCAGCGCCCGCTCTCCAAGAGCAACCCCAAGTTCTGGGCTGGCCGCGCAGACCTCATGAAACCCGACGCGGACAACGTGGCCAAGGTCATCTGCGACAGCCTCAACGGCGTCGCGTACCGAGACGACAGCCAGATAACCCAGCTGGCCGTGACCTTCGACCCCCGCACCCCCTACAGCGACACGTGCCTGGTCAAGGTGCGCGTCGAGTACTTCCAGGAAACACACGTTAAAGACGTTAGGGGCAACTAATGGCTTACTTCGACACCAACAAAGAGAACGGCAAGGAAACCATCGAACTCGCGAGCTTGATGAACGAGGCGGCGAGCGCGGTTATCTCGAACGCGGTGTTCGAGCTTGATTCCGAGCAAGAGGAGCGCCACAAGGTCACCGCCTGCCGCGCGCTGTGGACGGTCATCGGCTACTGCGAGGCGATGCTCTCAAAGTTCGGCGACGAGGAGCGGGACAAGGCGCTCAGCGAGACGGCGCGGTTCTTCTCCGGCGGCAAATTCCATGAGCGCAGCGCGGCGGACGCGTTCATCGAGGCCATCATTCGGGACATCTTCGAGTAGGGGGCGCGCCATGATTATCACCAACGCCCTCAACCTCCCGCAGCCGTTCGTTGACGCCGCCAGCCGCGACTACTCCTACAAGCCCAAGCGCTACAGCGCCACCGCCCTGCTCAAGGGCGTGCGCCAGTGCATCCTTGAGCGCCGCCACGACGACGAGATAGAGCAGGACGTGGCAGACCAGGTGTGGGCTATCTTCGGCACCGCCGTGCATTCCATCCTTGAGAACGCGACCGAAACGGACACCCAAATCAAGGAGAACAAGCTGGTCGTGGACATGCCCGACGGCTACCAGCTGAGCGGCATCTTCGACCTGTACGACGACGCCACCGGCACCGTCACCGACTACAAGACGGCATCCGTCTGGAAGGTCAACTTCGGCCAGAACGACCCCAAGGAGTTCGAGGACTGGCGCAGGCAGCTGCTCATCTACTGCTGGATGCTGCGCCAAATCGGCTTCGACGCCAAGCGCGGGGAAATCGTCGCGATGCTCAAAGACCACAACAAGCAGAAGGCCAAGGTGGGCGAGCACCCGGCGCATCCCGTGTACCGCATCGCCTGGGACTTCACCGAGGCCGAGATGGACGAGTGCGGCGAATGGCTCAAGGCGCGCTTCGCCGAAATCGAGGCGGCGGAGCAGCTTCCCGACGACCAGCTGCCCATGTGCACCAAGGAGGAGCGCTGGGGCAAGGACGACAAGTGGGCGGTCAAGAAGGCAGGTAACAAGCGCGCGGCGAAGCTCCACGCAAGCAAGGCCGAGGCAATCGCCGACGCGCAAGCCCGCTCCGAGAAGGATGGCAAGCCCTACGAGGTCGAGTACCGACCCGGCAAGGACGCGCGCTGCCTGGACTACTGCTCGGCGTGCGAGTTCTGCGACCACTACAAGCAAATCACCAAGGAGGCATAGATGGAAGGCATAGAGGCAAAGCTGGTTGCCGCCTGGGAGGCGTGCGAGAACCCGGAGCTTGACAGCGTCAACCCGCATTTCAACAACAGGTACGCATCCCTCAAGGCGACGCTCAAATCAGTGCGCGACGCGTGCAAGACGCAGGGCATCGCGTACATGCAGAAGCTCACCTACGCGGCCACGAGCGAGGAAATCGACGTGAGCCGCCGCGAGCTGGTCAGCTACGTGACCGACGGGCAGGAGAAGCTTGAGCTTTCCCGCTTCCCCGTGGAGTGCCCGCCGAACCCCCAGAGCTTCGGGAGCAACCTCACCTACGCCAAGCGCCAGCAGGCACAGGCGGACTGGGGCATCACGGGCGAACCAGACGACGACGGGGAGGCCGCTGCGGCCAATGTGGGGCAAGTACCCCGGCAGACCTCCAATCGCCGCCCCAGCGCCGCGAGGAACGCCCAGAAGCCAATCGACAAGCGCAAGAAGATGCTCGCCCGGTGCGCCGAGCTTAGCGCCAAGTGCATCGAGAACGGCATGAACGCGGGGGCGACGGACAGCTACATGGCCGCGACGTTTGGCGTTGAGAGCATGGACGCCCTCACCGACGAGCAGCTGGTGCAGTTCGGCACCTACCTCAACCAGATGGAACAGCAGAGCCGACACCTCAAGGAAGGGAATGAGCAGTGAGCATCAACAGCGTGAACATCAGCGGCAACCTGGGGCGCGACCCCGAGCTGCGCGCGACCAAGACAGGAATGCAGGTTCTGTCCTTCTCCGTGTGCGTCAACGCCCGCGTCAAGCGCAACGGCGAGTGGACGGACAAGGCCAACTGGGTGGACGTAACCCTCTACGGCAACCGCGCTGAGAGCCTGAGCCGCTACCTGGCCAAGGGGACGCACGTAACCGTGTCCGGTCGCCTCGACCAGCGCACGTGGGAGGCCAAGGACGGCACCAAGAGGAGCAAGCTCGAAGTCATCTGCGATGAAATCGACTTCACGGGAGGCAAGCGCGAGCAGGGGCAGGAGCCTGCCGAGGACGCTGGCCTCTACGACGAGGACATTCCGTTCTAGGAGCTAAGGCATGGGCGAATCGTTCACATGGTTCCCTAAGCTCACCCGAACGGTCGAACGGGTGCCAGAGGAGCAGCGCGGCCTGCTCCTCTGGGCGCTCGTCCAGTACGGCACCAACGGCACCGAGCCGGAGCTTGAGTACCCGCTGGACATGGCGTTCGAGGCTCTTAGGGACGACATCGACAACAGCAAGAACAACAGGCACCGCAACAGAGGAGGACGCCCGAAAAAAACCACGGTTACGCAAGAGGAAACCCCGGTTTGCGAATCGGAAACCCCGGTTACGGAGGTTTCGGAAACCGAAAACCCCGGTTATGCAGATGCGGAACCTAAACCAATCCAATCCAATACAGACCAATCCAATACAGGCCAAAAGAAGATGGTGCGTTTCACGCCCCCGACGGTCGAAGAGGTCAGGGTGTATTGCGCGGAGAAGGGGTTCACCTTCGACCCGGAGGCTTTCGTGGCCTTCTACGAGAGCAAGGGCTGGAAGGTCGGTCGCAACCCCATGAAATCGTGGAAGGCGGCATGCACCACGTGGCAGAAGCGCCAGGGGACACCGAAGGGAGGCGGCGGCGATGAGTACTCGAATCTCTGACGCCCTCAAAGCGTTCAAGGCTCCCGAGGGCATCGCCCCGCAGAAGCCCGTCCCCTACGAGCAGACCGAGGAGTACCGCCGGATGCTGCGCCAGATGCGCGAGAGCAGGCTTCGCAAGGCCGGGCTGCGCGGCGGCTACATGACCGCCGATTCCGCCGAGGGTCGAGCCGCCTTCGAGCGCTTCAAGCAGGGGCGCGGCACGTACCTGTGGGGGCTTCCTGGCAGGGGCAAGACCTACGCGGCGGCATGCTGCGTCCGCCTCGCCGTATCCCAGGGGCGCGACTGCAAGATGACCACCGCCAAGGCGCTGCTGGACGCGGTGAAGGCGGAGTACGACGGCGGCGAGAAGGGCACTCTTCGGCGCGCGGAGCGCTACGAGCTGCTTGCCCTGGACGACCTGGGCATGGAGCGCCCCACCGAGTGGGCTATGGAAACGCTCACCGGCCTTATCGACGCCAGGGTTGCGGAGGGCTTGCCCACGGTCATCACCAGCAACTACTCGCTGGGCGAGCTTCGCGACCGCTGGGGCGGCATGCAGGGAGCGCGCATCGTGTCGCGCATCGCCGGGGCGTGCGAGCGAATCGAGCTGACCGGCTCGGACAGGAGGCTCGCATGATTGGCATGGCGCAGCTGAGGGGCACGACGCTGGAGCAGGCGGAGCGCTACGGCAAGCCCCACGTGGGCGCGCGGTACACGGGCAAGGGCAAGCGCGACTACGAGCGCACGCAGGCGTGGTGCTGCATCTGCGGCAGACCCGCGAGCAGCTGCCACCACGTTGTGCCGCTGGGCAAGGGCGAGCGGTTCCAGCTCGTGACGCCCAACGGAACGTGGAGCCTGCGAAGCCCGCTTTTCGCCCTCTGCGGCTCCGGCACCACGGGGTGCCACAACGGCTTCCACGGCGGGGCGCGCTTCGTACCCCGCTGGGTGTGGGACAACACCCTGTTCGAGCAGCAGTGGTGGTCTGGCGAGCTTTTGAAGCGCCACCCGCCGCACGACCCGGCGCTCTACCTGTACGGGCGCTGGGAGGTCGAGGACAGGGAAACCGGCAGAACAATCACCATCAGAGAAAGGGTCTAGCAATGGAAATCAAAACATGCGAGCAGTACGTGCTGTCCGAGCTTGAGGCCAAGAGCCGCGAGGTCGAGAGCCTTGAGGAGCAGCTTCGCCAGGCGGTGATTGAGCGCAACAACGCGAAGCTCCGCGCGGAAGAGCTTGAGCGCAAGCTGAACGCCGAGCCGGGGGCGCTTGAGGCGAACGTCATCAAGGAGGGGCGCGACTACGTATTCGACCGCTGCACCTACGCAACCGTGACGAACGCTTTTGACGACGACGGCAAGCCCTACCAGTTCCGCGTGTGGTGCGAGGAGTGCATGAAGGATTACGGGCGACCCAAGGGCGTGTCCGCCGACGAGTTCATCCGGTTCTTCGAGCCGGAGTTCCGCGCCATCTACGACCGCAAGCTCAAGGAAGCCGAGGAATAGATGAGGCAGGTTGCATGGGTTCTGGCGGCGGCTCTGGCCGTCGCCCTCGCCCTGGCGGCAATCGCCTACAGGGTTCTGCTTACGCTCGCCATGGGGATGCTGTTCATCATGGCGCTGGCGATGATGGGTTAGGAGGCAATGCATGCCAACCAATGAAGAACGCCGAAATCTGGCTCAAAACCTGCGCGGCGGCTACGACGTTACTTGGAACAGCAACGGGCTTTTCTGGCTGAACGGAACGCTGTTCGGGATGGACATCTGCGCGAGGAGCGAGGAGAAGATTCGCAACGGCCTGCGCCACCTTGCCGCGTTCATCGACCCGGAGCCGGAACTGACGTGCGAGTTCAAAAAAGTCAGCTGGGACGACGGGCAGTGTACGTGGGGCTGCAAATGCAGCGCTTGCGGACACAGGTTCGAGCATGAGACGGGGATTACCTGGAACTTCTGCCCTCACTGTGGAGCGAAGGTGGTGGACGAATGAGCCACTACATAGCAAGCGTCTCGTGGGGGAAAGACAGCCTGGCCATGCTGCACCTGCTCATATCGCGCCATGAGCCATTGGACGAGGTCTTGTTCTACGACACGGGAGCCGAGTTCGAGGCCATATACGCCGAGCGCGACCGGACGCTCCCGCTCCTCGCGGAGTACGGCGTCAAATACACGGAGCTTCGCCCCAGGCGCCCCTTCTTCTTCGACATGCTCGCGAAGACCGTCCGCAAGCGCGACGGCTCGACGCAGAGCGGCTACGGATGGTGCGGAGGGGCTACCAGATGGGGCACGTCCGAAAAGACCCGCGCGCTCGACGCGTATGCGCGGCGGCTCGATGCCTGCGTGTACGTCGGTATCGCAGCCGACGAGGAGAGGCGCATCGAGCGGGAGCGCGTCCCATGGAAGCTCCTCCCGCTCGTGGATTGGGGCATGACCGAGACCGACTGCCTGGCGCTCTGCTACGGGCGAGGGCATACATGGGACGAGGGCGGCGTCCGGCTGTACGACGTGCTGGGCAGGGTTAGCTGCTGGTGCTGCCGCAACAAGAACCTGAAAGAGCTGAAAGCGATTCACGACAACCTTCCTGCCTACTACGAGCGCTTGGAGGCGCTAGAGGAAACCTGCGGGCAAATGAAGAAGGGAAAGACGCTGAAAGAGATAGGAGGCGCGTTATGAGCTTCGGTCTTAGGGACGAGGACTGGGTAGACCCCGACGAGCCGGAGCCTATCAAGTGCCGCGACTGCGAGTACTGGGCGGAGTGCCCGTGCGGATGCGGCTGGGGCTGGTGCACCGATATCCGGTGCGAGTTCACCAAGGAGGACGACGGATGCGAATGACGACGAATGGATGTGGGTGCCTGCTCGTAATCGTCGCATGTATTGCGATAGATGTAATCGCCTTCTTTTGCATTCGGGCGATTATCGGTATGCTCCTGTAGTGCGCAAACGTTCAAATAAGTATAAACTAGTTCTCAATTAATAGTTGCCTATAAGACGGAACTAGTTTATACTTAAGCCACGGACGGAAGGAGGTGCGGATGCAACCGCCAAAAGTCCGAGAGGTCATCAGAAGGCTCGAAGCCGAGGGCTGGGAGCTAGACCGAACCAGAGGCGACCACCGGCAGTACAGGAAAGGAGGAAGGGTGGTCACCATCGCCGGTAAGCCGAGCGAGCACCTGGACAGGGGCACTTGGAAGGCGATACAGAAATCGGTCGGCTGGTGACAGACAGGAAGGGCGGGGGCAATAAGGCTCCCGCCCGGCACCAGACCCGGAGCGCGAAGCTTGGCGGCAAGGCTCCGGGGCGGATGAAAGGATTTTATCATGGGCAAGCGCAAATGCATCGACAAGGGCGACGGCAGCACCCAATACAACTACGAGTTCTGCTTCACAATCAACGGCGACGACTGGCTCACAGTCCTGTTTGAGGACTTGGACGACGCCAGGGACTACGCCTACAAGGTTCTCGGCGAGAACGAGGACAACGCCAGGCTCCGGTACTTCGCGCGAAGGGTCGTGCTGGTGGACACCTGCGACTTCTTCGACCGCGACATTCCCGCCGTTTGCATGCGCGTTATCGACCGCCACTCCGAAGGGAGGCGGTAGAGGTGACCTACTACGCCATTGACCTGAACCAAGCCTGCATAGCGCACCAGGCGAACAGCATGCGGGAGTTCGACCCGCACGCGAGTACAAGGGGGCTGGTCGCTGATGTTCGAGCTTGAGGTGTACCCGGCGTGCCTGAGCTGCATGTGGCGCGACCTCCGCAGCGATACGGTATACCGCAGCGACGGAGTGCATCAGGTTGAGGTGTGCGAAAAGGCTCCGGTCTGCAAGCGTATCCAAGGGCAGAAGAGAATGACCGCAAGCGAGAGCAAGGAGGATGGGTCATGACCTACACATATGAGGGACGGATTGAGCAGGTGGAGGGCGATTGGCTGGTGACCTTCCCACAGTTCGACGGAGCGTTCGGCGGCGGCAAGACCGTGCGCAAGGCGTGCGAGAACGCGGCGGAAGCCCTGCGCCTGCGTATCGCGAGCATGGTGGACGATGGCGAGGCTCTTCCACGGGCGAGGTTCAGCAACCCTTCGCAGTGCGTGTTCGCCGTCGAGGTTGACGAGCGCTACATCCAAGCCACCAAGACCGTGAGCGCGAAGGAGGCGGCGGAGATGCTGGGCGTCACCAAGGGCAGGGTGAGCACGCTCGTGAAGGAGGGCAAGCTGGACACCGTGCTCGTTGACGGTAGGAGCCGCGTCACCATCGCCAGCGTGAACGCCCGCAAGGAGAACCCGCCCGCGCCCCACCGTCCCAAGGCGGACGCATGAGCAGGCTCCCCAGCTTCTGCCCGCACTGCGGAAGGGTGGTGCCCGCAGGGGCGAGGTGCACGTGCAGGCCGCGCCCAAAGCGCAAGCCCACGCAAGGCGACGAGACCAGGGCGGAGCGGGAGCCTTGGCGCAAGCGCTACGCGAGCGCGGAGTACAGGCGCAACAGGCAGCAGGCCATCGCCCGCACCAAGGGAAGGTGCACGGACTGCGGCAGCGTGTGCGCGTGGCACGACGGCAAGCAATGGAGAACCGCAGGCATGGGAGGAGAGGTCGACCACATCAAGGCGCTGAGCGAGGGAGGAACCGACGACGCCTCGAACCTCGCGCTCCGATGCAAGAGCTGCCACAAGAAGCGCGACGACATGCGCAGGAAGGCTCACAACCGATGATTTCATGCAGCGGGTGCCGCCCAGCACGGGTCTGGCACCCGCTTTCTATGCAGCAGACCCCCTAACCCCTCTCAAAATCCGAATCGAAGCCTCCTACCCCGCGCGCCACTCCCATTTTCGTACCGCCACGAAATTGGGGAAACGGGGGGTGTCACGCTAAGGGGGCGTTTTTCGTCACGCTAAATCTCACGCCCGCGATAGCCTCCTTTCACCATTCGGAAGGAGGCATTTTCAATGCGAGATACGGAGCTGAAAATCGAGGAAATCCCGATTGACGAGCTTGTTCCATACGAAAACAACGCCAAAAAGCACACCAGGCAGCAGATTGACGCGGTAGAGGCGTCCATCAAGGAGTTCGGGTTCCGAAACCCGGTCATCGTATGGCGCAACGCGGACGGCAGGCCGGAGGTCGTGGCGGGGCACGCCCGAATCACCGCCGCCAAGAACATCGGCATGAAGAAGGTGCCCTGCGTCTCGTGCGACGACCTGACCGACGCCCAGCGCCGCGCCCTTACCCTCGTTGACAACCAGACGACGATGATGACCGGCTGGGACGACGAGCTTCTTGCCTACGAGCTGGACACGCTCTCGCTCGACTTCGATATGACGGACTTCGGCTTCACCGACGAGATGGTCGGCATGGCGGAGGAAGAGACGAGCGTCGTTGAGGACGAGGTGCCCGACGTAATCGAGTGCCGCGCCAAGCGGGGCGAGATTTGGAAGCTCGGGAACCACCGCGTCATGTGCGGCGACGCGACCTGCCGAGAGGATGTCGAAAAACTCGCTGGGGGGGGTCGTGCGACTTGCTCCTGACTGACCCGCCGTACAACATCGCCTACACCGGCAAGACCGCCGACGCGCTGACGATAGACAACGACGAGTGGGGCGACGATGCCTCGTTCGTCGCGTTCCTCAAGGACGCGTTCACATGCGCCCTGTCCGTCATGAACCCCGGTGCCGCGTTCTACATCTGGCACGCTGACACGCAGCGCGGGAACTTCCTTGAGGCGTGCAGGCTCGCAGGCATGGAGGTGCGCGAATGCCTCGTCTGGGCGAAAAACACCTTCACTCTCGGTCGCCAGGATTACCAGTGGCGGCACGAACCCTGCCTCTACGGATGGAAGGACGGCGCTCCGCACAGCTGGTACTCAGACCGCAGCCAGTCAACCGTCCTGGAGTTCGACAAGCCGACGGCCAACGCCGAGCACCCGACGATGAAGCCCGTCGGCCTCATGGCGTATCTGGTCAGGAACTCAACGAGGCGCGGAGGCGTGGTTCTCGACGTGTTCGGAGGCTCCGGCTCGACGCTCATCGCGTGCGAGCAGACCGGGAGGCAATGCATGACGATGGAGCTTGACCCGCATTACTGCGACGTGATTATCACGAGGTGGGAGGAGCTTACCGGGGAGAAGGCAGTCCTGCTTTCGGAGTAAACGGTTCCGCACGCTTCCGGCGGGCGGCGCGCTCCGTTACCCAAGCGAGCCGGATGCTCGATTGCGCGCCGTCCGTCAGAGGCGTGCGGGAAAGAGGTCTTTTGATTAAACGATGCGAGATATGCGGGCGCGAGTTCAAGGCGCAGAGAAGCACCGCAAAGTACTGCTCCGATGCGTGCCGGAAGCGCAAGGAGCGCGGATATGCCTTTGACGGGGAGCTGGAAACACCGGCTCCCTCCGCGTCTATGTCCGTGGACGAGGTGAACGACGTTGTCCAGCGCGCCCATATGGCGGCTGCGGACATGTCGCGCGCATCCATGCTGACGGCTGCGCCGCTGTGCTTGAAGCTGCGCAGGGCTGCAAAGAGGATTGAGGACGCTTTGAGGGGTGAAGGCTTGTGAAGGGCGCTAAGCCGAAGCAGAACGCCATACGTCGCGGGCTTTCAGACGCCTACGGCCTCGCATCGACGGAATCGGCAGGCGTGGTGATGCCCGCCGACATAGCGGACGACCCCGTGCAGTCCGAGATATGGGCGTGGCTCGCCCCGCCCGTCAACAGCTTCGCCCAGCAGGACGTGCCCACGCTGCGTCTGCTGACCTACTGGCACGCCGTGGCGGCTCAGGCGGAGCAGGCCATCCACTCGGAGGACGGGCGCATAAACATCTTCGACAAGATTGGCGTCAAGCCGTACAAGACCGAGGACGGGCGCGAGGTGCCGCTGGTTCGGAAGAACCCGGCGCTGACCATCCTCAAGGAGGCGAGCGCGGAGATTCGCGCCCTGTCCGACATGCTGGGGCTGTCCCCGCTGGCAAGGAGCCGCATCGGGCTGATGGACGCCACCACGGTGAAGACCGCCGCAGACACAGCTGCCATGTTCAAGAGCATCGACGCCGCCTACGAGCTGCCCGAGGCGGAGGTGATAGTGGATGCGGAGGACTGAGACGGAGTACGCCCCCGAGGGTCTTGCCATGGCGCGGGACTACGAGCGGTGCCTTTCCAGCATGTGCCACCACGTGTCCAACGACGCGTTCTACGGGAAGCCGTTCCTCCTTGAGCCGTTCCAGCGCGAGAACATCTGGAAGCCCATATTCGCCACCGGCCACATGGAGGGCGGGCGGTTCAAGCGCCGCTTCCGCCGCGTCATCATCGGCCTGCCCTCCGGCTACGGCAAGACCGAGCTAATCGCCGCCACCGTGCTCACCGTGGCCACGATGGAGGTCATACACAACGGCCAGTACGGCGTGGTGGCGTCCAGCAAAGACCAGGTGCGCAACATCTTCGAGAAGATAGCCACGATGATTCGGCTGAACCCCATATGGCAGGAGCAGTGGAGCATCGGCAAGGACGTGATAACCAACGACGAGACCGGCGCTCGAATCATGGTGCTGCCGAACAAGGCCGACGCCCTGGAATCCTGGCACTTCAACGTGCTTGTCTTTGACGAGCTGCACGTGTACAAGGATTCGCGCGTATGGGACGCAGGCGTGAAAGGCCAGAAGGTTCTGTGGAACCCGCTCACCATCGGCATCACCACCGCAGGCGACGCGCGCGAGGGGTTCCTTTGGGAGACCTTGCAGAAGGCGGACAAAGACCCCGGCATGTACCTGTACTGGCTAGGCATGGACGACGGGCTGGACATCGACAAGAAAAGCAGCTGGAAGCAGCTCATGGTGGCCTCATGGGTCACCTGGGAATCAATCCTCGACCAGAAGGGCATGGCCGCTTCCAAGCGCTCCTTCGAGAGGTACACGGCCAACAGGTTCCCGATAGACCGCGACGCGTACTCGTGCTTCACGCATTCGCAGCTAGACCGCTGCGAGCGCGGCAGGAACGCCTTCGACTTCGACCAGGCTTTCACCATCGGCATCGACGGCGCGACCGCAGGGGACAGCTTCGCCATAGTGGCGTACCAGGAGCGGGAGAACTCCAAGGGCGTGAGGGTCGGGTACACCAAGGAGTGGATATTCGACACGCCCGACGAGGAGACGGGGCACTACGACCTCGCGCAGATAATGCAGCTGATAGCGGGCATCTGCCAGGAGCACTACCCGCAGGTCGTGGGAATCGACCCCAACCGCATGATTGTCATGAGCAGCCAGCTCCGCGACACCTACGGCATAGAGACGGTGGCCTTCGCCCAGAACAATGCCACCATGTGCCAGGCGACCTCGCTCACCATGCAGCTCGTGAAGGACGGCCTGCTCCGCTTGAAGGGGTGCCCGAAGCTCCGCCAGCACCTTGAGAACACCGTCGAGGAGGAGCGCGAGCCTTACGGCGTGCGCTTCGGCAAGGATTCGCGCAAGTCCAAGATTGACGGCGCAATCGCGCTCGCCATAGCCGTGCTTGCCTACAACAAGCTGGTGGCTGGCTTCGAGAACTACACGCAGGTCATCTAATCTCACGCGCGGGATACCATGCGCCCGACGAAAGGGGCGATATGGGATTCTTCTACAACCTGCTATACAAGAACGACGTTTTCTACACGCGGGATGACCCAGACGTGGTTCGCGTGGCGCTCCCCGGCGGCGTCGTGCGCTCCCCGCAGGGCTACGGTGCCCTCATGTCCGTTGACTACGCCGCGTGCGTGCAGACCAAGGCGCGCTCCATGGCGTCCCTCCCGGCTACGGTCGTCGTTGAGCGCCGCAGCGGTCGCGAAAACCTCACCAGGCACCCGCTGGCGAAGCTGCTCAACGGCATGGCGAACGAGGAGATGAGCATCGCCGCCCTCATGGCGTGGACGGTGCTGTGCCGGGATACCTTCGGCAACGCCTACTGGTGGGTCGAGTGGGCGAAGGGCAAGCCGGTGGCGCTGTGGCCTATCACCGCGAGCGTCACGCACGACTACAAGCCAAACAACCCGCCGGGATACCGGACGCGCTACACGGTCGCGCCGGGGGACGACCACGTACCGGCGGGCACGTACTTCTCAAACGAAGTCGTGAACATCCACACCGCCATAACCAAGGACGGAATCAAGGGCTACTCCCTCGCGAAGCTGGCGGCGGAGGAAATCGGCCTGAGCGTGGACTTGGAGCGCTTCTACCGTTCCATGATGGACAACTCAAATTTCCACCTCGGCCACGTGGAGACGCCCGACAAGCTAAGCCCGCAGCAGGTGGACAACATCAAGACAGCCCTCAAGGACAAGGCGGGCGCGGGCAAGGCGGGCGAGCCTCCCATCTTCACCGCAGGGGCGAAATGGGTAACAGACCAGCAGACCATGCGCGACGCGTCCCTAATCGAGCAGCAGAAGTGGGTCTTGCACCAAGTCTGCCGGGCGCTGAACGTGCCGCCGTGGAAGGTCTACGACAGCGAGGGCACGAGCTACGCGGGGAGCCAGCAGTCCTCAATCGACTACGTAACCGACACGATTGTCCCGGACGTGCGCCTCATCGAGCTTGCCTTGCAGCCCGTGCTCGACGCGTGCGGGCTTCGCAACGCGCAGGTGAAGTTCAAGATTCAGGGACTTATGCGCGGCGACGACGCCTCCCGCAGCCAGTTCTACCGCGAGATGGCCTACATGGGCGCGTTCACCCGCGCCGACATCCGCGACTTCGAGGACATGGAGCCTATGGAGGGCATAGACCGCCCGCTGTTCCCCCTCAACTACGGGGTTGTGGAGCCTGATGGCTCTGTGACCGTTTTCAACGCAAGCAACGACCAGAAGCCGAAGGAACCCGCAGACGGGAGCCAGACGGGAATGGAGGAGTAGACATGTTCCAAATCAAGAACGAGGCGCAGCGCGCGACGGTGTACCTGTACGGCACCATCGGAGCGGACTTCTGGGACGAGGATTCCAGCAACACGGCGAAGACCTTCGCCGCCACCCTGGATTCGCTCAGCCCGAAGCCGCTGGACATCCGCGTGGATTCGTGCGGCGGAGACGTGTACGAGGGGTTCGCCATCGCGAGCGCCATCCAGCGCTACGAGGGCGACACCACCTGCTACATCGACGGCATCGCGGCGAGCGCGGCGTCCTACGTGGCGCTCATGGCAGACCGCGTTGTCATGAACGACTATAGCCAAATCATGATTCACAACGCGTGGACGTGGTGCAGCGGCAACTCGGCGGAGCTGCTTGAGATGGCCGGGCGCTTGGACGCGCTGGACGGCACAATCGCGGGAATCATCGCGGCGCGCAGCGGCATGGAGCTTGACGCGGTGCGCGAGGCCATGGCCGCAGAGACGTGGTACTCGGCAGACGACGCCGTTGCCAACGGGCTTGCGGACGAGGTGGTGAAGACAGAGCAGCGCATGGCGGCGAGCATCGACCGCGCCATGCTGGCGGCGTTCAAGCACGTCCCCCATGGGCTTGAGGAGAAATCTCACGCCGCTAATACGATTCAGGACGACGAGGGGCATGGGCGCTCCGTCGTCATGGGAAACCGGATTTACAGAGTAGAAAGGTAAGTGAAGATGGCTATTCTCAATTCCAAGGAACTCTGGTCGGAGCGCAACCGCCTCGCTGACAGCCAGGCGCAGCTCATGGCCGACGGCAAGGAGGACGAGGCTCGGATTGTAGAGGGGCAGATTCGCCAGCTCGACATCACCATCGGCCACGTCATCGAGGCCGAGGACGAGCTTCGCCGCCAGCCCGCCCCCAAGCCCGCAGCCGATTCCTTCGGCATGCGCATCCTGGGCGCGCGCGACGAGTTCAACGGCATCGACGTGGGATTCAAGGCTTCCGCCGAGGTGTTCAACACCGCCGCGTCCGTCGTCACCGTGGGCGCTCCCACCGAAATCGAGCTTGAGATTCCCTCCAAGCCCTCCGGCGTGTTCGAGAACTTCGCGAGCACCCTGCTTGAGACCCCGGCGGCTGGCTCCATCACCTACAAGCAGCGCGACAAGTCCAACGAGGACGGCGCTCCCGGCACGTGGGCTGGCGTCACCTCTGGCACCTCCGCAACCAAGTCCAAGGTCATCTACGCCTGGAAGGACGCCGTCGCCAACAAGGAAACCATCGCCGGTTACGTGCCCGTCTCCAAGGACACGCTGATGGACTACGACGAGCTGCTTGACATCATCGAGCACGACCTGCTGCTCGACCTCGACGAGAAGACCAACGAGAAGTACTGGACTGGCTCCGGCTCCGCGAACATCGTGGGCATCAAGAACACCACCGGCATCCAGACCTTCACCGAGAAGATGGGCGGCATGTACTTCGACGCCATCCGCATGATGCGCACCAAGGTCATGACCAACGCCCGCCGCATCCCCACGCACGTGTGCGTAAGCCCCGAGGTTCGCCAGGCAATCGACCTGTACAAGACCGAGACCGGCCTTTACCAGACCCTCGGCTCCGACGTGTACTGGGGCATGAAGGTCATCGAGGACATCAGCTGCCCCGGCATCCTGGTCTATGACAGCTTCGCCGCGCGCCGCCGAGCCATCCACGGCGGAACCACAGTCGAGGTCGGTTACGTGAACGACCAGTTCATCAAGAACGAGCTTTCGCTTCTGGCCGAGCACACCAAGGCTCTCCAGGTGCGCTACCCGGACGCCTTCTGCCTCGCCGAGAAGACCACCCTCGACCAGTCCAACGCCGCAGCAGTCGCTCCCGGCGTCGGCGCGTAAGGAGGCTCACCATGTTCGTATCCAAGGAACGCGTAATTCGTGACGGCTACCTCATCGCTTACGAGGGCGAGGAGATGTCCGACGACGAGGCCAAGGCTCGCGGCCTCATCAAGGAGGAGAAGCCCAAGGCCAAGCGCAGCGCGCGCCGCAAGAAGACGCCCGAGGCCGATGCGCACGAGGCGGACGACGGCGGCGAGCAGGACGGTGAAGAGGGGCAGGAGCAGTGATTGCCGTCGCTCCCGACACCACGGTAAGGGTCGCCAACTCCGAGAGCGCGACCCTCAAGCTCGATGTCGAGGCGCGGGTTGACGGCGCTACCGTCACCCCGCGCTTCGGCGAGCCTTCCTCGTTCGAGGTGACCGGCAACGAGCTGACCCTTCCGCTCATGGAAGCGCCGAACAGCGTCCGCATCGACTGGACTAAGGCAGGCGTCAAGGCTTTCTCCACCTACGCCGAGGTCGTGTCCCGGCACTACTTCAAGCTTGACGACTTGAAGGGCTACGGCGACGGGCAGGACGACTTCTGCGACATGGCGGAGGAAGCCCTTTTCATGGCGCGGCAGGCCGCGACCGAGGTCTTCGAGCAGAACGCCCACCGCTCCTTCGTCCACCGCATCGGCAGGACGAAGGACTACGGCCGCGGCGGGATGCTGAGCCTCGCGCACTGCGACGTGTACGAGCTGCTGACCGAGGGCTACCGCCTCGTGAGCGACTGCCAGGCGGTGGCCGACGGGTGCCACCAGCCTTACCCGCTGTTCGTTGAGTACCTGTACGGCGCTGACGACCTCCCGGCGCAGGTGTCCCGCGCGGTGCTTGAGCTTGCAGCGTACATGCTGCGACCGTCCAACCGCCCCGTGGGCGCTACGGGCGAAAGCTCCGACGCCGGTTACATCCACTTCACGACCGCCGGTAGGGACGGCGCGACGGACATCCCCGAGGTGAACGCGGCCATCCAGCAGTTCGGGCGGGAGGTGCAGTGCGTATGGTGACGTTCAAGGCGGCAAAGGACGAGCTGCACCGCCGCTTGCAGGCCGTGGCCGATTCCTTCGAGACGCTGTACCCGGACGTGCAGAAGCCGACCGTGTACGCGGGCTTCCCGGTCAACGAGCCTCCCTTCTACATCGCCGTGGATGACGCCGTGGACACGGCCACCACCGACGGCAAGTCCACGGGAGGCCACGCGACGCTTGAGTTCGTCGTGCACGTCATGTGCTTCGCCCGCCATTCGAGCCGCGAGACGGCATCCAACACGCTGCTGAGCTACGTGGACGCCGTTTTCAACGCGGTGCTGGCAGACCAGCGGCTCAAGGGCGCGGTTGACAACAGCTTCCCCAGCGTCGAGGCGGCGGGCACCTCGGCTGACAACTCCAAGTACTACATGTCGGCGGCTTCCGTGGCCGTCCGGTGCACGGTGTTCGCCCGCTGCCCGTGCGAGTTCAAGGAGGCGGTCAAGTGATTGCGAAGCACGACGTTACGGCGCTGTTCAACGGGCGGCGCTACACGTTCAAGAAGGGGCAGCAGGTGGACGCTCCGCCCGCTCTCCTTGAGGCATTGAAGAAGCAGGGTGCCGTTACGGCACAGCGCAAGAGAAAGGCAAGCGATGATTAACACCTCTATCGCGCTCCTGGGCGTGGCCTTGCAGGACGACGAGGCTACCCCTGCGGCGCAGCCGAAGTTCAAGCACGGCCTGACCGGCGGCGGCATCATCAACCCCGAACGCTCCATCGAGCAGAAGAACGTGGCGTGCGGCCTGCGCGCCAACGCCGCGAACGGAGCCTACGTGTCCGAGGTCAACATGGGCGTTGACTTCGAGACGCTGGCATACGCGGACGCCTTCGGGCTTTACGCCCTGGCGGCTCTGGGCAACGTGGTGTCCTCGCCCGATGCGACGGCTGGCTCCGGCTACTACAAGCACGTCATCACACTGGGTTCAAAGCTCCCGTCCCTGACCTTCTGGGGGCAGCTCGGCGACACCAGCGAGCAGACCGTGCACAAGGTGTCCGGCGCGAAGATGGACACGCTCACGCTTGAGTTCGAGGGCAACGCCCCGCTGGACATCGGCGTGACGGCGGCGGGAATCGGCGCAGACCTGTTCGGGTCGTGGAGCGACGTCGCCGAGCCTTCGTGCTTCGACGGCTACTTCATCCCGACCGGCGGCGAGTTCCTTATCGACACCGGCTCCCAGACGCCAGTGGCGGCGGTCATCACCAAGGGCGGGTTCGAGCTTTCCAACAACCTGACCGCCTACCGCAAGGCCGGGCAGGTCGTGGCTTCCCTCATCTCCGAGGGCAAGCTGACAACCTCGGTAAACAACACCGTGACCCTTGAGGACTGGAAGCTCATCCGAAAGATGCTCACGGGCAAGGACAACGGCACCGCAATCACGTCCGCCATCGTGTACGGCTCCTGCAAGTGGAAGTTCACGCACTCCCTCGACCCCAAGTGCACGCTTGAGGTGAAGTTCGAGAACGTGCCCTGGAACGCGGAGATGCCGGAGGTAGACCCCGAGGGCAGCGCCGCAGAGGTGGAGTTCAGCGCGGACGACGTGGGCATCGCCAGCAAGGACGGCACGCCGGTCACCATCACCATCGTGAACAAGGTTGAGAAGTACATCGAGGAACAGGAGTAAGGATGCTCAAGTTCAAGTTCACCCTCAAGGGCGACGAGGGAACCAAGGAGTTCACCGCAGGCCGTTCCAGCCTGTGGAAGGCCACCGAGGAGGGCGCTAAGCTGCCCGACAGCCCGGTTAAGAGCGCCAAGCAGGACTACATGTGGGTCTACTTCGCCGCGCAGCAGAACGGGCTTCTCGGCGAGCTTGGCGTGCCCGACGGCGCGTCAATCGGCGAGGCAATCGACATCCTGGCCGATTCCTACGACTACGACATCGAGCAGGCTAAGGACGACGCCCCTTTAGCCTCAGCGCACGCCAAATAGCCGTTCTCAGCCGTCAATCGGGGTGCTCGCCGTATGACCTTGCGAGGCTGTGCGACGAGTACCCCTTCGTTTATGACGAGTTCTCCGCGCTGTTCGAGGCACCATCCAAGCCCCGGATGACGCGGCGCGCGGCCACGAGGAAGCAGCGCGTAAACCGGATTTTCAGGGGGTAGCGATGGCGTTCGAGCACGGGGGCGCGCTCCGCATAGAGGTGGAGGACGTCAAGGAGACGATAGACGCGCTCAGGCGCATAGACCGCGCCCTGGTCACCGAACTCAAGAAGGGCTTCCGCGAGGACGCGCAGCCCATCCTTTCGAGCGCCAAGGGCTACGCCCGCGCCCTTGGAGGCTCCGGCGACTACGCCGCGAGCATGGCCATACGAACCATCAAGGACGGCGTGCGCATACAGGCCAGCGACCCCGGCTCGGGAACCATCGAGTTCGCGCACCGGGGCGCTTTCTACCGCTCCGGCGTGCGTGCGGGCAAGCCCGCTGGCGTGCCGTCCGGCAACCCCCCGCGCGCTCTGGTCAAGGCGTCGCTAGAGCACGAGGACGAGGTGAAGCGAAGCGTCGAGACGCGCATCGAGCGCGTGATTACGAGGTATCTCCATGGGTAAGGCATCCATCTCCATAGCCGTATCAGGCTCCTACAACGGAAGCGCCATTGAGCGCGCGCAGAAGTCGCTGGACAGGATGGCGAAGAGCGCCGCCGCGTCCAGCGACACCGTTGCCAAGGGCATGATGGAATCCGGCGCGAAGACCGCAGAGCTTGGCGGCAAGCTGTACAACCTCGGCGAATCCATCGACCAGACCGGGCAGACCCTCACCAAGGGGCTGACGGCTCCTCTCGCCGCCGCCGGAGCTGGCGCTCTTGCAGCAGCCGTTGACTTCGACAGCGCGGGCAGCAAGATTGACGCCGCGTGCGGAGACGCCACGCAGGGAGCCGAGACGTTGAAGAACGTCGGGCGCAACCTGTACAAGGACGGCTGGGGCGAATCCATGGGGCAGCTGTCCGATTCGCTCATCCGGGCGCGGGAAATCCTGGGCGACCTGTCCGAGACGGACATGAGCTACGCCGTCGAGGGCGCTATGACGCTTGAGCAGGCTTACGGCAGCGACTTCGCCGAATCCCTGCGCGGCGTCAACGTTCTCATGGACAAGTTCGGCCTGTCCGCCACCGAGGCCACCGACCTGATGGTTTCCGGCACGCAGCGCGGCCTTGACTACACCAAGGAGCTGGGCGACAACCTCTCGGAGTACTCCGGGCGCTGGGCTGACGCTGGCATGAGCGCGTCGCAGTACTTCTCGCTGCTCGAAGCGGGCGCGCAGAACGGCGCGTACCAGCTGGACAAGGTGGGCGACTTCCTCAACGAGTTCCTTACAAGCCTCACCGACGGGCGCATGGAGGAGGGAATCGGCAGCTTCTCCCAGGGGACGCAGGACGCCTTCAATAGCTTCAAGGAGGGCGGCGCTTCGGCGCAGGACGTGCTGAACGCCGTCATCGGCGAGCTTGCCCAGATGCCCGACGAGTACAAGCGGTCGCAGATAGCCTCCGAGCTGTGGTCGTCTCTGGGCGAGGACAACGCCATGAGCATGATTACCGCTCTGTCTGGCGTGCAGGACACCTTCACCGACGTATCCGGCTCTGCAGAGGCGGCGGGCGACAAGATAAGCGACAACCTACAGGGCAAGGCGACGCAGGCCATACGCACGGCGCAGGAGGCTTTCGAGCCTTTCGCCAGCGTCGCGGTCGATATGCTGGGCGGCGCTGCCGACGCGGCGAAGGGCGCGGCTGACGACTTCTCCAAGCTGGACAGCGGCACGCAGAACCTAATCGTCAGCGCCGGGCTTCTGGCCGCTGCGGCTGGTCCTGTCATCTCCGTGGGCGGCAAGGTGGTCAAGACCACGGGCAACGTGGTGACGGCCTTCGGCAAGGCGAAGCAGGAGCTTGCGGTCTACGCCGACGCCATGACGACGACCAACCCCCGCTCCATAGAGCTGTACAACTCGCAGGACAAGCTGAACAAGGCTCTCTCCAAGAACCCCGCCGTCAAGGCGGCTGGCGGCGTGCAGCAGTACATGGATGCCGTCACCAAGGCCAACAAGGCGAACGCGGACTACAACAAGTCCGTTCGCGAGTACGAGCGCGAGGCCAAGAAGGGCAGCAAGGCCAACCAGGAGCTTGTGACCAACCTCGGCAAGGAGGTTCAGGCCAAGCGCGAGGTGCGCGACGCGACCTCCGCCACCGTCACGAGCTACAACCAGGCAGCGACCGCCGCCAATACGAGCAAGGTGGCCATAACCGCGCAGAGCGCCGCCATGAAGGCCGCAGCCGTCGCAGGAACCGCGCTCAAGGCGGCTCTTGCCACCTGCATCCCCATCGCCATCATCACGGGCATAACCGCGCTCGTCGGCTACTTCCAGCAGGCGGACGAGAAGGCCAAGACGTTCAAGGCCGCTACCGAGGGTCTTACCGCAGCCACCGAGAAGGGCGCACAGGCGGCAAACGACGGCGCGGGCGCGTTGCAGAACTACGGGAGCAGCGCGGATACGGCCAAGGCGGACATTGACGGCATGCTCGAAAGCCAGGCGCAGCTCGCCCAGACCATCACGGACACCAACACCACGGCTGCGGCGCAGACCTCGCAGCTGCAAGCCGCCTACTCCGCCATCCAGCAGTACGCCAACCACAGCGACCTTTCCACGGACGCACAGAACCGCTTGAAGGCGGCTGTTGAGACCGTCAACAGCATGTGCGGCACACAGATAAGCGTCACCGACGCGGCCAACGGGAAGCTGGCGGACGAGAACGGCGCTATCGAGAACGTCACCCAGTCGCTCGGCGACTACATCAACAAGAAGCTTGAGCAGATTCAGGTGGACGCGCAGCAGCAGAACCTGTCCGCCCTTTACCAGCAGCAGTCCCAGGACATCGCGGAGCTTGCGAAGGCTCAGAAGGCGTACAACGACGCCTACGGCGACATGGAGGCCAAGGCCAAGCAGTACTACGACCTCATGCTCTCGCAGGGCGTGCCCATAACCATGGAGCAGGCTCGCCAGACCATCGAGGCGAGCGCCGCGAACTCGCAGCTGGCCAAGGACGTGCAGACTGCGCAGAGCGCCCTCGATTCGGTCAACACCTCCATCAACAACGTGTCGTCCTCCATGACGGCGCAGGCCGCTGCCGCCGACGGGGCTAACCAGAGCATGCAGAACATGGTTCTGGCATCCCCGGTTGTCACCAGCGCCATGAACGCCCTGGGCGGCAACGTCAACGACTTCGCCAACGACCTCTCCAACGCTGGCGTGTCGGTCGAGACGTTCCGCAGCCTCAACGAGCAGCAGCTGACGCAGCTTGTGGCGGACTGGGACGGCACCGGCCAGAGCATCGTCAACTCGCTGAACAACATGGGCGTGGGCATGAACGACGCCGGTCTGAACGCCGCGACAGCCCTTGCGAACGGCATGGCGAGCGGAAAGCTCAACGTGGACACGTCGCGCGAAATCCTCAAGGCAGCGGCCACGGGCGACTGGTCGGGCGTGGCGCAGAAGTTCGCGGAGAACGGCGCGAACCTTCCGCAGAGCATATCCGACGCCATCACCAGCAACAGCTTCAAGGCATCCGACGCGACCAACCAGATGCTGTCCTCCGTGGCTCTGGTGCTCACGGGCGGCGACGTGAAGGCCGCTGCCGAGCTTCTTGGCCACGACATCGACCAGGGTCTTGCCGACGGCATCATGAACGGCACGCTCTCCGAGGAGCAGTCCCGCATGCTCGGCGAGGACGTGATAGCCAAGGCCAAGGATTCGCTGGAATCGCACTCGCCCTCCCAGGCTTTCTACCGCATCGGCACCGACATCGACGCCGGTCTGGCGAACGGCATAAGCGGCGACCAGCAAAGCCCGCTGGACACCATGTTCCAGCTCGGGCAGTCACTCATTCAGAGGGTGAGCGGGCTTCCCGGCAGCATGAACCAGACGGGCAGCAACGCGTCCCGGAGCCTCGCGTCCGGCATCGGCGCGAACCGTGGCAGCGTGTCGAGCAACGCCGCTGCGCTCGACAGCGCGGCTCGCGGCGGCGTGTCCGGCCTGGCCGGGCAGATGGGGTCGGCAGGCTCCAACGCGTCGAGCCGCTTCGCGTCGGGCATCGGCTCCGGCGTCGGCTCCACGCGCAGCAACGCGGGCAGCGTCGCCAACGCCGCCAGCAGGATGAGCAACGTCGGCAACATGTACACGTCCGGCTCGCATCTGGTGAGCAACTTCGCGTCTGGCATCAGCGCCGGTATCAACTGGGTGTGGAACGCCGCAGTCAACGTCGCCAACGCCGCCAAGCGCGCGCTGGGCTTCTCCGTCCCGGAGGCAGGGCCGTGGTCTGGCAGCGAGAAGGGCGGCGTCACGTCCGGCCTGCACCTCGCCCAGAACTTCGCCGAGGGCATGCGGATGGGCGTCGGAGCCGTTGACGCAGCCTCGACGCAGCTCGCGGCTGCGGCAAGCCCGGACGCATCGACGCAGACCGTCACGTACCGCACCAGCTACCGCACCCAGCGGGAGCAGCGGCAGCGCGAGGACATCGCGCGGCTTTCCGCGAACCTGGCGGCGATTGAAAATCTGCTGCGCGAGATAGCATCCAAGGACGGCGGCGTGTACATGGATTCCGACATGGTTTCCGCATCGCTCGCCAAGCGCTCTGTCATTACCGCGAGGGGAAGGGGCTACAGCCTGTGAGCTTCGACCAGAACATAATGTTCGACGGCAACGACCTGTCGCCGCTTCTCATGGTCACCGACGTGACCCGGCAGGTCATGCCCAAGCGGCGCATGACCCAGACGCAGGTTCCCGGCATGGACGGCGCTCTGGTGTCCGCCGTGGAGCTTGAGCCGCTTGAGGTGACCGTCAAGGGCGTCATCCTGCGCCGCTCAATGGAGGGGGTGTCCGACGCCCGGCGCGCCATCGCCCGGCTGCTAGCGAGCAAGCAGCCCGCGCCGCTGTTCCTTCCCGACGAGGCCGGGACGTACCTCATGGCGCTGTACCAGGGAGGCGCGGAGCCTTCCGCGCTCATGGGCAACCCCGAGGTTGAGCTTTCCTTCATCTGCCCCGACCCGGTTGCATACGGCGAGCGCCGCCAGCAGCAGGTGAGCGGCACGCAGTACGTGGACGCCGGGGGAACCTACCCCGCAAGCCCGGTGGTCACCGCCAAGCCGTCGGGCAGCTACTACCAGATTACCAACGTGGACACGGGCGAGTTCGTGCGCGTGGACGCCAGCTTCACCGGCTCCCAGACCCTGGTGCTGGACTTCGCCATGGGGTGGTGCACCATCAACGGGGCGGACGCGCGCGTTGACATATCGAGCGACTACTTCAAGCTGGACGGCTGCCAGCAAATCAAGGTGACCGCAGCCTCCACTCTGGAATGGGACGAGAGGTGGCTGTAGATGCGCGTTGACGTGTACACGCGCCATGACGCGTTCATCAAGACCATAGCCGGGGACGAGCTTCTGGGCTTCGTGCACACAGACGAGCTTAACGGCTCGGATTCCGTCGAGATAACCACTCGCTTCCGCCTGTGCGAGGGCTACCGCCTCATATGGAAAGACCGCCTTGGCAAGGTGCACGAGCACGTGTGCCAAGACCCGCAGGACACCCGCGCCGCCGACGGCTCGATAGTATGCACGGACACCGCGCTCAACTCCATCTGCGAGCTTATGGGCGATTACATAGACGACAAGCGCCCCTACGGCTACAGCTTCCGCAGGGCGCTTGAGGTGTGCCTTGAGCCTACGCGCTGGCAGGTCGGCACCGTAGACCAGGCGGGCACCGTATCAAGCGGCCTCACCTTCTACCACACCGACTGCCGCAGCGCCCTGAACGCCATCCTTGAGTGCGGCGGCGAGCTTGAGACAGAAGTGTCCGTGAGCGCGAGCGGGGCAATCACCCGCAAGGTGGGAATCAGGCAGCACCGTGGCGATGCCGACGGGCACCGCCGCTTCGAGTA
>OBIU01000244.1_pt1 | contig 28077 bp, 22 predicted proteins | sample 1519871 | NCBI WGS metagenome assembly OBIU01 (sample SAMN04209229, study PRJEB22552) | human gut metagenome | biome: gut; material: feces | host: Homo sapiens | place: USA: Oklahoma
ATGCTGTGATCTACTGATAAAACATATCAAAACAAAAGGCAGGATACCATCGCCATGATGATACCCTGCCTTTGCTTGTTTATCGCTCTGAGTAGTCTTTTTTCAGAACTTGTTGGGGCAAAGCCCCTCCATCTGCTAACGCAGACCGTTCTGTTGCTGGCGCAAACGCAAACCTCCGATAAACAAAAACGTACCCGAACCCTTTTCCTAAAAGCGTGAGGGCAAGAACCGCCCCATGGGCAGTTCCCCGATGCGATGAGGATGTGCGGCGAACTTATTCGTCCCAATGTTCAAGTTCTTCAGCGGGGTATGCTTTTGTCCAATGATAGGGCTGCAATTCTTTCAGCTGTACGAATTTGATTTTTTCTTCTTCTGTGGTAACTGCTACCTGCACATCTTCACCCCAGTATCTTAATCTCTCCTGGCAAATACCGCACGGAGACAATATCTGATAGGGGGATTTCTCATCTTTACGGACAAGACACATGCAATGCGTTACCTTTTCATTGAATTTATGTGCTTCAAGCATTGCACCTGTCTCGATGCACAAAACAGCAGATGCGTTAGCAGTCTCAATGCTGACACTTGTGTAATAATTTCCATTCGATGTATGCACGACACCAGCACCACCCCAACCGACAGGATACCGTGTTTCAATCAGTTCTACCGCCCTGCGGTACATTTCGTTTTCGATTTCATAGTTTCTCATATAAATCTCCATGCCAGCTTCTGAATTGTTGAGCTGAGTATACCATACTCTATGAAGAATAGCAAAAGGCAGGATACCACCATCATGGCGATACCCTGCCTTTGCTCATTTACCGTTCGGTTGCTGCGGTAAACTTCAATAAACAAAAAAGTACCCGAACCCTTTTTCGTAAAGAATCGGGTTCGGGTACAAACTGTATGGTGGACGGTACAGGACTCGAACCTGTGACCTCCTGCACGTCAAGCAGATGCTCTACCAGCTGAGCTAACCGTCCAGATGTCGTATCGACTTGGATATGATACCACATTTTTCGCGCAATTGCAAGGGCTTTTTTGAAAAAAGTCTGCCTTTTCCGTTTTTTGCCCCGGGGGATTGGCGCAAAGGCCCCTTTGCGGGGGCTGCAGGGGAGAGGTGCGCTCAGAGCGCCCGACGGATGATGTCGTAGAGGATGGGCTTCATGTTGTCGATGTTGTCGGGCTTGCCCTCCAACACGGAGGTATAGCACACCGATATGCACATGCTGCCCAGGGCGGTGATGCGCTGGTAGATCTCCCGCTCGGTGCGGCCCGCCATCTCGGGGCTGCACATCACGATCTGGAGGACCTTGCGCATCAGCGGTTCGGCCTCGCCGCTGGCTTCAATCTGATCCAGCCCGGGCCAGACAAAGCTGCGCTCCAGGAAGCGGAGCATCAGGGTGTCCGCGCGCAGGGCTTCGATGATATGGTCGATGACAAAGATCATCTGGTCGGGGAAGCTGGTAAGCTCGGCGGCGTGCTGCTCGGCAGCGGCACAGGCGTTGTCCAGCAGCTGGTAGCTCACCCGGGCCAGCAGGGCCTGCGTGACCGAACCCTTATCGGCAAAATAGAGGTAGAACGTGCCCTTGCCCACCTTGGCGCGGGAGGTGATATCCTCCACGCTGGTCTTGGAGGTGCCCCGCTCCAGAAACAGCTCGTAAGCTGCATCCAGAAGCGCGCGGCGCTTTTCCTGTTTCTTTCCTTCCACGGTGCTCATAGCTTGCTGCATCCTCTTTTCTGACGTTGTTTTGTCGTGTAAACAATATTTTAGCAGGGAGAAGGGAAGAGCGCAAGAGCAAAAGCCCCCGGACAAGCTATACAATTTTTGCTTTGTGATAAGAAAACTGACTTTTGGTCATTTTTTATCTTGACACCTTGCGACGATTGGTTATAATAGTGCTTGCTCAGAAATGACCGCGGGTCATTTTTAGAGCAGATCCAATCAACTTTCGTATGGAGGGTTCCCATGAAAAAGATCGCACAGAGCATCGTGCGTCTGCGCAAGCTGATCTTAACAGTAGCGGTCCTGCTGTTGATCCCTTCCGCAATCGGCGCGGTTGCTACCCGCATCAACTATGATGTCCTGACCTATCTGCCGCAGGAGCTCGACTCCATGATCGGCGAGGTAGCGCTTGAGGACGACTTCCATCTGGCCTCCACCGGTATGATCACGGTGGAAGGCCTGCCTACCAATGAATTGATCGCCATGAAGAAGGACATTGATGCGGTGCCCGGTGTCACACAGACCTTCTGGCTCAGCGATGTCATCGACCCCAGCATCCCCACCGAGATGCTGCCCGCGGATGTCCAGCAGTTCATGTTCGGCAAAAACGATTCCACCATGCTCATCGTCCGGTTTGATGCGCCCAGCGCCAGCGACGAGACGATGAACGCCGTCAAGCAGATCAAACAGGTGCTGCGGCACGACTGCTACTTTGGCGGCATGAGCGTCATCTTGCAGGATACCAAGGCACTGATCAATGAAGAGATGCCGCTGTACATCCTGTGCGCTGTGGGTGCCAGTATGCTGGTGCTGTTCCTCTCGCTGGAGAGCACCATCACGCCTGTGCTGTTCATGCTGGGCCTGCTGTTCCCCATTGCATACAACTTTGGCACCAACATCTTCCTGGGTCAGATCAGCTACATCACCCAGGCGCTTTCCACGGTGCTGCAGCTGGGTGTGACGATGGACTTCTCCATCTTCCTGCTCCACCGTTATCAGGAGGAAAAGGAACTCCGCTCCTCCAACGAGGAAGCCATGGTGACCGCCATCTGCAAGACCATGACCTCCATCACCGCTTCCTCCCTGACCACCATTGCGGGCTTCCTGGCACTGTGCGCCATGCGCCTGACGCTGGGCCGCGATATCGGTGTTGTTATGGCAAAGGGCGTGGCGCTGGGTGTCATCTGCACCATCGTCATCCTGCCTGCTTTGATCCTGACCTTTGATCAACAGGTCGAAAAGTACAAGCACCGCACCATCGTGCCCAAGCTGACCAAGCTCAGCTACTTTGTTTCCAAGCACGCAATGCCCATCGTGGTCGTCTTTCTTGTGCTGCTGGTGCCCTTTGTGGTGGCCCAGCAAAAGACCGAGGTCTACTACACCCTGTTCGACTCGCTGCCCCAGGACCTGACCGGTATCGTTGGCACCAACAAGCTGGGCGAGGACTTTGGCATGACCACCTCCCACTTTATTCTGGTGGATGAGGACCTGACCGCAACGCAGGTGTCTGACCTCTGCGATGAGCTCAAGGATGTGGACGGCATCACCCAGGTGGTGAGCCTGGATTCCATCACCGGCCCGGGCTTCCAGACCGAACTGCTGCCCGACAGTGTGACCGAGATCCTGCAGTCCGGCGGCTACAAGCTCATTCTGGCCAACAGCTCCTATAAGACCGGTACCGATGCCATCAACAACCAGCTGACCGAGATGAATGACCTCATCAAGGCGGTTGACCCCAACGGTGTCATCACCGGCGAGGGAGCCATGACCAAGGACCTGATCGAGGTTGCGGACGTGGATTTCAAGAATGTCAACGTCTGGTCGATCATGGCAGTCGCTGCCATCATCCTGATCTCCTTCCGGAGCCTGTCCATCCCTGTGCTGCTGGTTGCCAGCATCGAGGCCGCCATCTCCATCAATATGGGCATCCCGTACTTCACCGGTACCCAGCTGCCCTTCATCGCCAGCATCGTCATCGGTACCATCCAGCTGGGCGCGACTGTGGACTACTCCATCCTGATGACCACCCGTTATCACGAGGAGCGCAGCTATGGCCGCACCCCGCAGGAAGCTGCCCAGCAGTCGCTGGAGCACTGCAGCCAGTCCATCCTGACCAGCGGCCTGACCTTCTTTGCCGCAACCGTCGGCGTGGCCGCCATCAGTAAGATGGAGCTGCTGCAGAGCATCTGCCGGCTCATCTCCCGCGGCGCACTGATCAGTATGGCTGTCATTCTGGTCGTTCTGCCCGCTGCCCTGATGCTGCTGGACTGGGTCATCCGCCACACCACCATGCACTGGCTGGTCCCTGAATCTTCCAACGCCAAGAAGTCTGATAAGGAGTAATTACCATGAAAAAATCGCTTCGTTTCGCCAGTGCGGCGCTGGCGCTGACTCTCGCCGCAGGCATGACCCTGCCCGCCTTTGCAGCCGCCAAGGCCGATTATTCCAAGGATGAGACGGTCTACGCCGTGATGAACGCCGACGGCTCCGTCAAGTCCACCACCGTCAGCGAGCACCTGTACAGCGCTTCCGGCCTGTCCAATGTCACCGATGAGAGCACCCTGACCGATATCCAGAACACCGAGAGCGATGCCGCGTTCACCCAGGACGGCGAAAAGCTGGTCTGGAACACCGACGACACCGACGTGTACTATAAGGGCAATACCGACAAGGCCCTGCCCATCACCGCAAATGTCACCTATACGCTGGACGGCGTGACCGACAGCCTTGAGAACCTGATCGGCAAGAGCGGCCACCTGACCGTGACCGTTGACCTGACCAACAACGAGACCGGCACCGTGACCGTCAACGGCAAGGAGCGCACCGTTGTCACCCCGCTCATCACTGCTGTGGGCGTGATCTTTGGTCAGGATGCCACCAACCTGAGCGCCGAGCACGGAATGCTGGAATCCGCCGCCAAGAGCAGTGTGGCCGCTTTTGTCTGCCTGCCCGGCGTGAAGGACTCTCTGGACGGCCTGCTGCCCGATGACCTGTCTACTGTGGAGGATTATCTGCAGGACAGTGTCACCGTGGAAGCCGATGTCGAGAACCTGACCGCACCGCAGGTCATGCTGGCCTGTGCCACCAACGCCGATGCGCTGGGCACCAATGCCTTTGATCTGAGCAGCCTCAACGAGCTGACCGATGGAATCAGCCAGCTGAACGATGCCATGAACCAGCTGATGGATGGTGCCGCCCAACTGGTGGACGGTGCTTCCCAGCTGGCCAACGGTACCCTGGCCCTGCTGGACGGCGCTTCTCAGCTGAACAGCGGTGCTTCTGCCCTGGACGATGGTCTGGGCCAGCTGACCAACGGTCTGGATACCCTGAGCTCCAATAACGCCGCCCTGCAGGCCGGTGCCCAGCAGGTGGCCGATGGTGTTCTGGCCTCTGCCAACAGCACCCTGATGGAGGGCGGCCTGATCGACACCCCCATGACCTGGGACAACTACGCTTCCGTCATTGACGAAGTGCTGACCATGAACGAAAAGACACTGGCCGCTGCCCGCAAGAAGATGGTGCGCACCGTCTGGGAGCAGGAGCCCAGCTTCAAGGACAGCCAGCTGGACATTGCCCTGTATCTCTCCGCAACCAAGACCAACCACGACCTGGAAGCTGCTCTGCGGCTGATGCAGAGCTACGACCCCTCCATGTTCAGCGCCATGCTTGACCTGGGCACTGCCAGCGCAAAACAGACCGTGCATGACGAGCTGAAGTATCAGGCTGAGAACAGCCAGGATATCGCAGATGTCCGTGCCCTGAAGAACAGCCTGGCGCAGATCCAGTATTTCGTGTCCAGTGTCAACCAGTACACCAATGGTGTTGCCACCGCTGCTGACGGTGCCCACTCCGCAAAGGACGGTGCCGCCCAGCTGGCCGATGGCACCAAGACCCTGTATGACGGCGTGACCACCCTGAATGATGGCGCAGGCCAGCTCAGCGATGGCACGGTCCGGCTGAACGATGGCCTGAACCAGTTCAATGAGGAGGGCATCTCCAAGCTGACCGGCGCTCTGGACAAGGAGCAGATCCACGGCCTGAAGACCGTGCTGGACGAGATGACCAGCCGTCTGGAGGACTACACCAGCTTTGCCGGTAAGTCCGAGGATGCTTCCGGCAGCGTGAAGTTCATCTATAAGACCGGTGAGACGGTCGCCGCTGCGGATGTTACCGCCCAGACCACCGCCGATGTGCAGGAAGGCAACTTCTTCACCCGCCTGTGGCAGCGGATCGTGAACCTGTTCAAGTTCTGAAAAAACGGCGTGCCTGCTTGACAAGCCGCCGGAGATTGACTATACTACAAATAGATTCGTCAAGAAAAATGACCGCTCAGGCACTGAAACGTTGAGGCGGTCATTTTTTATGCCAATTTTAAGGAGACCACAGCATGGCAGAGAGGGAATTGTATCCGGACGGGGAACAGCGCCGCCGCATCATGGATTTTATTATGGCGGCCGGTCAGACCCTTTTGGAGAACGGGGCAGAGGTGTTCCGGGTGGAGCAGACCATGGAGATCATGGCGGCCAGCTTCCACCTGCGGGAGTTCCATGTCTATGTGCTGACCAACGGCATTTTTGCCAGCGCAGGCACGGCGGAGATGAGCGAGGTGCGCAACGTGCCCACCCGTACCACCCACCTGGGGCGGGTGGCGGCGGTGAATCAGCTTTCCCGCCAGATCGCGTCCGGGGAAGTGGACACCATCGATGAGGCCGAGACCCGGCTGGCTCAGGCCAGGTGCATCCCTTTTCCGAAGGACTGGGTGCAGATTGCGGCGGGCATGGGCGGCGCGTTCTGCTTTGCGCTGATCTTTGGAGGCGACCTGAAAGCCGGGCTTGCCGCCGCTGCGGCCGGTGTTGCGGCCAACGCCTACCTGCTGTTCTGCGGGCGGCACGGCGTTGGGGGCGGGTTCCGAACCATCTCCACCGCCGCCCTCATCACCCTGTGCTGTATTCTGGGCTGCAGCCTGCTGGGCACTGAAGCCAGTCACGCCATCATCGGTACCCTGATGATCCTGACCCCCGGCATCGCCTTTACCATGGGCATCCGGGACTTTGTGCAGGGAGATTACCTGTCCGGCACCATCCGGATGATCGACGCGCTGCTCATTGCGGCCAGCATCGCCATCGGCACCGGCCTTGTGCTGAGTCTCTATGCCTTTTTGAAGGGGGTGGCCGTGGTATGACAGAACTTCTTTTCACCGGGGAGCAGCTGGGCCGTCTGGCCCTGCAGTTCCTGCTGGCCGGGGCGGGCACCCTGAGCTTTGCCATCCTCTTTGCCTGCCCCAGGCGCACCCTGCCCTACTGCGGGCTGGTGGGCGCAGTGGGGTGGCTGGTATACGAGATCGCGGAGCTGTTCGGGATGGAAGCCTTTGCAGCCTCGCTGCTGGCGGTCATTCCGCTGACGCTGCTGGCCCGCATCCTTGCGATGACCCTCAGAGCACCGGTGACGGTGTTCCTGCTCACCGGCATCTTTCCGCTGGTGCCCGGTGCGGGCATCTATTACAGCGCCTACTACTTCATTCAGGGCGACAACGCGCTGGCGCTGGCAAACGGCATCTCCACCTTCAAGATCGCCGTGGCGCTGGCCGTGGGCATTGCCCTGGTGCTGGGCATCCCCCTGCCACAGAAACGCCGATAAAACAAAAACGAGACCGCCCACCGGGCGGTCTCGTTGGTTATGCGGGAAAATCAGGTGGTGGGAACCATCCGCAGCAGCTGGGCCCCGGTGGTGACATCCAGACGGAAATATGCCTTGTTCAGCTCGGTGTTGTAGGAAACACTGACCGGTGTTTCGGTACCGTCGGCATTGATTTGCATCAGGCTGTAGCCGGAAACGGTATTGGCGGGTACCTCGATGCTGGCAATGACCGGCTGAGCCATCACACGGGCAGGGGTGACCTCCTCGCTCTTTGCGGTGCCGCACTTTTCGCAGATGACCCGTTCAATAACAGTGGGATAGTAGAATGCTGCTGTCATTACCTGCTCACCGTTTTTCAGAGTCCCGGTGTGAACAGTCAGGTTGGAAAAGTTGGAGAAGACACCGTTTACCTTGGTCAGCTGGGTGTTGTTCTTTACTTTGCCGCATTCGGGGCAAAGTGTAAGGGTCTCGGTGGTGCCATCGGGGAGCTTATGCTGGAAGGTGGTCTCCACACACTCAGTCTTATACTCTGTCGTGGTCTTCCAGGTGTGTTCTTTGCACTCGGTTTTGCCCGGGGTCTCTTCGGCCATGCTGACCACAGAACTGCCTGCCAGCACACAGACGGACAGACCAAAGGAGGCCAGGGCTTTCAGTATACGATTTTTCATAGCAGGATCCTTTCTCCCCGCATCCCGGCGGGGCAGCGCGGTTTGAGCTTGGCTGCTTTTACCATGCTTCCAGCCTGATTATACCAATTAGAAGGAAAAGGTGTCAATGTCCGGGATTAAGTCCTGTGGGAAGATTCACTAGCAGAATGCAACGGAATGACAGAAACACAGGAGCAAAATGTATATATACATTAAGAATGGGCTGCTGTATGTATAAATGTTTTCAAAAGGGTTTCATTTGTTCCGATTTTTTGCACAACACTTGACTTTTTTATTTGTACAACATATACTAATCCTGTTCCTTGATGACACGATGAAGCGCATCGTGCCGGGAAAGTGAAAAATTATACAATCAACAGAGGAGTGTTTGAATATGAAAAAGATCAATCGCCGCAGCTTTCTGGCTGCCGCTGGTCTGACCGCTGCCGCTCTGGCTCTGACTGCCTGCGGCGGTTCCGCCTCCAGCACCGCTTCTTCCACTGCAAGCAGTGCAGCTTCTTCCGAGGCTGCTTCCAACAGCGCTGCCGCTGAGCTGACCACCGTTGAGGCTGGCAAGCTGACCATGGCCACCAATGCTGCCTTCCCTCCGTACGAGATGACCACCGATGCCGGTGAGTTTGAGGGCATCGACATCGACACCGCCAAGGCCATTGCTGAGAAGCTGGGCCTGGAGCTGCAGATCGATGATATGGACTTCGACGCAGCACTGCTGAGCGTGCAGCAGGGCAAGGCCGATATCGTCATGGCTGGCGTTACCGTGACCGACGAGCGCAAGGCTGTGATGGACTTCTCCGACAGCTACGCTACCGGCATCCAGTCCATCATCGTTCCCGAGGGCTCTGATATCACCTCTCCCGATGATCTGGCAGGCAAGAAGATCGGCACCCAGCGCGGCACCACCGGCTACATCTACTGCTCTGATGACTTCGGCGATGACGCTGTGGTCGCATACGACGACGGCCTGACCGCTGTGCAGGCTCTGAACAATGGCCAGGTCGATGCAGTTGTCATCGACAATGCCCCTGCAAAGGAGTTCGTTGCCGCCAACCCCGGTCTGGTCATTCTGGACACCAGCTACGCCGAGGAGGATTACGCCATCGGTCTGGCAAAGGGTTCCGCTCTGGAGGATGCTGTCAATGCCGCTCTGGAAGAGCTGAAGGCTGACGGCACCCTGCAGTCCATCGTGGACAAGTACATCACCGCTGAATAATTCAGCTGTACCTTGTATCACGGGGAGGCGGCCCCATCTGGGGCACCTCCCCTTTTTTGGAAAGAACAGGTTACAAAATTCTAACAATTTTAGAAAGCGAGGATGCGAATGGCCGCACAATACGAACTGCTGAAAGAGCTGCTCAACAGCGGCACGAAGCTGGACTTCGGGCAGGAAATGTTCTTCAAATTCTATCAGGCGTTCATCCTGAACGACCGCTGGGTGCAGTACATCCAGGGCGTGGGCACCACGCTGCTGGTCACCGCCATTGCGCTGGCACTGGGCGTGGTGCTGGGCAGTGTGGTGGCACTGGTGCGTGTTGCGCACGACCAGCAGCGTCCCGGCCGCAGGAACCCGGTGCTGGGCTTCTTCAATGCCGTCTGTCAGGTGTACACCACCATCATCCGCGGCACCCCCATGATGGTCCAGCTGCTCATTATGAGCATGGTCATCTTTTCCAACAGCCGCAACTTTACCATGGTCGGTGCGCTGGCACTGGGCATCAACTCGGGCGCTTACGTCTCGGAGATCATCCGCGGCGGCCTGATGGCGGTGGACCCCGGCCAGATGGAAGCCGGCCGCAGCCTGGGCCTGAACTACATGACCACCATGGTGGTCATTGTCATTCCGCAGGCCATCCGCGCGGTGCTGCCTGCACTGGGCAACGAGTTCATCGTCCTGCTCAAGGATACCTCGCTCATCACCGTTATCGGCGGCAAGGAGCTGCTGTATGCGGCGCAGGGCATTATGAACCGTACCTACGAGGCCATGTTCCCCCTGTTGGGCGTTGCAGTGGTCTATCTGATCTTAGTCATGCTCTTTACATGGCTGCTGTCGAAGTTTGAGAGGAGGATGGCGCAAGGTGACCGCTAATCATGCTGAAAAGATCCTGGAAGTCCGTGGTCTGACCAAGACCTACGGCGGTGAGGCCAAAAAGGGCGCAAAGCAGCCCACCCCCACCCTGGATGTCCTGAAGGGCATCGACATCGACATCTACCGCGGCGACGTGGTCTGCCTGATCGGCCCCTCCGGCTGCGGCAAGTCCACCTTCCTGCGCTGCCTGAACCGGCTGGAGATCCCCACCGGCGGCTCCATCAAGTTTGAGGGCATCGAGGTGGATGATGCCCACATCGATGCCGTGCGCCAGAAGATGGGCATGGTGTTCCAGCACTTCAACCTCTTCCCCCACCTGACCGTGAAGAAGAACCTGGAATTGGCCCCCAGCCTGCTCAAGCTGAAGGACAAGGAAGCCATTTCCCAGCGCGCCGACGAGCTGCTGGCCCGTGTGGGTCTGGCCGACAAGGCCAACGTCTACCCCAAGAGCCTGTCCGGCGGCCAGCAGCAGCGCATTGCCATTGCCCGCGCTCTGGCCATGGACCCGGATGTCATCCTGTTCGACGAGCCCACCTCCGCCCTCGACCCTGAGATGGTCGGCGAGGTGCTGGAGCTGATGAAGGAGCTGGCCCACACCGGCATCACCATGCTGGTGGTCACCCACGAGATGGGCTTCGCCCGCGAGGTGTCCAACCGCGTCATCTTCATCGATGAAGGCAGGATCCAGGAAGATGAGCCCCCGCAGGAGCTCTTCTCGAACCCCAAGCATCCTCGTCTGAAGGCTTTCCTTTCCAGGATGCTGTAATTGGAACTGAAAAAACTGTATTGAAAAGACCGCCAGAGCAAGCGTTTCTACTTGCTTTGGCGGTCTTTTTGCTGTGAGAGAGGTTATCCAAGAATGACAGAGACCTCTACACTTTCACCGGCCTTTGCCAGCGGCAGGAGGGTGCCCGCAATAGGAGTACCGTTCACGGTGACGCTCTGCACGCCCTTCTGCACGGCGTGGGGGTTCTCCACCCGGATGTGATACACGGCACCCCGGTAACGGCGGGTGACGGTGTAGCCTGCCAGCGTGTGGGGGATGCAGGGGTCAACGCGCAGGCCGTCCAGAGTGGGCTGGATGCCCAGAATGTACTGGCTCACATTCACGAAGGTCCATGCCGCCGTGCCGGTCAGCCAGCTGTTCTTGGCCTCGCCGAAGGTGGGGGCATCGCGGCCTGCCACCATCTGGCTGTAAACGTAGGGCTCGGTGCGGTGGATCTCGCTGATGTCCTCGATATAGGCCGGGCAGGTCTTTTTGTAGACAGCAAAGGCCCGGTCACCGTGGCCCAGCACGGTCTCAGCACAGCTGATCCATGGGTTGTTGTGGCAGAAGATACCAGCGTTCTCCTTGTAGCCCGGGGGATAGCTGGAGATCTCGCCCAGATTGAGCCGGTAGGTGGTGTAGGCGGGCTGGAGCAGTACCACGCCGTACGGGGTGTCCAGCCGCTCCTCCACGCTCTTCAGTGCGGCTTCGGCCTGACCGGTCTCTCGGCCGATCCCGGCCATCACGCACATGCCCTGGGGTTCGATGAAGATCTGCCCCTCGTCGCATTCCCTGCTGCCTACGGGGGCACCAAAGGCATCGTAGGCACGGCGGAACCATGCGCCGTCCCAGCCGGCGGTCAGGGTGGCCTGTTCTACTGCGTCAATGGCGGTGCGGGCACTGGCGGCCTCCTCGGTGAGGTGCAGGTGGTCACAGAGTTCGGCGTACTCGCGGCCATATTTCACGAACATGCCCGCAATGAACACGCTCTCAGCCACGGGGCCCTCGCTGGGGCCGGTGATCTGGAAGCTCTCGCCCGGGTGCTCCGAGAAGCAGTTCAGGTTCAGGCAGTCGTTCCAGTCGGCCCGGCCGATCAGGGGCAGGCCGTGGGGGCCCAGATGGGTATGGGTGTAGCGGAAGCTCCGGCGCAGATGCTCCATCAGGGGCTGTGCTCTGGTCACGTCGTTGTCAAAGGCAACCGGCTCGTCCAGGATCGACCAGTCACCGGTCTCCCGCAGATAGGCGGCGGTGCACGCAATGAGCCAGAGCGGGTCATCGTTGAAGCCGCTGCCCACGTCGCTGTTGCCCTTTTTGGTCAGGGGCTGGTACTGGTGGTAGGCACTGCCATCCTCAAACTGGGTGGCAGCAATGTCCAGAATGCGCTCCCGTGCGCGGGAAGGGATCATGTGGACGAAGCCCAGCAGATCCTGACAGGAATCCCGGAACCCCATGCCGCGGCCGATGCCGCTCTCGTAATAGCTGGCACTGCGGCTCATGTTGAAGGTGACCATGCACTGATACTGGTTCCACAGGCTCACCATCCGGTCCAGCTTTTCCTCGCCGGAGGTCAGCTGCCAGCCCGAGAGCAGCTCCTGCCAGTAGTCGGCCAGTGCCCTGCGGGCGGCATCCACCTGTGCGTCGGTGGCATAGCGGGCCATCATGGCCTTGGCCCGGGCTTTGTTGATGATGCCGGGAGCGCTGAATTTTTCCCCGACCGGGTTTTCAATGTAGCCCAGCCCGAAGATGATGCTCTTTTTCTCGCCCGGTGCCAGCGTGAGATGGAAATGGTGGGCACCCACCGGAGCCCAGCCGTGGGCAATGCTGTTCGAGCAGTGACCGGCTTTGACCGCTTCCGGTGCGGCGGGGCCGCCGTACACGCCGCAGAAGGCATCCCGGCTGGTGTCGAAGCTGGTAACAGGGGCGTTGGTCCAGAACACGGCGTAGTGATCCCGGCGCTCCCGGTACTCTGTCTTATGATAGATGGCACTTTCCACCACTTCCACCTCGCCGGTGGAAAAGTTGCGCTGGAAATTGGAGCTGTCGTCCATGGCATCCCACAGGCAGAACTCCACATAGCTGAACACGTCCAGCGTGCGGGGGGCAGCGGTCTTGTTTTCCAGCGTCAGCCGGTCGATCTCACAGGCATCGCCCCGGGGCACAAAAAGTTCCTGAGCGGCCGCAATGCCGTCTTTTTCGCCCTGCAGGATCGTGTAGCCCAGACCGTGGCGGCAGGTATAACGGTCCAGTTCCGTCTTGGCGGGCTGCCAGCCCGGGTTCCAGATAGTGCCGCCATCGTTGATGTAGATGCGGTGGCCGTCCATGTCCAGCGGGGAATTGTTGTAGCGGTAGCGGGTCAGCCGCCGCAGCCGGGCATCCCGGTAAAAGCTGTAACCGCCGCCGGTGTTGGACACCAGACTGAAAAAGTCCTCGCTGCCCAGATAGTTGATCCAGGGCAGGGGAGTGCGGGGCGTGTCGATCACATATTCCCGGCGCGCATCATCAAAATGTCCGAATCTCATAGCCTTGTTCCTCCTTATAGGGTAAACCGGAAATGCTGAAATCATTTGATGGCGAAAACGATTTAGGATTTGCGGCCCAAGGGTGGGAAAGGCACTTGTCACCCTAAGAATAGTCTATCCTGCGGGAAAAATCAAGAGCGGACCTGAAATATACAACAAGGGTGCAGCGGGCTGGTTCAGGGGTGGAAACCGGTATGGGAACGAAAAAATTATCGAACGGTAACGAAATGTAACGAAAACGATACATACTGCATAATTCTGAGGAAATGAAATCTCGCAACCTGCTGAAATGCAGACTTTTACGATAAAACTTTTCTTCTTCTGCTTGATTTTTAGTACAAAGTGCGCTATATTGAAATTGCGAAAACGATTTAGGATTCGTTCAGGAGCCCTGAGCGGGTCCCTGTGAGGGAGGGCGGCGAAATGTCATCCTTAAAAGATCTGGCGCGTGAATGCGGTGTCTCGGTGGCAACGGTGAGCAAAGCGCTCAATGGCCAGTCGGACATCTCTGCTGCGACCCGCGACCGTGTTCGCGAGGCGGCCCGCCGTATGGGCTATGTGCCCAATATGGCGGCCCGCGCGATGAAGACCAACCGTACCTACAACCTTGGCGTTCTGTTTGTGGACGAGCGGCAGAGCGGCCTGGCCCACGAGTACTTTTCGGCGGTGCTGGACAGCTTCAAAGTGCAGGTGGAAAAGCTGGGCTATGATATCACCTTTGTCAACCGGAACCTCGGCGGCAGAACAATGACCTATCTGGAGCACTGCCACTACCGGGGCGTGGATGGAGCGGTGATCGCCTGCGTGGATTTCAACGATCCGCAGGTGGTGGAGCTGGTCAACAGTGATGTGCCGGTGGTGACCATCGACCATGTGTTCAACAACCGGATGGCAGTCCTTTCCGATAATGTCAACGGGCTTTCGGCGCTGGTGCGGTACGCCTACGCCAACGGCCACCGCCGCATCGCCTTTATCCATGGCGAGCGCACGGCGGTGACGGAGAACCGGCTGGCGGGCTTCTACAAGAGCTGTGCGGAGCTGGGGCTGCAGGTCCCCGAAGAATATGTGCGCTGCGGTGTGTATCACGATCCCGACCGCTGTGCCGAGGAGACCCGGGCCCTGCTGGCACTGCCCCAGCGGCCCACCTGCATCCTTTTTCCCGATGATTTCTCGGCCATGGGCGGCTGCATCGCTCTGCAGGAAGCGGGCCTGAGCATCCCGGAGGATATTTCCGTGATGGGATATGACGGCATTTACCTCTCCCGTGTGATGAAACCCCAGCTGGTGACCTGGCAGCAGAACACCAGAATGCTGGGCCGGATGGCAGCGGATAAGCTGGTGCAGATGATCGAGCACCCCCGTGTGACGCTGGCCGAGCAGATCCCGGTGACAGGAAAACTGCTGGAGGGCGGCTCGGTGCGCAGCATCGAATGAATGGGTTGGATTTGGTTCCGGGCGAACCGGAGCCTTGAATTTGAAACGCTTTTTCACGAAAACCATTGAAGGAGGTTTTTCATTATGAGAAAGATTTCGCGTCGTAATTTCCTGCTGGCTTCCGGTGCAGTTACCATCAGTGCAGCACTGAGCGCATGCGGCGGCTCCTCTTCTTCTACTGGCGCGGCATCCTCTGCCGCAGCTTCTTCCGCCGCTTCCGATGCTCCGGCAGCTCAGGGCAAGGTGCTGAATATCTGGTGCTGGAACGACGAGTTCCAGGGCCGCTTCAATAACTATTACCCCGAGGTCGCCTCCATCGCTGAGGATAAATCCACCACCACCCTGAAAGATGGCACCGTTGTCAAGTGGACCATCAACGCCAACGAGAACAACAACTACCAGAATAAGCTGGATGAGGCTCTGTTGAATCAGGACTCTGCCGCCGATGATGACAAGGTAGATATCTTCCTGATCGAGGCTGACTACGCACTGAAGTATGTAGATTCCGATTACGCGCTGGATGTCAAGGCAGACATCGGCCTGACCGATGCCGATCTGGCCGGTCAGTACCAGTACACCAAGGATATTGTCAGCGTGGACGGCAGCCAGCGCGGCACCACCTGGCAGGCGACCCCCGGTCTGTTCGCATACCGCCGCAGCATTGCCAAGGAAGTGCTGGGCACCGATGATCCCACCGAGGTGCAGAGCCATCTGTCCGATTGGGATAAGTTCAACGAGGTGGCTGCACAGGCCTATGCCAAGGGCTACAAGATGCTGTCCGGCTTCGATGATGCTTACCGCACCTTCTCCAACAACGTGGACGCTCCCTGGGTGGACGGCACGACCGTCAAGGTAGACCCCAACATTATGAAGTGGGTCGATCAGACCAAGGAGTACACCGATAAGGGCTACAACAATAAGTCCAGCCTGTGGGACAGCCAGTGGGCAGCCGATCAGGGCCCGAGCGGCAAGGTGTTTGGCTTCTTCTATTCCACCTGGGGCATCAATTTCACCCTGCTGGGCAACTCTCTGGAGACCCCTGTGGCCGAGGGCGGCAAGGAAGAAGTAGGCAACGGCATCTACGGCGATTACGCAGTCTGCGAAGGCCCTCAGCCCTATTACTGGGGCGGCACCTGGATTTGCGCGGCAGCCGGTACCGATAATACCGATATCATCCGCGATGTGATGCAGAAGCTGACCTGCGACGAAGCCATTATGAAGCAGATCACCCTGGATACGCAGGATTACACCAACAACGAGAAGGCCATGGAAGAGATCGCAAACAGCGATTATGCCTCCGACTTCCTGGGCGGCCAGAACCATATCGCCCTGTTTGCAGAAGCTGCAAAGAAAATCGATATGTCCAACGCAGGCCCGTACGATCAGGGCCTGAACGAGAGCCTCCAGAATGCCTTCAAGGATTACTTTACCGGCACGGTGGACGAGGATACCGCAAAGGCAAACTTCGAGACCGCCATCAAGGAAAAGTACCCCGAGCTGACCGATGTGGTCTGGCCCGCATAAGCGCAGCCGGAACCTGAAAACCTTTTGAACCGAATCTGAATGGGGCGGGCCGGACGCTGATCCCGCCCGCCCCGTTTTGCTTTGGGCAGTGTACGTCAGGAGGGCAGTTACTATGGGAGCAAAACCAAAGAAGAACGGCTCGATCAGCTATGCAAAGTGGGGATATATCTTCATTGCACCGTTCTTCCTCATCTTTGCGCTGTTCCAGCTCATTCCACTGGGGTCTACGATCTATTACAGCTTTTTTGAATATTACCGCAGCGGCCTGAAGATCATCGGCCCCACCTTTGTGGGCCTGAAGAACTACATCACCCTGTTTGCAACCGACCTGCCCAAATACTTTGGCAACACGCTGCTGCTCTGGATCATCGGCTTCATCCCGCAGATCGCCATCTCGCTGCTGCTGGCGGCCTGGTTCACCGACCTGCGCCTGAAGCTGAAGGGCCAGACCTTCTTCAAGACAGTCATCTACATGCCCAACCTCATTATGGCTTCGGCGTTCGCCATGCTGTTCTTTGCCCTGTTCTCGGATAACGGCCCCGTGAACGCTGCACTGGTGGGCATGGGCATCCTTAAGGAGCCCTTCAGCTTCCTGAACAGTGTCTGGGGCAACCGCGGCCTTATCGGCCTGATGAACTTCCTGATGTGGTTCGGCAATACGACCATCATGCTGATGGCGGCCATCATGGGCGTGGACCCCACCCTGTATGAGGCAGCGGAGCTGGACGGCTGCACCCCGAACCAGATGTTCTGGAAGATCACCATCCCGCTCATCCGGCCGATCCTGGTCTATGTGATGATCACTTCGATGATCGGCGGCCTGCAGATGTTCGATGTGCCGCAGATCCTGACCAACGGCAAGGGCGGCCCTGACCGCACCTCCACCACCATGATCATGTACCTGAACAACCATCTGTTCAGCAAGAACTACGGTATGGCCGGCGCGGTCTCGGTGGTGCTGTTCCTGGTGTGCGCAGTGCTCTGCGTGATCGTTTACATGGCCCTGACCAAGGAGGACGACGGCCTGAGCAAGGCCGAGCGCAAGGCCCGCAGGCAGGCGGCCAAACAGGTGAAGGGAGGAAAAGCATAATGTCACACGCAGTCAAGACAAGATCCGAAAAAGCGACCCTTGCGGCCCGCCGCACGGTGTGCTATGCGGCGCTGGTGCTGCTGAGCTTTTTATGCCTGTTCTTCTTTTATGTGCTGGTCATCAATTCCACCCGTACCCATTTTGAGATCCAGAAGGGCTTTTCCTTTCTGCCGGGCAGATCCTTGATGACCAATCTGAAAAACGTGCTGTCGGATGCCAACATCCCGGTGCTGACCGGTGTGCGGAACAGCCTGATCGTGTCCGGCTGCTCGGCTGCCCTCAGCGTCTATTTTTCGGCCCTGACAGCCTACGGCATCTACGCCTATAACTTCCGGTTCAAAAAGGCGGCGTTTGCCATCATTCTGCTCATTATGACCATGCCGACCCAGGTCTCGGCGCTGGGCTTCCTGCAGCTCATCACAAAGATGGGCCTGAAGAACAGCTTCATTCCCCTCATCATCCCCAGCATTGCGGCCCCGGCGGTGTTCTTCTTTATGAAGCAGTATCTGGATGCCAGCCTGCCCATGGAGATCGTGGAAGCCGCCCGCATCGATGGCGCAGGGGAGTTCTACACCTTCAACCATATCGTGCTTCCCATTATGAAGCCCGCTCTGGCGGTGCAGGCCATCTTCTCCTTTGTGTCCAGCTGGAACAACTACTTCATCCCCGCACTGGTGCTGGATACGGCAGACAAGAAGACCCTGCCCATCCTCATTGCACAGCTCCGCAGTGCCGACTTCCTCAAGTTCGATATGGGCAAGGTCTATATGCTGGTGGCCATTGCCATCCTGCCCGTGATCATTGTTTATCTGCTGCTGTCCAAGTTCATCGTCCGTGGTGTTGCACTGGGCGGTGTCAAGGGCTGAGCATTCCGTTCTCTCCTTTGGAAAAAGCACCCGCAGCCAGCAGGCCGCGGGTGCTTTTCTATCTTCTCGTGCTCAGTCGGCTTTGGCAATGCGCTGCATCGCGGTGGAAGCGACGTGCTGTGTTCTTTTAGACAAAAGCCGCCGGAAATCGCTTCCCGGCGGCTTTTGCTTATTAGGAGGATCAAAAGATGATCCCTGGAGAACTTAGTTCAGGATGGTCTGCTCGGTCTCGACATCAAAGAGGTGGACCTTGTGCGGATCAAATGCAACGCGGACGGTGTCTCCGTTGCGTGCCTTGGAGGTGGGAGCGACACGGGCGGTCATCTTGTTGCCCTTGTACTCCAGGTACAGGTAGATCTCAGCGCCCATCATTTCGGACACATCGACCTGAGCCTCCAGGTGGCAGTCGGGGTGCTTTGCCATAAACTCGGGCTCGTCGTCGATATCCTCAGGACGGATGCCCATCTTGACCTTCTTGCCAACGTAGGAATCCAGCTTGCCGTCAGCGGTCTTTTCCTTGGGCAGAGGGATGGTGTCGCCGCCCAGGTCAATGGCGTACTGATCGCCGTTCTTGGTCACGGTGCCGTCCAGGAAGTTCATCTGGGGGCTGCCGATGAAGCCGGCAACGAACATGTTGCAGGGCATGTCGTACAGGTTCTGCGGGGTATCGACCTGCTGGATGATGCCGTCCTTCATAACAACGATGCGGTCGCCCATGGTCATAGCCTCGGTCTGGTCATGGGTAACGTAGATGAAGGTGGTAGCCAGCTTCTTGTGCAGCTTGATGATCTCGGTGCGCATGGAGGTACGCAGCTTAGCATCCAGGTTGGACAGGGGCTCGTCCAGCAGGAAGACTGCCGGGTTACGAACCATTGCACGGCCCAGAGCAACACGCTGACGCTGACCACCGGACAGAGCCTTGGGCTTGCGATCCAGCAGGTGCTCGATCTCCAGGATCTTAGCAGCCTCGTGCACGCGCTTGTCGATCTCGTCCTTCGGGGTCTTGCGCAGTTCCAGACCGAAAGCGATGTTCTTGTAAACGGTCATGTGGGGGTACAGAGCGTAGCTCTGGAACACCATGGCGATATCACGATCCTTCGGGGGAACGTCGTTGATCAGACGGCCGCCGATGTACATCTCGCCCTTGGAGATCTCCTCCAGACCGGCGATCATACGCAGGGTGGTGGACTTGCCGCAGCCAGAGGGGCCGACGAAGATGATGAACTCCTTATCCTGGATCTCCAGGTTGAAGTCGGTAACAGAAGGAGCAGTAGCGCCCGGATAGATCTTGTAGATGTGCTGGCAGCTAATCGAAGCCATAGGTCATTGCCTCCATTAAAATTTTTCTATGTTACGGCACCTTGACGGTGCACGCTCTCGTTGGTATTATAATAACAGATAACTTTGTGATATAAAATAGCATTTTGTTGATTTGAGGTGTCAGATATTGCTTTATGATTGGACAAGCACCGCAGCCCTTGGCGTGGTGCGGGATATCCAGCCCAAAGAACCCCTGACCCTGACCGGCGAGGGGCTGTGGGTCTGCCTGATCTCCAGCGGCAGATGCACTGCCAGCCTGACCGATACCTCGCCCTCCCCGGCGGGCAGCGCACTGATCCTGCCGCCCCAGAGCGCGGCGGCGGGCCATCTGGTGCTGAGCCGCGCCCCGTTGACCCTGACCCCGGAAGGGGAGAGCCACCTGCTCTGCATCCAGCTGACCGGGCAGGCGGCGGTGCAGTTCCTTGCCGGGCTGACGGAGCTGCCGTTCCTGGCCCGGGGCGAGACCTGCCCCGCCGCCGCAGAGCTGCTGGGCCGCCTTGCCGCCGAGGCCGACACACCCCGCAGCCGGGCCGCCAGCCAGCTGGCCTTTGCCCTGCTCTGTGAGCTTGCGGGGGCCGACAGCGCCGCCCCGCCCCTGCCGCCGCTGGTGGAGGCCGCCATTGAGGATATCCGCCAGAACTACGCTGGCCTGTACGGCGTGGAGGAGCTCAGTGAGCGGCTGGGAGTCTCCAAGAGCCACCTTGTCCGCACCTTTACTGCCGCCGTGGGGGTGCCCCCGGGGCGCTACCTGACCACCGTGCGGGTGGAAGCTGCCATGCGGCTGCTCCTGCACCGGGAATACACGCTGGATGTCATTGCCAGCCTGTGCGGCTTCTCAGGGGCCAACTACTTGTGCCGGGTGTTCAAAAAAGAGACCGGCCAATCCCCCGCACAGTGGCGGGCCTTGGCCGGTCAGACAGCGCGGCCCCTCAGCCCGGCGGAAAGCCAGCGGGAGCAGGCACTGTATATTTAAAATGTTCAGGAGCCGGGGCAGCACCCGGCTCTTTTCCGTGGAGGCGTTCAGCCGTGCACAGACTGCGGGCGCTTGAGCAGGAACACCGTCAGGGCCAGCGTGATGGCCTCGGCGGCGGGGAAGGCCGACCACACGCCGTTCATGCCGAACAGGGCGCTCAGGATCAGCGAGCAGGTGACGATGGCGGCCACGCCCCGGCTGACCGAGGTGATGGTGGCTTCGGTGGGGCGGTTGACCGCACCCAGATAGCCCGCCGCAACAATATTGCAGCCTGCAAAGAAATAGCCTAGGAAGTAGATGCGCATCCCGCTGTGGGCATATTCGGCCATCAGCGCAGAGCTCTCGCTGTTGAAGAGGGCAACAAAGGTATCAGTAAAGCCAAACACGGCACTGTACAACACCGCCGCCAGCGCCAGCGCGGTACCGCAGCCCAGCAGAAGCAGCTTTTTTGCTCCGGCCATCTCATTTTTGCCGTAGCACTGGCTGATCAGCGGCTGGGCACCCTGGGCCACGCCGTTGAAGATGGCTGTTGCCACCAGCGCAAAGTTTGCCACCACGCCGTAAGCGGCCACGCCCACGTTGCCCGCCAGTCGGAGCAGCAGGAAGTTGAACACGGTGGTGGTCACGGCAGAGGAGAGCTCCCCGACAAAGCCGGAGATGCCCAGCTGGCAGCTCTGCACCAGCAGCCGGGCCGAGGGGGCCTGCCGGACAAAGGTGAGCGTGTTGCTCTTTTGAAAGAAGTGGCGGCTGCAGATGGCGATGCTGAGCACCGGCGAGATGGCGGTTGCCAGCGCCGCGCCGGGCAGGCCCAGCCCCATGGGGAAGATGAAGATGTAATCGAACACCACATTGAACAGGCTGCCGCTCAGGGTGGCCACCATGGCAAGGGACGGGTCGCCGTCGTTGCGGACGAAGGCTGAGAAGATGTAGTTGCACATGAAGAAGGGCGTGAACAGCAGGAAGATGCGGGTGTAGTTCAGGCCCAGCGCCACGATGTCCGCATCGCCGCCCATGAGCTGCAGAAGCGTGCCCGGGCAGAACGCGCCCGCCAGCATGAACGGGATGGCGATTAGGCAGGCACAGAGGATGGCGTTGGAAAAATACCGCTGCGCCCGCGCCTCGCCCTGCGCCTGCAGGATGGCGTACCGGGTGGCCGCACCCAGGCCGATCATCGAGCCGAAGGCAAAGATCAGGTTGTACATGGGCAGGCAGAGGTTCAGCAGGGTCACGCCGTCGGTGCCCGCCGCCTGGGCGATGAAATAGGTGTCGGCCAGAATATAGCACGATGTGCCGATCAGACCGAAAATATTCTGCGACACATACTTGAAGAACTGCTTTGTCAGGTTCATGGAAGCTTCCTTTCCGCGGGGAGAATAGGGGGGTGAAACGTAAAAACGACTACTACTATATCATAAAACTTGGCATATTTCAACGAAAAAACGAGGAAACATGCCGCCTTTTCCCAAACGGAACACTTCTCCCCGGGGCGATGCCGCTATCCGAAAATGCCATACAAACACTGCCACTTTTGTGCAACTCGCCAAAGATGGTTTTGGGTTATTGACAAAAAAAAAAAAAAAGTTTTATGATTTTTGTGTAAGATGCCACATAAAAACAGAAGAATCGGCAAACCAGTCGAAAGGCTGCGACGCAAAGCTACAGGGCCTGTAATATGGCAGCCAGCTGCACTTTACCCTCTCCGTCATCCCTGCGGGATGCCACCTTTCCCAAAGGGCGAGGCAACAGAGGCTCCGGGTAAAGTAATATGAAACCATGCACTTCCTCGTGAAGATGCGTTGGCTCCCCCTTCGGGGGAGCTGGCGAGCGTAGCGAGACTGAGAGGGTTCAGAGCGTTGTACCAGCCATTTGGCCGGTGCGGCGCTCTTTTTGCTTTGTGCGGGCATGGTTATATTTTGGGAGTAATTCATAAAAGGAGGATTTTTATGAGACTGAAACGAGTTATCAGTGCCGCCTTGGCAGTGAGCATGGCAGTTTCCATGATGCCTGCTACTGCGGTTTCGGCGTTTGCAACGGATGTGGGAAATTCTGTTGCGGTACAGACTGCGGAAAATGAATTGACTTATAATTGTGGCGCAACGGAAAACGACAAAGTTACAGTAAGTCTGGTTAAAAATAGCGACAATGATACCTACACACTGGTGGTTTCCGGCACTGGTAGTATGGCAGATTATTCAAAAGCAGCAGATGTTCCTTGGTACGGTGACAATGGGCAGTTGATGAAGAAAGTAACCAAAGGAATTGTGAAGAGTGGAATTACTCATTTAGGAGCACGAACCTTTGTTTTAGCTGAAAATTTAACCTCTGTAGAACTGCCTGAAGGTTTACTTTCTATTGGTGTGTCCTGTTTCAATCAGACCGGCCTTAAGAGCATCCAGTTCCCGTCTACGTTACAGAAAATTGATGACAATGCTTTTTGGCGTGGACAAATTGCTGGAGACGTTCACATTCCGGAGTCGGTGACGGCTATTGGCAAAAATGTGTTTAACAAATGCCCAATTACAAGCGTTAATTTACCTGAGGGATTACAGGTTTTAGGTGGCGGTGCATTTTCTGAAACAAAATTGACAGAAATGCCCGAGATTCCTGAAAGTATTACAGTATTAGACTCTACTTTTCAGGGTTGCACTGATATTAAGGAAGTAACGATCCCGTCACAGGTTACAGATATTTCAGGTGCATTCGCTGGAACGGGTATTTCGACTGTAACTATTCCATATCAAGTTACAAATTATTACAGAGCCTTTAATGGGTGTAAGTCGCTCGAAAAGGTTGTTATTGAAAGCCAATCGGATACGATTCCTAGCGGTGGTTCAGCACAGGGAGTGTTCCAAAATTGTATTAAACTAAAGAGCGTAACTCTCCCGGAGTGGGTTACAACAATTGGAAACTATGCGTTTTCTGGGTGCACATCGTTGAAGGATACTGCGTTCCTTAAGGATGTCAAGAATATCGGTGAATTTGCCTTCCAGAAAGCTGGCCTCTCTGGCAATCTTGTTTTGAATGCCACGAGCATCGGATACAAGGCATTTATCGATTGTGTGAATCTTGGACCCAATGTTTGCCTTGCGAATGTTGCAACAATTGGCGCAAATGGAAACACTACAGTATTTAATAATTGTACCGGTTTGACAGGAGTTAAATATATTCAGCAAGAACAGAAAACTCCGCACATGAGCACATTGCAAACAACCGCTATCCTAAATGGCGGTACGCTGACCAATGATACTGTTTATCCCGATGGTGAATTAGCGACTCCGGTTAAGGAAGGCTACACCTTTGCCGGTTGGTATGATAATGCCGGACTGACGGGTGAAGCAGTAACGACCCCCGTAACGGGTAAAACCTATTACGCCAAGTGGACAAAGAACAAGTACACTGTGACCCTTAACAACAATGGGCATGGTGAACAGCCTGATGCTATGCCTCCTGTTGAATATGGTGCTTCTGTTACTGGCCTGCCTGAGCTGAGCGACAGTACCAACGAATGGGTATTTGATGGCTGGTATATGGATGAAAACTTCAAAACCAAATATGATAAGCAGGCCATCACTGGTAATACAACTCTTTATGCGAAGTGGCATGAATATCAGAATACCTCTTTGACTGCAAAAGTTTCCAAGAGTAACTATCTGGTCAACACCCCTGCTGATGTGAATGTCACGGTTACTCCCGGCGATGATATTAAAGATCTCAAGCAAAATGTGAACAATATCAAGATTTCGCTGACCTACGATGATGATGTTACCAGTGTGATGCTGAACGGCAAAGTGCTGGACAAGAAAGAATACACCATTTCCGAGCTGATGGGCCAGAATCGCAAGCTGGATGTAACCTATGGCAAGGCCGGTACGCATACCTTTGGTATTGTCCTGAAAAATGGGGACAAGATTGTGAGTGAGTGCAGCACGGATATCGTTGTTGTCGAAAAGGCCGCCGAACTGACCCCTGCAACCAAGCTCTACACCCTGACCGTCAAGAATGCTGATGTTACCATTAAGAATGGTGACGAAGAGATCAAGGCTGAGAAGAACGACAAGGGCGAGCTGATCGCCAAAGTGCCCGAAAAAGCTGACGTGACCGTGACCTACACCAGCCAGAGCGATGCCGTTGCATTTGACCAGTGGACTATTACCACCGATGAAACGCTGGATGTGGATGTCAAGAACAACCCCCTGAAGTTCCAGATGCCTGCCGGTGGCATGACCATCGAAGCCATGACAAAGGATGCCTCCATTGAGGAGGACGAGCCCAATATTCTGGGCACCGCCGCCGTGGTCGGTACTGCCGCTGCTGGCACCGCCATTCTGGCATGGCAGGGCTACCAGCTGGGCACGGAGCTGTACCTGAAAACCGCTCTGCCCGCTGGTACTGCCATCCCCACAAACCGTGCCGAGCTGGCCCTGCTGGTGTGGAACCATGCCGGTAAGCCCGCACCCGCCGCAGTTCTGCCCGCCGATGCCACCGATCCCCAGAAGGCCATTGCCTGGGCTGTGGAGAACGATCTGCTCAAGGCCGCAAAGGACAACGGCGAGACCTATGTGGATACCGATTCCGTGAGCCGTGTTGAAGTGATCCGCGTGTGGAATAAGGCACAGGAAAAGTAAACCCCACCGTCATCCCTTCGGGATGCCACCGCCCCTAATAGGGGCGGCCTTGGCAAAAAGGTGAAACTATCCGCCATGCCAAGGGCCCCCCTATTAGCGGGGGCTGTCGCTGAAAGCGACTGGGGGGTTGCCCCCACAACCGAACCATTCTCTATTCCCAAATAACCTGTGGAAGCGCCCTGCCGGGGAACCGGTGGGGCGCTTCTGCATAGGGGCGGGAGCCGAAACCGCCGCTTTTTCCGCTCTAGCGCCGTGGTTTTTATTGACAAGCTCCCGGCTTGCTATTATAATAGAACAGTCATAATAGCATTCGTGCGCGGCTTTGCGGCTGCGTCAATCCAATAGACAAGGAGAAGATCCAAAATGGCACAAGAAATCAAGATGTCCGCTTCCGGCCTGAAGGCGATGCAGGACGAACTGGAATACCTCAAGACGGTCCGCCGCAAGGAGCTGGCCGAGGAGATCAAGGAAGCCCGCAGCCACGGCGACCTTTCTGAGAACAGCGAGTACGATGAAGCCAAGAACACCCAGGGTCTGGTGGAGAACCGCATCACCGAGCTGGAGCAGATGGTCAAGAACGCTGTGATCATCGACGAGAGCGAGCTGAGCGTGGACAGCGTTGCTGTTGGCACCCACGTTTCCATCAAGATGATCGGCGATGATGAGGCCGAGGAGTACGATATCGTTGGCCGCACCGAGGCTGACCCCATCAACGGCAAGATCAGCGACGAGAGCCCCGTGGGCCACGCTCTGCTGGGCAAGGCCGTGGGCGAGAAGGCTGAGGTCCTGCTGCCCTCCGGCCAGACCGTCGAGTACGAAGTGCTGGCCATTACCCACGCCGCAAACTGAGCCTGAACGGGAGGAAACCATGGAAGAGCAAAAGAGAAACCCCGCTCAGGGCCTGTCTGAGAGCGAGCAGGTGCAGGTGCGCCGCCAGAAGCTGGCCGACCTGCAGGCTGCCGGAAACGACCCCTTCACCCTGACCAAGTTCCCGCAGGACGCATACTCTGCCGACCTGAAGGAAGAGTTCAAGGAGCTGCCCAACGAGACCGACAGCGGCAAGCAGGTCGCGCTGGCCGGCCGTATGATGTCCAAGCGCGTGATGGGCAAGGCAAGCTTTGCCCACCTGCGCGATGACAAGGGCGATATCCAGCTGTATGTCCGCCGCGACGAGCTGGGCGAGGAGGCCTATGCTGCCTTCAAGAAGCTGGACGTGGGCGATATCATCGGTGTCAAGGGCGAGGTGTTCCGCACCAAGACCGGCGAGCTGAGCGTTCGTGCCACCGAGCTGACCCTGCTGGCCAAGAGCCTGCGCCCCCTGCCCGAAAAGTTCCACGGCCTGACCGATACCGAGATGCGTTACCGTCAGCGCTATGTGGACCTGATCGCCAACCCCGAGGTGAAGGATACCTTCGTCAAGCGCAGCCAGATCCTGAAGGAGATCCGCGCCTATCTGGACGAGAAGGGCTTTTTGGAGGTGGATACCCCCATCCTGACCCCCTTTGAGATCGGTGCCTCTGCCCGCCCCTTCTACACCCACCACAACAGCCTGAACATGGACATGGTGCTGCGCATTGAGACTGAGCTGTACCTCAAGCGCCTGATCGTGGGCGGCATGGACCGCGTGTACGAGGTTGGCCGCATCTTCCGCAACGAGGGCATGGACCCCAAGCACAACCCCGAATTCACCAGCATCGAGCTGTATCAGGCCTTTACCGATTTCCACGGCATGATGGATCTGGTGGAGGAGCTGTACAAGCGTCTGGCCCTCAAGATCTGCGGCAGCATGGTCATTCCCTATCAGGGCAAGCAGATCGATATGAGCCACTGGGAGCGCCTGACCATGGTGGAGGCTGTGAAGAAGTATTCCGGTGTGGACTTCAACGACTGGCAGACCGATGCGGACGCCATTGCTGCCGCCAAGGCGCACAACGTGGAGCTGCCCGAGGTGCCCACCAAGGGCGCCATTCTGGCCGAGTTCTTCGATGCCTTTGTGGAGGACAAGTTGATCCAGCCCACCTTCATCTACGATTACCCTGTGGAGATCAGCCCGCTGGCCAAGCGCAAGCCGGATGATCCCGCCTTCACCGAGCGCTTCGAGTATTTCATCGACTGCACCGAGTACGGCAACGCCTTCAGCGAGCTGAACGACCCCATCGACCAGAAGGGCCGCTTTGAGCGTCAGGTCGCCGAGCGCAAGGCCATTGAGCCCGACTGCAAGGCTCAGGTGGATTACGATTATGTCAACGCACTGGAGTACGGCCTGCCCCCCACGGGCGGCCTGGGCTTCGGCGTGGATCGCCTGGTCATGCTGCTCACCGACAGCGCCTCCATCCGCGATGTTCTGCTGTTCCCCACGATGAAGCCGATTGAGCAGTAAAATGCAAAATTAAAACGCAGATACGATGAAATTATGAACGGATTTCAGACGACATCTGCGGTACTACACCACAACTACACCAATTTTGGGACGTTTTCCCGAAAAGGAGCCTTACAAAGCGGTGTGGTGTAAGAATCGAATAGGCGGATTGGTGTAGTGGCTACACCGAACTCCCAAAACGAAGATACGGCAGCTATGTTGCGAAAAACAACGTAGCTGCCGCTTTTTGTTTCATATAAGGATTTTATGATACCAATCGGCGTTCCCTGCGGTTAAATCAGCTCGTCGCTGGTGATTATAAAATGCACCTTGATTCAGCATACGCCAAAATTTACGCCAATTTAGCGCAGTTCCTCAAGCAATGCCGTGCATCCTTCCAGTATATCCTGCCATGTGGCTTCAAAATCTCCCGTGAACCATGGGTCTGCCACTTCACGGGGATGATCCGTATGCGCCATCAGCAGCG
>OBIU01000245.1_pt1 | contig 28024 bp, 18 predicted proteins | sample 1519871 | NCBI WGS metagenome assembly OBIU01 (sample SAMN04209229, study PRJEB22552) | human gut metagenome | biome: gut; material: feces | host: Homo sapiens | place: USA: Oklahoma
TCTGGATATCGGCCAGGATGAGCTCGGTCATGATGGTCTCGGCATCGCTCGCCGGATCGACGAAGTCGCCCGTGTGGTTGACCTCGCGCATGACGTCGGGATCCTTGAAGTAGCGGACGACCTCGCAGATGGCGTCGCACTCGCGGATGTTGGCCAGGAACTGGTTGCCCAGCCCGGCGCCCTCGGCCGCGGCGCCCTTCACCAGGCCGGCGATGTCGACGAACTCGACCGTGGCGGGCATGATGCGGCCCGGGTGCACGATATCGGCCAGCGCCTGCAGGCGCGCGTCGGGCACGTCGACGATGCCCACGTTGGGGTCGATCGTGGCGAACGGGTAGTTGGCGGCCAGGCCGCCCTTCTTGGTGAGCGCGGTGAACAGCGTCGACTTGCCCACGTTGGGCAGGCCCACGATACCGATTGAAAGCGCCATGTGGTTCTCCTTGCAAACACAACGCGCCGCGAAACGCGGGTTCTACGCGAATCGCGGCACACGATGATCCTGGACGATATTGTACGCGAGGGCGCGCCGCAGGTCACGCGACGCGCCCTCTCGACCGTGCTAATCCGCGAGCTTCTCCACCTTGTCGAGGGCGGCGGACAGCTTCTTCTTGGCCTCCTCCTTCGCCTTCAGGGCCTCGGCGCGCGCCTTCTCGGCCTCGGCCGCGCGCTTCTCCTCCTCGGGGTCGGGCACGATGAGCTCGGAGGCATCGGTCTCCACCATGGTGATCGCATGGTCGGCGCACACCTCGGCGCACAGCCCGCAGCCCACGCAATAGGTGGACTCGAGCGTGAAGCGCCCGGCAGCCGTGAGATCGCAGGCGAACGTGGGGCACTGGCGCACGCACTCGCCGCACATCGTGCACTTCGAGAAATCGCACTCCGGGCGCGACACGCGCACGTTCTCGGCGAGCTCGGGATGCGCCTGCAGGGTGGAGAGCAGCAGCTGGTTCTTCTGCATGAGGATGCGGCGGCGCTTCTGCGTGGTCACGCCGCACGCCTTGTTGAGCGTGCGCTCCAAGTTGGTGATCTGCTGGGAATGCGCCTTCAGGCGCTGCGACACCGAGGCGAGCGCCGCCGTCGCGGGATTGAGCTTGGACACCGCCAGACCCGTGGAGCGCATGATGTTGTCCATGAACTCCTTGCGCTCGTACTCGCGGCGTTTGGTGCACGTGAGGTCGCGGGCCTCCACCTCGAGGCCGAGGCCGGCGCCCGCCCATTCCTCCGCCGTCGCGATGGCGTCGCCGAGGATCTCCTCGCCGGTGGTGTTGCGGCAGTTGGTGCAGATGTCCAGCGGCAGGTACACGCTCACGTTGGGATAGTCGGCGAGGATGGAGAACCATACCTCGCGCGTCACATCGCCCACGCAGGCGACGACGACCTCGTTCTCGCGCGGCAGGCGGCGCAGCGCGCGCGTGCAGGTCACGTACGCCGTCTCGTGCGCGGCGGCCGCCGCGGCGATAGCGTCGTAGAGCTTCTTGGGCTGGATGCGCGGCGAGACGAAAGCCTCCGTGGGGCACGCCGCGGAGCACAGGCCGCACTTGCGACAGGTATCGAGCACGTCGATGCCGCCGTCCTCGATATCGATCGCCTCGACCGGGCAGGCATCGAGGCATGCCGTGCACGAGCTCTTATCGTATTTGCACACCAGGCACGGAATGGTGTTCGCGCGCGGGCGCTCCTTGTAATCCGCCGGATTCCAATGGGGCGCGTCGGGCGACGCGACGCCCATGAGCGCGTCGGTCACGCCGCCGAAGGGGTCCTTGAGGGCGCCCAGCCCCTTGCTGATGTCGATGATGTCGTCGAACAAGTCGTGATTCTGCGCCATAGCGCCGCCTCCCTAGGGCCCGGCTCAAAAACGTAGCAACTTTTCCAGTTTAGAGCACGGCGGGGCCGTGGGACGCTCGCTCATAGCGAAGGCATAGATTCTCTTGAGTCAACGCATCGCCCCGGGACCCGGGAACTCATCACGCGCGCCCCCCAGCCGGCGCGCGAACTCGGCGAACACGCGATCAGACACCTCGAGCTGCGCGCTGTTGAACGATGCGCTCGCCATGCGGTCGAGCAGCAGCTCGTAATCCTTGTCCTCGCGCAACCAGTTCTCCACATCGAAGCAGTCCGAGAGGCCCTCGAGAAAGCCCAGGCACTCGTCCACGGCGGCATCCTTGCGCGCGGACCCGGCGTCGGCGGGCAGCTCGTTCACCGCGATGCTCACGCGCCGGTATTCCTCCACCAGGCCGCGCTCCACGATCGCGTTGAACACCCGCTCTATCTCGGCGAGCTCGCCCTCGGTATAGAGGTGCGCGGCGATGCCCATCGCCAAGCGGTCCGCATCGCTGAACACGGCGTTCATGAACCCGGGGACGTCGGCGAGCCGCGCCAACCGCTCCATCGCCGCCAGGGCGCCGGCGGCGCGCTCGGGAAAATCGGCGTCCAGATCACGCGAGCGCAGGCGCGCGATGAGGGCGCGCTGGCGGCGCAGCTCCTCGATGCGCTCCTCCAACGCCCGATCGAGATCGGCGAGCAGCCCATCGGCCCCGGAACCCGTGTCCGACGCCCCGGGCGCACCCGCCGCGCCGCGCCGGGCATCGAGCTCGTCGAGCATGCCTGCCACCTGATCGAGCCGAAACCCCAGCGACGCGAGCTGCCGTATGCGAAGCACGCGCAGCAGGTCAGCTGCATCGTAATCGCGATAGCCGTTCGCCGAGCGCGGCGGCTCCGCGAGGAGCCCGATGGCGTGATAATGCCGAAGCGCGCGCGTCGTGACCCCGGCCAGGCGCGCCAGCTCATTGCTCTTCATTCGGCACCACCGCTTTCCCTCATCGTCCATGGGCGCGCCCGGGAGCACGCGTGCACCCGGGCGCCGTTCCATCCATTGTCACACGTTCGACCGAGGTCCGCGACCTACGACGCAGAAGAAGCATCGGCCGCGGCGAGATCGGTCGCCTCGAGATGGCGAAGCGGACGCGCGACGAGCGCGAGCACCGTCACCACCAGCCATGCACCGGCGAGCACGGGACCGGCGCCCTCGATCTGCACCGTCGAGATGAGCACCGAGCCCACGAACGCGCCGGCGGGCGCCACCACCAGGTACAGCGCGTTCAGCGTACCCATGGCGGAGCCGCGCCGATCATCCGGCACACGGTCGAACGCGAAGAAGCCCAGCAGCGCCGATCCGGGGCCGGCGAACAGGCCGAGAAACGCCGCCGTCGCGAGCAGGATCGGCAGATCGGGGAACCGTCCCATCACGCCCACGGCAGCAGCCATGCCCACCAGCGAGACCACCAGCCAGCTGCGGCGGCTCATCACATGGGCGAGCGCGGTATAGGCCATCGAACCCAGCAGCAGGCCCGCTCCCATGGCCGAGACCACGTAGCCCACCGCCTCGGGCTGCCCGAGCTGGGTGAAATACGAAGGCAGCACGATGCCCTGCAAGCTTCCCATGACCATCGTGATGCCGAAGGAGAGCAGCGTGGAGGCGCGCAGCAGCGGGTCGCTCGCGAACAGGGCGGAGAGCCCATCGACCAGCACGGACCTCGCCATGGCGAGCAGGCCCGCTCCCTGCGGCGCCGCCGCGGCGGCCGTAGCCGCCGGCTCCTCGCCAGCATCGGTGCCGTCGGCCCCGGCCGCGCCGGAGACCTCGCCCACCTCGCGCGGCAGCGTCCAGGTCACCAGCGCCGCCGCGCACGAGAACGCAGCGGTCACCCAGAGCACGTCGGCATCGTCCATGAAGCCGATGAGCAGCGCGGCCACCGCGGGACCGATGATGTTCACCAGCGCGCCGAGCGACTGGCTCGCGCCCACGAACCGCTGCAGGTCGGCGCCCTCGCGCTCGCACACCGCCGGCAGCAGCGCGTCGCGCGCCGACATCCCCGGCACGTCGCCCACCGCGCCCAGCAGCCCCAGCGCGACGAACCAGCCGAAGCTCAGGCCCCAGACCTCGTCGACGATGGGCAGCAGCATGCAGCTCGCCGCGGAGATGAAGTCCGCCACGATGCTCACCGTCCGACGGTTCATGCGGTCGAGGATCGCACCGCCCACCACGCCGCAGACGAACTGCGGCACCGCGCAGATGAGCGCCAGCGAGCCCGCGGCCAACACGTCGCCGGTGCGCGCCAGCAGCACCAGCGGTAGCACCACGCCGGCGATCGAGTTGCCGATGAGCGACAGCGCGTCGGATACCAGGTAACGCAGGACCGCGCCCTTGAACATAGATGCTCCTTCCAACCAAGCGAAGCGGGCGGCGCCCTCTCCGCGGGAAACGGGCCGGCGCGCACGCGGGCCGACCCGTCCATGATTGCGCGACGCCGTTCATCGTCGCTTGGTTGGTATTCAAAACTACGACGCTACGTCATAGTCAATGAGGGTCCATCCGGCGATGGCGCTCTCCATCGTTCCTCCCCACCTATGCGGGAGCCGTGGAGATACCGCCGGGCGCCATTGCCGGGCGCAGCCGTCGGACGTCGTCACCGGACGCCGCCGTCGAACCGCATCACGGCGGCGAGCGCCCGACCGGCGCGCCCTCAGCATGCAAGAAGGCCCGAGCAACCAGCCCGGGCCTTCCCCGTTACCATCCTTGTTCGGTTCGCGCCCGATCGCGACAACGCCGGCCGACGGGCACGCGCGACGCCCTCGACGCCCCGCCGCGGCTAGACCAGCTTGCCCTCGCAGTGGTCGATGCCATGCTGCACGCACTGCGCCGTCCAGTCCTGGAACGTGCGCGTGCGCGGCACGAGCTGGTCGCCCACGAGCTCCTGGAAGGAGACGCGAACGGTCTTGAAGCGCTTGACATACGAGGTGGTCTCGAGGCTCAGGCAGCCCTCCTGCGCCTTGAACGGCTTCATCCCCATCATGACCTTGGGGTTGTAGAGCACGTGGACGTGGCCCTTCTGCTCATACGCGACGATGGCCTTGTTCACGCCGATCTGGTTCGCGGCGAGGCAGGCGCAGTCCTCGAGCGACTTCATGGTGTCGACCAGGTCCTGGGCGACCGCGGCGTCCTCGGCGGTCGCGGGCTCCGCTACCTGGGCGAGCAGAATCTGGTCGTGAACGAGTTCCTTAATCAAAGCGATCCCTCCAAGTAAACCGGGCGGCCCCGGCGGTTCGACTCCGGGCCGCACCCGGCTGTTGCTGCAGTAAGTTCTACATGATACCGAATTACGAGACCCGATGGCTGCAAACGCCGTCCACGCAGCAGAAACGCATACCTCGAATCCACGCCGGCGCCCCGGGCACGTGCGCACCCCGCATACGCCCCGTTGCAGGACGCCGAGCCCGGCCCCCATGCGCCCCGTCGCAGCCGTCCACGCCGGTGCCTCGGGCGCGAGCGCGTGCAGTGGCCCTACGCGTACTCCGCCTCGATCTGCGCCACGCGCTCGTACAGGTAGCGGTTCTGGGGCACCAGGATGCCATGGCGCTCCGCCAACCGGATGATGGTCCCCGAGAACAGCTCGACCTCGGAGGCCTTGCGGTTGATGCGGTCCTGGGCCATCGACGGCATACCCGCCGGATCGATGGACCCCATCAGATCCGCCATCTGCGACAGGTCGGCCTCGGTCAACTCGACCCCCTCGGCGCGCGCGACCGCGATCACCTCGCGCATCGCCGCGACGAAGCAGCGGTTCTGCTCGCCCGGCGCGCTCACGCTTCCATACGTTCCGCCGTACACCATGCAGGTCTGGTTCACGCCCACGTTGAGCATGAGCTTCACCCACATGCGGCGCCGGATATCATCCTCGACCACGTGCGCGATGCCGGCGCGCGCGAAGAACGCGGCGACCTCGTCGACCACGCCCGCGGCCGTCGCGCTCGCGGGACCCAGCCTGATCTCGCCCGGATGCGTGTAGGTGAGCACCCCGTCGATGTACACCGCGTCCATCCCCTGGGCGACGCTGAGCACCGTGCGCTCCCAGCCGAAGCGCTGCGCGATGAGCTCTTCGCTCGTGATGCCGTTGAGCAGCGAGATGATGCGCGTCCGCGGGCCTGCGCAGGAGCGCATCGTCTCCAGCGCCCCCTCCATGCCCGTCGCCTTGATCGCGAGGATCACCAGGTCGGCGGGCTGCGCGGCCGACGCGGGAACGGTGCGCATCGTGCAGGGAGACCCGTTGATGGTTACCAAATCATCGCGATGGCGGGCGAAGCGCTCGTCATCCATCACGTACTCCACCGCGTCCTCGCCCACGTTCTGCGCGATCAGGCTGCCGTACAGCAGACCCACCGCGCCCTTTCCGATGATCGCCACGCGCTCGATCGACATCTCAGGCCCCCTTTCGGCAAACATGCAATGCGCTCGATTATCCGTCATCCGCCCCGCCCGGCAAACGTAAAAAACACCTTACGAACGCGGTTTTACCGCCCTGACATGTACGATGCAGCCGCTCTTGTGCCAAACTAGAGAACGCGCGGGGCACGGCCCTCGCCCGGAGCGGCGGGAAGTCCCGCCCGCCCCTCGGCGCCGCGGGCGCTGTCGTACCGCCGCGTCGCCCGAGGACCACGTCCTCGCTCTCCAGCACCCTACATCGGGAGGTTCCATGCCAAGAATAGGATTGCTCACCAGCGGTGGAGACTGCCAGGCGCTCAACGCGACCATGCGCGGCATCGTGAAGACCATGCTCAACAACGCCCACGAACCCGTTGAGATCTACGGTTTCGAGGATGGCTACCAGGGCCTCATCTACGGCCGCTACAAGCTCATGTCCATGCGGGATTTCAGCGGCATCCTCACGCGCGGCGGCACCATCCTCGGCACCAGCCGCACGCCCTTCAAGCGCCTCGACACCCCCGAGGCCGACGGCGTCGAGAAGGTGCCTGCCATGGTTCGCACCTATCAGAAGCTGCGCCTCGACTGCCTGTTCATGCTGGGCGGCAACGGCTCGACCAAGACCGCCAACCGCCTGCGCGAAGAGGGCCTCAACGTGATCGCGCTGCCCAAGACCATCGACAACGACACGTTCGGCACCGACATCACGTTCGGCTTCACCAGCGCCGTCGAGGTCGCCACGCGCTGCATCGACGACATCCACACCACGGCGTCCAGCCACGGCCGCGTCTTCGTGATCGAGATCATGGGCCATAAGGTCGGCTGGATCCCGCTGTACGCCGCCGTCGCCGGCGGCGCCGACGTCTGCCTGATCCCCGAGATTCCCTACGACATCGCCAACGTGCAGGCCGCCATCGAGCGCCGCATGGAGGCGGGCAGCCGCTTCACCATCGTGGTGGTCGCCGAGGGCGCCGTCTCAAAGGAGGACGCGGCCCTGCCCAAGAAGGAGTACAAGGCCAAGGTTGCCGCGCGCACCTCGCCATCCATCGCCTATGACCTCGCGCGCCAGATCGAGGACATCTGCGGCCGCGAGACGCGCGTGGCGATCCCCGGCCACACGCAGCGCGGCGGCGCGCCCGACGCGCAGGACCGCATCTTCGCCACGCAGTGCGGCGTCGAGGCGGCGCTCGGCTGCCTCGAGGGCGACTACGGCTTCATGGTGGCCCAGCGCAACGGCCGCATGTGCCGCGTTCCGCTGGAAGAGGTCGCCGGCAAGCTGAAGTACGTCGACCCCGAAAGCGACCTGGTGCGCGAAGCCCGCGCTCTCGGCATCAGCTTCGGCGACGAGTAGGGCCGGGCGATGGCGGCCGGGCTGGTTGGCCACGGCTCGAAACGACCCTGAACGACGCGGGCGGCCTGCAGCGCATGCGGGCCGCCCGCGTTTTCTATGCCGGCAGGTTCACGATCTCCGTATTCGAGAAGGATCCGGCTTCCTCGTCGTAATCGAACACCAGAATGCAGCAGTTCCCCAGCGGCTGCTCCTGGTCGCATCGAGCCGCATGCTCCCATGCGAGCTTGAACTGCAGCGTAGCCGAACCGTGTGAGACGGCGAGGGCGTTTCGCGCGTCTTCGCGCTCCATGATGCCGCGCAGCGTCGCGACCATGCGCGCCCTCACGGCCTCGCTCCCCTCGCCGCCGCAGGGGACGAGCGCCTCGCCCGGATCCCATACGCCTGCGGGAACCGCGTCCTGCGGCCCCTCCTCGTACGACCCGTAGCTGCGCTCTATCAGACCGTCGACCACCTCGATTTTGGGAACGGGGCGGGTAGCGCCGCTCGCGCTCGCCGCCTTCTGCAGCGCCTCGCGCGCGATGCAGGCCGTGTTGTACGCCCTGCCCAGCGGGGAGCTGCAGATGCGACCGAACGAGACGCCCTGCCGCGCCAGCCACTCCGACGCCTCGCGCGCCTGCTCGATCCCCGTCGAGGTCAGCGGCGAGTCGCAGCGCCCCTGCACCAGCTTCTGAACGTTGTACAGCGTCTGGCCGTGACGCATCAGATAGAGCCTCTTCGCCATGATACGGATCCCCTCCTACTGCTCGGCGCTTACGTAATCCTCATCCACGGTGATCTTAGCAACGGCCTTGGGATACTCCTCCTGCACCGCCGCCGCCAGCCGTGCCTTGAGCTCCCGGGCGCTCAGCGCGCACTCCTCGGGACGAAGGCAGTCGAAGATCACGTTCGTATGCGTGGGTCCGGGCACCGTGCGCAGGTCGTGGATGGACACGCGCGGATCGATCTGCTTGGCGAGCGCGTCGATTCGATTGCGCATGTCCACGACGGCGGGATCCTTGGTCACGATGGGGTCGTAATGCAGCGTGACGATCATGCCGTCTTCAACCTTGAACGCCTGCTCGATGTTGTCGAGCGTGTCGTGGCTCGTGATGGGATCCGCCTCCGCCGCCATCTCGACGTGGGCGCTCGCGAACTGCCTGCCGGGACCGTAGTCATGGACCATGAGGTCATGCGTACCCAGTACTCCCGGATACCCCATGATCTTACTGCGAATATGCTCGACCAGATGCGGATCGGGAGCCGACCCGAGCAGCGGATCGACGGTATCCTTGATGAGCTGGATGCCGCTCCAGCCGATATAGAGACCCACGGCGAGACCCGCGACGCCGTCGAGCTCGATCCCGGTCATCTGCGCGACGATGGCTGAAACCAGCACGGCGGCGGTTGCGATGACGTCGTTTTTCGAGTCCTGCGCCGTTGCGATCAGGGTCTCGGAATCGATGCGCTCGCCGAGCGCGCGATTGAAGCGCGCCATCCACAGCTTCACCGCGATCGAAAGCAGCAATACGACGACCAGCGCGATCGAGAAATCGACCGGCTCGGGAGACAGGAGCTTCTCAACCGAGGACTTCACCAACTCGATGCCGATAAGCAGCACGAGGACCGCCACGACGAGGCCCGATAGGTACTCGTAGCGCCCGTGACCATACGGATGCTCGGGGTCGGCGGGCTTGCTCGCCAGCTTGAATCCCAAGACGCTCACGATGTTCGAACTCGCATCCGAGAGGTTGTTGAGCGCGTCGGCGACGATGGAGACCGACCCGCTCGCCACACCGATGGCCGCCTTCGCGATGCAGAGCACGATGTTGAGCACGATGCACACCACGCCCGCAAGCGAGCCGACGCGCATGCGGTCTTCACCCGCCCGTTTCAATATCCAATCATCCATACGGCCTCTCCCCTCTCGTTTCCGCGGTTCTTCATCATAATCCTGTTGCCGCGCCGCCGCGAATGATACACAGCCACGTCTCTGCGGCTTGGAGACATTCGGCGCACCCTCGGCGCGTCGGCGGCGGTCCCGCATGGCTCCATCCGGCCTCCGGGGCCATACGGCGCACCTTCGGCGCGTCAGCGGCGGTCCCGCGTGGCTCCATCCGGCCTTCGGGGCCATTCAGCGCACCTCAGGCACGTCGGGTGTAGTCCCGCGTGGCTCCATCCGGCCTTCGGGGCCATTCGGCGCACCTCCGGCGCGTCGGCGGCAGCCCCGCATGGCTCCAAAGTTCTTCAGAGTGCGAAAACCACACCACATGCTCCATGCTTCATGGAGACAGTCTGAAGTTTTACCCGTATCTGAACAAACTGCTAGTCGCATGTCCTGGGTTTGTAATTACGCTGTTAGACAGTAGCTAGCATCAGCAGAAATATAGGGTGCAACCGCATGGCATCATCCTCCTCAACCGAGTGAAGGGAGCAGGCATGCGGGACACCGTAACAAAGCTGACGTTAGAGGCGCTCGACCAGGCAAGCGAGCGCGGGTTGCTTTTGGAGCCAGATACGCCTCCCATAAAGAGAGCGCTTGAACGACTCTACAACTCCGGGCTCGTCGTGCGCCCGCACCGTGGTCTCTACGCAAAAACTTCGACCTGGCACGCGCTCACCCAGCGAGAACGATATCTCATTGGTCTTCGATCCCTTTCTCTGATGCACCCTGGTTGGATCTTTTGCTCGTATTCAGCCGCAGCTCTATTCGGAATAGACATCCCCTATTGCACCATGAAGCTAATTCATGTTGTCGCATCGCGGACAGGCGCACATGGACAGATTTACCAGCATCATTTACGAAATATCGAAGAAGACCGCATCGACGGCATCCCCGTAGTTGCCCTCGAAAGAACCGTTGCAAGCGTTGTCGATCAGCTTGCATTCCCACACGCGCTCGGAGTTGTCGATGCCGCGCTGCGCATCAAGGGTCGCCACGCCGAAGAGCTGCTCGAATGCATCGATAAACTGCCTGGACGTGGCTTCAATCGAAAATATGTGAACGACGTCGTGTCGTACGGAGACAATCGAAGCGAAAACGGCGGCGAATCGTATGCGAGGGCCATCATGATCGAACAGGGCGTTATGCTACCCGAGTTGCAGGTTGAGCACTACGACCCCATTACCGGAAGCTGTTATCGCGATGATTTCGAATGGACGCTTGCACACCACAACATAGCTGGCGAGCTCGATGGTATGAGGAAGTACACCAGCATCGCGCGGGCAAATGGGAAGAGTATCGAAGACGTGATGTGCGAAGAACGTCAACGTGAATCACGCCTAAGAAACCAGGGGCTACAATTCGCACGCTTTACATTCGAGCAGGTGCGCCAGGTTCGTCCGTTTCTCAACATCCTTGATTCCTGCGGCATTCCACGAATCGGACGGAATGAGCGCTCGCCACACAAGTAAAAATCACTCGAAACGAAACGACGGCGTCATAACACAAAGGCCGCCACCCGTAGCGGGCAGCGGCCTCGGAAACGACGCTTCGAGCGATCAGCTTAGAGCTTGATCTCGATGTCAACACCAGCGGGAAGGTCGAGACGCATGAGGGAATCGACGGTGCCGGCGGTGGGGTCGAGGATGTCGATGAGGCGCTTGTGGGTGCGCATCTCAAACTGCTCGCGGGAGTCCTTGTTCACGTGCGGGGAGCGGATAACCGTATAGAGGTTGCGCTCGGTGGGCAGCGGAATGGGGCCGGAAACGCGAGCACCGGTCTTCTGAGCGGTCTCGACGATGAGCTTCGCGGACTGATCGACGATCTCGTGATCATAGCCCTTGAGGCGGATCCTGATCTTCTGGCTAGACAACTTGAACCTCCAAATGGAATGCGAGGGCGGCCTCGCGGTGATACTAGTGCGAGCGAGTGGCTTAGTTGCCGTTCTTGCTCATGACCTCGTCCGTGATGGACTTGGGCGCGGGCTCGTAAGAGTCGAACTGCATCGTGTAGGATGCACGGCCCTGGGTCTGGGAGCGAAGGTCGGTAGCATAGCCGAACATCTCGCCCAGCGGCACCTTGGCGCGAATGACCTTGCTGCCAGCGCGGTCGTCCATGCCCTCGATCTTGCCACGGCGACCGGAGAGGTTGCCCATGACGTCGCCCATGTACTGCTCGGGGGTCTCGACCTCGACGGACATGTAGGGCTCGAGCAGGATCGGGTCGGACTTCTTGAGAGCATCCTTGATAGCCATGGAACCGGCGATCTTGAACGCAGCCTCGGAGGAGTCGACCTCGTGGTAGGAACCGTCGAACAGGGTGACCTTGACGTCGACAACCGGGTAGCCGGCGATGACGCCGGTGTTCAGCGCCTCCTGGATGCCCTTATCGATGGACGGGATGTAGTCCTTGGGCACGACGCCGCCGACGATGGCGTTGACGAACTCGTAGCCGAAACCCTCTTCCATCTTCTCGAGCTTGATGACGGCGTGGCCGTACTGACCGCGACCACCGGACTGACGGACGAACTTGCCCTCAGCCTTCTCGACGTCGTGACCAGCGGTCTCGCGGTAGGCAACCTGGGGCTTACCAACGTTAGCGTCAACCTTGAACTCGCGGAGCAGACGGTCGACGATGATCTCGAGGTGCAGCTCGCCCATGCCGGCGATGATGGTCTGGCCGGTCTCGTGGTTGGTGGACACCTGGAAGGTCGGGTCCTCCTCGGCGAGCTTGGTCAGAGCGATGGACATCTTGTCCTGCTCGGCCTTGGACTTGGGCTCGATGGCGATGTCGATAACGGGCTTAGCGAACTCGATCTGCTCGAGGATGATCTCCTTGCCCTCCTCGCAGAGGGTATCACCGGTGGTGGTGTTCTTGAGACCGACGGCGGCGAGGATGTCGCCGGCGAAAGCGCCGTCGACGTCGACGCGGTCGTTCGCGTTCATCTCGAGGATGCGGCCGAAGCGCTCGCGGTTGCCGGAGGTCGCGTTGGCGACATAGGAGCCAGCGTCGACATGGCCGGAGTACACGCGGAAGAACGTGAGCTTACCGACGAACGGGTCGGTAGAGATCTTGAACGCCAGAGCGGAGAACGGAGCGTCGGCGGAAGCCTCGCGGGTCTCGGCCTCGCCGGTCTTGGGGTTGGTGCCCTCGACAGCGGGGACGTCGAGCGGGCTGGGCAGGTAGTCGACGACAGCGTCGAGCAGCTCCTGGACGCCCTTGTTCTTGTAGGCGGAGCCCACGAGAACCGGGTTGAGCTCGTTAGCCAGCGTACCCTTGCGGATGGCGGCCTTGAGCATGTCCACAGGGATCTCCTCGTCCTCGAGGACCATCATCATGAGCTCGTCGTCGTAGTTGGCGGCGGCGTCGAGCAGCTCGGCGCGCTTCTCAGCAGCGATGTCGGCGAACTCGGCCGGGATCTCGTCCATGGGCTCGGGATAGGTCATGCCCTTCGCATCGGGCTTGAAGTCCCACGCGGTCATGGTGACGAGGTCGATGACGCCCCAGAAGTTGTCCTCGGCGCCCATCGGGACCTGGACGGCCACGGCGTTAGCCTGCAGGCGATCCTTCATGGTCTGGATGGCGTTGAAGAAGTCGGCGCCGACGCGGTCATACTTGTTGATGAACGCGATGCGGGGGACGTTGTAGTTGCGGGCCTGGCGCCACACGGTCTCGGACTGCGGCTGAACACCGGCAACGGCGTCGAAGACGGCGACGGCACCGTCGAGAACGCGGAGGGAACGCTCGACCTCGGAAGTGAAGTCAACGTGGCCCGGGGTGTCGATGATCTGGATGCGGTAATCCTTGTTGTCCTTGTGCCAGAAGCAGGTGGTGGCGGCGGACTGGATGGTTACGCCGCGCTCCTGCTCCTGCACCATGAAGTCCATGGTGGCAGCGCCCTCGTGGGTCTCACCGATCTTGTGCTTCTTACCGGTGTAGTACAGGATGCGCTCGGTCGTGGTGGTCTTACCGGCATCGATGTGAGCCATGATGCCGATGTTACGGGTATCGGAAAGCTTGTACTTGGGCTTAGCCATGTCTTAAGTCCCTTCCCTGAATTACCAGCGGTAGTGAGAGAACGCGCGGTTGGCCTCGGCCATCTTGAAGACGTCCTCGCGCTTCTTCACGGAAGCGCCAACGCCGTTGGAGGCGTCGAGGATCTCGTTGGCCAGGCGCTCGGCCATGGTCTTCTCCTTGCGGGCGCGGGAGTAGTTGACGATCCAGCGGATGGCGAGCTGGGTCGAACGACGGGAGTTGACCTCCATCGGGACCTGGTAGGTAGCGCCACCAACGCGCTTGGGCTTGACCTCGAGGGTCGGGCGGACGTTGTCCATGGCCTTCTTGAAGACGGCCAGGGCGTCGCCCTCGGACTTGGCGGCCACGATGTCGAAGGCGCCGTAGACGACGCGCTCGGCGGTAGCCTTCTTGCCGTCCAGGAGGACCTTGTTGATAAGCTGGGTCACGAGGCGGTTGTTGTAAACAGCATCCGGCATAACCTCGCGGCGATTATTCTTTGCTGCACGACGCGGCATATGAAATCTCCTCTATTCGTTGGATCTGGTTGCGTAGGTGGTTATTCCTACTTCGGGCGCTTCGCGCCGTACTTGGAGCGGGACTGCTTGCGGTTGTTCACTGCAGCAGCGTCGTAGGCGCCACGGATGACGTGATAACGAACACCGGGGAGGTCGCGAACACGGCCGCCGCGGATGAGGACGATGGAGTGCTCCTGGAGGTTGTGGCCCTCGCCAGGAATGTATGCGGTGACCTCGATACCGTTAACGAGACGGACACGGGCGACCTTGCGAAGAGCCGAGTTCGGCTTCTTGGGGGACGTGGTGAACACGCGGGTGCACACGCCGCGCTTCTGGGAGTTGTGCTGCAGAGCTGCGTTCTTGGACTTCTTGGGAACGGACTTGCGGCCCTGGCGAACCAGCTGGTTGATAGTAGGCAAAACGTACTCCTTCTTCGTGATGATTCCAGCTTTTTCCTAAGTGCAACGGCTTGAATCGAGGCGTCAGCATCCGCCCACGAAACACGCAGTTCGATAGAATACGAGGTCGCAGCTGCAGTGTCAACAGTCCACGCGTCCGGGCGTATCGCTAATTGAGGCCAATAGCGCGAAATCTCCACAAACGGTGCCGGAAACACCGGGGCAGGCCCTTTCGCCCCCTCTATCAGAACCATTGCGACCTGGCTGTACGGCACCGGAAGCCCGCTTGGCGACATCCATCCTCCCTTGGCACACGGCCCGCTTCAACTATCTCGAGACAAGACGATCCCCCGGGGCGCCATGCTCCAGGGGATCGTGCGCGCGCGGCAGCACGCGCGCCCGTCGGTGCGCGTGCCTATGCAGCTGCTCGCGAACGAGAGATTCGTACGCTATGCGGCGTTCTTACGACGACGCAGGCCGATGCCCAGACCGGCACCGGCAACGCCCATGCCGGCGGCCATAAGACCGATCAGCTGAGCGGGATCGCCCGTGGTGGGCAGGCCGTTGGACGAGCCGTTGCCCGGCTTGTTGCCCGGGTTCACGACCGGCTTGTCGGCAGGCTTCTTGGCGAGCGCCTTGACGGCGGCCTCGATATCCGCGGCCATCTTGTCGACCTCGGCCTGCTTGTCAGCCTTGTAGCCGCGCTTCACGGCGGCCACGGCGTCCTTCACGGCCTTGGCGGATGCATCGGTGTAGCCCGACAGATCCTCGGGCACGGTGGCCAGGGCGGCGTCTACCTTGGCGTAGTCGGCGTCGCGCAGCTCCAGGGCCTTCACGGCATCGGTGATGTCCGCGGCCATCTTGTCGACCTCGGCCTGCTTGTCGATCTTGTAGCCGCGCTTCACGGCGGCCACGGCGTCCTCGACGGCCTTGGCGGTCTTGGAGGTGTAGATGGACAGGTCGGCGGGGACGGTCTTAAGGGCGGCGTCAACCTTGGAGTAGTCGGCGTCGCGCAGCTCGAGCGCATCGACGGCAGCGTTCACGCCGGCGGCCATCTTGTCGACCTCGGCCTGCTTGTGGATACCGTATCCGCGCTTGACCGCCGCCACGGCATCCTTGACGGCCTTGGCGGTCTCGTCCGTGTAGATGGAGAGGTCCTCGGGCACGCGGGCCAGAGCCTCGTCGACCTTCGTGTAGTCAGCGGTGCGGATCACGAGGGCGTCGACCGCCCTGTTCACGTCAACCGCCATCTTGTCGACCTGCTCCTGCTTGGTGACGGTCAGGCCGCGCTTGACCGCCGCGACCGCATCCTCGACGGCCTTGGCGGTCTCGTCGGTGTAGATGGAGAGGTCCTCGGGCACGCGGGCCAGGGCTTCGTCGACCTTCGTGTAGTCAGCCGGGCGCTCGACCAGGGCGGCGACGGCGGCGCTCACATCAGAAGCCATCTTGTCGACCTCGGCCTGCTTGTCGATCTTGTAACCGCGCTTGACGGCGGCGACGGCATCCTCGACGGCCTTGGCGGTGTCGTCCGTGTAGATGGAGAGGTCCTCGGGCACGGTGGCCAGGGCGGCATCCACGGCCGAGTAGTCGGCGTCGCGCAGGGCGAGCGCATCGACGGCGGCGTTGATGTCGGCGGCCATCTTGTTGACCTGCTCCTGCTTGGTGATTGTCAGGCCGCGCTTGACGGCGGCCACGGCGTCCTCGACGGCTTTACGGGTCTCGGCAGTGTACACCGAGAGATCCTCGGGCACGCGCGCCAGGGCAGCGTCAACGGCAGCGTAATCGGCCGGACGCTCGGCCAGGGCCTCGACAGCGGCGGTGATATCAGCGGCCATCTTGTCGACGGCAGCCTGCTTGTCGGCCTTGTAGCCGCGCTTCACGGCGGCCACGGCCTTCCTCACGGCCTGGGCGGTCTCATCCGTGTAGATGGAGAGGTCCTCGGGCACGGTGGCCAGGGCGGCATCCACGGCGGCGTAGTTGGCGGGCTTGGGCATGTACTGCTCGTGCTTGGCGGAGAACTTGTCCATCAGCTCGAAGATGCGGTCCATATCATGCGGCTTGGAGGGCTCGTCGCACCAGACGCACTGCATGCTGCCGATGGTGGGGATTTCGCCGCTCGCGCCCGTCACCTCGTTGAACCCCTTGGAGGCGATGTTCTTCACCGCGTTGTTGAAGTGGTAGCCGCCGGAGTCGATGTTGCCGAGCACCCAGTACCACGCGTCGTTGGTGTTCAGGATGTCGAGGCCCTGCTGCTGCAGGAACTCGGGCTTGGCGACGTTGAAGCCCCACCAGCCGGAGGTCCAGTAGGACACGGTGAGGTCCTGGTCGAACGTCCCGAAGTTCGTCTTGCGGTTGTAGTAGATGCCGTCGTTGAAGCAGACGGGCTTCATGCCCGCCGCCTTGATGAGGCCGGACACGTGGTTGGCGTACTCGACGAAGTTCCCGTACGTGCCGTTGCTCTGGATCTCGCCCCAGCCGGGGTTGGTGAAGACGTCGTTGGCGAACTCGTCGGCGCCGAAGTTGAAGTACTCGGAGACGCCGGCCTCGCCGAAGTAGGAGATGTACTTCTGCAGGACGGCGTACAGGAAGCTGACCGCCTGCTCGTTGGTGATGTCGACGGTGCGCTCGGAGACCTTGCCGCCGTTCGTGTAGGCGGCGTTCTCGATGCCGAGCTCCTTCATCGCGACCAGCAGGGCGTCCATGTGGCCCGGGCTGTTGATGACCGGCACGATGCCCACGCCCTTGCTCTCCGCATGGGAGAGGATGTCATCCATCTCGGCTTCGGTGAGCGCGTTGCCGTTGGGGTCCTTGTAGTACTCGTCGTTACCGGCGGTGAGGGCGGCCTTCACGGCATCGCTGTCGTAGCTCTTGCCGCCGACCTCCATCGACATGTCGTCGAGGAAGAAGCGCATGCCGTCGTTCGCCAGGATCAGCTGGACGTCGGTGTAGCCGTTCTTCGCGGCGCGATCGATGATCTGCTTGAGCTGATCGGCCGAGAAGTACTTGCGGCCCGCGTCGATCGAGAAGATGGCGCGCTGCGGCTCCACGGGCTTGGGCATGTACTGCTCGTGCTTGGCGGAGAACTTGTCCATCAGCTCGAAGATGCGGTCCATATCATGCGGCTTGGAGGGCTCGTCGCACCAGACGCACTGCATGCTGCCGATGGTGGGGATTTCGCCGCTCGCGCCCGTCACCTCGTTGAACCCCTTGGAGGCGATGTTCTTCACCGCGTTGTTGAAGTGGTAGCCGCCGGAGTCGATGTTGCCGAGCACCCAGTACCACGCGTCGTTGGTGTTCAGGATGTCGAGGCCCTGCTGCTGCAGGAACTCGGGCTTGGCGACGTTGAAGCCCCACCAGCCGGAGGTCCAGTAGGACACGGTGAGGTCCTGGTCGAACGTCCCGAAGTTCGTCTTGCGGTTGTAGTAGATGCCGTCGTTGAAGCAGACGGGCTTCATGCCCGCCGCCTTGATGAGGCCGGACACGTGGTTGGCGTACTCGACGAAGTTCCCGTACGTGCCGTTGCTCTGGATCTCGCCCCAGCCGGGGTTGGTGAAGACGTCGTTGGCGAACTCGTCGGCGCCGAAGTTGAAGTACTCGGAGACGCCGGCCTCGCCGAAGTAGGAGATGTACTTCTGCAGGACGGCGTACAGGAAGCTGACCGCCTGCTCGTTGGTGATGTCGACGGTGCGCTCGGAGACCTTGCCGCCGTTCGTGTAGGCGGCGTTCTCGATGCCGAGCTCCTTCATCGCGACCAGCAGGGCGTCCATGTGGCCCGGGCTGTTGATGACCGGCACGATGCCCACGCCCTTGCTCTCCGCATGGGAGAGGATGTCATCCATCTCGGCTTCGGTGAGCGCGTTGCCGTTGGGGTCCTTGTAGTACTCGTCGTTACCGGCGGTGAGGGCGGCCTTCACGGCATCGCTGTCGTAGCTCTTGCCGCCGACCTCCATCGACATGTCGTCGAGGAAGAAGCGCATGCCGTCGTTCGCCAGGATCAGCTGGACGTCGGTGTAGCCGTTCTTCGCGGCGCGATCGATGATCTGCTTGAGCTGATCGGCCGAGAAGTACTTGCGACCCGCGTCGATCGAGAAGATGCTATGCACCCCCTCCGCAGCTTTCGCCTGCACAGGCAGGGTCACCATGCATACCGCTGCAAGCACAACGGCGGCGACTCCCGCAAGCACATGCCTGATGGCGTGCTTCGTTTTGATCACGTTCTCTCCCATCTCTTCGAGGAATATAACTAAAATATTGTATCGAACAAGATGGGTATGTTGTGAGCGCCACGGCCCAACGGTCGAATTCCTATGCGTGCGGTAGAACGCCTCGGCTCTCAGACTGAAGCGAGGTGCACCTCATAAGGGAGGCGCAGCGCTTCCGAACAGCTCCATGGGAAGTCGGCACAGCGACCTGCTCCAGCGCGGCTCCCGCCCAGTACTCCTCACATCGCGCGCACCGGCGCGCAAATGAGGCGACGATGCTTCCCTAGCGCTTCTTCTTGGGCCGGGGCTTGGAACGCTTGCGCGCAGCCTCGGCAGCCTTGTCGTCGGAGCCCCTGCCCGTCAAGGCCTGCATCCGCGTCTTCGATCCACGGTGGTTGACCCGATACAAACCCGCACCCATAACGCCCGCGATGGCGATCACCAGCACCCAGAACAGCTGACCACCGAGCTGCTGCATAACTTCGTTCATCCTGCTTCCTTTCAAGCGGGGCGCATCTGCCACCGATAGCACGCGGCGCCCACGATAGCGCACCAGTATATCCGAACGAACGGCATGTTCCCGTCCGCCTCGGTATACGGTCCCCCGCCCGCGCTCCCGTCCACCCCGGCAGCGGACCACCGCAGGTCCGCCCCCTGGTGAACACTCATGCAAAAGGCCCGCTCCCCTTCTGGGAAGCGGGCCTTCGAAGCCTAGGTTCGCAAGCGAGCCTGCTCGTTACTCCTCGAAAGAGTTGTGGCCGTTGGGATCATCCGGGTTATCCCCGTCATCCTGGTCGACCAGCTGGTTGAGCAGCTCATCAATGGAAGCCATGTCCTCGTTGATGATGCCGCCGTTGCCGTCATCCTTGCCGGAGGTGCTCGGTGCGCCGCCGATCATCTCCTCGTCGGAGTCGTAGTGGTGACGCGGAGCGCTCGTGCCCAGAAGGATGTCATCGGGGCCGTCGGGGCTGAAGACCATCTGCAGCAGCTGTGAGAGATCCTCTTCATCAGCCATATCCTCGGTGTTGTCGAGGATATGCAGGAGGTTATGCGCCTCCAGGCCGTCGCGCAGCTCCTCGATCGCCTTGGCACCGATGCCGTCGATGCGAAGCAGGTCCTCTTCGGACTTGCCCACGAGGTCGCCGACCGTCTCGATGCCGACCTCGCTGAACTTGTTGGTCCAGCGCTGGCTCACGCCAAGGTCGTCGAAGAGGTACAGGCGAGCGTCCTCGGCGGAGATGGTGCGACCGTTGCGGGTGAACGAGCCATCGCCCGCGAAATCGTCGTAACCGCTCCAGTCAAGCTGCTGAGGAAGCTGCTCATCGAGCTCCTTGAGCTCCTCGGGAGCCCAATCGGGCAGAGCCTTGGAGGAGCCGGACGTGGCGCCGCCCACGGTTACGTAGCCATCGGACGTGCGATAGGTCAGCGCGGCATCGGAGTAAGGCTTCAAGCCGGTGCCGACCGGAATCTTCTTGCCCACGATGACGTTGGACTTGAGGTCGAGCAGGTGGTCGACCTTACCCTCGATAGCAGCCTCGGTGAGCACGCCCGCGGTACGGATGAACGAAGCGGAGGACAACCAGGAGTCGATCGAGGACGCGACCTTGAGCGTACCCAGGATCGCGGGCTCGGCGGTAGGCGCCGCGCCGCCGCGGCGGGCGATGCGGTCGACCTCGCCGGCGAACTCGTAACGATCGACGTACTGACCGAGCAGGTAGTTGGAGTCACCGGGGTTGGTGATCTGAACGCGGCGCAGCATCTGACGGGCGATGACCTCGATGTGCTTGTCGTTCAAATCGACGCCCTGGCTGGTGTAGACGTCCTTGACGTTCTCGACGAACGTGTGCATGGTGCTCTCGATGTCCGTGAGCTTGCGCAGGTTGCGGAAGTTCACGAAGCCCTTGGTGATCTGGTCGCCGGCGCGGACCTCGCAGCCGTCCTCGATGCCGGGCATGAAGCGCACGGACGCGGGGACGCGCTTCTCCTCGAGCACACGGCTGTGGTCGGAGGAGTCGGTCAGCGTGAGGACGTACTCGGACTTCTCGGGCTTGATGGACAGATGGCCGGAGAAGGGCGCCAGGTCGGCCTCGCGGCCGAGGATCTTCTCGTTGACGTTGCCAACGACGTCGAACATACGGCCGACGGTCGGCAGACCCTGCGTAATATCGTCAACGCCTGCAACGCCGCCGGAGTGAATCGTACGCATCGTCAGCTGCGTACCGGGCTCGCCGATGGACTGCGCGGCGATGATGCCGACAGCGGTGCCGATGGCGACCGGACGACGGGTGGAGAGGTCCCAGCCATAGCACTTCTGGCAGACGCCGTACTTGGAACGGCAGGTCAGCAGAGCGCGAAGGGTGACCTTCTTCAGGCCGGCGTCGAGCAGCTTGTTGATGTCGTCGGTGCTCTCGATGTACTCGCCGCGCTTGAACACGACGGAGCCGTCGGACGCCACGGCGTCCTCGGAGAAGCAACGGCCCACCAGGTCGGCGTTGATCGAGTCGGTACCGGGGATGATGAGGTTGTAGGTGCAGCCCTCGTCCGTACCGCAGTCCTCCTCGCGGACGATGACGTCCTGCGCGACGTCGACCAGACGACGCGTGAGGTAACCGGAGTCGGAGGTGTGGGATGCGGTGTCGACCAGGCCCTTACGAGCGCCGTACGTCGAGATGAAGTACTCGAGCGGGAGCAGGCCCTCGCGGAAGTTCGCCTTAATGGGAAGGTCGATCGTCTCACCGGACATGTCCGCCATCAGGCCGCGCATGCCGCCGAGCTGACGCAGCTGCGTCTTGGAGCCACGGGCGCCGGAGTCGGCCATCATGTAGATCGGGTTCTCCTCGTCGAACATGTCGAGCATGAGAGCCGCGACCTTGTCGGTGGCAGCGGTCCACTCGTTAACGACCTCGGTGTGGCGCTCCGTCTCGTTGATGAAGCCCTCCTCGAAGTACTCGTTGATCGAGTCGACGCGGTCCTGCGCCTCGGCCAGGATCTGGGGCTTCTCATCCGGGATGAGAGCGTCCCACAGGGAGATGGTGAGGCCGGCGCGCGTAGCGAAGTGGAAGCCAGCGTACTTGATGGCGTCCAGGATCGGGCCGACCTCGGCCTGCGGATAGCGGTCGCAGCAGGCGGCGACGAGCTTGCCCACGTCGCCCTTGACCATCTTGTAGTTGATGAACTCGTAGTCGGCCGGCAGGCACTGGCGGTTGAAGATGATGCGGCCGATGGTCGTCTCGAAACGGCAGGTCTTCGTGCCGGTGACGTCGTAGTCGACAAACTCGTTGCGGTCGTTCTTCACGCGGAAGAAGCTCTTCTCGCCCTCGAAGTTGTTGGCGTCGGCGGCGGACACGCGGACCTGGATCTTGGCCTGGAGGTCGACCTCGGTGCGGGCATCGTAGGCGTTCAGCGCATCATCGAAGCTCGCGAAGATGTGGCCCTCGCCGGACAGGCCGTCGCGTGCCTGGGTGAGGTAGTACACGCCGATGATCATGTCCTGGGAGGGAACGTTCACGGGCTTGCCCGATGCCGGGGAGCGCAGGTTGTTCGCGGAGAGCATGAGCACGCGGGCCTCGGCCTGGGCCTGAAGGCTCAGCGGCACGTGCACCGACATCTGGTCGCCGTCGAAGTCGGCGTTGAAGGGGGCGCAGACCAGCGGATGCAAGTGGATGGCCTTACCCTCGACCAGAACCGGCTCGAAGGCCTGGATGGAGAGGCGGTGCAGCGTAGGTGCGCGATTGAGCAGCACCAGGCGTCCGTCGATGACCTCTTCCAGGATGTCCCACACGAAGCTCGCGCCGCGCTCGATGGAGCGCTTGGCGCCCTTGATGTTCTCCACCTTGCCGAGCTCGACGAGGCGCTTCATGACGAAGGGCTTGAAAAGCTCGAGGGCCATGGTCTTGGGCAGACCGCACTGGTGCAGCTTGAGGGTGGGGTCGGTAACGATAACGGAACGACCGGAGTAGTCGACGCGCTTGCCCAGCAGGTTCTGGCGGAAGCGGCCCTGCTTGCCCTTGAGGGCCTCGGCCAGCGACTTCAGCGGGCGACCGCCACGGCCGGAGACCGGGCGACCACGACGGCCGTTGTCGAACAGGGCGTCCACGGCCTCCTGCAGCATGCGCTTCTCGTTGTTCACGATGATCGCAGGCGCGTCGAGGTCGAGCAGGCGCTTCAAGCGATTGTTGCGGTTGATCACGCGACGATACAGGTCGTTGAGGTCGGACGCGGCGAAGCGGCCGCCGTCGAGCTGCACCATCGGGCGCAGATCGGGCGGAATAACCGGGATGACGTCGAGGATCATGTTGGCGGGATCGTTGTGGCCCTTCAGGAAGGCGTCGACGACCTCGAGGCGCTTGACGGCCTTCTCGCGCTTCTGCTTCTGGCCGTCCTCGTCGGCGATGATCGCCTTGAGGCGCTCGGACTCGGACTCGAGGTCGATAGCGGCCAGCAGGTCGCGCACGGCCTCGGCACCCATGTCGCCGGAGAAGTACATGGAATAGTAACGCTTCATCTCGCGGAACAGCGGCTCATCGGAGATGAGGTCGCGCTCGGAGAGCTTCATGAAGGCCTGGAAGGCGTCGGAGCGGAGCTGCTTCTCGTCCTTGCACTCCTCTTCGATGTCGATGATGCCGGCGGCGATCTCCTCCTGGGTCAGAGGCTCCTCGTCGGAGAACTCGTCGAAGTTCTCCGGGTTGCCCTGCTCCTTCAAGGACTCGATCTGGCGGGCGCACTCGGCGTCGATCTCCTCGAGGTCCGCGGCGAGCTCCTCGCGCAGATCCTCGGCGTCGGCCTCGCGCGCCTCGTAATCGACGTGCGTGATGATATAGCTGGCGAAGTAGAGCACCTTCTCCAGGTCCTTGCTCTTGATGTCGAGCAGGCGGCTCATGGGGAAGCTCGTAGGGCTCTTGAAATACCAGATGTGGCTCACCGGGGCGGCGAGCTCGATATGGCCCATGCGCTCGCGACGCACCTTGGCCGAGGTGACCTCGACGCCGCAGCGCTCGCATACGATGCCCTTGAAGCGGATGCCCTTGTACTTACCGCAGGAGCACTCCCAATCCTTGGCGGGACCGAAGATCTTCTCGCAGAACAGACCGTCCTTCTCGGGCTTGAGGGTGCGGTAGTTGATGGTCTCCGGCTTCTTGACCTCGCCGTTGGACCAGGAGCGGATCGTGTCGGCGCTGGCAAGGGAGATCTTTACCGCATCAAATTCAGTAGCTTCGAAATCTGCCACAGTGTCTACTCCTTATCAGTGGTAGAAGCGGTGAGCTCGCCGATCAGTGCCTCGGCGGCATCGGCGGACATGTCGGCCTCGGCGACGGGAGGAAGAACGTCGGCTGCGCCGAGCATCTCCTCGCCATCCTCGACAACGGGCTCGGGCTCGGGCTCGCGGTCGCGAACGGGCTCGATATCGAGCGCCAGCGAACGAATCTCCTTGACGAGGACCTTGAAGGACTCGGGAACGCCCGCCATCGGGACGTTGTCGCCCTTCACAATGGACTCGTAGGTCTTGACGCGGCCGATGGTATCGTCGGACTTGACCGTGAGGATCTCCTGGAGGACGTTGGATGCGCCGTACGCGTACAGCGCCCAAACCTCCATCTCACCGAAGCGCTGACCGCCGAACTGGGCCTTACCGCCCAGGGGCTGCTGGGTGACCAAGCTGTAGGGGCCGGTCGAACGAGCATGGATCTTGTCGTCGACCATGTGACCGAGCTTCAGGATGTAGGACGTACCCACGGTGATGGGCTCGCGGAACTCCTCGCCGGAGCGGCCGTCGAACAGGCGGGTCTTGCCGCGGCCATCGAGCTGCGTCACGAACTCGGGACGCATATGCTCACCGAAGCGCTTGCTGGCAAGGTTCACCATGTTCTTGTTGGCACGGCGAATGACCTCGGCGATCTCGTCCTCATGGGCGCCGTCGAAGACCGGGGTCGCCGTGAAGAACGGACCGGGCACGTACTCATCGGAATCCTCGTTCTCGGGATCCCAACCGCAGGCGGCGGCCCAGCCGAGATGGCACTCGAGGAGCTGGCCGACGTTCATACGGGAGGGAACACCCAGCGGGTTGAGGATGACGTCGACCGGGGTACCGTCGGCCATGTAGGGCATATCCTCGACAGGAAGGATCTTGGAGATGACGCCCTTGTTGCCGTGGCGACCGGCGATCTTGTCGCCCTCCTGGATCTTACGGCGCTGCGCGACGTAGACGCGAACCATCTCGTTCACGCCGGGAGCCAGATCGTCGCCGGCCTCGCGGCTGAAGCGGACGACGTCGATGACGCGGCCATAGGAGCCGTGCGGCATCTTCAGGGACGTATCGCGGACGTCGTGGGCCTTCGCACCGAAGATGGCGCGCAGCAGGCGCTCCTCGGCGGTCAGCGCGCTCTCGCCCTTCGGGGTGACCTTGCCCACCAGAATATCGCCGGGGCCCACCTCGGCGCCGATGCGGATGACGCCGTCCTCATCGAGGTTGGCAAGCATGTCCTCGGAGAGGTTGGGGATCTCGCGGGTGATCTCCTCGGGACCGAGCTTGGTGTCGCGGGCGTCGATCTCGTGACGGGAGATGTTGATGGTGGTCAACAGGTCCTCGGCGACGACGCGCTCGGACACGACGATAGCGTCCTCGTAGTTGTAGCCTTCCCAGCTCATGTAGGCGACGGTGAGGTTCTGGCCCAGAGCGAGCTCGCCATGATCGGTCGAAGGACCGTCGGCCAGCGGCTGTCCCTCGACGACCTCGTCGCCCACGCGTACGAGCGGGCGATGGTTGATGCACGTGGACTGGTTGGAGCGCTGGTACTTGGGCAGCTTGTAGGTGTCCATGCCGCCGTCGTACTTGACGGTGATCTTGGCGGCGTCGGCGAAGATGACCTCGCCCGCGTGACGGGCGAGGGTGACCTCACCGGAGTCGAGGGCGGCGCGACGCTCCATGCCGGTACCGACGTACGGAGCGGCGGGGTGAACCAAGGGCACGGCCTGGCGCTGCATGTTCGCACCCATCAGGGTACGCTTGGCGTCGTCGTGCTCCAGGAACGGAATAAGGGTTGCGGCGACGGAGATCATCTGGCGCGGGGACACGTCCATGTAGTCGACCATCTCGACGGGCACGTCTGCAGGAGCACCGAAGGAGCCGTCGAAGTCGCGGGTACGGGCGACGATGGTATGGGGACGCATCACGTTGCCATCGGCATCGGTCGTCACGAACTCGTTCGTATTGGGATCGAGCGGTGTGTTAGCCGGGGCGATGATGTGATTCTCTTCCTCGTCAGCGGTCATCCAGTCGATCTGATCCGTCGCGACGCCGTTCTCGACGCGGCGATACGGAGCCTCGATGAAGCCGTACTCGTTCACACGGGCGTACAGCGAGAGGGAGCCGATCAGGCCGATGTTGGGGCCTTCGGGCGTCTCGATGGGGCACATGCGGGAGTAGTGCGAGTTGTGGACGTCGCGGACCGCGGTCGGGACGTTCGTACGGCGGCTGGAGCCGGACTTGTGACCGGCAAGGCCACCGGGACCCAGCGCGGACAGACGGCGCTTGTGCGTAAGGCCGGTCAGCGGGTTGGACTGGTCCATGAACTGGGAGAGCTGCGAGGAGCCGAAGAACTCCTTGATGGAAGCCACGATCGGACGGATGTTGATCAGGCTCTGAGGCGTGATCTCATCGATGTCCTGCGAGCTCATGCGCTCGCGCACGACGCGCTCCATACGGCTCATACCGATACGGAACTGGTTGGCAACGAGCTCGCCCACGGTGCGGATGCGGCGGTTGCCGAAGTGGTCGATATCGTCCGTCTTGAAGCCAGGGGTTCCGGCAGCGAGCTCGAGGAGATAGCGCAGCGTGGCAACGATATCCTCATCGGTAAGCACGGCGACGTCCTCGGCGGTATCGAGACCGAGCTTCTTGTTGACCTTGTAGCGACCAACGCGAGCCAGGTCGTAGCGCTGCGGGTTGAACAGCAGGCCCTCGAGCAGGCTGCGGGAAGCGTCGACGGTCGGAGGCTCGCCAGGACGCAGGCGACGATAGATCTCGATGAGGGCGTCCTCGCGCGTCAGAGCGGTATCGCGCTCGATGGTGCGCTTCACGACGTCGGAGTCACCGAGCATCTCGATGATCTCATCGTTGGTCGTAGCGATGCCGAGAGCACGCAGGAACATGGTCGCAGACTGCTTGCGCTTGCGGTCGATGGAGACCACGAGCTGATCGCGCTTATCGACCTCGAACTCGAGCCACGCGCCACGCGCAGGGATGACCTGCGCCTTATAAACCTGCTTGCCGCCATCCATCTCGGAGCCGTAGTAAACGCCCGGGGAACGGACCAGCTGCGAGACGACGATGCGCTCGGTACCGTTGATGATAAAGGTGCCCTGATCGGTCATCATGGGGAAATCGCCCATGAAGACCAGCTGCTCCTTGATCTCACCGGTCTCCTTATTGGTCAGGCGAACATCGGTCAGCAGCGGAGCCTGATAGGTCATATCCTTCTCGCGGCACTCATCAACAGAGTGAGCGGGGTCGCCGAACTGGTGATCACCAAAGGTGACCTCCAAGACATGGTTCTGGCTCTGGATAGGACTGGACTCCTTGAAAGCCTCGCGAAGTCCATCGGTCATGAAGCGCTGAAAGCTCTCCTTCTGAACGGAGATGAGATTCGGCAGCTCCATCACCTCGGGGATCTTTCCGAAGTTGACGCGCGTGCGCTCTGTTGCCGTTACCGGCAGGGTGGCTTTTGCATCACTCACCAGGCGTTCCCTCCTTCTTGGGAAAATGCGGTTTAACTAGACGATCTGGTCAGAATGCAACGGAATCCCAAGGCCGCTACGAGCCGTGCGAGCTCACGAAGAACATATCTGCGCAAATCGCCTTATATCGCAACCTACTAGTTTAGCAACTACAAACCGTTTAGCAATTAAAGACTTGACTCTTATGAACTTTTGGATTAGATGAAACAATATCGAAGAGTTTCCGCAGGTAGAATACGGTATATCGAACACCTGTTCATGTGTTTATAATGAAGGAACATTCGATTAACTCTACAGGCGACCCAACGATGAAACAAGGTTCGAGATCCGAAGGGATTAATCGGCAGAACCATTCAGATCCAGAGGAAGCAAAGCGCCCGATGAAGCCCACCGGAACCACAAAGCCCTGGCGACCAACGCATAGAAAAGCCCGAGAGGCAGATAGAGAACCCTATCGATTAGGAGATATCTCCCGCCGCCCCGCCGCGGCACGAAAAAAGGGGGCCTCCCCGAAGGGAGGCCCCCTGGCACCGAAGTGCCGTCCACCGGTCAGCGGCGCCCTGCTCTCCCACGGGCTTCCCCCGCAGTACCATCGGCGCGGTGCGGCTTAGCTTCCGGGTTCGGAATGGGACCG
>OBIU01000251.1_pt1 | contig 27621 bp, 23 predicted proteins | sample 1519871 | NCBI WGS metagenome assembly OBIU01 (sample SAMN04209229, study PRJEB22552) | human gut metagenome | biome: gut; material: feces | host: Homo sapiens | place: USA: Oklahoma
CCCGCGCGGTGGCCGCGGCAGGGGCCCGCCACGTTTCGACGCATCGGCTAACGCTGGGCCAGGGGGAGGTAGGACATATCGTCCATGATGGAGTTGTAAGCCGGTCGGATGATGCGGTGCGCGCCGAAGAGCTCCTCCATGCGATGCGCCGACCAGCCCGCGGTGCGGGCGACGGCGAACAGGGGCGTGAACAGGGTGGGCGGGATTCCCAGCATCGTGTAGATGAAGCCGGTATACAGGTCGATGTTGGCGCAGATGGGTTTCTTGGTGCCGCGCACGGAGCGCATGACATCCGGTGCCAGGCGCTCGACGCTCTCGATGAGCGCGAACTCATCGCCCAGCCCCTTGGCCTCGGCCAGGCTGCGCGCATAGCGCTTGCAGAGCTTGGCGCGGGGGTCGGAGAGCGTGTAGACCGCGTGCCCCATGCCGTAGATGAGGCCGCTGCGGTCGAAGGCCTCGCGGCGCAGGAGCTTCTCGAGATAGGAGGCGACCTCGTCATCGCTGTCCCAGTTCGAGACATGCTCGCGGATATCCTGGTGCATGCGGACGACCTTCTCGTTCGCCCCGCCGTGACGCGGGCCCTTGAGCGATCCGATGGCGGCGGCGTAGGCCGAATACGCATCCGTGGCCGAGCTCGAGAGCACGCGGCAGGCGAAGGTGGAGTTGTTGCCGCCGCCGTGCTCGGCGTGGAGCATGAGCATGACGTCGAGGAGCATGGCCTCGTCGTGCGTGTAGTTCCCCTCCCCGCGCAGCACCTGCAGGATCGTCTCGGCGGTGGAGAAGGTGGCGTCGGGAAGCGGGACCTGCGGGCGCCGGCCCTCCTGGCGCGCGACCGCGAAGGCGTGCGCCATCGCGGCGATGCGCGGCAGCCTCGAGAGCAGGGAGACGGCGACGTCGATTTCGTGCTCGGGGGAGGTGTTGTCGGGTTCGGCATCGAACGCGTACAGGAGCAGGACGGCGCGCATGAGCACGTTCATGATGCTGCTCGAGACCGTGGTGATGGGGAATTGCGCGACGTAGCCCTCGGAGATATGGCGGTATGCCCCCAGGCGGGCCTGGAAGTCGTCGAGCTCGCCCGCGGTGGGCAGGGAGCCGGTGAGCAGCAGGTACGCGATCTCTTCGTAGCCGAAGCGGTCTTCGGCCTGCGCGTTGGTGATGAGGTCCTCGATATCGTAGCCGCGAAGCGTGAGCCTACCCTCATCCGGTACGAGGACGCCGTCGACCCGGTTGTAGCCATGGACGTCGCAGATGCGGGTGAGGCCGGCCACGACGCCCGAGCCGTCGGAGTTGCGCAGGCCGCGCTTCACGTTGTGCTCGGTGAACAGCAGCTCGTCGTAGGGTTCGCTCGGAGCGCCGTGGTACAGGCGCTCGCTCTCGTTCGAAACCTGGCGGCTTGCCTCGTAGTCGATGACAAGGCGGCTGAGCGCGTCGTCGAAGCGGTAGAAGATGTTCTGCGTCGTGTAGGCCATGAGCTCCTCCGATCAGCGGACGCGTGCCCGCGGCCGACGGCGCCCCCTCGGGCGCGGCCGCGGCGCGGGCATCGCGGGGTTACAGTCGATACATGAAGTTGAAGACGTCCTCGCGCTGGATGGTGACGTTGACGCCGACCTCGTCTCCGGCGGCGGAAAGGGCCTGCTGCAGCCCGGTGAAGTCGAGCGGGGAGGCGGACATGTCGGCGAGCATGGTCATGGTGAAGATGTCCTCGATGATGCTCTGGGTGATGTCGCGGATGTCGACGTTCGCCTCGCCGAGGATCTTGGAGATGGCGGCGACGATGCCCGCGCGGTTCTTGCCCAGGACGGTGATGACGATGCGGTCGGAAGCGGTTTCTGCCATGATGGAAGGCCTTTCTCATAGAGGCGAGCGCGGCTGGGCTGCACTCCGTTGCGATGCAGTGTTCACCATTGTAGCGGCTTCGCGCCTCCAGCCCGGCGCCTGCGCGAGTATTACACGGTTGTTCATATGCATGCCGCCCCCGCCGCCCCTCGGCGCGCGGAATCCGACGAAGCGGGCGTATCTGTAATGGTGCTTTTGTGGTCGCGCCGACCCGCGTGGCAAATGTGATAAAGTATTCAAGCTATTTTGCCTTGGTCGGAAACCAAGGCACCCCTTAGTCCTGGTCGGTAACCAGGGCGCGAGTTTAAGAGGAGCCCTGCCAATGAAACAAGGTATCCATCCCGAGTACGTCGAGTGCACGGTGCGCTGCTCCTGCGGCAACACCTTCACCACCCGCTCGACCAAGTCCGAGATCCTCGTCGAGCTCTGCAACGAGTGCCACCCGTTCTACACGGGCCAGCAGAAGTTCGTCGACACCGGTGGACGCGTCCAGCGCTTCGCCGACAAGTTCGGTGGCGCCGCCCAGGCCGCCCTCGAGCGCGAGGCCGCCAAGAAGGCCGCCAAGGCCAAGGCCGCCGAGGAGCTCGCTGCCAAGCAGGCTGCCGAGCGCGAGGCCAAGGCTGCCGAGAAGGCCAAGCGTGCTGAGAAGTTCGCCGCCGAGGCCGCCAAGAAGGCCGCCGAGGCCCCTGCTGAGGAGCCCGCTGCCGAGGCCGAGGTCGAGACCGAGACCGCTGCCGAGTAGCGCACTCGCCGCGAAGCCGCTTGATCGATTCGCCTGATATCTCGGTGAGTCCGAATGCAAGCACCCAGATCCCGCATCTACATCGTAGGTGCGGGATTTTTTATGCCGAGTTTTATGCCGAGCCCCTGCTCGGCGGGGCTGCCCGGCTTGCGGGGGCGGTGTCGAGCGGCGGTCGGGGCGCGATGCGGGCGGCTGGTGCGGCCTGCGGCTGCGGTGGCGCGCGGCCTGCGGCTGCGAAGGCGCGCGGTTTGCTGCCTCCCGTGAGAAGCCGGCATCCGCGCCGCATTGTGTGCATACGGGGGAGCATATCGCTTCAGTATGGCGGAGCGTAGCATGCGGGTACAATGAACTGCGTTCAGATGAACTAGGTTCAACAAAAGGCGCGATAGGGTTGCCCGGAGGGGGCGCCGAGGTCAAGACGGGAGTCGCCATGCCTGTGCGGGGATCCGCGCCGCTGGAAGGAGAGATATGATGAAAATCGGACTGGTCGGCAAGGAGGCGCTCCTCGGAATCGCGGGCGTCGTGTGGTGCATCGCCGGGTTCAACATCGTCCGCCTGGGCGTCCTGGCGTATCTGGAGCAGAGCTGGCCGTTCATCGCCCTGCTCATCGCGGGCAGCGTCGCGATCTTCGCGATATTCTGGACGAAGGTCTTCTCGAAGATGCTCGGCAAGCACGTCGACCGCATCCTCGGATACGACGACCCCCAGCCTTTCTGGCGCTTCTTCGATCGTCAGGCGTTCATCATCATGGCGGTCATGATGACCGTCGGTATCTCGCTGCGCGCCTTCTCGCTCGTACCCAGCTGGTTCATCGCGTTCTTCTACACCGGTCTCGGCGTCGCGCTCACGGGGGCGGGCATCGGGTTTCTCTTGGAGCTCGCTCGCATGCTGCGGGAGGGCCGCTCGCTCCATCGCGGCGCGTAGGGCCCCGGTTATTTGGCGACGCGGGTGGCGCGTGCGGCCGACCACTCCCTTCGGCGATCTTGCAAGCGGAGTATCGGTGTGCGTCGCATTGTATCGGCGAGCGGCTGCGGTGCAGAAGTGTCGACTGGTTGGCATGGTTTATACGTGTGAACGAAATACCACGGTTCGCCAGGCCCGCTAAAACGCTAAAGTTATGGTCGTCTGAGTGTGTACGATGAACTCGGTGCGGGGGCGCCGCGGCATGCCGATGGACGTGCGAGTCGCTTCGCGCGCGGGCGTGTTCGCCTTCGCGCACCGGGATGAATGAAGAGGAAGCCACATGGGATTCGTTTCTAAGCTGCTCTCGTTTGGATCCGATAAGGACCTCAAGCGCTATCAGAAGCTCGTTACCAAGATCAACGGGCTCGAGCCCACCTATGTCGCGATGAGCGACGAGGAGCTCCAGGGCCAAACCGAGCTCTTCCGCAAGCGCTATCGAGACGGCGAGTCGCTCGACTCGATGCTTCCCGAGGCGTTCGCCGTCGTGCGAGAGGCCTCGAAGCGCGTGTCCGGCATGCGCCACTTCGATGTCCAGCTCATCGGCGCCATGGCCCTGCACGAGGGCCATATCGCCGAGATGAAGACCGGCGAGGGCAAGACCCTCGTCTCCACGCTCGCCGGCTACCTCAACGCCATCGCCGGCAAGGGCGTGCACGTGGTCACCGTCAACGACTACCTCGCCAAGCGCGACTCCGAGTGGATGGGCCGCATCTACCGCTTCCTGGGCATGACCGTGGGCCTGCTGCAGAACGGCATGCCCCTCGAGCAGAAGCGCCCGGCCTACCAGGCCGACGTCACCTACGGAACCAACTCCGAGTTCGGTTTCGACTACCTGCGCGACAACATGGTCACGCGCGCCGAGCGCCGCGTGCAGCGCGGCCACGCCTACGCGATCGTCGACGAGGTCGACTCCATCCTGATCGACGAGGCCCGTACGCCCCTCATCATCTCCGGCGCGGGCACCAAGTCCGCCGACACGTACAAGAAGTTCGCGCGCGCCGTCCGCGGCCTCGAGCGCGGCGAGGAGGTCCAGCACGACATGCTGTCCGCCGCCGAGCCGCAGGAGCCCACCGGCGACTACGTGATGGACGAGGCGAAGCACACCATCGCCGCGACCGAGCAGGGCCTGAAGAAGATCGAGCAGCGCCTGGGCATCGAGGACATCTACGCCGACCTCTCCGGCCAGCTGGTCAACCATCTGCAGCAGGCGCTGAAGGCGCAGTACATGTTCCATCGCGACAAGCAGTACGTGGTCGCCAACGGCGAGGTCAAGATCGTCGACGAGTTCACCGGCCGCATCATGGAGGGCCGTCGCTACTCCGAGGGCCTGCACCAGGCGATCGAGGCCAAGGAAGGCGTGCTCGTCCGCGAGGAGAACCAGACGCTCGCCACCATCACCCTGCAGAACTACTTCCGCCTCTACGACAAGCTCTCCGGCATGACCGGTACGGCCCTTACCGAGGACGCCGAGTTCCGCGAGATCTACAAGCTCGCGGTCGAGGTCGTCCCGCCGAACAAGCCCGTCGCGCGCCAGGACCACGAGGACCTGGTCTACCGCACCATCGATGCGAAGTTCAACGCCGTGGCCAACGAGGTCGAGGCGCGCCACGCCAAGGGCCAGCCGGTCCTGGTGGGCACCGTCTCCATCGAGAGCTCCGAGCGCCTGTCCCGCCTGCTCAACAAGCGCGGCATCCCGCACGAGATCCTGAACGCCAAGTTCCACGAGCGCGAGGCGCATATCGTCGCCCAGGCGGGCCGCGCGGGCGCGGTCACCATCGCGACGAACATGGCCGGCCGCGGTACGGACATCTTGCTCGGCGGCAACGCCGAGGAGATGGCCCAGGAGCAGGTCGCATCGCTTGATTTCGGCATCGACCCCGCTCTCGTCGAGCGCGTGTTCGCCGAGGGCGAGCTTGCGCGCAAGTCCGTCGAGGCGCTGGCATCGCGCGGCATCGAGATCGAGCCCGAGGTACTGGACCAGGTGAACGCCGCGTACGACGAGGCGCTGGCTAAGGCCAAGGAGACCTGCGCCGCCGAGAAAGCCGAGGTCCTCGCCGCGGGCGGCCTCACGGTGATCGGCACCGAGCGCCATGAGTCCCGTCGTATCGACAACCAGCTGCGCGGCCGCGCCGGCCGTCAGGGCGACCCAGGCGAGACCCAGTTCTACCTGTCGCTCGAGGACGACCTCATGCGCCTGTTCGGCGGCGAGCGCATGGACAAGATCTCCAACATGATGGTGAGCGCGGAGATGGGCGACGACATGCCCATGCAGCACAAGATCATCTCCAAGGCCGTCGAGGGCGCCCAGCGCAAGGTCGAGAACATCAACTTCTCCATGCGTAAGAACGTCCTCGAGTACGACGACGTCATGAACAAGCAGCGCCAGGTCATCTATGCCGAGCGCAACAAGATCCTCGATGGCAAGGACCTTTCCGAGCACGTCGACGAGGTCATCGGCGACACCGTTCGCCGCTGCGTCGCCGAGTTCTGCCCCGCTGACGCCCGCAGCGCCGAGGCGCGCGACCTCGAGGGCCTGCACAAGTGGCTCGTGGAGCTCACCGGCCATCTCGATGCGCCCGCGTTCGAGGACAAGCCCTACGACGCCCTGTGCGACGAGGTGCTCGCCTACGTTCGCAGCATCTACGACGCGAAGGCCGAGCGCCTGGGCGAGGAGCTCATGCGCGACCTGAACACCCAGGTCATGCTGCGCGTCATCGATACCCGCTGGATGAACTACCTGCAGGAGATGGACTACCTCAAGCAGGGCATCGGCCTGCGCGGCTTCGGTCAGCGCGATCCGCTGGTCGAATACAAGACCGAGGCGTTCGGCGCGTTCCGCATCCTCGTCGACACCATGTACGAGGACTACCTGCGCACGGTTCTGCGCGTCGAGCTGCGCCAGGCACCCGCTCCCGCGCCCGAGGACCCCGCGCTGCGCGGCGCGACCTATTCGGGTCCCGAGCAGGTCGACGGCGATTCCGGTTCGTCGACGCTTCGCCAGCAGGCAGCCGCGAGCGCCGCGAACGCCGCCGGGCAGGCGCCCGAGGCGCATGCCGGCGCCGGTGTGCGCACGTATCGCAAGGATGAGGCGAACGATCCCTACGCCAACGTGGGCCGCAACGATCCGTGCCCGTGCGGCAGCGGCAAGAAGTTCAAGAACTGCCACGGCAGGAACAACTAATGGCCGCTGCGACCGAGTCGGCCGCAGCTATCATGATCGACCTCGACGAGCTCAGCAACCGTCTCGGCGAGGTCGAGTCATATCTGCGGCTTGAAGAAAAGCGATCGCGCGTAGGCGAGCTGGAGCAGATGAGCGCCGCTCCCGGCTTCTGGGACGACGGCGACAGGGCGCGCTCGCTCATGGAGGAGCTTGCGCGCTGCAAGGATGACGTGCAGCTCGTCGAGGGCGCCCATGAGCGCCTGGCCGACGCGCGCGCGGCCCTCGAGCTCGCCGACGAGATGGACGGCGACGATGCCGCCGAGCTGCTGGCCGAAGCGTCCGCGACGGCCTCCTCGCTTGCACGCGACATCGATGAGATGGAGCTCTCGAGCTGGTTCACAGGCGAATTCGACCATGGCGACGCGATCCTCACCATCAAGCCGGGGCAGGGCGGCCTGGAGGCCCAGGACTGGACCTTCATGCTGTTCAAGATGTACATGAAGTACTGCGCGCGCCGCGGCTGGAAGGTCACCATCAACGACTGTCCGGCCGCCGAGGTCATAGGCATCGATCGCGCGACCATCACCGTGCAGGGCAAGGATGCGTTCGGCATGCTGCGCGCGGAGGCGGGCGTGCACCGTCTGGTGCGCATCTCGCCCACGGACGACAAGAAGCGCCGCCAGACCACCTTCGCCGGCGTCGAGGTCATTCCCGTGCTGCCCGACGACATCGATATCGAGATCGCGCCGGACGACATCCGCGTGGACGTGTACCATGCGAGCGGTCCGGGCGGCCAGGGCGTCAACACCACGGACTCCGCGGTCCGCATCACGCATCTGCCGACGGGTATCGTCGTGACGTGCCAGAACGAGCGCAGCCAGATCCAGAACAAGGCGGCCTGCATGCAGATCCTCAAGGCGCGCCTCTACGAGCTCGAACTCGAGAAGCGCGAGGAGGCGCTCGATGAGATCCGCGGTCCCAAGCACGCGATAGGATTTGGCAACCAGATTCGCAGCTACGTGCTGTATCCTTACCAGATGGTCAAGGACCTGCGCAGCGGTGTCGAAACAGGCAACGTCGAGGCGGTCCTCGAAGACGGCGATCTCGATGCCTTCGTCATCGGCTATCATCGTTGGGCCACCGGCAAGGCCGAGGCGACCGCACCGATCGACGACGACATCGAAGCGTAGGAGTTTATGGCAAAGCGCATCAACATCCGCCGCATCATCCAATCGCAATTCGTAAACGACCTTCCGCTCGTCATGCTGGGCTGCGCCATCGCCGCGTTCGCCACGGACGCGTTCATGGTCCCCAACGGGTTGGCGGCGGGAGGCCTCACGGGCATGGCGACCATCGTCGCCGAGCTCGGTCGGCGCAGCGGCATCGACCTGCCCGTGGGTATGCAGACCATCGTGATGAACGCGCTGCTACTCTTGGTGGTCGTTCGCGCCGGCGGGTTCAAGTACGCGGTGCAGACGGTGACGGGCTTCGTGCTCTTCGGCTTCTTCACCGACCTCTTCGCGCCCTTCGTGGTGCCCTTGAGCCATGACGACCTCACGCTTTCGGCCCTCTGGGGCGGTATCATCTCCGGGCTGGGCTACGGGCTCGTCTTCCGTTGCGGTGCGAATACCGGAGGATCCGACACGATCGGCCAGATCATCTCGCGTAAGTCCTCGCTGCCGGTCGGCGGCACGGTGATGGCCATCGACGTCGCGGTCTGCGCGGCGTCCGCCCCGGTGTTCTCGATCACGAACGCCCTCTACGCCGCGCTCGCCATGGTCGTCATGGGATACGTGGTCGATATGGTGGTCGACGGCGGCAACAGCCAGCGCGCCGCGTTCATCATCTCCGATAGCTTCCCCGATATCGAGCACGATATCCTACATGAGATGGACCGCGGCTGCACGCGCCTGATGGCACAGGGGTCGTGGACCGGCAAGGACCGCCCCGTGCTGTTCTTCGTATTCAGCAAGCGCGAGATCTCCATCATCAAGACCATCGTGTACGAGCACGATCCGGATGCGATCTTGGTGATAACCGATGTGAACGAGGCAATTGGATACGGATTTAAAAAAGCGGGAGAATAGGACCGACTGCGAGGGAATGGAGTACTCATGAATGATGAACGTCGCGACGACCATGACGGTCTCGATGCCATCGAGCCCTCCCTTGCGCACGCCGCGGTGCAGCGAGACGTTCCCCAGGGGGCGACGACCACGGTGCTCGCCGACCGCCGGCGCGTAGTCGGCGCGGGCGTGCATTTCGCGCAAAAGCCGGCATCCTCCGCCGCCCTCGATTCGGGTGACGCCGGAGGCGTGCAGCCGGGCTCCGATCCGGATCGACCCCGCAGTTTGGCGGGAACCGCCACGCGCGTCTACGCCGACGCCTGCGAGCTGGTCGCTATCGCATTGATGGACATCGCCGAATACGATATGGCCGTGGGTTCGCTCACGCAGGTCCTTCCGACCGCGACCGCCGCGTACACGAGGGGCGGGCGCGATGGCTGGACCCAGGAGATCCCCCAGCCCGTGGACGCCCGCGCCGCCGCCGCTCCCGAAGAGAAGAAGCCGCGCCGCCGCATTCCGCGTCTCGCGATCGCGCTGGGGATCGCGGTCCTCGCCATCGGAGCGGCTGCGGGCGCTTTCTTCTATTTCGACGGACCGGGATACATCGCGTCGATGACCGCCGAGGTGGACGACGCCGCGGTGACCGCGGTCCTCGAGGGGAATGCCGAGTTCATGGCGGGCTTCGCCGCGAACGATTACGTCGCCGCGTCTCCGTATGCGCTGTCCGACGTGCGCATCGAGAGCGCCGAGCGCGCCGAGGACGGGTCGGTCACCGTCGAGGCGACCGCGAAGCTGGCCAACGAGTCGTTCTCGAGCGACTGCGCGGTGACGCTGAGCTTCGTCCATTCCTCGCAACTTGATCGATTCCCCTCGTTCGAGGGGGTCGAGCACGCCGAGAGCCCCGACGGCGAGTGGACCGGCGCCCTGCTGTCCTCCACGGCGACCACGCGCGCCATAGCCGGCGTGACGGTCGACCCCGAATTCGGCGACGCCTTCGCGCCCGCGTTCGACGAGGCGACCCAGACGTGCACATTCACGTCCTCCTCTACGAGCAGCCTGTGGTTCGGGTCCTGGAGCTCCGCGACCCCCTATACCTATACGTTCGACGGCACCGCATGGACCCGCGCGGAAGGCGAGACGTCTTCGTCCTTCGCCTACGATGCCGATGCGATCGCGGGTTCGTATGCCGCCGTCTCGGGCGACGCGTCGCGCATGACGAGCTTCAAGATCGTTGGCTTCGATGCCCAGCAGGGAGCCTTCACGCTGGAATACAAGGCGTCGAGCACCGGTTTCAGCCCCCAGGCCATCTCGGGCGTGCTCACCTGCGCGATGTCGAGCTCGCCCGCATCCGAGGGCAGCGGTGACTTCAGCCAATCCGACGGCTACGTCTACACGTTCGTCGGCGACGGCACCAGCTCGGCGGGCGACGGGGCGTCCCATATCGAGGGCGTGCTCGGTTTGGACGGGGAGATCTTCTTCGATTTCTCGGGCGATTACACCAAGCCCGCGTTCCTCTTCGGAAATCCCAGCAACGAGACGATGACGATCTCGGGCTCGGTGGGCAAGACGGCTTGATATGCCGTTCGCCGGCCGTTCGGAACCAAGCGGATGGTGTGGGAAGCGTCGAAAAAGTGTGTTTCCGTTCCCGTTTTCCTTGGTGCCGCATGGCTGTTATAGTGTGAACCGTGATACTCGCTCCCGTACATGAAGGGAAAGGCATGTCAACAGAAACGCTTAGGAACGCGTCCGTGCGCACCGACGGCGAAATCGAGCGCATCGCCAATCGCATGCGCCACGACATCATCGAGATGCTCGAGGCTGCAGGTTCCGGCCATCCCGGAGGATCGCTCTCCGCGGCCGACATCATCGCGACGCTCTACTTCTCCGGCGTTCTCGCTTGGGATCCGCAGGACCCGCGCTCGCCCGAGCGCGATCGGTTCGTGCTCTCGAAGGGACATGTCGCTCCCGCGCTGTACGCGGTGCTCAGCCAGATGGGGTACCTGCCCCGCGAAGAGCTGCTTTCCCTGCGCAAGCTGGGCAGCCGCCTGCAGGGTCATCCGGATTGCAACCTGTGTCCCGGCGTCGAGGTGGGCACCGGGTCGCTGGGCCAGGGCCTTTCCATCGCGGCCGGCATGGCGCTCGGCCTGGCGCTCGACGCCAAGGCCGCCGGCGAGCAGCCGCGCCGCGTCTTCGCCCTCACCGGCGACGGCGAGCTGCAGGAGGGGCAGAACTGGGAGGCTGCGATGTTCGCGGCCCATCGCAAGCTCGGCAACCTCGTCGTCCTGGTCGATAAAAACAACCTGCAGATCGACGGCCATGTGAGCGATGTGTGCAGCCTCGACCCGCTCGATGAGAAGTTCCATGCGTTCGGCTGGCATGTCATCTGCTGCGACGGCCACGACGTCACGGCGATCCGCGCGGCGCTTGCCGAGGCGGTTGCCTGCGACACCGCCCCGGTCGCCGTCATCTTCAAGACCATCAAGGGCAAGGGCGTCTCCTTTATGGAGGACAACGCCGGCTGGCACGGCAACGCGCCGAGCGCCGAGCAGGCGGCCCAGGCACTGGCAGAGATCGATGCGGTCGGCGCGCAGCTCGCAGCGACCGTGAAGGAGGCGTAGAGGTTCCCATGGCAAAAGCTACTCGCGCGGCATTCGGACCCACGCTGCTCGAACTCATCGACGAGGGCGTCGACATCATGGCGGTCGAGGCGGATCTCGCCGGCTCCACCACCACGGGCAAGGTCGCGGCCCAGCATCCCGATCGCTTCGTCGAGGTCGGCATCGCCGAGCAGAACATGATCGGCGTCGCTTCCGGCCTGGCGCTCACCGGCCGCACCGTGTTCACCGGCTCCTTCGCGGTATTCGGCACGGGCCGCTGCTGGGAGCAGATCCGCAACACCGTCTGCATCTCCGATCTCGATGTGAAGATCTGCCCGACGCATGCGGGCATCACGGTCGGCCCGGACGGGGAGACCCACCAGGCGCTCGAGGACATCTCCCTCATGCGCGTCCTTCCGCATATGCGCGTGCTCGTGCCCGCCGACTACAACGCCGCCCGCGCCGCCATCCGCCTTGCCGCGAAGACGCCCGGTCCCTTCTACGTGCGCATGGGCCGCGAGGCGCTGCCCGAGGTGTACGGCGAGGACTTCACCATCGACTCCGAGGCGTTCGCGAAGGTCGTGCGCGAGGGTTCCGACATCTCGATCATGGCGTGCGGCGTCGAGCTCGCCCATGCCCTGAAGGCCGCCGAGCTGCTGGCCGAGGGGGGCGTCTCCGCCGAGGTCGTTGACATCATGAGCGTGAAGCCCCTCGATGAAGAGACCATCCTCGCCTCTGCCGCCAAGACCGGCCTGGTGCTTACCGTCGAGGAGCACAGCATCTACGGCGGTATGGGATCCGCGGTCGCCGAGCTGCTCGCCGAGAAGCAGCCCTGCCGCGTGAGCCGTCTGGGTATGACCGGCTTCGGCCAGTCCGGCTCGGCCGCCGAGCTCCTGGCCCACTACGGCCTGGACGCCGAGGGCATCGCGGCACGCGTGCGCGAGCTGCTCGCCTAGCGCCCCGTTCGATACGATTCGCTGCCGAGCGGCCGCTCGGGCCTGAGGGCTCGAGCGGCCGTTTTGCTTGGCAGCGCCCCGGCATGCACCGTGTTCGCTCCCTGCAATTCCCGTGTCGCTTCTGTGCGCATGGACAGGTATTGGTAAAATAGTCGCGCTCATGTAGTTGAAACGTACGACACGAAGGAGCTCTAGTGGGTAACCACTTCCGTACATCCGGGGACGAGCAGTCCGCGTTCACGCCGCCGACGCCCGAGGCCGCCGCGGCTCCCGCCGGCGCCGTCGCGCAACCGGATAACCAAGAGCAGCCGCTGCCGCTGCAAGAAGATCTGTTCTCCCAGGCCGATTCCGCACCGCGCCATGCCGCGCCCGCGCGCGACGCCGCTTCCGGCGACGCCCCGGCGTCCGACGGCGCCGCGACCCCGTCTCCGGCCGCCGCATTCAATGTGCCGTCTCCCGTCGATGCGCCCGCATCTTCGAACATCCCGTCGCTGGCATCCATCCCGGATCCCACGGCTCCGGCAACCCCGTCTGCGGCCAGCGTGCCCAACGTCTTCATGACGTCCGCGGGCCCCGCCGGCGCATCGACCGATGCCGATGAGGCGCGCCAGGTCCGCGACGTCGACGCCGCCCTGCAGAATCCCGATTTCACCTCGGTGTTCTCCCCGGCTGATCTCGATCGCGCCGACCAGCGCAAGAAGGCCGCGCGCCAGGCGGGCGTCGAACCGGTCATCCTGACCGAGCACCTCACCAAGATCTACCCGGCGCAGCCCAACAAGCCCGCGCTGGACGATGTCAACATCGAGATCTACCCGGGCGAGTTCGTGTTCCTGGTCGGTCATTCCGGTTCGGGCAAGACGACCCTGCTCAACACGCTGCTGCGCAACGTGAAGCCCACATCGGGCCGCGTGCTGGTCGCCGGTCATGACCTCATGACCATCAAGAACCGCAAGGTCCCCTTGCTCCGCCGCCAGATCGGCGCGGTCTTCCAGGACTACAAGCTCCTGCCGAACAAGACGGCCTACGAGAACGTGGCGTTCGCGCTCCAGTGCATCGGCAAGCCGCGCGGCGTCATCCGCGCCCAGGTGCCCGAGGTGCTGCGCCTCGTCGGCCTCGCCGAGCAGATGGACTCGCTGCCCGATCAGCTCTCCGGTGGCGAGCAGCAGCGCGTCTCCGTCGCGCGCGCCATGGTGAATCGCCCGCCGCTGCTCATCTGCGACGAGCCCACGGGCAACCTCGACCCCGCGATCTCGCTCGGCATCATGAAGCTGCTCGAGCGCATCAACCGCACCGGTACGACCGTGATCGTGGCGACGCATGACCGCGAGATGGTCGATTCCATGCACCGTCGCGTCATCGCCCTCGAGGGCGGCCGCGTCATCCGCGATCAGGAGAGGGGAGGCTACGGCAACTATGGCTCCTTCTAATCTGGGTTACTCCCTGCAGGAGGCGGGAAGGCATTTCGTGCGCAACTGGACCACGTCCCTCGGCGCCGTCATCACCATCTTCCTGTCCCTGTTCATCATCGGCCTGTTCATCGTGGGCTCCGCTATGATCAACGCCGTCATCGGCGATGTGGAGCAGCAGGTCACCATCACCGCGTTCATCTCCGACGACGCACCCGACGACGAGGTCGAGGCCTTCCAGGAGAAGATTGAGGGCTGGGACAACGTCAAGAACGTCACCTTCAAGTCGAAGGAGGACGCGCTGGAGAGCTACCGCGAGAGTTCCAGCAAGGCCGATGCGACCATCAGCGCGCTCGATGGCGAGAATCCGCTGCCGCGTTCGTTCGTCATCGAGATGAACGAGCCCTCTCAGGTCGAAGGCATGGCCGATAAGATCAAGGAGGACGAGGACTTCCGCCAGATAGTCGACGACGACGATCCGAGCGTCGACGATGTGGAAGCCGATGTCGACGCCTCCGTGCTCTACGGGCAGGAGGAGGTCGGTCGCATGTTCCAGATGATCGACTACATCCGCCTCGCCGCCGTCGTTCTGGTCGCCCTGCTCACGTTCGTCTCGTTCATCTTCATCAACAACACGATTCGCCTGTCCATCACCGCCCGTCGTCGCGAGATCGCGATCATGCGCCTGGTGGGCGCCTCGAACGGCTTCATCCGCGGGCCGTTCGTGACCGAGGGCGTCGTCCAGGCGCTGCTCGGCTCCCTGCTCGCCATCGGCTGCCTCGAACTTGTGCGCAATCTGCTGATGCCCATGGTGCAGAACGGGTTGTCTTGGATGGCCATCGAGATTCCGCTCAACGTCTACCTGGCCACCTATGGAGCGCTCATTCTCGTCGGCGTGGTGATCGGCCTCTTCGGCTCCGCGATCGCGATGCGTCGCTATCTGCGCGTCTAGCGGCGCGCGTTCATACGCCTTGCTTGGAATGCCGGCGGCTGTCGAAGGGCGGCCGCCGGTTTTTGCATCGCAGGTTCGGCCGTGCGGGCCGGTGCGGGCGGTGGGCGATTCGATGTTTATCGGGTTCGCGCCGGGCCGTGGCGGCTTTTACGGGTACAAGGATGAAAATGGTCATGGCGTCCGTTTCGGGCGCCGTTTTTACGTGAAGGGAATGTATGGGTCGAGCTCGAAAGGCACATCGCAAGGGACCGGCGCGCGCCCGGCGCTCCTCCGGTCTGGTGGGAACCGTACGCGTCGCGCAGCATGCGGGATACGTCGATACGGCGGAGGGAACGTACAAGCTGACGGGTCGCGGTTTGCGCGATGCCATGCATGGCGACCGCGTGTACGCCAGCATCGGGCGCGGGCCGCGGGGCGAGCGTCGCGCCGTGGTCGAGCACGTTATCGAGCGCGCATGCACCACGATCGTGGGGACCTACGACATCATGAGCCCGCTCGGGGTGGTGCGGCCGCTCGACAGCCGTATCAAGCAGGATTTCTTCGTGCTTCCCACGGATGATTCCCCGGCGCGCCTCGGGGTGGAGCCGGGCGATATCGTGTCGGCGCGCATCGAGGTGTATCCCACGCGCGTCGAATCGGGCATCGTCACCATCCAGCGGCTCATCGGCGATGCGAACGCCCCCGACCTGGGCATCGCGTGCGTCATGGCTCGCTACGACCTCGAGGACGGCTATGCGCCGCGGGCGCTCGAGGAAGCGGATGCGCTCGCGCTTGACGTCGACGGCGCTCTTCGGGACCCGTTGAGGCGCGATATCCGCGATCGCTTCGTTTTGACGATCGATCCCGTCGACGCACGGGATTTCGATGACGCTATCTCCATCGAGCCGGCGGACGACGGGGGCTGGCGGCTGGGCGTCCATATCGCCGACGTCTCTCATTACGTTACGTGGGGGTCGTCGATCGATCTCGAGGCGCGCCGCCGCTCGACGTCGGTTTACCTTGCGGATCGCGTGCTGCCCATGTTGCCGGAGCGCCTCTCGTGCGACCTGTGCTCGCTGGTGCCCGATGAAGACCGCCTCGCCTTCACCGTCGACATCGTGCTCGATGACCGCGGGCGCGTGCGCTCCTACGAGTGCTTCCCGAGCGTCATCAGGTCCCGCGTACGGCTCGACTACGCGGCGGCGGACGTGCTGCTGGCATCGGGTGCGCGCGACGGGGCCGGCGAGGACCGTATCGAGGACGACGCGGCGGCCTCGCGTGCCCGGGTGGCACTCGAGGCGGCGGCTGCATGCGGGGTCGACGCGAGGGCGTTTCTGCAGCGCGCCGCCGAGCTCGCGGAGGCGCGCCGGGAGCTTCGCCGCGCACGGGGCTCGATCGATTTCGAGACGGTAGAGGTCCATGCGCTGCTCGATGATGCGGGTCTTCCCGTTCGCATCGTGAACCGCTCCCGTACGCGCGCGACCGGGTTGGTGGAGGAGGCCATGCTCCTGGCGAACGAGTGCGTGGCGGAGCGTCTTGCCGACGAGGGCGTCGTCGCGGCGTTTCGCGTGCACGAGCGGCCGATGGAGGACAACCTCGTCGCCCCGGCGCGCGTGCTCGTCGAAATCGGCGCTCTGGACGGCAGCGATGCGCTCGCCCTGGAATCCGGCGACCCCCATGCGATCGCCGCCGCGCTCGATGCCGTCCATGCGACGCCGTACGAGTCGCTTGCGAACGCCTTGCTGCTGCGGGCGATGCAACGGGCGCTCTACAAGCCGCATAACGAGGGGCATTATGCCCTCGGGGCTCCGGCGTACTGCCATTTCACCAGCCCGATCAGGCGCTATCCCGACCTGCTGATGCATCGCGCGCTCAAGATGTCGCTGGCGCGCGAGCGCCTCGGAAAGACAGGGCTTTCCGAGCGACGGCGCGTGCTCGCGGGCGCGGGCGCCGAAGCGCTGGACGCGATCGCTCCGCAGCTCTGCCGCCACGCGAGCGAGCGCGAGCGCATCGCCGATGCGGCGGCCCATGCGACCCAGAAGATCAAGGTGGCGCAGTACTACGGGCCGCGCATCGGGGAGCGCGCATCGGGCGTCATATCCTGGATCGACCAGATGGGCGTGTACGTCCGTCTTGATGAGACGGGTGCCGAGGGATTGGTGCGCTTGAAGGGGCTGGGAGGCGAATGGTGGGAGTTCGACGAGCGGTCGCTTACGCTGACCGGTGCGGCGACGGGAACGGTCATCTCGCTCGGCCGCCGCGTCGCGGTCACGGTCTCCTCCGTCGACGTCTTGCGCGGACATCTTGATTTCGAATTGACGGACCTGCCCTCGGCGGTATAGGCGTCGTCGACCTGCGGCGCCGTGAAGGCCGGTGCGACGTCGTCGGCCCTCGCGGCGGGTAGGCGCCCCGGCCGCGCTTGTTCGCGTCAAGGGGCGCGCTGCGCTACACTTATGCTCATTGCAACGAGGAGGATCCCATGGAATTTCCAATTGACGCCCATGATGTCGAATACGCCGAGAGCTATCTTGCCGCCGGCGACCTGGCGACGGCGCTGCCGTTGCTCCAGCGTTTGGCCGAGCTGGTCGAAGACTATGCGAAAACCGAGTGCGTGGCGGATGACAAGACGCAGTGGTTCAGCTTCAACGACGCCTTCGAGCGCTTGGCGTATCGACGTGTCGAGCGCGACCCGCGCGAACTGCTCCAGGTACCCGCCCCGGTCGATCGGCTGTACGCGGCGCTCGCCTTCGCCCATATTCGCCAGCAGCAGTGGCTCGATGCGCGCGACGCGCTCATGCAGGCCGTGCGCTGGAATCCGATGAACTGCAACTACCGGCTCGACTTGGCGGAGATCTTCAGGGCCCTGGAGGACCGCCAGGAATGGGCGTCGCTGAGCTATTCGGTAATCGAGCGCGCCTCCGACGGGCGTTCGGCCGCACGCGCCTATGCGAACCTCGGCCAGTTCTTCCTGGATGAGGAGAAGCCGAGCGCCGCCGCGGGGTGCACGCGCCTTGCCGTGCGCCTCGCGGCGACCGATCAGCGCGTGGTCAGGTTGCAGGACCGCATCATGGGCGAGCATCCCGAGGCGATGGAGGAGAGCGATGAGCATGTGATGGGCGAGCTGTCGCTCGAGGGCATTCCCACCGCCCCGAGCGCCGAGGTCGCCGTGTGCCTGCTCATGTGCGCCACCGATGCGGCGCGCGAGGGCGACTCCCAACAGGCCACCGAGTTCACGGTACGCGCGAACAACCTGATCGGCGAGGAGGCGTGCCGCGCGCTCGTGAAGCTGATCCGCGAGTCCGATGCCGAGCTCGCCGAGGAGCGCGCAGAGGGCCGGTGTGCCGACGAGCCCGCTATCGAGAACGGAGAATAGGCGATGCCGAGCGAGAAGAAGCGCAAGCTCATAGCGAAGAACCGCTCCGCGCACCATGAGTACTTCATCGACGAGACCTTCGAATGCGGCTTGGTGCTCTCGGGCACCGAGGTGCGCAGCCTGCGCGAGCGGGCTTGCCAGATCACCGATACGTTCGCGCTCATCCGAGGCGGCGAATGCTGGTTGATCGGCGTCCACATCCACCCGTATTCGCATGGGACGATCTTCAACCGCGATCCCGATCGCCGTCGCAAGCTGCTGCTGCACCGCAAGCAGATCGACTATCTCGACGGAAAGCTGCGCAACAGGGGTTACGCCCTGGTGCCCCTGGAGCTGTATTTCGATGATAGCGGCCGCGTGAAGCTGCTGCTTGGCCTGGGCAGGGGCAAGAAGCTGTACGACAAGCGCGAGGACATGGCCAAGCGCGATATGCAGCGCGAGATCGACCGCGCGCTGAAGGCGCGCAGCCGCTAGCGAGGGGATGCCCGGCGGTTCGCCGAGGACATCGCGGCGTGCCCGGCGCGCGGCGCTACGATGGCGTCGACCCGCATCTTCGGGCCGGTCCCGTTCGGGGAAACGTTCGAGAGGAGTCTATCCATGGATCTTACCGCGTTCTTTTCAATGAGCTACGGCTTGTACGTCGTGTCATCCGCATCCGATGTCGACCGCGCGGGCTGCGTCGTCAACACCGCCACGCAGGTGACCGCCGAGCCGCCGCGCCTCATGGTGGCGGTGCACAAGGATAACTGCACCGCCCGCGTCATCCAGGCTGCCGGGACCTTCACGGTGACCGCCATCGACCAGACCGCCGATATGCCCTATATCGGCAATTTCGGATTCAGGTCGAGCGATACGTACGACAAGTTTGAGAAATACGAGGTAGCGCAGTCTGCGACCGGCGATCCCTATTCGCCCGAGCATGCATGCGCCGAGTTCGCTTGCAGGCTTGTCGACACCGTCGACGTGGGCACCCATTACCTGTTCATCGGCGACGTGGTCGAGGCGCAGCGCCTCTCCGACGAGGCTCCGTTGACGTATAGCTACTACCACAGCACGCTGAAGGGCAAGACGCCCCCGAAGGCGTCGTCCTACCAAGCCTAGCGACGGTGCGGCCTCATTCGTAGTGTCCTTTATGAAACTATTGATTAAACGTTGCCAATCATGTAACAATAACGGTTGCCGAAGGAGTTTCGAAATCAGGGATTGCTTAGGCTTTTGATGGATATACTTCTACTAACGTTCGTTTGATTGCCTGTGAAAGGATGGTTCGCTATGAGCGACGAGAAGACCTACAAGTTTGTGTGCGTTGTCTGCGGCTATGAGGTCGAGGTCGACACCCCCGAGCTGCCCGAGGATTACGTCTGCCCCGTGTGCGGCGTCGGCCCCGACGAGTTCGAGGCGGTCGAGGAGTAACCTCATCGCGCATGTATGATCGCATCGGCGCCTGCCCTTCGGGGCAGGCGTTTTTTATGTCCGGCCATATGCCCGCATCTGAGCGTCCGGGGTTGCGGTCGTCTCCCGGGGCCAGTTCTGCATACATGCCCGTTGAAAGCCCGTTCGAATCCGGTAAGGCCCCCGCCCGCTCTTTTCGGCTGCGAGCGGGCGGCAACGTATCGATACCGTAGCCTGTCCGTACGGAGTCGCACGAGCGCGAGGAGGGCGTATGGATGCGTTTCACATTGCAAAGGACGATGTCGACCAGATGGCTGCCTACTGGATGATGCGAAAGGGGCGCTTGCTCGGATGGACGGGCGATCTGTTCACGGCTTTGGTCGATCCCGCGTTTCTTTATGAAGACGCCATCGACGAGATGATGCTTGCCGAATACAACATGTGCTTTACAGAATGGTTGCTGTATGAGTGCAAGATGCTCGACGGGGACACCCCGCTGCAGCTGTATCTCGCTGATCCTCCGACGGGGGCGTCGCCGGAGATGCTCGCTCGCTTGCATGAAGTCGAGCAGACCCAATTCTTCTCGCGCTTTGCGATTCTTGATAAGGACCCCGACCACGGTATCGCGAAGCTCTGCGATATACGCACGGGTATTCGGTATACGGTGTTCGACCCGCACCTATGCGCGATCGCAAGCTGGAGGGAGGGCGTTATCGCGATGCGCATCGCGCGGGTCGACCGCATGTGGCAGACGGTGGGGCAAGTGCACCTGTATGATGTGGCGCGCTCCGAGGACGCCTCCGATGACGGCCCCGGTGAGTTTCATCCAGAAGACCGGGAAGAGCGGCCCTATCTCGGCGGCGCGGGGTTCTTCGTGAGGTTGGTCTTCGACCTGTTCTCGGTTGACGGGCGGTATCGGGATACGGTTCGCCTACGCGAGGTGGATACGGTCAAGCAGGTCGAGGAGATACGGCGGCGTCTATCGTGCGACGACGCGCCACGCAAGGAGTGAGGCGTCCGACCGCCCGTTTCCACTAGGCACGCGGTTCCCGCGGTACGTCGCCCGCGGGTCGCGACATGATCCAGTCGAGCTCGGCGTCGAGTTCGCCTATGCGCTTGACGCGGAGGCGGTCGGCGAGCACGCCGCGGGCCATGACGTGGGTGATTTCACGAAGCGCGGAGAGGTCGTCCAAGGGGTTACGTTTCACGGTGATGATGTCGGCTTCCTTTCCCGCCTCGATGGAGCCGGTGACCTCGCCGAGGCCCAGCAGGCGAGCGTTGCCCAGCGTTGCGGTGTGGAGCGCGAACGCGTTGGTGACGCCGGTGAATTTGGCGAAATAGGCGATCTCGCGCCACATGTCATAGTGCGTGACGTAGGGGCAGCTCGAATCTGTTCCCAGGCCGACGGGGATGTGCTCGGCAAGTGCCTGGCGAGCGCTCTCGATGATGCCGGCGCATACGATGTCGCCGTTGACCTTCTGGATATCCGTGGAATGGGTCTTCTCGGGGTCGAGCATGACAAAGGGCAGCGCGGGGGAGATCGTGCAGGTTACCGACGCGGGGCGCCCGGGAAGCTGTGCGGCGCTCGCGCGATAGAGCTCGATGATGTCAGGGGTCATGGGAGCGCCGTGCTCGATGGTGTCCACACCGGCTTCAAGGGCGACCCGGACCCCCTCGGTGCTCTCGACGTGCGCCATGACGGGCAGGTCGTGCCGATGCGCCGCCTCGCATGCGGAGCGGGCAACGTCGAGCGGCATGCGCAGCACGCCGGGTTCGCCGGCTTCGGTTGCATCGAAGACGCCGCCGGTGATGAAGAGCTTGATAACGTCCGCGCCGCGTTCGACGAGGTCGAGCACCTGGTCCGCGGCGTCCCGCGGAGTCGTGGCGATGCGGGCGAAGAGGCCGGCTCCGTGGCCGCCGGGGACGGTGATGCCCGTACCCGGGGCGACGATGCGCGGGCCGATGTACCGTCTGGCGTTGATGTCGTCGCGGATCGCCAGGTCGCACATCAAGGGGTCGCCTGCTCCGCGTACCGTTGTGACGCCGCTGGCGAGCTGGGTTCGAGCGCTGTTTTTCAGGATGCGCCGCACGATGGCGCGCCCCAGGGGGTTGTCGAGCTTCCTCATCAGCGAGCCCGCGTCGCCAGCGGAAACCGGCTTGCCCGAGCCGCAGAAATGAACGTGCATGTTGATGAGGCCGGGCATGAGGTAGTCGCCCTGGACGTCGATGACGCGCGCTTCCGCGGGGACGTGGATGGCGTCCGCGGGTCCGACCGCGGTGATGACCCCTCGTTCGACGATGACGGTCGAGCCGGGGGCGGGGGCCATGTCCTTTGTTCCATCGAGGAGCGTCGCGTTGGTAAAGGCGTGGGCTGTGGTTGTGGCTGACATGGGGTAACCTGGGCTTTCGATTCGTCGTGAATGTATGGCGGCGTCCCTTGGGGGTGCGGACCGCGACCTGCTTCCAGTGTACACCCGTCGATGAGGTCGCCATCGCGTAGGGGGTGCGGGGTCGCTGCGCATTCAGCCGGCAGCGGGGGACGGCCGGATCGCACCCAAATAAAATAGCCGCCGGCCCTGGGGACCGGCGGCTGGGGGTGTGTATCGCGCGGCTGGTGGAACGGCGACCTCAAGCTCGTGCGCGCCTGCGTTACGACAGCTTTTCGACCTTGGTGCCGCATTTGGGGCAGGTGACGCGGATGCGCCCCTTGCCGCGGGGTACGGATAGGATCGAGCCGCAGGTCTTGCAGCGGAAGAACAGCGTGGTCTTGCGCTCGCGCCACATGCGTTGAGCGGTGCGCTTCGCACGGTTGAATGCAACGTTGCCCTGCGGGTTGCCGGCGTTTCCTGGCCTGCTCCCGGCGGCAGCGGATTGACCCTGGGAGAGCGGGGCGAGGAAGGGGCCGACGGCTGGAATCTTCGCGGTGAGCCCGAGGTAGACCTCGTTTTCGTGCCTGCGGGCGCCCGTGTTCTTCGAGAAGGCGCGGAGCAGCGCGACGATGACGAGGGCGAGGGCGATCCAAGAGAGGACGGAGACCTTGGCGAGCGACCCGATGAGGGCGAGCAGCATGCCGAGGACGCCGAGGCCGATCGTGAGGTCGTCGACTCCGTAGCGGTCTTTCATGAATTCTTGCATTATCGGCTCCTTATACAGCGGCTTCGTGTCACAGCTATACCCAATGCTACGCCATATGAACGTCTGGTGGAATCAGAAGTCGAAAAACGACCATTCCATCGCACGGGGGTCCTTGCGGCCGACCGCCCCGATGCCTCGCTTCGACGGTCGCGCGGCTACTTGGCGAGCTTTTCGATGATTCGCTCGACTTCGAGCAGCTTCTCTTCGCGTTCTGCCGGGGAGCCCGAGGAGGCTGCCGTGGCGACGCAGTGCTCGAGGTGCGCCTTGAGAACGTCGGCGTTCACGCGGCCTAAGAGGGATTGGGTCGCCATGAGCTGCGTCGAGATGTCGATGCAATAGCGGTCGTCCTCGACCATCTTGATGATGCCGTCGATCTGGCCGCGGGCCGTCTTGAGCAAGCGGAGCGTTCGCTCCCGGTCTGCCATCATCACGGGCTCCTATGCGGTCGTTACGGACACGATGCGAAACTTCTCCCCGGCGGCCTTGATGGCGGTATCGAGCTCGGCGCGCGAGAGCTCCCGGTCTGCCTCGACGACAACCGTCTGCGTCTCGTGGTCGGCGTCGGCATCGGTGACGCCGGCGAGCTTCAAGAGCTCGGTTTCGACGGATGCGTCGCAGTGTCCGCACATGAGTCCCTCGGTGGAGATACGGTAGTTCATGGTTGGTCCTTTCTAACATGCGGGCGCGGACGGGCGCCCGGTTGGTCGACGGTGCGGGAGGCGGCCATGCGGCGCTGCCGGCCGCGTAGCCGCTAGGAGCGGGGATGGAAGCCGCGAAGGCGCAGGGCGTTTGCGACGACGCAGAGCGAGGAGAGGCTCATCGCGGCGGCGCCGAACATGGGGGAGAGCTGCCAGCCGAGGATGGGGAAGAAGACGCCGGCGGCTAGCGGGATGCCGAGGGAATTGTAGAAGAGCGCCCAGAAGAGGTCCTGCTTGATGTTGCGGATGACGGCGCGGGAGAGCTCGATGGCGCGCGCGACGTCGAGCAGGTCGCTGTGCATGAGCACGATGTCGGCCCCCTCCTTGGCGATATCGGCGCCGGTTCCGATGGCGATGCCCACGTCGGCCCGTGCGAGCGCGGGAGAGTCGTTGATGCCGTCGCCCACCATGGCGACGCGCCCGCCGCCGTCTTGCAGCTCGCGGATGACGCGCTCCTTGTCTTGGGGAAGGACGTCGGAAACGACCCGCGATACCCCGACGCGCCGGGCGATCGCGCGGGCAGTGAGGGCGTTGTCGCCCGTGAGCATGATGGTCTCGATGCCGAGCCGCTTCAGCGAGCGAGCGGCGTCGGCGCTGGTCGGTTTGACCTCGTCGGCGACGGCGATCGTACCGACGAGTGCACCGTTCTTCGCGAAGAACAAGGGGGTCTTGCCCTGCTGGGCGAAGGCGTCGCGCGCGTCCTCGTCGATGGGGATCGAGAGCTCCGCCATGAGCTGCGCGTTGCCGGCCGCGATGACGTTGGCACCCTCGCGCGCGGTCACGCCGCGCCCGGGAATCGCCCGGAAGTCCTCGACCGCGCGCGCGACGACGCCGCGCTTTCCGGCATAGGCCATGATGGCCTCGGCAAGCGGGTGCTCGCTGCGCTTCTCAAGCGCCGCCGCGAGCTTCACCAGGGCCTTCTCGCTCATCGCGGGCGACCCGTCGGCGCGTGTCGCGGGGATGACGTCCGTTACGGCGGGGGCGCCCTGCGTGATGGTCCCCGTCTTGTCGAGGACGACGGTGCCGACCGACCGCAGCGCCTCGAGCGCCTCGGCGGATTTGAACAGGATGCCCATCTCGGCTCCCTTGCCGGTTCCCACCATGATGGCGACGGGCGTGGCGAGTCCGAGGGCGCAAGGGCAGCTGATGACCACGACCGCCACCCCGGCGGTCAGCGCTTCGTTGACATCGCCGGTGAAGACCATCCATGCGATGAAGGTTATGAGCGCGATGGCGAGCACGACGGGCACGAACGCGCCGGCGACGCGGTCGGCGAGGCGGGCGATGGGCGCCTTGGTCGCGTTGGCATCCTCGACGAGCTTGATGATCCGGGCGAGGCCGGTATCGCCTCCGACGCGCGTGGCGCGGAAGGTGAAGGAGCCCGTTTTATTGATCGTCGCCGCGCAGACCGTATCGCCGGGACCCTTCTCGACGGGGATGGACTCGCCGGTGAGCGCGCTTTCGTCGACGGCGCTCGTCCCCTCGAGCACCACGCCGTCGACCGCGATCGACTCGCCCGGCCGCACGAGCACGATGGCTCCGGGTTCGATGGCGTCTGCGGAAACGGTGCGCTCGCCGCCTTCCTCGTCCAGGAGGGTCGCGGTCTTGGGCGCGAGGTCGATCAGCTTCTCGAGCGCGCCGCCCGTCTTCGATTTCGCACGCGTCTCGAGGTATTTTCCGACCGTGACCAAGGAGAGGATCGTGCCGGCGCTCTCGAAATAGAGGTTGTCCATGGCCGTCGCGCCCGCGCCGTGGACGTCGCCCGCGGCGAGCTGGTCCGCCATGATGAACATCGCGTAGAGGGACCAGGCGATGCTCGCGGCGGACCCGATCGCGATCAGCGCGTCCATGGTGGGCGCGCGGTGGATGAGCGAGGCGAACCCGCGTTCGAAGTACGAGATGTTGACGAACACGATGGGGGCGAGCAGCAGCAGTTCGGCGAGCGCGAGCGTCATCGCGTGGTCGTGGTCGCCGAGCGCGGGCGGAAGCGGCCATCCGAGCATGTGGCCCATGCCGATGTAGAAGAGCGGGAAGAGGAAGACGAGGGAGATCAGCAGGCGCGTCTTCATGGCGTCCGCCGCCGCTTCGAGCTTCTTGGTGGGCGAGGCGGGCGCCGGGGCGGATGCGCCGTGGACGCGTTCGGCCGGAGCGGACGCGGGCGTCGCGGAATAGCCCGCTTTGTCGACCGCGGCGCAGATATCCTGGGCGTCCACCCTGGTTTCGTCGAAATCGACCGCCATGGTGCCCGCGAGCAGGTTGACGGATACGTCGCAGACGCCGTCGAGCCGGGCGACAGCCCGGTCGACATGCGCCTGGCATGCAGCGCAGGTCATGCCGCCGACGTCGAAGGATTCATGAGCCATGACGACCTCCGTTCAGATGTTTGCTTGATGTGACTATAACACCCATACCCCCTGGGGGTGTTCAGAATATCGAAATGATGGGGGAAAGATGACGAATGTCGGCAAACGTGGGGTTTGGGTGCGCATTGCCACGCGCAGGGGCGTAATGCCGTTCGCGACCATATACTAACCGTTGGCGGAATCTGCTCCCTTGCCCGGCGTCATCGACGCGATGGCAAATCCGCCCGTGCGCGATGCGTCCTTTCCGCACGCTTGTCTTGAGATACCACACCTACCTGTGGTCGTGTCGTCGTGCCCTGTCGGGGCTCGTCGATGTGCGATCGCCAGAATGGAACAACTGCATGACTGCAACCACTTTTGAATCCTCGCAGGACCACGAGGCCCTGCAGGACGCTCCCGCCGCGACGCAGACGGCCGCGAGCTTCGCCGATCTCGGCCTGTCCGAGCAGGTGCTCGACGCCATCGAGGACCTCGGCTACGAGAATCCCACGCCCATCCAGGCGGGTGCCATCCCCCGGGTGTTGGCAGGGCGCGACCTGCTCGCCGCCGCGCAGACCGGAACCGGCAAGACCGCCGCGTTCCTGCTGCCCACGATGAGCACGCTGCCTCGCGTGAAGCGCGCCCGCGGCCGCGCCATGTCGGTGGGCTGCGGCCCGCGCATGCTCATCGTGACGCCTACGCGCGAGCTCGCCCAGCAGATCGATGCCGTGTGCAAGAAGATCGCCTACCACACGCGCCACACGGCGGTGACCGTGGTGGGCGGCGTGTCCTATAACCCGCAGAAGAGCGCGCTGCGCCGCGGTTGCGACATCCTGGTCGCCACCCCCGGCCGCTTGGTCGACCTCATCGAACAGGGCGCCTGCATGCTCGACGAGGTGCAGGTGCTCGTGCTCGACGAGGCGGACCGCATGCTCGACATGGGCTTTCTGCCCGCCGTGCGCCAGATCGTGGGCCAGACGCGCGCCGACCGCCAGACGCTGCTCTTCTCCGCGACGCTCGATGAGAAGGAGGTCGGTGCCATCACCTCGCTGGTGAACGACCCCGCCCGCGTCGAGATCGCGCCGGCTACCTCCACGGCCGAGACGGTCGACCAGTTCCTGCTGCCCGTCTCCGGCGACGCCAAGAACGGCGTGCTCACCGAGGTCCTCAAGCGCGAGGGAACCGAGCGCGTCATCGTGTTCACGCGTACGAAGCGTCGCGCCGACACCTGCTGCCGCCGTTTGGAGCGCGCGGGTATTTCCTGCGCCGCGATTCATGGCGACCGCAGCCAGGCCCAGCGCGAGCGCGCGCTGAAGGCGTTCCGCCAGGGTCGCTGCGACGTGCTGGTGGCAACCGACGTCCTGGCGCGCGGCATCGACGTCACCGACGTGCGCTACGTGGTGAACTTCGACGTACCCGAGGAGCCCGTGGACTATATCCACCGCATCGGCCGCACGGGCCGCGCCGGCGAGATGGGCTGGGCGCTCACCATCGTGACCTCGCAGGATATCGACGAGTTCTTCGACATCGAGGCGCTGATGGGTAAAACCGCCGACCTGTACGACGCCGACGGTCTCGATGTGGGCGTGGGCGCCCCCGTGGTCGATCCGGACCGCGTCCCCGCCTCCAAGCCCGCGGGCAAGAAGGCTAAGAAGCGCCGTCGCGCCAAGGCCGAGGATAAGTCGCGCGGCGAGCGCCGTCGCGGCGGCCGCGATGGCGGGCGCGACCGTGGCTCCAAGCAGGAGCGCGCCGGCGGCGAGCGCGGCCGATCCGGCAATGCGGCGCGCAACAGCCGCTCGGACGAGCCCGCGGCAGACTCCAAGCGCTTCGAGCGTCCCGAGGGTCCGCGCGACGAGGCAGCGGCCGAAGCTCCCAAGCCCTCGCGCCGCAAGCGCGCCGGCAAGACGCGCGTTCGCGTCGAGGAGGCGTCGTCCGCCGAGCGCGGCGATCGCGCGGACCGCAGCGAGGGCTCGCGCGGGGAGCGTTCGCGCGGCGAGCGCCGTTCGGGCGGCCGCGGCGGCAAG
>OBIU01000252.1_pt1 | contig 27606 bp, 28 predicted proteins | sample 1519871 | NCBI WGS metagenome assembly OBIU01 (sample SAMN04209229, study PRJEB22552) | human gut metagenome | biome: gut; material: feces | host: Homo sapiens | place: USA: Oklahoma
GGACCATGCTGAAAAACGAGGGCGGCTATGGTTGACAAAACCATAGAGACACCCCCCAGATTGCTATCGCTTCATGTGGCGTCCGCGGACGGAATACTTCGCACGGGCCGTCGCAAGATACTCGTAATGGCGAGCGCAATGGGCATCGCTCGCAAGATAGCTGTACAAGAACTGGCTGAAGAGCCGTTTGGCGTGCTTGCGCTCCTTGCCGAAGCGGCCACCCGCGATGAAATCCGCGGATGCCTGCAGCTTGCAGCCCATGTGCACGAGGTTCTCGGCGATGCGGATGTCTTTCTGGACCGCCGCATAGCGCTCGGGATGAGCGATGATGACCTCGTATCCCATACCCTGGAGCTCGTAGATCGTACGCTCGAACGAGGTGAATTCAAGCGCCCCCGCACGCGTGGGCAGCTCGAGCAAAAGCTCGTTGCTGCCATCGAAATGCAACCGCTCGGCACTCTGGACGCCGAGCTCCATCAACTTGGAGTAGTGGACCTCGAACCCCATCTGCAGGGGGAAGCCGTCCGCATGGGAGCACAGCATCTCGAAAGCGGCCCACATGGCATCGAAGTCGAAATAAGGGTCGCGGCAGTGCGGGGTGCACACGATCGATGTGACCCCCGCAGCCTTCGCAGCCTCGAGCATAGCGAGGCTCTCATCCAGGTCGCGCGCGCCGTCATCCACGCCGGGAAGAATATGGCAGTGAATATCGCGCATCGTCAGACCGCCTATCGCTTGGCGAATCGGCTGCCGCCACCCTGCGGGCGCTGAGCGCCGTCCGCGGACGAGGCCGAGGGCAGGTCGCTTTCGTTCAGCAGCGCGGAATCAACCGGCTGGGACGCGCCCTTGGTGTAGTAGGAATAGTAATCATCTGCACCCTGGTTGCAGCAGTTCATCACAGTGCCGATGATGTTGACATCGCCCTTGCGCAGCTGCTCGACGGCGGCAACGACCTCGTTGCGCTTGGTAAAGTTCTCGCGGATAACGAACACGACACCATCGACCAGGCGGCCGACCTCGGCGGCATCGACGAAAGCGCCCACCGGCGGAGTGTCGATGACCACGTAGCGGAACTGGCTCTCGAGATGCGCGATCAGATCCGCGAATCGACGCGAGGCGATGATATCCGCAGGGTTGGGGATATGCGGTTCGCAATCAAGGAAGAACAGGTTCATCTGATCGGTCTCGACCAGCGCCTCATCGAGCGTCATCTGCTCGGACAGCACGGAATACAGACCGCCCGTAGTGTGAACGCCCAACAGCCCCGCGAGCGTGCGGCGGCGCATATCGCACTCGACCAACACGACGCTGGCGCCACTCGAGGCAATCGCGCGGGCGAGGTTGCACGCCGTGGTGGACTTGCCCTCCTTGGGTTTGGCGGACGTGATGGCGACGGACTGGATCGGACGATCGACGCCGGCGAAGCGAATGTTTGCCAGCAGGGTCTTCATAGCGTTTTGAACGGCGAGCTTGCTGTTGCCCTTGCGCTTTTTGATTGCCATGGTTACTCACCATCCTTCGTCATGGGGATCCAACCGATCACCGGGATGCCGAGCAGTTCCTCCGCATCCTCGGCATTGCGAACGCGGGTATTCAGCATATCCATGAGCACGATGATGGCGACGGCGGCGAAGAGGCCGGCCAGGAAGGCGACGGCGACGTAGAGCCCGCGATTGGGACCGGAAGGACCGGCGGGCGCCTCGGCCTCGTCGATCACGTTGACGCTCTCAGCCATCTGGACCTCGCGGGCCACCTCGGATACCTCGCGCGCCATGGCGTTCGCGACCTGCGCGGTGCTCGCGGCGTCGGGGCCGGTGACGGAAAGCGTGATGACGCGCGACGTGGTCTCGCTCGAAACGCTCACCTTGTAGTTGGCCAGGCTCTTCATAGAGAGCTCCTGCGCCGTACCTTTCAGAACAACATCGCTCTGAAGCAGGCGAGCGACGTCGTTCGCGATCATCTGCGAGGCATTGAGGTCCGAATAGTTCGTGCCCTCTTGCTCGCCGCCCGTGCGTGCCAAGATATACATGCTGGTCTGAGCCGTGTACGTATCCTCCATCACGAAGAAACTGGCGGCACCCATAACCAGCGCGCAAGCGATCGGCAAAACGATCACCAGCGCCATGTGCTTTTTGATCAGCTGAAATAACTCGAGCAGGGTCATCCCATAAACCTCCCCAATGATGCAGTAGCCTTCATATGGTAGCGCATCGGTGTTGATGCGCCAAAGCGCAGCGGGCTCACCGCATGTTCCACATACAACCGCAGCAATGCCACAAATGCAGGTTATGCCACGTCGACGTGGGAATACGTCTTGGGGAACCGAACGGTGATGCACGTCCCCTCGCCGAGCTCGCTTTCGATCCGGATCGTCGCATCATGGAACAGCGCCGCGTGCTTGACGATCGCCAGCCCCAGACCGGTGCCCCCGCGCATCTTCGACCGACTCTTATCGACGCGGTAAAAACGCTCGAACACCTTCTCCTGCTCTTCCTTCGCGATGCCGATGCCCGTGTCCTCAACGCGGATGAACGGAACACCCTCCTCGATGCCGCAGCCCAGCTCGACCGTCCCCGCGGGGCGATTGTAGCGAATCGCGTTGCTCGCCAGGTTGTATACCATGCCGTCGAGCAGCCGCGGTACCCCCTCGACGATGACGGGGTCGCACGCGGTGGAGAGCTTGACATCGGAAGCCGCCGCCACGCCCTCGAGCCGCTGCGCGACGGAATCGATCAGACGGGGAACGTCGACGGGCTCCCGGGACCCCAGGGTCTCGAGGGCGCCGGCGTCGTCGCTATGCTCGGCCTCGTCGAGATTGGACAGGGTGAGGATATCGTTCACCAGCGAGGTGAGCCTTCCCGCCTCCGCGTGGATGCGGCGGGCGAAATCGCGCTGGTCCGCCTCGTCCTCGACCATGCCGCTGCCGAGCAGTTCGGCATAGCCCGAGATCGCGGTGAGCGGGGTCTTGAGCTCGTGGGTGATATTGGCGGTGAACTCGCGGCGCATGCGGTCGTTATCAGCCAACACGCGCATCTGCCGCTTGAGCTCCTGCCGCTGGTTCTCGATGCGCTCGAGCATGGGAACCATCTCGGCATACGCGTGCTCGAGGTTGTTCTTGGGATGGTCCAGGTCGACCAGCAGCAGCGGCGCGATGATGGCATCCGCCTCGCGGCGCGCGGCGAACCACGCGATAACCGCCGCGACCGCGCTCAGCGCCAGCAGCGGGACGAGCAGCCGGGCGAAGATCGCGATATAGCCCTCCTGCGGCTTTGCCAGGCGGATGATGCGCCCGTCGCTCAGGCGCACCGCCTCGTAGACCATGGTCTCGCCGATCGTCGAGCTGGCTCGCTCCGCCGACCCCGATCCGGTCTGGACCGCCTCGCGAACCTCCGGCCTGCTGGCATGGTTGCCCATGACCTGCGGATCCTCTTCGTTGTCATAGAGAACGGTGCCATCCTGCGCGAGCAGCGTCAGACGGCTGTCGCCCAGATCGAGCGATTCCAGCAGTTCTTGGCTGCTGGGGCTCTGCTCCAAGGCGGCCGCGACGACGTCGGCCTCCTCGCAGAGCTCCTCGCGGGTCGATTCGACCAGGTTCTTCTGCAGATACGCCGTGCCCGCCAGCGTGAACGCCGCGATCGCCACGATCGCCACCAGAAAGATCGTCGAGAAGACGCGATGGGAAAGCGAATGCTTGGCCTTCACCGTCCGCACGTCCCCTAATCCGTCGAGCGGTCGGCGAAGCGATAGCCCACGCCGCGGACCGTCTCGATGCAGCCCGCGCGCTCACCGAGCTTCTGGCGCAGCGTCTGCACGTGCACATCCACCGTGCGGGAGCCGCCGTCGAAATCCCAGCCCCACACGCTCTGCAGCAGCGCCTCGCGCGAGAAGACGATGCCCGGCTTGCGCATGAGGTACTCGAGCAGCTCGAACTCGCGCAGGGTCAACTTCACCTCGGCGCCATCGACCGTTACCTGGCGATGGCTCGGCGACAGCACGATGCCGTTCGCCGACAGCGTATCGCTCACCTTCTTCATCATGCCGCCCCGGCGCAGCAGCGCGCGGCAGCGGCTGGTAAGCTCCATGAGCGAGAACGGCTTGGTCAGGTAGTCGTCGGCGCCGCCATCGAGCGCGATGACCTTATCCAGCTCGGTGTCCTTCGCGGTAAGCATCATGATGGGGAGCGTGGCGGTCTCCTGATCCGCACGCAGGCGCTGCAGGATCTCCAGGCCGTCCGTATCGGGAAGCATGATGTCGAGCAGCACGGCGTCGGGCACGCGCTTGGCGACCGCCGCCTTGAACTCGCTGTCGCACGAAAAGCCCTCGGCCTCGATCCCCTGTTGGCGCAGCGCGTACAGCGTCAGGCCGCGGATGTTGTCGTCGTCTTCGACGTAATAAATCATGAAACGTACCTCCCAACATGCTTACCAGCCATCATACCCCCTCGCCGCTATCCGAAGCGCCCGGTGAGGTAATCCTGCGTGCGCACGTCGCGGGGATTGCGGAACAGCTCGCCCGTCTCGCCGTGTTCCACAAGCTCGCCCAGCAGGAAGAACGCCACGGAGTTCGAGATGCGCGACGCCTGCTGCATGTTGTGCGTGACGACCACGAGCGCATAGTCCTCCTTGAGCTCGAGGGCAAGCTGCTCGATCATCACCGTCGAGACCGGATCGAGCGCCGAGGTGGGCTCGTCCATCAACAGCACCTCGGGCTTCACGGCGAGCGCTCGCGCGATGCACAGGCGCTGCTGCTGGCCGCCGGACAGACCCAGTCCGGACTGCTTCAGCTTGTCCTTGACCTCGTCCCACAGCGCGGCGCGGCGCAGCGAATCCTCGACGAGGCCGTCCAGCTCATCGCGATCCTTGATGCCGAGGCCGCGCGGACCGTACGCCACGTTATCGTAGATGCTCATGGGGAACGGGTTGGGGCGCTGGAACACCATGCCGACCTGCCGGCGCAGGCGCGTGACGTTGTAATCCTGGTAGATGTCCTGGCCGTCGAGCTCGATCGAACCCTCGATGCGGCAGTCCTTCACCATGTCGTTCATGCGGTTGAAGCAGCGCAGCAGCGTCGATTTACCGCAGCCGGAAGGGCCGATGAACGACGTGATCTCGCGATCCTTGATATCGATCGACACGTTCTTGAGCGCATGGTGGTCGCCGTAGAACAAATCGAGATCGCGCACGGTGATGCGCGACGGATGGTCCTCCGCCTTCGTAAGCGCTTCGTTCAGCACGCCCATCTCGGCGTTGCGCGCGGCATCGACCGCCGCGCTCCACCCCTGCTGTGCCTCGTCCACCTAACAGCCTCCTCTTACACCACCGGGTATAGCTCATCAGATGGTACGCGACCCGTTTCATGCAGGCGAAAGGCGCATGTTAAGACAACGTAAGCTCCGAGTGGCACGCCTGCGCGGGCAGGTCGATGTTGAACACCGTGTGTTCCGGCGTGGAGATGCAGCTGATCGCGCCGTCGTGCGCGCACACGATCTCCTTGGCAATCGCCAGGCCCAATCCCGCTCCGCCGCGATTGGTCGCACGCGCCGCATCGAGACGATAGAACTTCTCGAAGATCACCTTCAGCTTGGGCTCCGGGATGGGGTCGCCCTGGTTCTCGAAGCTGATGCGCACGGTGCCGTCGGAGCGGCGCTCGGCGAAAACGCGAATGGTCGAGCCCTCGTAGCTGTACGCGATCGCGTTCTTCATCACGTTGTTGAACACGCGCGCCATCTTGTCGCCGTCGACCAGCACCGTCAGGCCGTCGGGCACGTCGATCTCGGCGCGCTTGCCCTGCTCGGATAGGATGGGATAGAACTCGTCGGCCACCTGAGCCAGCATGAGCGCCAGATCGATATAGCCGCGCGTGAGCACGATATCGTGGAAGTCGAAGCGAGTTATGTCGAAAAACTCCTCGATCAGCGCGTCGAGGCGATGAGCCTTCTCCAGCGCGACGCCCGTGAAGCGGACGCGCTGCTCGGCGGGCAGGTCGGGCGCCTCCTCGAGCAGCGAGAGGTATCCCACCACGCTCGCAAGCGGCGTTTTGAGGTCATGCGCCAGGTAGGTCACCAGGTCGTCCTTGCGGCGCGCCTCGTCCCGCAGGGCCTGATCGCTCTGGCGCTCGCGGGCCCGCACGCGGTTGATCGCCCCCTCTACCTCGAGATAGTCTCCGTCCAGGTGGTCCCAGCTATCGCGATGGTCGACCAGGCGGTCGACCACGTGCCGGGCGATGACCTCGTCGGCCTGCTCGCGGCCGCGACGCTGCCCGTACATGAACATGGCGCGCCCGGCGAAGAACGTTCCGCACACCGCGAGGGCGAGGAAGAAGCCGCAGAACATGAAAAAGTAATCGATATCCAGAAACAGGGGGCCGGCCGTCCTGCGAACCACATTGCCCAGCAGCAGCAGCGACTCCCACGCGATGCCGCCCATCACCACGCTGCGCCGCACGTTGATGAAGCGGTCGACCAGGATGTAGCCCACCAGATAGCAGAAGAGCAGCACGACGATGTTGCCGATTCCCACCAGTTCGAACAGCAGCACCGCGAGCACCACCAGCGCCACCACGCGGCTGTCGAAGAACACCTTGAGCTTCTCGAACGCGTCCTCGATGTGATCGCCCGAAGCCGCGACCGCAGCGACCTGGCCGGACGATGACGCGGCGTCGGAGCCGACCGCCTCGCAGCCCGCGGCCGCAGGAGGGTTTCCGGCTACGGCGGCGCGGGAAGCCGCCCCGTCCCCGCACGGACGCGGGGCCCCGGCACCGGCCGCCCCGCCCTCCCATGCGTTCGGGGAGCCCGTCATGGGATTGATCGGCGCCTGCGGCGCCTTCCGTTTTAAAACAGCCTTCTTCGCCACCAGATATCCCCTATCGTCTCGAACCGCTTCGACCGCACGGAAACCCCGCCAGCCTCGGGCTCCGCGCCGGCGCCCATCTCACCTGGCGAGCGCCCGCCTACTTCTCGATGGTGTAGCCCACGCCCCAGATGTTCTTGATGAAGCGCGGGTTCTGGGCGTCGTCGCCGATCTTCTCGCGCAGATGGCGGATGTGCACCATGACGGTGTTGTTGGAGCTCGCCATGAACTCCTCGTCCCACACGGCCTGGAACAGCTCGCCGACCGGCACCACGCGCCCGCGGTTTTCCGCGAGATACAACAGAATCGAGTACTCGAGCGGCGTCAGGCGAACCGGCTTCTCGTCGACCATCACGCTGCGGGCATCGCGGTTGATCACCAGGCCGTTGAACGCGAGCGTGGCGGCCGCCTCCTCCGCTTCGCTACGCGTACCGTAGCTGGTATAGCGCCTGAGCTGCGCCTTCACGCGAGCAACGAGCTCGAGAGGCCGAAACGGCTTGACCACGTAGTCGTCGGCGCCGAGCGACAGCCCCTCGATCTTGTCGGTCTGGCTATCGCGCGCCGTCAGCATGATCACGGGATAGGTGTGGTCGGCACGGATCGTGCGCAACAGCTCGAAGCCGTCGATATCGGGCAGCATGATGTCCAGCACCGCCAGGTCGAACTCGCGGCTCAAGATCTCGCGCGCCGCATCGGCCCCCGTGTACGCCAGGGTCACCTCGAACCCCTCGTTGCGCAGATAGATTCCAACAAGGTCCGTGATCGTCTTCTCATCGTCAACCACGAGAATGCGCGTTTGCATATCGAACTCCCTTCAGCGTTCCCATTATCGCCGCGAGCCATCGCGACGGCGAGACGCCTCGGTACGGGTTAAGCACACTTTAAGGTATTACCCAAACGAACCCCACAGCGAACTGCCGCTATACTCATGCTCAGCAACCAACCCCCGCATGCGAAGGAACCGATTCCTAATGGATAGCCTGATCAACACCGCCCGGCGCGCACGCGCGGCGCACCGCCTCCTCGCCGTCCTGGCCTTCGGCCTCGCGCTCGGCGCCTCACCCGCCGGCGCATACGCCGAGATGCGCGACACCGACGCCATCTGCGGACGCACCTACACCGAGGAGACGCGCGAGACCGAAGACCGACCCGATATCGCCTGCCAGGAGGCCATCGTCATGGGCAAGGACGGAACGGTCTATTTTGAGCGCGACGCAGACAAAGAGGTGAAGATCGCCTCCATCACCAAGGTGATGACCGCCATCGTCGTGCTTGAGAACACCAGCGCCGACGACGAACTCGTTGTCGACCATCGCGCGGCGACGGTCGGTCAGTCCTCGGCCGACCTGCGCGAAGGCGATGTGCTCACACGCGACGAGGCGCTCAAGGCGCTCATGATCCCCTCGGGCAACGACGCGGCCATGGCGCTCGCCACCTTCACCGGGTCCAAAATCGATCCCGCGAGCTCCGATCCCTACCAGGTCTTCATCGACGCCATGAACGCCAAGGCCCAGGAACTCGGCATGGAGCACTCCGTCTTCGCGAACCCGCACGGCCTCGATTTCGACGGCTGGGAGGGCGACTTCCATTCCACCGCTCGCGACGTGGCGACCATGTTCGCCCACGCGATGGAAGATGAAACGTTCCGCGAGCTCACCGCCAATCCGGACAACCAGATCACGGTCACCTCCGCCGATGGAACCGAGCGCACGATCGACATGGTCGAACGCAACAAGATCCTCGGCACCGAGGGCAACATCGGAGGCAAGACCGGCGGCACCTACGAGGCGCTGCAGTGCTTCGTCGGCGCGTTCCAGCGCGACGCCGGCGGCGAGATCTACACCGTCACCCTCGGGTCGGACGGAGACCAGCAGCGCTGGGATGACACGCTCGCGCTTGCGAACTGGTACTACGACCACGTGGTCGCCTACCCCATCGCGCCCACGACGCGCACCTGCGGCGACGGCATGCCGCTGGTCGCCAAGGCGCCCCATGCCGACTGGTCGGATAAAACGATCGATATCACCGTCGAGCACCCCGACCAGACGGTCGACCTCTTCAGCCTGGCGGGCGATGTCAAACTCGAGCTCGATCTGACCGAGCTGCACGGCGACGTGAAGACCGGGGACGCCGCGGGGACGATCCGCGTCATGCAGAACGGCGCCGAGGTCGGCCAAGGCGCCCTCGTCTGCGCCGAGGACCAGGCCGCGCCCGCCGGCTTCGACTGGATCATGGTCCAGCTCGACCGCCTCTTCCGCTTGATGAGCGGACGCCCCGGCACGGCAGAAGTCAAGCAATATGCCGCCGCCATCAACGCGCACGACTTCGACATGGCATCGTAGCGCGCTCTAGGCAACGAGGCCGCCCGCGGCAGTCATCTGCCACAGGCGGCCTCGTCGTTTAACGGAGACGCACGCTTATTTCTTCTTGCGCCGACGCTTCTTCGCCTGCTTCGCCTCTTGCTCCTCGCGCTTGCGGCGCTCGGCGGCGTCGCGGAGGACCTGGCGCTGCTCGGCATACTTGACCTCGGTAAGCTGCTTGGCCTGACGACGCGAGGCGAACCACACGACGAACGCCACGACGAACAGAACCGAGGTGGCGATACCCGCCACATGCTCGAGCCCCTGGTTGCCCAGATACCCGCCGAGCCTGAAGACGGCATAGCCGAAAACCGTCAGCGCGAGCAGCGCGTATGCCACGCGGGCGAGCGGCAGGCTGCGATGGATCTCGCCATCGACGTTCGGACCGCCCAGAGCGGCCTCGCGGCGCTCGCGCAGGATCTGATCGGTCGTCTTTTCAGCCGCCGGCTCCCGATGCTCCGGCGACGCCGCGTCGACCGCGTCCGAAACAGGCTCCCGCAGTGACCTATCTTCCATCATCCACGCCTTCCAAACAGCTTCGTTGCGTTGCGCCAGACAGCATACGCGATATCCTCAGGGTTTTCACCCGTCCTGGCTGAACGGTCCCCCGTCAGCGCGGCGGCGGTCCAAGCGATCATGGCCGGCTCGCATTCCAAACCGCGCAACGGCTCGGGCGCCATGTAGGGACAATCCGTCTCGAGCAGCAGTCGATCGAGCGGACATGCCGCGAACGCCTCGCGCACCTCGTCGTTTCGCTTGAACGTCGCCGCGCCGCCGAACGCGATGTGGCAACCCAGGTCGCAGAAGCGCTCCATCGTAGCGCGGTCCTCGCCGAAGCAGTGCAGCACGCAGCCGGCGTCCGGAATGCCGACCTCCCTGAGCACGCGATAAGCATCCGCATGCGACGTGCGGGCAAGGTCATCCGCCTCATGCCGCACATGGAGCTCGACGGGGACGTTGCGCGCGCACGCAAGCTCGAGCTGCCGCGCCATGACCTCCATCTGCAGATCATGCGGCGCGGCCTCGATGTCGTCTTCGGCATCGAAATGATAATCGAGGCCGATCTCTCCGATACCCCGGCACAACGGGTCATCCAACGCCGCCTCGACCTGTGCATGCACCTCGTCGCTGTACGACGGCGCGCCATACGGATGCACGCCCGCCAAGTATCCTATGCGGTCGAGCAGCGCCGTCAGCCTTCCCAGCGAAGGGTCTTGCCCCGACGGGTCCGCAACGGGGTAGGCCTCCGCATCCAGGTGCCCGGCCTCCTCGAGCAGCCGGCGCGCATCCTCGATCCATCCGCTCAGCTGCTCCGCATGCATTCGGGGGTCGCGTTCGTCGGCCAACGGGTCGTAGACCGTGGTCATCTGCCGTACGCCGGCCAACGCGGCGCGCGTGATCACCTCAGCTGGATCCTTGCCCCAAAAGCTCATGAGGTGCGCATGGGTGTCGGCAAGGGGCGCCAGCGGCATGGGAACCGCATAGCATTTCTTCTTCTTGCGAAACGCCAGGGCGAAGCGGGCATCCACCGATGCCTCCGCGGCGACTGACGCACCTCCCAGCGGTGACTTCGCATCCGCTCCGGCTAGCATGCGCCCTCCGTCGCGTTCGACCCCAGGACGGAAGCCAGGCGGATGAAGTCCTCGACCTGCAGCGACTCGGCGCGCGCCGTGGGCGCGATCCCGCATGCGGCAAACGCCTCGTCGAGCAGGAGCTTATCGAACCCGCTGGCCGACATCGAGTTGCGGATGGTCTTGCGGCGCTGTGCGAACGCGGCGTCGATCACGCGCGAAACCTCGGCGCGGTCGGGACCTTCGGCCAGCAGGTCGCATACGGTGCCGTCATGGAGGCGCTCGATGCGCACCACCGCCGAATCGACATGCGGAGCCGGCATGAAGCAGCGCGGCGGAACCTCGAAGCGGCCGGTCACGGTGCCATAGAGCCCCAGCTTGGCCGTATATGCCCCGAACGCCTTGGTGCCCGGAACCGCCGAGATTCGATCGGCGACCTCCTTCTGCACCATCACCACGGCAGCATCGAGCGCCGGCATGGTCTGGAAAAACGAGAGGATGATCGTAGCCGCCACGTTGTACGGAAGATTAGCCACCAGCATATCGGGCTCGCCGCCCGATACCTCGGCGATGTGCTCCGGCGACACCGTCAGCGCGTCGCCCATGATGTAGCGAAACGTCGGATGGAGCGCGGCATGGGCGCTCAACACGGGCTCGAGCTCGCCATCCATCTCGATCGACGTGACACTCGCGGCATCTTGCAGCAAGGCGAGCGTCAGAGCACCGATGCCGGGGCCGACCTCGAGCACGCGCTCGCCTCCATCCAGGTCGGCCAGCGCGCAGATGCGCTCGATCACATGGTTATCGATCAGGAAGTTCTGACCCAGGCGGTGCTTGGTGGCCAAACCGTAGGTCTCGAGCAGCGCCCTGGTAGCGGACGGGCTTGCCAAAGGGGAAATAGTCATGAACGCGGTCCTTCGAACGGCGTGGTTTCAAGCCAAACTATAGCTTACAAAAAGTATGGGCACCGTTTTTCGTATAGATTCTGAAACCCTTTAAGTAGCAACCTGTTTTGCTCGACAAAACAGCAGGTCATAGAATTGCCACCATATTGGTATACAAAGCACGACCGAGATTCCGTACGAAAAACGTTACCCACACGTCGGCCAGACACAGCGAATGCCCCATGGAGGCGAAGTTCTGAAGGCCGAAAAAGGAGGGGACGCCACCAAACGGCGCCCCCTCCCCCATTACAGCACGCTGACCATGCGAGTTTACGCCAGGCGCGGGAAGAGCGCCTCGCCCTTCTCGACCGGCAAGCCCGCGGCGAGCTGGCCCCAGGTGCAGGCGGCAGCCATGTCGTCGGTCGCCGCCTCGCCCTCGCAGCCGATACGGCGCAGGGCCTCGGCGCTCGTGCTCGGCATGAGCGGCATGAGCAGGTGCGCGGAGATGCGGATGGCCTCGAGGAGGTTCCAGATCACGTTGGCGAGCTCGCCCGCCTTCGCGGGATCCTTGGCGAGCGTCCAGGGCTCGGAGTCCTCGATGTAGTGGTTGGCGGCGTGGATGAGATCCATGACCTCGCGGGCGGCGTCGCCATAGGCGAAGGCCTCCATCTTCGCGGCATAGCGCTCGAAGATGCCCTCGGCAACCGAGGCCAGGGGGTTCTCGGCGTAGCCGGCGGCGTCGGCGGCGCGCTCGGGAGTGACGCCCTCGAAGTACTTGATGCACATGTTGGTGGAGCGCGAGATCAGGTTGCCCCAGCTGTTGGCCAGGTCGGCGTTGTAAACCTGCTCCATGCGGCCAAAGCTGATGGCGCCGTCGGTACCCGGGGTGACGTCGGTCATGAAGTAATACCGATAGCCCTCGACGCCCAGCTTCTCGATGACCTCGCGCGGGGCGATGGCGTTGCCGCGGGACTTGGACATCTTCTCGGCCTTGCCGGTCTCCTCGTTGCGCACGGTGAGGAAGCCGTGGGCGAAGACGTGCTCGGGCAGGGCCTCGCCCAGCGCCATGAGCATGGCGGGCCAGATCACGCAGTGGAAGCGAATGATGTCCTTGCCCACGATGTGGGTCTGCGCAGGCCAGCGGTAGGCGAAGTCCGCAGCGGCCTCGTCGCCCTCGGCACCGTAGCCCACGGCGGTCATGTAGTTGGTAAGGGCGTCGAACCACACGTAGGTGACGTGCTCATCGTCGAAGGGCACCTCGATGCCCCAGTCGAAGGACGTGCGGGAGACGGAGAGGTCGTTCAGGCCGCCCGCGACGAACGAGCGGACCTCGTTCATGCGGAAGTCGGGCTGGACGAAGTCCGGGTGCTCGTCATAGAGCGCCAACAGCTTGTCCTGGAACGCGGAGAGCTTGAAGAACCAGCTCTCCTCCTTGACGCGCTCGAGCGGGCGGTCGCAATCGGGGCAGAGGTGGGCGCCTTCCGTGCCGCGGGCCTCGTCGGCCTTCTCGACCTGGGTCTCGGTGAAGAAGGTCTCGTCCGGCACGCAGTACCAGCCGTCGTAGCTGCCCTTGTAGATGTAGCCGGCCTCCTGCATGCGCTCCCACAGGTACTGGACGGCGCGCTTCTGGCGGGACTCGGTGGTGCGGATGAAGTCGTCGTTGGAGATCTCCAGTTCGCTCCACAGCTCATGGAAGTGCGGAGCCTGGGAGTCGCACCACTCCTGCGGGGTCATGCCGTGCTTCTCGGCGGCCTCGGCGACCTTCTGGCCATGCTCATCCATACCGGTAAGGAACTTTACGTTGTAACCGGCGGCACGGCGGTAGCGCGCCTGGACGTCGGCGATGATCGTGGAGTACGCGGTGCCCAGATGCGGGTCGGCGTTCACGTAGTAGATGGGGGTAGTGATGTAATAGGACGGCTTCGAGCTCATGACGCGCGGCTTCCTTCCCGGTTGGTTTTGATGCAATTCTTCATTCTAGCAGGGATGCCGCACAATTCACCACCCACACCGCGCGATTTACCACGGGATGCTATCGCACATCCCATTGATTTCGCCATACGCCTTCTCGAGATTTCTAAAGAACTCGGGGCTTTCCTCGCGCCCGCAATCGAACAGCCTCGCCTTGATGCCACATTTCTCGAGCCCCCCATTCAACGAGTTGATAAGCTTGAGCCCGTCATCGTCGCAAACCGGGCATTCGAAGATGTACTCGTCATCGCGTGCACGCGCCTTGATCTCCCCAAGGGCAAGGCCCGTCGTCTTTTTAATCAGCATGCAGACCTTAGCCGGCACCTCACCTACCGGCAGTTTAATTCCAATCGTCATGTCCATCGCAGCAGCTCCAATAAACTGTTTCATGAGCGGATACACCCACCAGGGATACCTCTCCCACGATTCCCGCCACGCCGATTCTCGCAATACCCGTCGCGCGCTGCAGGGTATATCGCTTCTCGCCGATTAGCAGGCTGAAACATGCCCGCGCACCGCACGCATGATACACCTGGATGATTTGCGCTTTAGCTGCAGCGTTTACCCGCGAGATGCGCTAACAAGCCGCTACGCAAAAAAGCGCATACCCTCGTTTATGCGGCAGGATGCCGAAAGCGAAGGCATGCGCCCCTTCTTTTTACCGAAGACTACGCAACCTATCCATCTTGCTGGGCGGCGAGCACGAGGTTGTACACATCGCGCTTCTTGCGCGAGTACTTCTGGGACAGGCGCTTGGCGATCGCGTTGGCGGACTCACCAGCGGCAAGGGCCTCGGCGATATCCGCGGCCAGCAGGTCGTCGGGACTCGCACCGGCCTCCGCGGCGCCGCCCGCCGCCAGGGCGGCCTCGTGGCGCTCGAGCTCGTCCTCGCTCGGCGGCGCCACCACGAGCACCATCTCGCCGCGCATCTCACCGCGCTCGCGCACCAGCTCGAGCAGCTCGGGTGCCGGCGCCCGCAGGACCTCCTCGTGAAGCTTGGTGAGCTCACGGCAGACCGCCACCTCGCGCTCGGGAAACACCTCGGCGACGGCGACGAGCGAATCCTCCACCCGATGTGGGCTCTCGTAGAACAGCAGCGCGCCGGGGATGGCAGCGAGCCGGCGCAGGCGCCGCACGCGCTCGCCATGCTTGCGCGGCAAAAAGCCCTCGAAGAAGAAATGCTCACAGGGGATTCCGGTCGCCACCAGCGCGGTGATGCAAGCCGTCGGGCCAGGGATCACCTCGACGGCGACACCGGCGTCGCGAGCCGCATCGACCAGTACCTGCCCGGGGTCGGAAACGCCCGGCATGCCGGCGTCCGATGCGAAGGCGAGCGCCTCCCCCGCAAGGAGACGTTCGACGAGCTGCGGGGCACGCGAGGCGATAACGTTCTCGTCGCACCGGACGAGCGGCTTCGAGACGCCGAGGTGCGCGAGGAGCTTCGAGGTCACCCGGGTGTCCTCGCAGCAGATAGCGTCCGCAGACTCGAAGGCGGCGCCAGCGCGGGCGCTCAGGTCGCCGAGGTTTCCGATGGGCGTACCCACAACGTAGAGGCGTCCACCCGTCCGCCCTTTGTCAGCTTCCACCACCATGGCGCTACTCGATCATCGCGCGCTCGAGCGTGCCGAGCGCCAAGCGGGCATCCCATGCGGCGATGCGCTTCTCCGTCTTCCATGTTTGAAAAAACCAGCCGCGCGTATCGGCAAACGATGCAAGCTGGTTCGAGACGAACACGCGCTCGTAGGCGGAGCGGCCTTCAGGGGTCACAGACGCGCTCGACATCACGGCGGCACCGGACCACTCGCCAACCAGAACCGGGAATCCTGTTGCCCGCGCTTCGCGGATCAGCTTGCGGTTGCGCGCGACAGCCGACGACAACCCACGCGGCGAGGTGATGTCCTGGGCGAACTCGTCATGATAGTGGTACAGATGAACATCCATGATGACGTTTTTGTACTGCGCGCCGCGCATGAAATGCTTCCACATGCTCGGATGGGCGGAAGCGGAGAAAACGACCGCTTTGCTCTCGGGCATATGAGCGCGGACGAGCTCGTAGGCATCGCGATAGAAGTTGCGCAGATAGTGGCTGGGAATGCCCTCGGTCATCGTAAAGAGGTTCTTGCGCACGCTCATGACCGGGCTATCAAGCAGCTCGATGCCGAACAAGCTCTTCGCCTTCCCGTAGCGCGCCGCGAGCTTCTCCAAAACCTCGAGTGCCACATGGCGACCGTTCACCGAGGAGTGCCAATCGGCAGTCGACGAGGGCGTGGTGGGAGAATCATTGGAATCACCCTGGCCGCCGGGCACCGTGGCCAAATCGAGGAGGACCACCATCTCGTACTTTTCAGCCCACTCTATAGCGCGATCGATGTAATCAACGGCCGAGATGAACGAAGCGCCCTCGTTTTGCGATCCAAACGCATGCCAGGGGATGGGCAGGCGCACGGCATTCAGCCCTATCGAGGACATGCGACGAAAATCATCTTCGCCGACGAACGTCTCGTAATGCTGACGCAAGCGCTCGTTGTACTCCGTGCTGCCCAACACATCGTGCAGTTCCGAATCACTTGATGCGCCCGTAGCGGTAAACAGGGAAGGAGAAACCCATGGTTCGGGAATAAACCAACCCGAAAGGTTAACGCCGCGAATCTTTTCGTCCACACCCGCCTCCAAACTTGCAGAGTCAATCTTGGAAGAGTATACCCGCCCGCGCAGACGAAGGTTTCGACGCGCGGAGCCGAACGTGGGCTCACGATCGGAGCAGCGCAATCTAAACGAAAAAGCCTCCCAGACGGGAGGCTTTTTGCAATTCAAAGGTGGCCAGAGGGGGAGTCGAACCCTCGACACGCGGATTTTCAGTCCGCTGCTCTACCAACTGAGCTATCTGGCCAATTGATGTCCGTCTCACTGACGGCTTGATTACTATAACAAATCTCTGTGACTGTGCAAGCGACTTTTTCTAATTTCTTTCTACTTACCCCAACTCTTTTCCGGGCATCTGCCGCACGCCCCACCCCTCGCGACCGAAAGCGCAGGCGCGCAGCCAGGCGCATGTCATAGGGCGCCGCGCATCGCCGCCGCCCCGGTTCCCCGCGCTCATATCGCGGTCCCCGACGCCCCAACCGACGCCCCATCGACATCATGCATGCGCTCGATCACCACTACGGCATCGCGATGGGACAGAATTCGGCAAGGCCCTACGTTTTCACAGCGCAGCAATACGCGACAATCAGCGTCGAGAAACACGATGTCGATCCGTCTGCGCATTCCGAAGGTGTGGACCGATGAGCAATTCGGAAACACGACGGGACCCAGAGGACGGTCACCTGAAAAGTCCGACCCCAACAAGCCCCGGAAACGCTGCCAAAACGAACACGCCACAACCATATGCGTGGGATTCCAGCCCGCCGCTTCAACCATGCGCCTATAATCCAGCTCTTCCTTCACATCAAACCACCACCCCCGGCTTCCATGGGTCGACCACCACCGTCCGGACATGTCGCAACTCCGCCGGCGCGCCCAGGGACACACCCGCTATCGATAGCGCAGAAGGCCATGGCTCATATACCAGCTCGCACGTAAACGTCCGCGTAAGAGGCGCCAGTGAGAACGTATCGCCCGACGCGAACCCCTCATCCTGCACACTGACCTCAACGGACACCCCGTAGCCGTCCAAAGCCGAATCCAGCTTGTCGCGAACGATGGCGGCGACGTCGCCCTCCGCTCCCGAATCCCCTCCCGGGGAGACCCCATGGGCGATTACGACATCCGGGGCGACTCGGTCGAATCGCGCGACCGCCACCTCGAAGCGCATGAGGTTGTATGAAATCATCGCGAGCACCAACAGCACGGGCAAGACCACCGCCATCTCGACAGTCGCCTGCGCACGGTCATCGCATACCGCCATCCCCAACATGACGCCCCCGTCTTTCATTCCGATCGAACGATATCCCCCAACCGAACCGTCAGCGGAATGCTGCCGCCCTGCGGAAGCGGTATCTCCGCCACAACCACCTCCGTAGATAAAAGCGCATTCTTGACCTCATAGCCAACCGCCTGCAATATGGCAGCGGGATCAGAACTCGAGGGTGCGATGGAGCGAAGCTTCTGCTGCAAGCTCTCCAAGCTCCCCACGTCACCGCGCTGGATAATGTTCGCGCTATCGGTAAGCACCGGCTTTCGCAACGACAGGTTCACGGGCTCCAGCCCCAGCCCCTCCAAAGCGCCATGAATCCTCTCCTCCAGCCAGCCACCGACGGTCTCGCCATCCTGGCCGCCGGATTGCCCCAGCAGGTCGTCCAAAGCCGATCCCACGCGCTCTCCCGCATTCCCGTAGGCAAGCAGGAGCTCTCCCCAAGCCCCCAAAAGCTCGTCAGCCAGCCCCAATAAACCGCCGTCGGCAGAAACGGATGAGAGGAACGATGCGAGAACGTTGTTTTCCCGCGTCGCCTCGTCGGGGGCGAGCGCCGCACCGGCAATCGCTCCGCGCGCCGTGGCGCGCGCCCCCGGGGCAAAGGGACTGGACAGCTCTTCAGGTGAATCGACTGGGGAGGACGCCACCAAGGCTATGCATCCGAACCGCCCGGGCGGAGCGATTCGAGGCCTCTCGCCCTTCAACCCCTCCAACGCCTCGTCGAAAGCGGTGCTCGCCTTTCCCGCAACCCCACGTGCCCGCTCCTCAAGCTCGCGCTCTTTATCACGCGCCGCCTCATAGTCTTTCAAAGCGAGGGTGTACTCGCGAAAATGGTACTCGAAGCCATTGTCGATTGAGGTCGATGCCGCTGGAACCCTGCCCACATCCGCAACCCCGAATCCGCAAACCGAGCATTCGTGCACGTAGCCCTTTTCGATATCGCACAGGGCGACCGGCCCCGCATGGACACCGGTCACCCCCGGACACGATAGGTCACCGTGGAGCACGACGCCCACGCCCTCGACCGATGACGGCCAGCGCGCCTCCGTGTAGAGCGTCGTGTCACGGATTTCATCGGTGTTCCTCGGCAGCGGATCGAGCGTCGTCTTGAAATTGCCCCCTTCCTCGCCCACATATGCCTTATCCAGTTCCCCGCATGCATATTCATAAAACGCCTTGCGGGCGGCGGAATCGCTCCCTGCCTCCACCCCCGCCCCCTCGGGTACCTCGTTATCCGCCCGCCAGCGGTAATACGCCCTCGCACGCTCCAAGCCAACGGAGGGGTCCCATGTGAGGCTCGAAGAGAAATCTGGATTCTCGGCCGCGGAGATTCCCGACAGCTTACCGGCTCGTTCCTGCATATTCATGCCATCTCGACCGCAGTCTGCAAGCCATGCTCGCTCCTTGGCGCGGGCGCTCTCTTCCCGAGCGTCTTCAAGCGAAGCCGCCACCTCGCCCAACGCGTCTGCAGCGCCCCCCACGCCGCCCAACTCGATCGCTGGGCCCTCGAGCGAGGGAAAACTCGAGTCGGATTCCCTGGGAACCGCCAACGCGGTCCCCGCATATTCGATGGCCGCCCCTCCTTGCGCGCCGCATATACGCGTTCCGCGCGCCGCGACTAAATACGGAAGCCCCTCCTCGAGCCGGCTCAGCCCACGGGATGCCGAGGCGCATAGGTCGTTTCGCGCCTGCAGGACACGAACCCCCGAATGGACGAGTTCCGTCGCACCGGCTCTCATACCGGGCACAAGCGTCCCCACCAGGCCCGCCCCGACCGAAATAAACCCCGTCAAACCCATGCTCAGCACCACCGCGTCCACCGTGGTGGCAATCGTGTAATACGACGACACCACGTTCGCCCCCGCCATCGCCGTGGCATCGGCAGACGCCTGCACATCTCCAGACCGCGACATCGTCCATACCGCCGTAGCAGATGAGAATAATAATGTCAGCACCACGAGGATCGTCACCGCCGCAGCCACCGTGGTATACGCACCTTCCTCTATAAAGAGGTCGATACCCGCGCGAACAGGCCGCAGCCGTATGCATCCAGTTCTAATCCGCCCGCCCTTGCATCCAATCATCGTATCCGCCCTTCAGCCACGAGGGCCTCCCATCAAGGGTCGCCCTCACCCGAAGCCTCATATCACCCGATCCGTTTCGCTCCCCGAACGCCCCCACGAACGCCCCGATAACCGGAAGAGGCCTCACCCATCCGCGCACCTCCACGTAGGCAGCTCCCTCGCCGTCGTCTCCATACTCGATCTCCCACGACAACGGTCCTCCCGCATGGAATATAGAAGCGTCGGGAATCGCCGCCAGGCGTCGCAGCGCGTAGCCTTCAACCGCCGCCTCGTCCACATGCTCCCCCACCGCGACCAGCCTGCACGCCTGCGTCGCCGCCACCTCCATCATCGCCTGGGTATAGAGCACGCATGCGGGCTGCAGCGATAGGAGAACCACGATGCAAAAGCTCGGCAGCAGCAATGCCGCCTCCACGGTCGCCTGCGCCCTCTGCTCTCTTGCCGCATCAAAACAACGCGATATCAAAGAAGCCCGCCGCATCAAGCGCATGGGAAGTCGCCTCCTCGACCAATTCAAGCAAACCGCCCCGGACCCCCATGCGCCACAAAGCACCAAGGGCGAGAACCATGGAGACGAAGACGGCCATCACCACCGCGTACTCGAGCGTCCCCTGGGCGCTATCCTCCTGCAGCAGCGCACCGCTCGCCTTGCCGCCCGCTACGCCCCTTCTCGAAACCACCGCTTATCCTCCCTCCGCCGCGACCATGCGCACCACGCGTATCGCCGTTCCCTGCTCGACATCGCTCTGCGTCACCAAGACCACATCCGCCCAGCTCTCCCCATCCCACAGCAAGGCGCCCCATGCATTCCCGCTCATATCCAGATAGCCGCTCGCAACAACCGAGCTCGAGCTTTCTTCATCACGGTAACGCTCCACGATCCGCGAGCTCACCTCGACGACATCGCCGTCCGAGCGCCAAGCAACCGAAACCACGCCGCCTCCGAGGTCCTTCCGACACCCCGCCGCCAAATCGGCCAAGAAGCGGTTCTCCGATGTCGCGATAGACGCATCGTCATCGCGCAATCGGCGTTCGACATCATGTATGAATGCGGACTTCCCGATATCCCCCCGCTCCGCCGAAGGCCCCGACGTTCTCGTTGACTCATCCGCAGTCCCTCCGGCACCAAGAGGCCCCAGCCATAAAAAGACGAGGACCGCTATCGCGCTCAAGGCCGTCGCGATCCAGGGCCGCACCTTGAAGGCCCTCATCACAAGCTATTGATTCCCGACTCGATCGCACCCCACAGCTCGCTCACCTTGTCGCGAAACGCGATGATGGCAAGAATCGCGATCACCACCAGCACGCCGACCAAGATCGCGTATTCGGTGGTTCCCTGCGCCGATTCATCTCGTAGAACCCCGGTTGCGGCCTTCAGCATCTCCTGTGGGCCCTTCAGCAGCACACACTCCAACTTCTTCATGGCTACCTCCTATATCATCCCGCCCGCCGCCATTAGCGGGCCCATAATGGATAAAAGCAATGCAGGAAGAATCAAGGTGCCCGTAGGTATGAGAATCTTCACCGGCGCGCGTTCGATGCCGCGTTCGACATGCGCCCGATGCGCCGCCCTGCACTCCCTGCTCTGACTTTCCAGCGCGTCTGAAAGCGGAGCCCCCAACTCCATCGCCTCATCCACGGCAATCGCAAATGACTCCAACGGGCGCACCCCCAACGTCCGCGCAACCTCTTTCAATGCATCGCCGCGCGTCGTCGCCCCAACACGCCAGCGCAGACAGGCCCTTCCAAGCTCGGCGGCCAACGCGCTGAACCGATGCCCGCAATACAGCTCCAGCGACGCATCGAACGACAATCCGGCAGACAAGCCAAGCCTGACCATATCGATCATTTCCGCGACCTCTCCCAGCGTCGCCCGGGGACCAGAGGGGCCCATCCTCTGCACCGCATCCACCATCGATCGCGCTCGAACAAGAAGATCCGAAAGCAGCCGACCAGCCGCATCGGCGTAAGCGCGCAGATCATCGTTGGACAAACCGCCCGCCAACCATGCGCACAACCCCGCCCCCAGCCCGGTTGCGGCAAGGGCAAGCTCAAAGCCCGTCCCATCCATCACAGCTCCATCCTCATGATTTTGCCGATAATCACCACGGCAACCACATTGAGCAGCAGCGCCGCCACAACACAGAACAGTCCCGGCATCGTCGCGACGCCCGCCCTGAAATCGCTTGAAAACAAAAGAAGAAACGCCATCATCCCCATGGGCATAGCCGAAACGATGTGCGCCGACATACGCGCCTGGGCGGTTTTTACATCCAGCGCTCGCCGCAGCTCGATGCGCTCCCCAACCGAATTCGCCGCATCCGCCAGCAGGCCCGAAAGCGGCGCTCCGGTTCGCTTCGAGATCTTGAGCGCGAGCGTCACCATATCCATTCCATGAACGGGCAGGCGGCTCAACAAGATATCGAGCGCCTCAACAGCGGGAACACCGCAGTCGATCGACAGACCGACGCGCATGAATTCGGTCTTGACCGGCTCTTCCGCATGCGCTCCTACATAACGCATCGCTTGCGCCAGCGAGTGCCCCGATCCGATGGAGATCGACAGGGCGCGAAAAGCCTCGGGCAATCCGCGCTCGATATTTTCGGCGCGTTTCTTCTCCTCGCGCAGGCACGCGACGACCAACGCTGCGACGCAAAGCACCGCGCCGATGACCGCGCCCGCGACCATCCCGCTCGCCCACCATGCCAACCCGGCGCTCAACGCCAGGAGGACCGCGAGCGACACATGGGGATACTCCGACACACGGGACGGCGGCATCCGCGAGCAGGTACGTTCCAGCCTTCCTATCCAAAGCACGGCGCAACGGGGTAATCGGCCAACGAATCGCCCCATCGCATCGTCGGCCCGCCGTGCGATCGACAGCACCTCCGCCCAGCTTCCCGCACCCAATGCCGTTGTCGCGCTCCCCGGGCAGCACGCGCCGGCCACCGATACAGCGACCAGAACCCCGATTACCCCCGCAACGATTGCCTCCACGACTCGACCTCCCCTTCATCAAACACTCCCAACTCCACGCCTCGTTCCACAAATGGAGGCTCCCGCACCAATGTCCAAGACTCATGAACCGCGTCGAACCCCACATACTCCTCCAGACGAACGCCGCCCGACTCGGCGCGCGTCACGCCGCAGTAAGAGGAGACGAATCTTTTTCCATTCGCCCTTCGCTCAGACATCACGATCCCGTCAAGCGCCATAGCGATCTGCTCCTCTATCAGAGCGCTCGGCAAATCGATTCCAAAACGTGCCAGAAGCGTCAAACGCACGACCGCCTCGCCCGCAGAGCCCGCATGAAGCGTCGTAAGCGAGCCATCGTGCCCCGTATTCATGGCCTGCAGCATATCGATGCACTCGGCGCCACGCACTTCGCCCACCACGATGCGATCGGGTCGCATGCGCAGCGCGTTGGTCACCAAATCGCGAATCGTCACAGCTCCCGCCCCCTCGATCGAAGAGGAGCGCGCTTCCAGGCGCACGACATGTGGATGCTGCGAGAACTGCAGCTCTGCGGAATCTTCGATCGTCAAAATGCGTTCCGAAATCGGTATCTCGCTCGAAAGCGCATTGAGCAGCGTCGTCTTTCCCGATCCGGTCCCCCCAGCCACCGCAAGGTCCTCCCGCGCACGCACGGCAAACGAAAGCAGCGTCGCATACCATGCCGGAAGAGAGCCGATCGCTACGAGTTCGTCCAGCGTGCTGATGCGGTCGGAAAACTTTCGTATGGTCAAAAGCGTGCCGTCAATCGCTATAGGCGGTATGACGGCATTCACGCGGTATCCGTTCGCCAGCCGGGCGTTCACCATGGGGCTCCGCTCATCGACGCGTCGACCGAGCGGCGAGATGATCCTGTCGACTACCAACCGTATCTGCTCTTCGCTCTCAAACGGACGCTCCAATGGATAGAGAACGCCGGCGCGCTCATAAAATGCCGCTTGGGGCCCGTTTACCATGACCTCGGTAATCGAATCATCTTCCAGCAGCGGCTGCAAGGGACCGAGCCCGACGATGTCATCGAGCACCGCCGCGACCAGCTCCTCGCGATCGGATCCGTCCTGAAAATCAGAAGCGAGCACGTTGAGCACGGCGTCGACCGCGGGGCGAAGCTCGCTTCGCGCGCGCTTCGGATCAGACAGACCGGCGATTCGCGCCGCCTCTTCATATCCCACGCGCTCCAGAACCGCTTCCTTCACCGATGGCCCCATTTCACTCAGCAGCCTGGTGCCGCGAAGACCCTTCGGTTCTCCCTTTCCCTGAATCGCCTGATTCTCCCGCACGCGCTCCAGCACGCTCATGATCGACCACCGGTCCTTCCTCCCCAGGGAAGCCGGATGCGACGCCTTGTCGCGCCGTCTCGTTCATCGCGCTCCTCCATGGGTTCCTCCACCGGGCAACCCAGCTCGCGCAGCAGTCGGCCAACACATGCCTCCACGCTCCTCACGTGGGCGTTCGTTGCTCCAAACAGCTCGGGAAGCCTACCGAAGGCAGCTGCTTGCGCCATGTCGTCCCCTGCCTCGACGATGCGCATCCTCGAGCGAAGCGCCGTCCCCATCTCGAAGCGCATCGCGTCCTCCTCGGAGCACCCGCGCGCACCCATGCGGTTATACAGGCTCGTCATCCTCGTTCGCGGGACGCCGAGCCGTTCCGCCAGCTCAACCAGACGAGATGATGAAGGCGCCGCATCTCGACCGCTGCCCACAACCAGGCACCGATCACACGATGCAACCGCCATCGCCACCGCATCCCCCCAGAAAACCGATGTATCCACGAACACGATGTCCGCAACGCCGCGCAGCGAAGCGAGCAGGCGATCGATTGGTCCCGCCATGAGCTCGGCCTGCTCCGGAGCGCGCAGCGGACCCCATGCGGTCAAGCCGGGGGCGATACGCATGGCGGTGCGCTCGACCGCGCGGTCGAAATCCGATTCCCCCGCCTCGATGAGCAAACCGATATCTGCCGCCTCCTCGGCCCCCAGCGCAGCTGCGGCGTTTCCAAACATCAAGTCGAGGTCGACCACGGCCGCCCGAAGACCCCATTTCGCCGCGCACAGGGCGAACTCGACCGCCAGGGTCGTCTTCCCCACGCCGCCGCGAGCGGAGACCAGGGCGACAACCGGAGCCCCGCCCTCCTTGCCCCGCGCCGCCGCCTCGGCATGCCCCCGAACGCATTCCGCATCGTTCGTCGGCGATACCGGCATGTGATCGCCAGCTCCCCCGAGGCGCGCGCCCGCATGATCTCGCGACCGCGGCGCATCGTCTTCAGCCGCTTCCCTGTCTTCACATCCATCGGGCGACGGATGCCCCCCTCGGCTCTCCCGGGGCATCTCGAGCGAGCCGCCATCGCCGCCGCAAGCTCCCTCGCCCCTCGCATCGGCCCCTCTCTCCGATCGCGCCTCGCAGTTCAACCGCTCCGGAGCCTCAGAACCCGCAGCGGCGATGACCTCTGTTGCGCCCGCATAGAACACGCGGGCGATATGACCTGGGTCCAAATCCCGTGCGAATACCACGATGTCGCGCGCTGCACCCGTTCGGGCGAGCTCCCCCACCGCGCATTCGACCGATTCATCAACCTTTTCGACATACAGGGCAGCCCCCGTCTCCCCCTCGGGAAACGCGGTCAGGAACCCCTCGAAATCATCCATTGCACCGAATCGCAGCAAGCAAGCGCCCGCATCGCGCGCACAGAGCTCTTCTCGCATCTCCGCATACCGCCCCAAGGGACAGCACGCCAGCCATATCCTGCCCATCTACTCGCCCTCCCTTTGCGAATCGCCCGACGCGCGAGGCGCTACCAGCGTGACCGCCCCCGACGTCGTCGCCGCCAGAACCTCGTTGACCGCCTCGGGTTTCACACCGATCGTCACCCAGGCAAGCTTGCCGCCATCGGTCGCCTCGACGCTCGTTTCGATTACCACGGCGCTTCCCAACCGATTCGCAACAGCATCTTTCGAAACATACACATCGACCTCATCGCCACCTTCCAAGGCGCCTCCCACCGCATGGGCCTCATCGACGGCGACCGATACAGCCACGAGTCCGGATGGAATATCCAGCGCCGCCTCGCGCGGCTCGGTGTAAACCGGGCAGAGCACCGCTTGCTTCGGGATCCTCGATGTCGCGGTTTTTCCAACAACCTCGTGCAACGACGCGGCGGCATCGGGCGGAAGCAACGCGGCAACCCACTCTTCCACCACGACGTTCGTTTCATCGAGCGTTTCACCTGGATCGATATCTCTCGTTGCCACGCACACGTTCACCAGCTCGCCACCGTAGCGCTGAAGCGCCTCGCGCTGCATCCGCTCGGCCTCTGCCCGTACGGACGACACATAGAGAAACGCAATCGCGGCCGCGGCGACTCCCGATATCACGCTTAGTACCACCCTTGTTCTCCGCTTCACTACCGTCTCCCCTTCATCGTCCCTTCCATGTCGCAAGCCAAACGCGCTTGCGGTAACCCAATTCTTCCGTGGCGCCGCACGAACAAGAAGGGCATCCGAAAACAGCGGGCGAAGCGCTAACAGAAAACTCCCCGCCCTCCAACAAAGCTGTTGGAAGACGGGGAGTTTGCAACACGTTCTAAGGGGAAGCCGATTGAGCGGCGGCTAAACGGACCCGGCCTCGCTCCGCATACCGGCCGCGCCCGCAACCGAAGCACGAGCCCTCGCTATAGGTGAATGTCGGGATCCAAGCTCTGGGCGCTCACGCGCATCTCGCGCGCCAACGAAAGGAACGCCTCGACGCGCAGCTCGTCGATCTCGCCCGCGGCCACCGCCTCGCGCACGGCGCAACCGGGCTCATGCGTATGGGTGCAATCATTGAAACGGCATGCTCGCGCCGCCTCGACGATCTCGGGAAACGTCCGGGCAAGCCCGCGCTCGTGCCCCACCAGGGGCAAGCTGCGCAAGCCCGGCGCATCGGCGATGACGCCGCACGGCTCCGGCAGGGACACCATCACGCGGGCGACCGTGGTATGACGCCCCATATCATCGCGCTCGCGCACGCCGCTCGTCGCCAGGGCCTCGTGCCCCAGCAGGGTGTTGAGGAGCGTCGACTTACCCGCGCCCGATTCCCCCAGGATCATTCCGCACGTCCCCGCCGGCAAACATGACCGAACCTCGTCCATGCCCACGCCTTCAAGCGAGGAGGTGACGACGACCCGCGTACCGCTGCCGCCCAGGCGCTCGATCTCGCTCCGATATGTCGCCAGCTCGCCCTCGTCGCACCGATCGGCCTTGGTGAGAACCACCACGGGGGTCGCCCCGCAGTCGCGGATCAGCACCAGCGAGCGCGCGATGCGGTCGCGAACGAGCTGGAGCGTGTCGCGAACCGAGCCGAGCGGCTGCACCACCAGGATGGTGTCGACGTTTGCGGCGAGCACCTGGCGCTCCCCGCGATTCTTGCCGCGCCAGCGCTCGAATACGGTGCGTCGGGGCAGCACCCGCTCGATCACGCCCATATCATGGCCGGAATCGCAACGCACCACCACGCAGTCCCCGATTGCGGGAAGCATGTCCGCGCCCTTCGCGAAAGCCACCGCATGCTCCGCGCGCAGCGTCAGCCCATCAGTCGCCACCAAAGGGAACCCGCGATCGAGCCGAACGACCCATCCGATGCGCATGGCATCTGCCGCGGCATCATCGCCGTTCGCACGCAGAGCTTGGACGAATTCGCCAAACGCAGCGCGCTGCTCGTCGTTAATCGTGAAATCGCTGAAGGCGGGAACGTCGCGCAGGGAATCGAGCTTTGGAAGCTCCCCGATCACCGCCGCGTCGACGATGTCTGCACCCGCGCGCCTGCGGGCCCGCGCCTTCTTGATCTTGCCCTTCGCTTTCGCCACGCATGCTCCTCGCGTTGGAACCGAACGATACATCCAGGTTCGAGTATACCAATCGCGCAGCGCATCCATAGACGATATGAGAAAGCCATTGGGCGAAGAGCCTCCCCGCGGCATACGGGCTCGC
>OBIU01000257.1_pt1 | contig 27157 bp, 39 predicted proteins | sample 1519871 | NCBI WGS metagenome assembly OBIU01 (sample SAMN04209229, study PRJEB22552) | human gut metagenome | biome: gut; material: feces | host: Homo sapiens | place: USA: Oklahoma
GGTATCGAAGATGTTCGCCACACCATGACCGTGGGTGAGTTGGTTGCCCACCTGCAGGATTATGACCCCGACACCCCGGTGTATCTTAGCTTCGATAACGGCTACACCTACGGCGGCCTGGATGAGCGCAGCTTCGAGGAGCTCTGGGATGATGAATCTGATGAGGAGGATTGCTAAGCTGTTTAAAAAACTGGTTCGGCAGATTTCTGAAATCAAAACCGAAGACGATCGCAACACCTGTTTTGGGGCCATAGACTTCGTGTTCAACTCTGGGAAGATTAGCTGGGAAGATCACGAAACGCTGTATACGTTGGCGGCCTATTTCCGCGTGGGCGTGTAACGATAAAGGGGCATTCATTATGCAAACAAACTTGTACCTGGCCTACGGGTCAAACCTCAACCTGGCGCAGATGCGCTACCGCTGCCCGACCGCTAAGGTAGTAGGCTATACCTACCTGCCCGACCGTAAGCTGGTATTCCGCGGATCTTCGATGGGCAGCTACCTCACCCTGGATGAGACCCCGGGGGCATACCCTGGCGTGCCCTGCGGGGTGTTTGAGATCACCGAGAGAGACCTCATGTTCCTGGACTTGTACGAAGGGTACCCGCGGTTCTATCGCCGCAGCACTGTCCCTGTGGATCACATCTGGGACGTCCGTACCCGGCCAGAGTTGCCCTTGACTTGCGGGAAGATGGCTATGGTCTACTTGATGCGAAGCGGACACGACCTCGGCCAGCCTGCCGAGAGCTATTGGCAGACCTGCAAGCAGGGCTACGCCGACTTCGGCTTTGACCCGCAGTTCCTGGAGCGTGCCCGGCTGGACAGCTGGCCCGAAACCGTGTAAAATGGACGCGGGGGGTGTATTGAATAATGGCAAATTTTGACCGAATTAAAGGGGCGCTGTATGGCGTGGCCGTGGGTGATGCCCTCGGTGGCCCTTTGGAGTTCATGTCTCGTGAAGCTGTCCGAAAAGCCTACCCTGCTGGCCTGCGGGAGATGGTCGGGGGCGGATGGCTCCACCTCCTGCCCGGCGAAACTACCGACGATACCGCCATGACGCTGTGCGTGGCTGAGGGTATCTTGGAGGCTGAAAGCCGAACGGCGTTGCGCCACGCAAACGATGACGAGCTTGCCGTAGCCATCGGCAGCAGATTTATTCGCTGGCTGGATGGCAACCCTCCCGGTGTCGGCGCTACCTGCCGTGAGGCGATTGCGCGGGCGGAATACGGCCTGTCCAGGGGCATGGCCCCTGCCGAGGCCTGGTTCAGGGCGGCGGGCGCTCTTGGCCCTAACCAGGAGGGCAACGGTGCATTGATGCGCTGCGCCTACGCAGGCCTGTGGAACAAAGACCCAAAATTCGCAAACCTTACCGCACGGCTGCAATCCCACCTGACCCACTCGGGCGAACAAAGCGAGACCTGCTGTGGCTGGTATGCGACGGTGCTCTGGAGCTACACCCTTGAGGTGATTGACCCGGACTTATCCGATTGTCCTGCTGCCCCGGAACCAGTTCCAGATGATTGGTCGCCCTCTGGCTACGTTATGGACACTCTGCACGCGGCGATACTGGCTATGCAGGAATCTTCTTTTGAGGACGTCCTCGTCAAGGCGGTGAACTTCGGTGGCGATGCTGATACCGTTGGAGCTATCGCTGGCGGGTTGGCAGGTGCAAAGTATGGCTTCTCTGCGATCCCGGAGCGCTGGGTATTTGCGCTTTCTCCCACGCTTCGGTATAAGCTGGATGAACTCGCCCGCTTTGCCTACGAAAATCGAAAATAACAAACAAGGCCCGGAGCTTCTATGGCTCCGGGCCTTTGTGCTGTGCTTATCGTCTGGCTGCCCACACCGCGCTGCTGGCCTCGCTGTGCCCGAAACCGGGGACAGTCTCGCGCAGCTGCTGCTTGTGCCTGCCTGTCTGTTGCAGAAAATCGTCCAGCCTGCCTCTGGCGGCGGCCAGGCGGCCCGCTGCGTGGCTTTGCAGGTCGGGCTGGTCAGTTTCCTTGGCGAGGACGTACTCGCGCTTCCAGCGGCGTATCTGGCGTTCCAGGGCGCGTTGACGGCGGTCGGCCTGTTCCTCAGTCAGCATCTGGCCGTTGTAGGGGAACTTTGGCGCGTTGTAGTCGTCCAGCATCGCTTGCGTGTAGGCGGGCTTGCTAATGCCGGGCCAGTACGGATGCCAGTTATGTCGGCAGTTCGCTCCGGCGAAGCCACGCACGTCTCCGTATCCGATATCCTCCAGCGTCAGGTATCCGGGCTGCCCGGACAGGCTGACCAGCTTGCCCTGCCACCAGCTGTGGTTCGTGAAGTCCTGGCCGCCGTCGCCGGTTCGAGCACCGCCGTGGGCGCTTAACTCCATGATGTCTACGTTCATGATGTTGGCGTTGTGCTGGCTGATGTCCGTTGCGGTCTGGTTGATGCCTGTGCGCATGGCCCGCAGCACGACGGTCTCCAGTTTGTCCGTGTGCCCGCTGGGGTAGGTGATGGCATCGATACCTTCCGCAGCCAGATCCTTGATACCTCGGCGGACGATCTGGTCGTAGCTGAACGCCCCGGTCGCCACGTCCATGTGGCCTTTGTCCAGCATCCGGCCCAGCTGCTCCTGTACCGCCACCGGTAGGTTGTGGTTGTTCATCAGCGCCCGGGTCTGGGTGAGATTGTACAACGTGTTCATCGTGCGGCGGTAGCCGCTCTGCACGATCTGCTGTGCGACGGCGCTTGTTCCTATGCCCTCCGGCTCTGGCTGGCCTGCGGCGCGGTAGAAGCGGTTGTCCTGCTCCTCGGCGTCCAGCATGGCTTGGGCAAAAATGACCGCTACATGGGGCGCAGCGGCGGCCATCAGGCGCTCCATTCGCTCTGCCAGGTGCTTGCGGCTCGCGCCGAGAGCCTGTGCGCGTTCGGCCTGCCACTGTGCGCCCTCGGTCATGTAGTCGGCTTTGGCAATGCGGCGGGCTATGTCTGTGAGGATATCCAGTTCCAGGTCGTCAAAAGCAGCGGCGGCCCGCTGGGCGTAGTCCTCGACCTGCGACGGCGTCAGCAAGGCTCTACACGGTGCTTGCCGCCCTCAACGGTGACGGTGTATCCAAGCCACCGCAGCGCCTCGCACGCGCCCTCGTAGCGTGCCCAGAGTTCAAGGCTGCGGGTGACACCTGCGTCCAATCGCAGGTTATTGAGCCTTGCCTCGACCAGGCTTACCCTTTTTGCCGTCGTCGGCATTTTGGTTGTCGTTTTTGTTGCCATTGGTGAGCACCCCCTGTAGAATGTCGGTAGCCACGGATTCCTGCTGGATGGCGGCGATGGCGTTTTGCGCGGTCGCCTCATCCTCTCCGTAGAAATGCTGGCGGTATTCGGCCTTGCTGCGTAGTCCCAGCTGCAGTTCTGCCTGCCACTGAGCCATTTCGGTTTGGCGGTCGATGATGATAGAATCGTCCCACTTGAAGGTGATTTCCGGCTCAGTGGTCGCCGCGGGTACGCTGTCCAGCTGATCCGCCCAGAAGTCCAGTGCCGCAATCAGCCCCCGCAGTGCATCTTCCAGCGCTGCCTGAATATCACTGACCGTGGTGTACAGCTTCTGGCGGCTGTTGATGATTTCAGTGGCCGTCTTTTCGACTTCTGCCACCTGGGAGAGCACGCCAAAGCTCAGGCCGCACTTGGTCTCCACGTGGCGGAGGTACTGGTTCAGCCCGCTGAGGTAGTTGCTGTCTCGCAGGCTGGGGGCGAATACCTGATAGAACGTGCCACCGTCCGCGATACCTGTGTTGATGTTCAGGCCGCGGTAGATGCGTTGGCTGTGCTGCGGCAGCGCTTTGTCCAGCGCCTTGGCGGGGACGCCGAAGCGGCGCAGGCTCTCTTGGTCGGTGAGGGGTTGGCCGCTCTCGCCCAGCGGTTTGAGGTACTGCTCGTCCACGTCGACGCCCAGTTCACCGCCCTCGTATTCCCAGTCGAGGCGGGTGAACTGCACGTCGGCGTCGATGATCTCCGGGATGCCCGGTGCGAATATGGCTGCACCCATTTCGCTGCTGGGGTCTACGGTATTGACGATGGGCGTGACAAAGTAGCCGCAGGGGATGCGGGTCAGCCCGGGCAGGTAGGCGATGGGTTCCACGTCCTGCCATTCGGGGCGGGCCTCCAGTTTTACGGCCTGGCCCAGGGTATCCCGGCTGTTGCTGACGTAGGCCAGGTTGATGACCTGCACACATGGGTATTCCGCCGCAGCTGCTACGTCGTGCGCCTCGAGAAAGTCTCGCTCTTTCTCGTGGTAGTCCTCGGGGCCGGTGAGAACGTGCATCCATTCCAGGCGGTTGTACACGTAGTCGCTATCCTGGATGCGGTTGATGAACACCGCCTCGGTCAGCTCGCCGTCCACGTTGGTGCTGATGGGGTAGATGCTGTCTGCGCTGACGAAGCTGACGCCGATATCATCTCCGGCCTGGTACGGCTTCCACGCACCGCTGCCCAGCGCCAGGGCGACCGCAAGGATGCGGCGTCTGCGCGGGCTGATGACTTTCTGCATCTTGCGGTTGAGCCAATCCGCCCGGGGGCTGCCCTGGATGTTGACCTCCAGCTCCAGTGTGGTCAGGCGGGCCAACTCTGTGCAAATGGCGGCAGGCAGGCCCAGTGCCTTGGTGTCGGGGTCACGGTTGCAGGCATCGCCGATGATGGCGACGCGGTACCAGTTCTCGATGGCGGCCTGCTGCTTGTCCGTCATCATGGTCTGGACGCCGAGTTCTGCTTCTATCTGGTTATAATCAATCATGCGTTACGCACTCCTCGCTTCTGCCAGACAGGCTCCATAGCGTATCGAACCATGTCGATGCTGTGGTTGTCGGCGTCGATGTAGGTGTTCTGCACTTCCTGGGTTTTCTTATCGGTGGGGTACTCGTATTCGCTGAACTCTCGGGCGGTATGCGGGCAACGCACCGGGTCAATGACAATTTTGGCGCGGCTCTGGAGCCACTTCATGCCATCGGTCACGCTGGTACCGCCGTGGGAACTGTATTTGTGGCATCCCCGCAGCCCGCGGTATCCGAGGTCGCGCAGGGTAGCGATGCTCTTGTTCCCGGCGCTGTCGGCGATGATTTCCTTGCCCTTCCATGGCTCTAGCACGCGGGCGAGGTCTTCGTCCTTTTCGCGGGTGGCCCGATGCTCGGCGAAGATGTACAGCGTCCGCTGTGGGCTGCTGTATGCCATCTCGCCGAAGTGGTTTGGGTCTGGGTACCAGCCCCAGTCCAGCCCGCAGTAGGTGCGGTCGAACTGGGAGATTTCCTCGCGGCTGATTTCCCGGATTTCGAGGTTGTCGAATACCTGCGTGCCGCATCCCACCACTTCCCCCAGGTACTCATGCGCGTAGGCGATGGGGTCACGCTGTTTCAGGACTTCGGCTTCGTCGAAAAACTTCGGGCCGAGCCAATCAGCGGGGGTCGTGAGGTAGGTGGTGTGGTGGCGGAACTGCCGGGGCTTCGGTTCACGCTTGTAGCGGTTGACCCAGTGGCGGGCCATGGCAGGGGAGTTGAAGGTCTTAAAGGCGAAGGAAAAGGGGCCACCGCGGAACACAGACTGCTCCACATTTCGGATTTCCTCTGGGCCATCGTACTGGTCGAATTCCTCAAAATGCGCCACGCCGAAGTAACCAAAGGGCGGGGCCAGGGATTTCAGCTTGCCGGGGTCGTCCAGGCCGTAGAACTGGATGGTCTGCCCGGTGGGCAGGTACTCCAGAGTGTAGGGCTTCTTGGTCTGCTTCCACAGATGCCTGATTCCCATGCGGTCGATGACTCGGTTGTACTCCGGCCAGACCGAGGTCACGATCGTGTTGGCGACTTTTCGCAGGACGACTCCGTGAATGTAGGGAATCCGCATAATGAGCAGGATGTGCTCTGTCGCTGCGAAGGTCGATTTCAATGAGCCACGCCCGCCGTCGCCGAGGTATTCGGTGTAGTCGCCGCTCCATACGGCTGTGTGGGCGGCGTAGTATTCAGGGATGATCAGGCTGGTCAGATGCACCTCCGGGTTGCTGCTGACCGGCAGGCTCCGGCGGTTTCGTTGCTGGTATGTCATCGATGAACACCACCTTTCCGCTCATGCCCCGCAGCTCGGGGTGCTCGCTCCATCGGTCGGGGCACTTGTTTTTGAGGTAAAAGCAAATTGCGCCCAGGTCGCCGTTGGCGGCCTTTTTGAACAGCGCGTTCTCTACCACGGCCACGGAAGCCTCGCGACCATTCTTGAGCGCAGCTCCGATGGTGGTGGGGTATTTGTCTATCCATCTGCGCAGGCTCCTGGGAGAAATGGGCACGCCACGCAGGCGCTCCATGCTAGCGCAGATTTCCTCCTGGGATAGTCCCTGCTGCGCCCAGCTCTGGAGCAGGAGCAGGCCTGTGGGGTCTGTCCAATCCTCGGCCTTGGGTCGTTTCTTAGGCACGCCTCACACCTCCTCCATACAGGCGCTCTGTGGGGCCTTGTCGGCCCGGCGGGTAACTTGTCGCATCAGTTCAGTTTGACCGCCTCGCGCCCGGTGAATTGCTGCCAGCGGTCGATGATGACGTCTGCGTACTGCGGGTCATACTCCATCGTGAAGCAGCGGCGATTCATCTGCTCGCAGGCGATCAGTGTGCTGCCGCTGCCACCGAACAAATCCAGCACGATCTGCCCGGGCTTGGAACTATTTTTGATGAGGTGACCGACCAGGGGCACCGGCTTCATGGTGGGGTGCTCTTTGTTGGCTGCTGGTTTGTCGTAGCGCAGCACGGTGGTCTGCTCTTTCTGGAGGAACTGCTGCACGCGGGTGGCCCATGCCAGCAGATCTTCCTTCTTCATCTTTTTCAAATCCTCGGGCTTGGCATCGTCGATGACCGTCGTGTTGGTGCGGTCGTTGATGAAGTAGTGGCCTGCGCCCGGTTTCCAGCCGTACAGACAGGGTTCGTGCTGGTACTGGTAGTCGGCGCGGCCCAGCACCAGGCTGTTCTTTACCCAGATCAGGCAGCCGTGCAGCTCCCAGCCTGCCTCTCGGAACATCGCGCGGAATGCCTCGCCCTCGGTGTCTGCGTGGAAGATGTACGCTGCTGCGCCGGTGCGGCAGGCGTCCAGTGCGCAGCAGTAGGCTTGCAGCAGGAACTGCCGGAACTGGCTTTCATCCATGCTGTCATTCTGGATTTTCTTGCCGTTGCTGCCCTCGTAGTCCACGTTGTAAGGCGGGTCTGTGACGAGAAGGTCGGCCTGCTCCCCGCCCATCAGTGCGTTGACGTAGCGCGGATCGGTGCTGTCGCCGACCATCAGGCGGTGGTTGCCAAGCTGCCAGATGTCGCCGAGTTTGCACACCGGGTCGTCCGGCAGCTCCAGTTCGTAGTCATCCTCCTCGGCGTCGCCGTCGGCCTGCTGCACAGCAACGTCCAGGCCGAAATCAGAAAAGTCGTAGTCCAGACCCTGAATTTCCGCGGTCAGCAGGGGAATGTCCCAGACCGCCACCTCGCCGGTGGAATTGTCCGCGACGCGGTACGCCTTGACCTGGTCAGGGGTGAGGTTGTCCGCCACCACGACAGGCACCTCTTTGAGCTTCAGCATTTTAGCGGCCTTGTAGCGGGTATGGCCGACGATGATGACGCCGTCCTTGTCCACCACAATGGGCTGCTGCCAGCCAAATTCCTTGATGCTGTTTGCCACCGGCTTGACCGCTGCGGCGTTGTTGCGCGGGTTGTTTTCGTAGGGGTGAACGTCCCCAATCTTCCAGGTCTGTACTTGCATTCCTTGCCCTCCGTCTGTGAGTTCTCCCTCTATCGTAGCATGGATTTTCGGGGCAAATGTGACGGCTTTTGGGCAAAACAAAAGCGCCCCTGCTGGAAAGGAGGCCAAAACAGCAGGGGCACAAAAACGGAGGCGCACGAATGAAAATCACCCGGCGGTATTATCATACCATCCGGGCGAGGGGAGAATGTGACAGATTATTTGGATTTTTTCTTGGCCTTGGTGGCGGGCTTCTTGGTGGCCGCCCAGGGGTCTTTCCAGCCGGTGGGCTTGGTGTCTTTTCCCATGTGGATGTGCCACATATCCACGGCCCATTTGACCTGGTCTCGACCGCCAATGCCCCGAGCTTTGGCGGCTTTGACGCCGATTTCGATTTCTGCGTCTGTCGGGTTACGATATGCCATTGTGTACCTCCTGCTGGAATTACCAATTATTCCAATCGGTTCGTTTTGAATAGATCTTGTGCGACTTGGCCACTGTTACGGCCTTGCGGTTCAGCACGGTATAGTAGGAACCTGCCTTGATGACATTGTACCCAAGCATTGCGGCAAAAACGGATTTACTACCATCAATGCTGCTCCACCCAGCAGTTTTATCTTGGTAGCCCTGCCTCATATGCCTCAAGGCGGCGTATGCTTTTGGGTGAGCCTGCGCCCAGGTATTGAACTTTTGATGCAGCTCCCATTCGTCAATCACTTTAGCGTTGTGATTCAGGAACATTTTCTGCTGCCGCGCGGTGGGCTTGAACTTCCCGTAGCTCCAGCTATCGCTGGAGGACTTCGCAAGGTAGGTACCATCACCGTGGAGACCTCCGCTGAGGTATTGGGTGCCTTTGCGGAACTGATCGAGCATCCGCTGTGTAGACAGACGGCCATACGGGGCGTCGGTGTGGTATAAGCTCTTGACCCCTGCTGCTTTTCGTGCAGCCTCGTAGGCTTTGTCATCCAGAATGGTCGGCTTTTCATCAGCCCACCCGATTTGGTTGAAGAAGCGCTGCGTGTCTGTGGGCTGGAGCTGCCGCCATTTCAGGTCGTCATCGCTTTCGTACTGGTCGATCTCGGTCAGGATGTCGGCCATGTCGTCATCGCTCAGCTTGTTGAACGCCGCCAGATCCATGGTACCGTCGTTTCGCAAGCTCTCGCGGATTGCGTCCGCTGGGCTGACCGATACCGCTGCTGCGGCTGGCTGCCTCGCTGCCAGTGTGCGCTGTACGTCTTGCTGGCTACCCAGTCTTCCTCTGCCCATGGTTGACCCTCCCAGTTGATTACTGGGTTCATCGTAGCATGGTTTTCAGGGGCAAATGTGACAGCTTACTTTTTGGTTTTTGTCTTGGCTTTCTTTTTGACCTTGGGTTTCGCTTTCTCTGTGTAGGGCTTTACCAGATTGCCCTTGGCGTCGCGCACGATGGCCCCTCCGGCGACGTATGGCTCTCCGTGAACGAAGGAACCGTATTTCTCCCAGTCCGCGGCGTCAATGGGGTTCATGCCCGCGGGGGCCTTAGATTTCTTGATTGCCATGTGTAATCCTCCTTTTGCTTAGTATACCGTAAAATTGCGGATAAGTCAATTTTCTACACAGTGATGTCGATTTCCAACTTGCCGCCGAAGGCGTCCTTGACCCAGCGTGCACCAGTGATTTTATGCTTGACTTTCCGGGCGAGCACACCCTCGGATTCGGATACGTTGGTCGTCATAATGCAGGGGGTACCTTTGCTGATTTGGTAATTGATTTTTATCTGCTTACTTGTAAAGACGTTCTTCTTTGCATCCGTGGAGAAGGAGGTGTACGCCTTTGGCGTGTATTCCGCCAGCTTTCCGGTCTGGATCATCTGCTGGAGTTTGGCCGCTATCGATGGCGTTGCTTTTGCGGGCAGTCCTAGGTCGTTGAGCATACCTGCGCCTACAAAACGAACGGCCTGGATGTTTCGGCTCAGCGGTTTCATCTGACCGTCCATGCGCTGGATGATTTGTTTGATCTGCGCTTCAGAGAGATTCCAACCGGATGCATTATTTGCGGCGTTCATGTCACCGTCGCTTCGAAGGTAGGCGTTCACCGACCAGGACTTGCTTGTGCTGACGTAGCCTTGTCCCTCGCTACCGTCTTGCCCCATTTCGTGCATGATGGCTTGGTGTGTGGCCCAGTCGACTTTGTGAAAGACCGGCGGTAAATTTGCCACCACTTTTGGCGGCGCGGGTGTGCTTATGGCCTGCTGCATTCCATGGCTCGCAGCCAGTCTGCCTCTATCCATTGTGCTTGTCCTCCTGGGCCAGCTGCCCGGCGTATTTCTTGGTCAGGAACCTGGCCCCCATCATCGTATGCGGGAAGTTCTTGTAGCGGATGCCTGCGTCCTGACAGACCTTCTCGATGTCCGGCGTGAGCTTGCCGTACACCAGCAGCCCGGTCGGCTGCTTCTGGCGGAAAAGCTCGTGGACGCCATCCATGAAGTAGCCGTACAGTTCGCGGCCCTTGACGCAGCCCACCGTACTGATGGCGACGGTGCTGCGCTCGGGCAGCCCCTCAAACGTCCAGGCAAAACTTGCCTTGTCGGCCCAGCTTGCGCTGGGGATGACGTGCAGTCCGCGGGCCTGCCACCAGGCTCCCAGAAGCTGGTTGCGGTAATGGTTCCATTTCTGGAGCGGTTCTGGGAAGTCGAGGTACATCGAGAAGTCGGGCTCGACCACAAAGGCGAACTGCTGTAAAAGCTCGAGGTACACCTCCGGCTTCGTCCAGACCCGCTCGAATTGGTAATCGTCGCTGTAAAAGTGCAGGCCCTGCGCCTCCCTGAACTCGCAACTCAGGGCGTCCTTAAACCGCACCATGGTGTCTATGCCCTCGGGCCATGGTGCGGGCTGCATCTGGGCGAATCCGCCCGGCGTCAGTTCGACCTCCGGCAGCAGATGCCAGTTGACCAGCGTGGCCGTGCGGAACCGTCCGTTATCCTTGCCTCCGTTTGCCATGGGTTACACCCCGAGGTGACCCCGGATGGCGCGGCGGGCCTTCTTCAGCCCTTCGCGGGTGTTGTCAAAAAGCCCTTCGTGCACGTTGTCATCACCGTGCGTGAATAGCTGCACCTCGTAGCCGTTTGCCGTGCGCCGTACACGCGCCTGCTTGTTCTGGTTACCAATGCCCGCCCACGCGCCATCGCGCGGGGGAGTAAGGCTGTCCACCTCGCGGGCAATGGCACGCTGCGCCTGTACCAGATGCTGCTGAATGGCGGCGGGCCTGCTGCTCGTCGGCGCTGCTGCGCTTGTAGCCGCGGCGATGCCCCGGCTGGTTCCCAGTGTTCCTCTGCCCATGGTCTATGTACCTCCGTGCTTGTTATCAAAACGCCCGGCGGTTGCGCATCGTGGAGAGGCTCGCCGGGAGGGTGGCCCGCCATGGTACGCGTGTGGAGTGGTCATTCTTCCAGAGGCGTGGCTGGGCCTATGGTTTCATCGTATCATTGTTTTCGGGGTCAAATGTGACAAGATTCAGCCCGCGGTGGGCAATCTGGCAGACTGTGTTCGGGGTGTTGTCGCCACCAATCATCAGCGCCACCTGCACCCAGCTGCGCTTGCCCGGCCCCAAGAAAGCAGCACGAAGAACCCGCTGCGTGAGCGGGTCGTCGATGGCATCTATGATTTGTCGGCGCTGCGCCCGGCTCAATCGCCGGAACTCTCGTATGCTCATGTATCCCTCCTGTTGTAGTGCTCCTTGCGCCAGCGCTCCTCCAGCAGAAGGGCTTCGTGCGCTCGCTTCTGGGCCTCCACGGCGGCTCTGTCGAGGGAGGCGAGTAACTTGCTGTGCGCGTGCTGCAAGACGCCTGTGGGGCCTCCCAGGCGGCGCTGGTCACGTATCTGGGCTTCGAGGTCGAGCAGCCGCTGCATCCTGACGTCAGTGGGCGGCTGCATGGTGCGCCTCCTCGGCCAGTGCCTTGATGCCCTGGATCAGCCCCTGTTGGCAGGCGCTTTTGCTCTCCAGCGCCTTGGCAACCAGTTCATCCGCACCACCCTTGACCAGCAGGCGGTGGATGATGACCGGGTGCTGCTGCCCCTGCCTGTACAGCCGTGCGTTGCCTTGCTCGTAGAGCTCCAGGTTCCAGGGCAGGCTGTACCAGATGAGATGGTGGCCGCCTGCTTGCAGGTTCAGGCCGTAGGCGCAGCTGGCAGGCTGGGCCAGCAGGACGTCCAGCTCGCCGCGGTTCCAGGCGTCGGCTTCCTCGCGACCCTTCAACACGGCGAATCTGAGGCCCTTTTCCCGCGTTTTCAGCTCGGCCTGTAAAAAGTCTTTGTCGAAGTCAAAGCCGTAAAAAACGAGGGCTTTCTGGCCGTCCAGCGCGTCGATAAGCTCGCCGAAGGCATCCAGCTTGCACCGGTTAAGCGGGTGCGTCTGCTTCTCGGCATCGTACATCGCGCCGTTGCACAGCTGGAGGAGCTTGCCTGTGAGGGTCGCTGCCTGCATGGCCGTGATGGTCTCGCTGTCCACCTCCAGCAGCTTGGCGGTCTGCATTTCCTGGTAGACCTTCCAATCCGGGGCGGGGAAGACCACCGGGATATCCTCGATGATCTTCTCCGGCAGGTGCAGGTGGTCGGCTGCCTGGATGCTGATGGCAATGTCGGCGATGCGGGTTTGGATGGCCTCCTCGGCCCCTTTGCGGGGTTTCCAGCTGTACACCTGCATTCCGTTTCGCTTGTCCGGCTGGAAGTAGTTGTCTCGGTACTGGGTGAACCTCTGACCGAGCCGCTGACCTTCGTCCAGCAAGTACACCTGCGCCCAAAGGTCGAGGTAGTCCTTCGGCGCGGGCGTGCCTGTAAGCTCGACCACCCGCTTGATGTGTGGCCTCATCCGGCGCAGGGCTTTGAAGCGCTGCGTGCTGTGGTGCTTGAAGCTCGACGCCTCGTCCAGCACCACCATGTCAAACGGCCACCGCCTGCCGTAGTGCTGGGCCAGCCAGACCAGGCTGTCTCGGTTGGTTATGTAGATGTCGGCCTTTTTACAAAGGGCACGCTCTCGCTGCTTTGCGGTGCCCAGCACGGTGCTCGTGCGTAGGTCTTGCAGGTGCTCCCATTTCTGGATTTCGTCCTGCCAGGTGGCCTCTGCGACCTTCTTCGGGGCGATGATGAGCACCTTGTCCACCTCGCCCAGCTGTAGCAGCGTGCCGATGGCAGTGAGCGTGACCACCGTCTTGCCGAGGCCCATCTCAAGCCAAAGCGCCACGCCCGGGCGCTCGATAACGGCGTTGATGCACTCCCGCTGGTAGGGGTGGGGGATGAACTTACCCATTCCGGCTGACCTCCTTCCCGGGCTTCGTGGGCTTTGCGCCTGTGATCTCTCTGGATGCTCTACCCAGGTCGGCAGCCAGCCGCCTCGCTTCCTCGGTCGTGCTGACCTCGTACCACCTAAACCCGAGCCTCTGCAGTTCCCGACCCCAGAACTCTTGCAGGCTGCCATCCTGGACGTGTTTGCCCGGAGCCTTCAATTCGACAAAGGCCAGCACCCTCCCCGGCAGCAGGCAGATTCTGTCGGGCACGCCTGCCGTTCCCGGGGAGACAAATTTCAGGCACCAGCCGCCTTGCTGCTTTATGGATTTTTGTAGCACGCGCTCGACGGTGCTCTCTCTCATGGCTTTCTTCCTCCTGACCCAATTTGTCAACCGAGTCAACCAATTTCCTATTAAATCTAAAAATAGGCATTTAGGCTATTACCCCTTTACCCTTTACTACTACCTAATTACCCTAATCCCTATTAAATAAAAAATAGATATTTTTAGTTGACATAGTTGACATATGTCTATTTATAGTGATGCAACGTCAAAAATTGCGTCAACCGAGCGTCAACCGAACTTGTCAACCGAGCGCGTCGGTTGACAAATCTGCCGAAAGTAGGCGTTTTGCCTGATTTTTCAGGTCGGTTGACAAATCCTGCGCCAGAATTTCTGGCGTCCGTAAGGGCCAAACCTCTGTACATTTGTACCGCGTTCCCAGCCTTCCAGGCTGTCGAGGGCTGCCGCGATTCGCCTCTGGTCGAGGGACTTGATGTTCTCGATGCGTCCGTGCAGGCACTCGCACCAGACCTCGGCGACGCAGATTACATCCCTGGGTTCGGTCGCCACCTCATCCCGGTAGCTGCCCTCCCAGTACAGTTGGCGCTTCTCGATGTCCCAGTTATTGCGCCAGCCCTTGGGCAGGGGCTTGTCGGCAAAATCCCGGATAGCGGACGTCCATTGGTCGACCTCCTGATGCTCCTCCTGCACCTGGGTGGCCTCTACCAGCAACGCGCCGCTGATGTACGTTTTCTCGCCCAGCTCGTAGTGAACCTTGGCCTCGGCCCAGATCTGGTCGATGGTCTCGTCGTCCAGCCAGTCCGCCTCGTCCATCTTGCGCAGGTCGTACTTGTACACCTCACGCTTGTTCACATCGATGGGCCAGAACCGACGGTTGCCTGTGCTGTCTCGCAGAAACTCCGTCTTGTTGCTGGTACCAAAGAACACGCACCTGCGCGGGTACTGCTGCGTGTTCTGGCCGTAGCTGGGCCGGTACCAGTCCTCGCACTGGCTGATGAACTGTTTAGCTGCCTCGGATTCGCTCTTGTCCAGGGCTGTCAGCTCGCCCAGCTCGACGATCCAGACCCCGCGTAGGCTTTCCCGGGCGTCCTTGCCCTGGAAGTTTGTGATGCTGTCAGAGAACCATTTCCGCCCCAATTTGCGTAAAAAAGTACTCTTTCCGATACCTTGCACGCCCGAAAAGATGACAACTTGGTCGTATTTGTACCCCGGCTGCAGCGCTCTGGCTACCGCGGCGACCAGGCACTTGCGGGCCACGGCGCGGCAGTAGGCGGTGTCCTCTGCGCCCAGATAGTCAATGAAGAGGGTGTCCAGCCGTGGCTTTCCGTCCCAGTGCAGGCTGTTCAGGTAGTCCACGACCGGGTCTCGGGCGTTCTGGGCGGCTGCCATGCGCAGCGCGTCGTCGATTTTGGCCCGCCCGGTCAGGTGGTACACGGTCTCGAAGAAGTACCGCAGCCCGGCGTCATCGTCGTCGCTCCAGCCGCGCTCGCCCTCTTTACTGTTCCAGAGAAAAGGCCCGCAGCACATCCTGCGCATCGAGAACAAGTCGTTCCAAATCTTCCCGCTGAGTGCCGGGTCGTACCGCAGGATCAGCCACAGGTTCTGCACGGTTGCCAGCAGTTCACCTTTATTGCTGTATTCCAGGCGCTCGTGCCAGTCGTGGCCTTCCTCCACAGGCTCAAAGCCTGCCAGGGCCTCCGTCTCTCGCTCCTCGCGCAGCAGCCCGGCTACGGTCGGGTCGCTGCCTGCCAGCTCGCACATGGCCTCAAAGCTGGGCAGGCGGTTACTGGGCGTGTCCGGCTTGGTGTCCAGGTCTAGCTCGCCGAAGAGATGAATGCGCACCAAATCCCAGGCGTTGACCAGTCTGCCACCCGCCGGGTCTGTGCTGTGATGGCTGTACAGGAAATTGCCGCCGTCGTACAGCACCGCGCCCGCGGTCGTGCTGCCCTTGGTGTAGGTGTATCGACCCTCGCCCGCGGTTGCGTAAGTGTCGGGCAGGTATTTATCCATGACCGCAGGCACGTCGTACACGCGGCAGAAAGCGCCCACCAGGCCCTGTTTCTGGGTTGGGTCGGCCTGCTTGCCGCCCGGGCGCTTTGGGGCGTTCTCTGCGGGGCACAGGGGCCACTCTGCGGCATTGCGCCAGTCCTCGTAGGTGTCGAGCATCGTGTCCGCGGGCAGGGGCTTTTCCTGGGTGCTGCTGCGGAACACTGTCTCGCTGTCGCTGCTGGCGCTGGGCCAGTACATCAGACGCTCGGCCTCGAAGGTGGTGGGGTCAAAGACCCTCATGCTCGGGTCGATCATCTGCGCTGCTGCACGCGCCAGGGGCTGGTATTCGTCGGCGGTTACCGGGCGGTCGATGGGGATAATGACCCGGATGCGCGGGTGCTGGGCGTCGTGCTTGCGGGTGCTGTATATCAGGTGGTCGCAGCCCAGGGCCTTGACGGCCTCGCACAGGGCGTCCGTGGCCCCCGCCTGGGCGTTGTCGATGTCCAGAGTGACCATGCAGCGGGTCTCGCAGCAGCCGCGTTTGCGGCGGCCCTGGGCGAGGCTGGCAGCCACAAAGCCGCCGTTGTCCTTCAGCTGATCCTGCTTGGCTTTGGGCATCGCCATGTACTCAGCGTGGGTCTCGGTACCAATGGTGCGGTGCTGGAGGGCGGCGTCCACAAACTCCGGCCATGCCAAATCCAGCTGCTTCCATTTCTTGTCTGTCCTGCTCGTGCCTATGCTTACTCGCATACTGCTTCTGCCTCCACCAATTCGTCAGCTGTCAGGGCCGGGCTTTCTGCCTTGACCCCCATGGTCGTGTTCATGCAGCGTGCCCGCCAGTACATCTCCAGGCGCTTGGCGCTGGCGTATTCCTCCTGGAGCGTCCGATTCGCGGTGCGCAGCTCTCGGATCTTCTGCTCTCGGAGGGCATCCTCGTTATTGGAAATCAGGGCGATGGCGTAGGTGGCGGCGAGCGAGCCGACCAGCACGCCAGCGATAAATTGAAGCATGGTTTATTCCTCCTCATGGTTTTGGGGTTCGTTCTTGTATGCGCCGCTGGTGAAGTACAAAACTACCATGCGAAGCGCAGTGCTGTTGGAGCCACTTGAATTCCAGCCTTTGGAGATAAGTTTGTTATAGAGGCTCGTGGCAGTGTCTGCGTACTCTTGCCAGGTCATTCTGTATCATCCCTCCAGGCTTCATCGTTGATGGCTTCGTACAGAAAAGGGTGGTCTGTGATTCCAGCCGGGACAGGGTAGGGCTGTTCTTTGTCGGCCCACTTCTCCGGCTCGGTCGCCAGCTCCCAGTAAAACTGTGCCGCAGTCTTGCAGCTGGCCTTATATCCGGTGCGGGTGCAATTCATGCAGACCACCGTATACTTGCGGTCACGGCCCCGCATGAGCGCGGGCTTTGGGTTCTTGCAGAGGCAGGTCATTCCGTGACCTCCTCCCAGGTGTAGCGGCCCTTGCCGGAGTTGCGCCACTGGCCCAGGCCGCGCTTCGTGCCATAGTTCAGGCACTCGCGTACCATCTTCTCCAGGGAAGGGTCGAGGCATTCGATTTCAAACTCTGCCGTAGACCCGGCGGGCACGCTCTCGCTCTTGGCAATGCTGACGCGCTCACCCTGCGGAGTGCTGGCGCGGAGTGGGCGCTCGCAGTAGCCCATGCGCAGGCCGTTCAAGTCGTATGGAATCTCGCGGGGGTATACAAAAATCAGGCCGTCGATGGCTTTCTTGTAGGCTTTGAGCGCTGCGCAGGCGCTGCCGCCCGGATATCCCGCCTTGCCAGCGGAGGCCAGGGCCTTGCAGGAATCTTTGAGCATACCCTTGATCTGGTAGTCGTAGATGAAGGGGCGGCCATCCGCCTGCTTCGGAAAAACCGTGATACGATCCTCGGCCTGCTGCTGTTTGATGTTGTAGACCTCTTCATCGGTCAGGTCGGCGGTGGGAGCCTTGCTGGCGATATAAGTTGCCAGAAGTTCTTCGTTGCTGGGGCTGCTGCCCAGGGCTTCTTCGAGTAGGGTGATTTTGACTTTCATAGTAGTGCTCTCCTTTTAAAATGTAATAGTTTTCGGTTGCTGTTCTTTGCCGCTGCCGGGCCAGTCAAATCGTTTCGGTGCCCTGGCTATGCCGTGCGCTTCCTTTCCCTTGCTGCGCTTTGCTGTGCGTTTCCTTTCCCTTGCTGTGCTATGCGGTGCTGTCTAAGCCCTTCCATTGCTTGACAATTCATTTCCTTTGCGGCTCGCTTTCGGGCAGTGCATCTCGCCTCCCGCGCGGCGCGTCTCGAAGCATAGCCGTCGCGGCGTGTTTCAACGAAGCGCGGATCATATCCGGGGCAGGCTATGCTTTTCCGTGGCGTCTCTTTGCTTCTCCTGGGCGGTACGGTGTTTCGCTTTGCTTTTCCATGACGGTGCGTGTCGTTGCCTTTACAGGGCCGATTCTTGCTGCGCACAGCAAAGCCTTTGCTTTGCCATCATTGCCATCAACGCCTCGCCTTCGCTCCGCGGTGAAATGCCATACCTCTGCGTTGCGAACCCGGCGACGCTAAGCCTGTGCCTACAGTGCTTTTCCCTAACCGCGCGATACATCGCCATTCTGTCGCTGCTCCACGTATTGCTTTACCTCACACAGCAAGTCCATAGCCACGCATTTCAGGGCCGTGCCTTCGCCCCGCTTATCTAAGCTAAGCCCTTGCGCCGCAGCGCATATCTCTCTCCACGCTCTGCCACGTACCGCGTTGCTCATCCGGCGCTTATCTGCGCGTGTCATTGCCTGCGCGGGTCAGTCCTTGGTGAAGAACTGGCCGACCCAGCCTTCGGCGTTGAGGGGCAGGCCCATGGCCCACGGTGCGGGCTGACTCATGATGCGGCGTACCTCTTGCAGGTCGGCTTCCGGTGTGTCGGTGTGCCTCTCGATGACCACCTCATCGTGGATGTGGAATACGACCCGGTATCCGGCTTGCTTGAGGTTGTCCAGAGCGTATTCCAGGCAGTCCCGCCCGATGGCCTGGGTCAGGTTCTCGGTCAGCTTGCCACCGTAGGTCTCGCTGTCCTGCCATCCGGCGTTTGTCTGCTCGCGGTAGTGGATGTGGCCGTCGTCGCTGACCCGGGGGTCGGCGTAGTACAGCTTGCGTCCGCTGGGCAGGCTCATGGTCAAAAAGGGGAAGGGGAGGGAGGTGCTGGCCTCCATGCGGAAGGTGACGCCGAGGATGACCGAGTGAGGTTTCTTGTCGGCGATGGTCTTTGTGGCGGCCAGTTCCATCCGCCGCCAGAGCTTGACGATATTTGGGTTCTGCTGCCGCCATCGGTTCACCATGTCCTGGATTTCCTCGTCCGGCAGGTCTTTAAGCGCCCCGCTGACGTCCATTCGCCGCATGGCCCCGACCCCGCCCTGGTAGCCCAGGGCCAGGGTGGCGACCTTGCCGCGCTGCCTGTAGCTGTAGTTGGGATTCCCCTTGACTATGGTCTCCACCGGGATGCCGAACATCTTCGATGCCGTTGTCTCGTAGATTTTGCCTGTCGTGCGGAAAACGTCCAGCACCCACTCCTCGCCTGCCTCCCAGGCAATCAGCCGGGCCTCGATGGCGGAGAAGTCGGCATCAATGAACACCGACCCCGGCGCAGGAATCAGCGCCGTCCGTATCATCTGGCTCAGTAGGTCGTTCACGTTTCCGTAGATCATCTCGAGGGCGGACAGCTGCCGGGCCTTGATGAGTTCCCGGATTTCGTCCTGGTGCTTCACGTAGGTGCGAGGAAGGTTCTGCACTTGGAGCAGCCTCCCCGCCCAGCGGCCCGTCCGGGTCGCGCCGTAGAATTGCAACGTTCCTCGGATGCGCCCATCGGGGCCTGTAGCCGCCTGTATGGCGTCGTATTTTTTGAGGGAGGATTTCCCTAGCTCCTGACGAAGCTCCAAAACCTGGCGGGCTTTCGCGGTCTGGGGCTGTTTCAGCGCCTCGGCCACGGTTTCTTTGCGTAGGTCGGGCAGGTCAGCGCCATTGTCTGCCAGCCATGCCCGGAGCTGGCCGGGGGCATTGGGATTCGCCAGCCCGGTGATTTGCTGGGCCTGGGTGAAAAGCTCGGCGCTGTACGTGCTGCCACACCAAAGTGCGCCGCTGGTAAGCTCTGCGTCCGTGGCAATGCCGCGGCTATTCATCCGCACGTCGTCCCGCCATTGCTGCCAGATGAAATCCGGCACAGTGAAGGGTTCCAGCAGTTTGTCGATGTGCCTCTCTGTCTCGACGTCTCGGATGTTGTATTGCCGGAAAATCTCCCATTTTTCGGGGTCGTGCTTCGGCAGGTTGCGGTTGCGGCCACCGTTGACCTTGGTCGGCTTGCAGGGGCAGCAGAAGTAGCGGATCAGCGCTGCGCCTTCCCTCATCTTAGCCTTGTCCTCGGGCAGCTGGAGGGCCTGGCCCGCCATTTTCAGGCTGGCGGGCAGGCCGCAGTACATGGCGTGAACCATGCTGTCTTGCCATTGGTCGAGCCAATCCTCGCGCTCCTGCTGGGCCAGGTGGAAGTACTCGCTAAGGCACCACCACTCGAAGGCTGCGTTCCAGGCCCGCTTGGTGAATCGTGGGTCAAAGAGCAGGGACTTTACAGCCGCCAGCCCTGCGTTGTCGTTGTCGGTGGTATCGATAAGCACCACCCTGTAATCGTCTATTGCCGCGCTCGCCAGCAGAATCTCAAAGTCCGGATCCTGGGCGTAGCGGTAGGCACCCACCTTGCCGATGTCCTGAGGACTATAGGTCTCCAGGTCGATAGTAAGTATCATGCTTGCCTCCGTGCCGCGTTCAGCTCAGCATATCCTCATCTTCCTGCGACAGAGGAGCGAAGCCGTCCGTGCCAGTGTCACCGCCCAGGCGTGCGCCATCCTTCGTCTTCTGGACTGCTACCAGTCCTGCGCTGAGGCCCTTGCCGCCTTTGGGGTTGTTGTAGGCGTAGATGGACACCTTCACATTGGCGTAGCAGCCGCTGTAGACCTCCTCGCGGTTCATGACCGGGTTGCAGCGGGCATCGATGATCTTGGGCGGGTGGTCGGCGTTGGCCTTGGCGTTGATGAAGTAGCAGCCTGCGTAGTTGGAATCGCCGCCCTTGGTCGGGTCGGTGTCGCCATCGCGGAGCAGGGGGTGTGCGTAGCTGGCAGGCTTCTTGCCGCCCCACTTGGTGGTGACGGCCTCGCTCTCGATCTTGGTCATCAGCTTCTGGAGGCGCTGGATGGTGGCGGTGTCCGTCTTGGGGATCAGCAGGCAGCAACTGTACTGCATCTTGTCTCCCTCCATGCTCTGGCGGGCCTCCCAGATGTTGGCGTAGCTCAAACGAGCGGGGATGATGATTTCATTTGCATTCATGGTGTTGTGTCCTTTCCTTATTAAATGGGCGTAGTGTGGGTTTCTGGGATTCTTGAATCCTTCGGGAATGGGCTTGATCTCGTAGCGCCATTGGCGCCAGTTGATGCAGGTCTTTCTAAAGGCCCGCTCTGCTTTGAGAGGGGTCTCGGCGGCGATGCCAAAAACGAAGCGCTTTTCCGCGTTGTTCCAGACGCCGTAGGTCATTCTGGCAGCCCTCCAAAGTATTTGAATGCTGCGCCCGATGTGTGCAGCACTGCGGCAAATCCGGGGATGTTTGCGGGTGGAAACCGCTTTCTGACCCATGCGAGGTCTTCTTCGGTCATGCTGTACCACTCTCCTCGAATGTGGTTTTCATCAAGGTATCGATGAATAGACGATTCGAGACCCTCAGGGTCGTTGGCGGGAATGGCGGAAACCATTTGCAATTGACGTGGATTGCCCATCTGGAGAGTGCATATTCGGGTGGTTGCGTAAGAGCGCGAAACGCCAATCTTGACGGCGGTTCCGTCAGATATAAAGTAAACATACCCGCGATAGTCGTTTTGCTGCGCTATTTGATGCCTATGGTCGGCAAGGCATCGTTGTAGGGCGCTCATTCCTTCACCTCCTCGAATCCTTCAGCGGCATCATAGGCGGGCCGCTTATCGCTCTCGGGGGCCAGGGTGGGCTTGCCCTTGGGCTTCTCCACCCAGGTGCCGCAGACCTCGGCAAAGCGTTTCTTGCCCAGCAGTTTCTCTGCTGCCGTCAGGCTGATGGGGCTGCGCTCGTACAGCATCGCCTCGCTGATGCCATCGGCCTCGATGGCTTTAAAGGCTGCGTCCTGGTCGGTGAACCGGCGGGTGCTGCGCCCCTCGACCAGCTTCCAGCCGGGGACTGCGTGCCCCTGCTGAAGCTGCTTTTGGGCGTACTCCTCCAGGCATTTCACATAATCCGCGATGCCCTGTGCCGCAATCAGCCACTCTCCGATCTCCTCGTCGGTCAGCAGGCGCGGGTCTCGGGCCTCGGGGGTCTGGGTCATGAAGTCGGCCAGCGGGCCGTACTTCTCCTTCCAGGCGCGGCATTGGGGCTTGGCCTTGCACCAGCGGCATTGCTTTTCGCCGGGGTTCAGCTCGCCTTTGCCCTCCCATGCCTGCTTGGCCGCGGGGCGCAGGGTGTTCTCGGCCCAGTCGAGCAAGCTGTCCGCGCTGGTTTCCCAGGTCTCCGGCTCGCTCTGGATGCGGGGCTGGACGATGCTCATGCGCACCGTCTGGATGTCGTCGGTCGCGCTGAACAAGTCCCAGGCCCCCAGCGCATACAGCATCATCTGGATGTTGTTCACCGGGCTGACCGGAACCCCTGCGCCGTACTTGAAGTCGATAACATGAAGGATGCCATCGCCGATCAGCAGGCAGTCGCAGGTTCCGAAGCACTCCGGTGCCCACCGCGTCATGCTGACCCGCTGCTCTACGCAAAGGGTCGGAGTGTGCGGGAAGCCGTCGTAGACCGTGTGGATGAAGTCGGCGTACAGTTTGGCGGCTTCCTTCATCTCCGGGGTGTAGGCGTCGCTACCCATCAGATCGTCCATCGGGGCTTCCGGCAATCCCGCCCAGCCGGGCAGGCTGCGCCTGACGACCTGCTCGCAGAGGTAATGCGCTGTTGTGCCCTCCTCCGCGTAGGGGCTGGTCTCGCTGGGCATATGCTCGGTAAGTCTGGCGCTGGGCGGGCAGGCTACCCATCGCGCCCCTGCGCTCGGGCTGAGGATTGCGTGCTTAGTCGGTGCCATCGTCTTTATCCTCCTCTACGCTGAGCGCATGGGACACAACTTCAAGATCAGCGGAAGGCGCCCACCAGTCACTTCTTGGGCCTCGAATGGCAGCTTGCGGCCATTCCACCAGTGTCGTTCCATCGGGGGCGGAGTCCTGGTAGACTGTTCCTACGGTGCCCGGTTCGGGATAGTACTCGGGGTGCTTCTTATGGTCTCCTCGTGTACGGAAGTTATCAATGAGGCGTACCTTGTCCCCTGTCATGAAACTACTCATTGTCTTCATCCTCCTCCGTCAAAAATTCCAGCGTCTGGAGCGCAAATGCCGCTACGGCGGCGATCTTATCATCGAAGCAGTCGCTGCCCCTGATGGTCTCTGCGGCGGCCTGGGCGAGGCAGTGAAGGATGCCGAAGGGGTTTCCGGCGCACTGAATCTTCAGCTGGTGTTCGCCATCGCAGGCGATGTGGATGCTTACAGGTTTCTTACTCATTGTTTGCTGCCTCCAAATCTGCTTTGACGGCTGCCCATGTCTCGGCGGGCAGCGCAGTGATCTTCGGGGCGTCGTACTTCTTTAATACCGCCGCGACCCTGTCCATCTTGCCTGCCAGGGCCATCTTGCGGCCCAGGGCCTGCACCTCGTCAATGGTGACCGCCTTGGCGGCCGTGGGCCTCTCTGCGGGCTTCTCCGCCTCGATGGGCATCTCTCCGGCGCTCGGCACCGGGGCCTCTACGGGGGTCTGCTGCGCGGCCTTGGCGGCCTGCTTGCGCAGCAGCACATTGGCTTCAGCCTGCTGCTGGGTCTTGGTGTCCCTCGGCTGAGGTTCGATGGGCAGGCCGGGAATATCAAACCCGACCATGCCCGCGCCATCCATCAGCGCCTTGATGGCGGCCTTGTAGTCGTCTGCGCTGTCGGCGCGGATATTGATGTTGATGTTCATGTCAGTCCTCCTCAAACAGTTCCAGGTACCAGTGGATGGCGTTCACAACGTTGCGCAGGTCGAGCGCGTTGCTTACCCCGATAAAGCGGAGCAGGTTATCTCGGTCGATGGTGGTGATCTGGCCGACTACCGCTGCGCTCGGCCTCTCGAGGCAGGCGCTGTGCAGGATTACGTTGCTGGAATCCGTACCGTCCAGCCGGTGCGGCCCGCTGCTGATGGGTACGACCGTGAGGCAGGGGCTGGTGAAGTTGTGGCCGTCGCTGCTGATGACCAGCACCGGGCGTGCGCCTCGGATGGTGCGGTCGCTTTCGCTGCAGACGCCGAGCGCGTCGTCGGTTACAAACCAGATGTCGCCACGGCGGGCGTTAGGGTAAGTAGTCATTTGTCGGCCTCCTCGTTCGGGTCAATAGCGGCCATGTTGTCAAATGCGTAGTCGACGCACTGCTCAATGACCGCGCCCAGGCTGATGCCCGCAACGTTGGCGAGCATATTCACCTTCATGTAGTTTCCCGGCGTCAGCCGGACGACCGGCTTCGTCAGGTTGCCGTCCTGCTGGATGAAAACTGGGCGGCCCGCCTTATTTCTGAGAATGAATTTTTCCATTGTGCACCTCCGTGTGCTTGAGGGCTGCACCGCAGATGGCATTCAGGGCCAGCGTGCCCAGGATGATACCGGGGATGTTCAGGCTCCCCAGTGCTGCAATCAGCAGCACCGTGGCGGCTGTGCCTGCCAGCTTCAGAATGAGCTTCATCGTTAGTACCTCCGCTCCTGGCTGACCAGCTGTCTGGCCAGCGTTGTGGCCGGAATGAGGCGACCCTTGTGTTCACCAATCCAGCCGCTGATCACGTAGCTGACCCGCTTGACGGGCAGCCCTGTGATGGCTGCGGCTTCGGTGAGGGTTACCAGTTCGCCTTTAGCCTCCCGGCGCACGCGCTCCAGCGCGTCTCTGTAACCTTCAGGCTCTCTCATTTCGGTGTCCTCCTGTTACTGCTTGCAGCTTTCTACAAAGGCTGCAAGGTCTTTGCCTGTGATTCGGATGGTTCGTCCGTCGCCCAGGTTGGCGGCGGGCAGCCGGTTCTCCTTGATGTAGCGGTCAACGCTGGCAATGCTCACCTGCAAAATGTCGGCCACTTGTTCGCGGGTGTAGACCCGGCTCTCGATCAGTTCCATTCGTGCCCTCCTTCCTTGTTAAGGGCAACGCGGACTTGCAAAGCGGTTGAAAGTATGTTATATTCAGATTGTCTAGGTCTGAATAGGTCTTAAAACGCTTTGTAATGCTGCGTTGCGTCCTGTTCTTGTTCCTTGCGCCTTATTTCGTCTTGTTTGGCCTCGGAACGTCTCCTATTCTACCCCACAAATGTAGGGAAGGCAAGAGTTTTCTCCACAAAAGTGGGGATTCTACGTTTTGCACAAATAGGAGGGTAAAAAATGCTACGAATTGACAGATTACTCGAAAGAGCAAAGGATCGGGGCGTTACTCAGTCTCATTTGGCGGAATTGGTGGGCCGCCAGCGCTATTATGTAAAAGACCTTGCTCGTGATGGCACTCAGCCGTCCGCTGAGACTATTGCGGTCTGGGCTGACGCTCTGTCCACCACCCCTGCCTACCTGCTGGGGGAGACGGATGAAAAAGAAAAGCCCACCGGCGCTGTGGCCGATGGGCTGTCTGACAAGGAACTTAAGTTGGTTGAGGCTTTCCGCGGGCTTAGTCCTGAGGAGCAGGATGCATGGATGCTGGTTTTGAGTGGGAAGAAAACGCCGCAATAAGCGGGTCTAAAAGCTCGGGGTGCGCACGCACCAAGTCGAGCAGTTCTTTTTCGCGATCTGTGAGTTCCTGCATTTTAGTATCCTCCTCTGCTGGGTGACTGACTTATTACAACTATACAAAACTTACGGTTGTATTTCAAGTAGTAAATCGTGAAAATTTGAGCTTTGGTTTTAAAAGTACGGATTATTGTACTGCAAGGGAGGGATTCTCATGAAATGTCCAAATTGCGGCCATGAATTGTCGGATGATGAAACCCTGCGCTTTTGTCCTCGCTGTGGGCGGCCTGTGGATGACGCTTTGTCAACCCCGGAGGAACCCACCTTGCAGAGTGAAACACCCCCAGCCGCGCCCGCAGCGCAGCCTGCGGCTTTCATGTCTTATGTGAAGCACCCGCTCCCCTGGATGGGTCTTGTGCTTTACACGCTGGTCGGGGTAACGGACGCGGAGCGAACCTACCCGGTGCTATTCGCGTCCCTCGTGGGCTGGCTGTCTGGTGCATTTACGATCTGGCTCTACCGGCGAGTGGTAGCCGCCCAGCGTGAAAAGAAGGCCCATCCTGCGCCCAAACGGGAGGCCCCAGTGCGCGAGAAGAAGCCCCCTCGCCCCAAAAAGCAGCCGGTCGTTCTTGTGCGTACCTTCCTCGTCACCGAGGACACTCGCCGCAGCGGCTCCAGCTCTCTGCTGCGCGGCGCAGCGGGCGCGGTGACTTTTGGCGCGGTAGGTGCTGCCGCAGGTGTTCTGTCAGGCAAAAACCGCCATACTACGACTTTTGTGTTGGAGTACAGCGACGGCCACCGGGAAACCAAAACGGTTAAAAATGGAACGAAGGAGTATAATAAGCTCTGCACCCTGCTGGAGCGTCGGATATGAGGAGGTGTTCTCATGGGTCAGCGCAAGCGTCGGGCTGATGGACTTCTGGAAAAGAAGCGCACCATCAACGGAAAAGTTATGCACTTCTACGGTCATACGGTTGCTGAAATCGAGGCCAAAATCGACGCCTACAAGGCCGAACTGGCCGAGAAGGAAACTAAAGGCGAGAGGTTCGAGGTCGTCTATGATGCGTGGATGGAGCTTCGTCGCACGCAGGTCAAGCCCTCCACGCTGTACTGCTCTGCGTCGGCCTGCGCCCATACGCGGGCCGAGTGGGAGGGCTATCGGATGAAGGAGATCACACCTACCCGGATTGCTGCCTGGTACCAGTGTTTGGGCGACCAAGGTTATGCAAAGGGGACGGTTCGTAACCACAACGACGTGCTCTCCTCTGTGTTCAAGCATTGGATTGTCTACTTCGGCGGCGATTTCAACCCCTGCCCCTACGTCGACGTGCCGCGTAACCTGAAAACGAAAGTTCGCACCCCGCCCACCGATGAACAACTCGCGGCAGTCAAAGCCCACCCGGAGGATTTCGGCTTCGTGGCCTGGTTGCTCATGTATACCGGGATTCGACTAGGTGAGGCCATGGCACTGCAATGGCAGGACGTGGACTTTGGAACAGGGTTTATTCATATTACGAAGTCGGTTTGGTGGGATAATGGCCGCCCGGTCGTGACCACCCCTAAGACGAAGAATGCCATCCGCGATGTGCCTATCTTGAACGTGTTACGGCCCTTGCTTCAGGAGCGGCAGGGAGCGCCTACGGACTACGTTTGCTCTGGGCGAGCTACACCCTTGACGGCATCCGAGTACCGCAACAAATGGGGCGTCTATTGGCGCAAGCTGGGCTACTACCATTCCGACGGCTCAGGCTCTTGGGATGCGGACGTCTCGGCGCACCAGTTCCGGCATGGTATGGCCTCCGTGCTCTATGAGGCAGGCGTCGGCGAAATGGAAGCGCAGCGAATCTTGGGCCACGCCTCAATCACCACCACCCACGAAATCTACACCCACCTGCGCCAGGCGCAACTTTCCGCAGCTACCGATCGCCTGAACGCCTTCTTGGCAAACGGGTCGCAGGTCGTATAAAAGTCGTAAGGAGTCAAAATGAATCGATACAACGCCATTAGAATTATGGTCGATGAATAACCCATGCCGCGATTGACGCAAATCAAAGAGACAAAGAAAGGCAGACTTGCGCTGTTTTTTGACGGTGAATTTGCATTCT
>OBIU01000269.1_pt1 | contig 26421 bp, 20 predicted proteins | sample 1519871 | NCBI WGS metagenome assembly OBIU01 (sample SAMN04209229, study PRJEB22552) | human gut metagenome | biome: gut; material: feces | host: Homo sapiens | place: USA: Oklahoma
GGGTAACCGAACCGGGCTTGCAGAGAACCTGGCCGCGCTCGATGTCCTCGCGCTTAACACCACGGAGCAGGATGCCGACGTTGTCGCCAGCCTCGCAGAAGTCCATGGACTTGCGGAACATCTCGATGCCGGTAGCAACGGAGGAAGAGGTCTCCTTGATGCCGACGATCTCGACCGGATCGTTGAGGCGAAGCTCGCCGCGCTCGACACGACCGGTAGCAACGGTACCACGGCCGGAGATGGTCATGGTGTCCTCAACAGCCATGAGGAAGGGCTTCTCGTTGTCGCGCTCGGGCGTCGGGATGTACTCGTCGACGGCGTTCATGAGCTCGCGGACAGAGTCGATCCACTTCTGCTCGCCGTTGAGAGCGCCAAGAGCGGAGCCACGGATAACGGGGATGTCGTCGCCCGGGAAATCGTACTCGGAGAGGAGCTCACGGGTCTCCATCTCAACGAGGTCGATAAGCTCCTCGTCGTCAACCATGTCGCACTTGTTCAGGAAGATGACGATGTAGGGAACGCCGACCTGACGGGCGAGCAGGATGTGCTCGCGGGTCTGAGCCATGGGGCCGTCGGTAGCAGCGATAACCAGGATAGCGCCGTCCATCTGAGCAGCACCGGAGATCATGTTCTTGACGTAGTCGGCGTGGCCGGGGCAGTCAACATGAGCGTAGTGGCGGTTAGCGGTCTCATACTCGACGTGGGAGACGGAAATCGTAATACCACGCTCGCGCTCCTCGGGAGCCTTGTCGATGTTCTCGAACGCGGTGAAGTCAGCCTTGCAGCCCTCGGTCTCGGAGAGAACCTTGGTGATGGCAGCCGTCAGCGTGGTCTTGCCGTGGTCAACGTGACCGATGGTGCCGATGTTAACATGCGGCTTAGTGCGCTCAAACTTTTCCTTGGCCATGAAGCCCTCCTCCTTAAAGGTCGTCCCCCTTTGGGACTATGCCTTCTTAACCCTAAGTGGCTCCCCCGGTTTCCCGGTAGAGCCACTCGAATTACCTGGTAGCGGTGACTGGATTCGAACCAGTGACGCCACGGGTATGAACCGTGTGCTCTAACCAACTGAGCTACACCGCCGGATGGAGCCTGCAACCAGACTTGAACTGGTGACCTCTTCGTTACCAACGAAGTGCTCTACCGACTGAGCTATACAGGCACGTGAACGGGTGGGAGCTATAGGATTCGAACCTATGTAGGCGTAGCCAACGGGTTTACAGCCCGTCCCCATTAACCACTCGGGCAAACTCCCTTGCGTTCAACGTCTTGAAATCGGCTTGCCTTGCGGCGTGTCGTTTTCAAGCAAGAGAATAGTACGGTGCGACGGGGTATCGTGTCAACCAGATTTCTATAATACACGCGCCCGGGCGTATCCACCCTTGTGAAAACACCCTTGTTAGGTTTTAGTCCGTTAAAGTATTTGCATTGCTTTTCTTTTGACGTGTAAGGATAACTTTTTGCATTCCCTATTGCGATGAAAACACGCCGATTCGTGCAGCGTCCGTTGATAATCAGCGTTACCGCAGGTCAGCGGCGCTTCGCCCCTCTGATCGCAACCTGGCCTCGCAACACGCCGCGCTCTTTGCCCCATGAGATCCCATCAACCTGTTTGCTGCATTCCGACTTTTGGAATGATTTCGACTATTCCTCAGTCCGTCCGCGCGCTCGCACCCGATCCCGCCCCGTGATGACAAAAGCCCGGTCTCCGTTTCGGAAACCGGGCTTCATGGACAATGGAGCCAGCGACAGGAATCGAACCCGCAACCCACTGATTACAAATCAGTTGCTCTACCGTTGAGCCACGCTGGCGCTTCGGGCTTTCGCGCAAAGCGTATTCAGGATACTCAAAGAATCGCCGCACGGCAAGGTCGCTTCCCCGATCCGCATCGCTGTCGCTTCAGCGAAGCCCCACCGCCCTCGAGGCGAGTCGCACCCCACAGGGCTAGCGACCACGCAGCGCCCTGAGCTTCTCCCTAGCCTCGGGAGACAGACGGCTGCCCAAGGTCATCTTCATCGCAGGCTCCTCCTCGCGCATCCGCTCGAAATCGCGCTCGATGCCGTCGATCTCCTCGACGAGCATCCGCGCGGAGATGCGCGTCACGCCCTTGCCCATGACGGTCGCTTGGATCGTGCCGTCGCTCGTGACGACGGAGCAGGCCCTGCCCTCCTCGCGCGCCTCGGTGCACAGCTGCTGTATCACGGTATCCGCCGGCACGCCGGTGGGCGAGAACTCGATGCGAATGCCCGCGGCGGGAAGATTCGGACGATCGGGGTTCACGTTCCCCGCGCCGTCGAAGACGATCACGGCCTCGTAGCTGCCCTGGGCGAATGCGGCGACGTCGGCGATGAGCGCCATGCGCGCGGAGTCGAACACATCATGCGAATACGGCTCGTCCGAGCGATCGAAAATGAGCTTCTCGTACTTGGGGGTCGCATGGATGATGTTGTAGCCGTCGACAACGAGCAGCTCCTTCCTGCCCGATGCGTTCATCCCGCGCGGCGGCACCCCCGTGGGCGCCCCGAACGCGTTGCCCGCACCATACGCGCCCACGCCGTAGGTGGAGGCGGTCACGGTCTCGCGCACCGACGACTCGCCGAATCGCTTGGCCTTGGATTTCGCCCTGTTCTTCTTGGTCATGGCGCTACTCCCCCGCTCCGACGGTTTCACCGGCTGCGATCTGCGTATAGTTGCGACGCAGCCACTCGAAGCACAGCGAGGTGGCGGCCTGAGCCACGTTCAGGCTCTCCGTCTTTCCGAGCTGCGGAAGCTTGGTGAGGAAGTCGCACTTGTCGAGTACGAGCCGCGAGATGCCCTCGCCCTCGGAACCCATAACGAGCGCGACGCGCCCCTCGAAGGGGGCGTCCCAGCAGACGCCCTCGGCATGCTCCGAGGCGCCTCCGACCCAGAACCCGGCGGCCTTCAGGTCGTCGAGCGCGCGGGCGATGTTGGGCACCTGCGCGATGGGCAGGTGCATGACCGCACCCGCGGACGTCTTATAGGTCGCCACCGTCACCTCGGCGGCGCGCTTGTTGGCGATCACCACGCCCGCTGCGCCCACCACCTCGGCAGAACGCACGATGGCGCCGAAATTACCGGCATCGGTCACATGGTCGAGCACGAGCACCAATGCGGGTCCGTCGCCAGCGCGCTCGATGATGTCCGCGAGGTCCGCATACGGATACCTCCCCACCTCGAGCGCGATGCCCTGGTGGGCGCCATGGCTCGAGATCTCGTCGAGTTTGGCGCGTGGCACGCTCTTCACGTTCACGTTCGCCTCGCCGAGCGCCAGCAGCAGGTCGCGGATGGCGGGCTCGCGCTCCACGCCCTCGGCGATCAACGCGCGGCGAATCGGAAAGCCGGTGCGAAGCGCCTCGAACGCGGCACGGCGGCCCTCGATGTAGTTGCCCGCGACCGCGGGGCGAACATCGCGACGGGAAACCGCTGCCGCCTGGGCGTCGCGCATGTCTTCGCGGCGCCCGGGCGCCGTCGCACGCTGGAGGCGGCCCTGCTGAGCGGGGCGCTGGGAACCGCGACCCTGCGGGGTCCTGGAGCGGCTTTCGATGCCGCGCCGCGACCTACCCTCATATCCCTCGCGAGAAGCCCGGGAGTTATTCGTGTTGTTGCCACGCTTCGACGCGCGCTTCTTGTCAGCCATCTCGGCCCCTTTCGCTGCGATTCCTTCTCGCATTATTCTTGCATTGACACGCGCTTTCGCAAACGCGCACAGGTAAAAAGCATCGTCTTGTAAACCGCCCTGCCAAAACGACCGGCCCTGAAGGGTGAAATATCACAAGGACATCGCCTCTTCGACCGCCTGGGCCAAGACCGTCATGGCCACCCGCTCCCCTGGGCCCATACGGCGCAAAACGCCGCACCCGGAAAACCCGGATGCGGCGCGAGGGCCGTATCGATACCTCAATTGAGCGGCTGCCCCCAAATTGAGACGGGAGGGCTAAGCGTGCTTGATGCGGGAGCCGGCGGCGGTGTCCTCGATCGCCAGGCCCATGTCGCGAAGCTGGTCGCGGATGGCGTCGGCGGCCCCCCAGTCCTTCGCGGCACGGGCCGCGGAGCGGGCCTCGAGGATCCTCTCGGCGGCCTCGTCGATATCGTCGCCGGTGTAACCCGTGAGACCCGCAGCGACGCCGAGCAGGCCGACCGGCAGCGGCTCCTCGATCACGGGGAGCTCGACGCCCAGCTGCACGAAGGCGCCGGTGATGACGGCGGCGCAGACGCGCGCAGCACCCTCGTCCACGGCGCCGGCTGCCTGCTCGAGGTACTTGTTGGCCTCGGTCACGAGCTGGAAGTAGGCGGCCACGGCGCCGGCGGTGTTGAAGTCGTCGTCCATGCAGGCCTCGTAGTCGGCAGCGGCCTTTTCCATGGCGGCGGTCAGCGCGTCGGCGAGCTCGGCGTTCGGCTCCCCCTCCGCATGGTCGGCAGCCCACTTGAGGTTGCGCACCGTGCCCGCGATGCGCGCGAGCGAGTTCTCGGCGCCCTCGAGGCGCTCCCAGGAGAAGTCGAGCGGGCTGCGGTAGTGGGTCTGCAGCATGAGCAGGCGCAGGGCCGCGGCGGAATGCTTCTCGAGCACCTCGGCAAGCGTGAAGAAGTTGCCGAGGCTCTTGCTCATCTTCTCACCGTCCACGAGCAGCATGCCCGTGTGCATCCAGGTGTTGGCGAAGCCCTCGTGCCAGGCGCAGGTGGCCTGCGCGCACTCGTTCTCATGGTGCGGGAAGGCAAGGTCGGAGCCGCCGCCGTGGATGTCGATGGGCGTGCCCAGATAGCGATGGACCATGGCTGCGCACTCGGTGTGCCAGCCGGGACGGCCCTCGCCCCAGGGGCTCTTCCAGCTAGGCTCGCCGGGCTTGGCGGCCTTCCACAGGGCGAAATCGAGCGGGTCGCGCTTGTCCTCGTTTTCCTCGATGCGGGCGCCTACCATGAGGTCGTCGATGTTGCGGCCGGAGACCTCGCCGTAAGCGGGGTCGCTGCGAACGGAAAAGTACACGTCGCCGTTGTCTGCCGCATAGGCGTGGCCGCCGTCGATGAGCGCCTTGATCATGCCGATCATCGCGCCGATCTCCTTGGTGGCGCGCGGACGGACGTCCGGGTCGAGCACGTTGGCGGCGCGCATGACGCCGATGAACTTGTCGGAGAACTCGGTCGCGACCTCCTCGGCGGTGCGGCCCTGCTCGTTGGCGCGGTTGATGATCTTGTCATCCACGTCGGTGAGGTTCTGGGCGAACGTGACCTCGTAGCCGCTCGCGATGAGCCAGCGGCGGATCACGTCGAAGCTGATGAACGTGCGGGCGTTGCCGATATGGATGTTGTCGTAGACGGTGGGACCGCACACGTACATGCGGACCTTTCCCTCCTCGATGGGGCGGAAGTCCTCTTTCTGGTGGGTGGCGCTGTTGTAGATCTTCATGGGCCTCTCCTCGCAAGGCGAGGCGGTGTGTCTCATCCACTGCTCAAACAGTCCTGGCTCGCACGAAGCGCCTACCGGGCGCTTCGGCTCGTGCGGAACTCGCATTGGACGAGACACACCGCCTCGCCCACGTCGTTATCGTTCTTGAATAGTCTATATGAGCGGGGTACCTTGCAGAAGCGTGGACTTCCGCCTCGTCGGGCATGAAAATCCGCTCAGAAATGAAAAGGGGTAATGGAACGCCGCCGCGGGCGGCTCATCTAGATACATCGCTCGAGAAGGCAGACGGCCCAGGCGCCGATGCCCTCGCCTTCGCCTTCCCAGCCGAGACGCTCGGTAGTCGTGGCTTTCACGCCCACGTTCTCAATCGGGCAGCCGATAGCGCGCGCGAGGTTCTCACGCATGGCCTCGCGATGCGGGGTGATCTTGGGCTCCTGGCATGCCAGCGTGCAATCCGCATCAACGAACTCGTAGCCCAACCCGCGCGCATGTTCCATCACGCGAGCAAGCAGCACCAGGGAGTCGGCACCCTCGTATGCGGGGTCCGCGTCGGGGAAGAGCTTGCCGATGTCCCCGCCGCGGCAGGCACCGAGGATGGCGTCTGCCAGAGCATGCGCCAGCACGTCGGCATCGCTATGGCCCAGCAAGCCCTTATCATGCGGGATGTCCACGCCGCCGATGATGCAGCGACGACCCTCCACCAACCGGTGGACGTCATAGCCGTGTCCAATGCGAAGGCTCGATGCCATAGGGCCTCCATCCTCATGTCGATCGACAATTCCTCGCGCCGCAGCGGCTCGCACGGAAACGGCTGCACGGCGCATCCCATGACTATACCCTGTTTAGCTTTTCATCGTGCCCGGGAGTGCCCTTCCCGTGCCTGGGAGCGCCCGGGACACGCTGAAGGGGCATCTCGACAGATGATAAAAAACGTAGGGCACGTTTTTCGTACCAGTCTCGAAACCCGTAATGTATGCCAGTGCACATACACTTCTGCTACCTGCGGTTTTGTCGTGCTTTATCGTGACCTACTCGACTAAAAAGAAGAACTGTACGAAAAACGTTGCACATACCTCGGCAGAAGCATTGCCTGGCGCCCGCGAACGCATCGAATACCGCAGCGGACGACCGAAACAGGCAAGTTCGAGAAAGATCGGGCGACGAAACGCACGGGGCGATGCGCCTACTCCTCGGGAAGCGCGATGCCGGTATCCTGCGCGCTCTCCGCATCGCTCATGCGGCCCAGCAGAATAGCCGTCACGGGACGCAGGTCTTCGGGAACCGTCACCTTCAGGTTGTCGCGCGGACTCTCCACGCAGCGCACGACGCCGCCCATGCGCTCCACGAGCGACGAGTCGTCGGTGCCCACATACCCTTCCGCGAGCGCCGCATCATGCGCACGGCGCACCGAGCCGATATGGAAGATCTGCGGGGTCTGCGCCGCCCAGTACATGCTACGCGGAGGCGTCTCCACGATGCGCTGGCCCTCGACGATCTTGAGCGTATCGATCGCCGGCTGCCCGCACACCACGCCATCAAGCGAGCGATCCTCCTCAAGCGCGCAAATCGCGCGATCGATCGCTTCGGTCGTGATGAGGGGGCGCGCGCCATCGTGGATCGCGACGTATTCGAAGCCCAGCGGCACCGCGGCGACGCCGGCCCTTGTGGAGTCCTGCCGCGTCTCCCCCGCATCGGCAAAGGTGATCGGGGTTTGGAACTCGAAGGGGTCGATCGCCAGGCGGCGCATTTCGGAACGCCGCTCCGCTGGGCACACCACCACGATGTGGCCCACGCGCGCAGAGCGGTCGAACGCCATGATCGACCACGTCATCATGGGCTTGCCGGCCACATTGACCAGCTGCTTGCCGCCGGGGTTGCCGAAACGGGTGCCGCTTCCGCCCGAAACGACGACCGCGCACACGCTCGCCATCTGCACCACTACGCCGCACCCCCGCCGCGCTTGCCCTGCATCCGATAGAGCGAATCGGCCAGGATCGCCGGGTTGTTCACGCCGAAGTCGCCCAGGCGCTCCGGGTCGCGGCGGATATCGTCCATCAGGTCCTGCAGCGAGCCATACTCGTCGACGATCTTCTCCGCAACGCCGTCGCGGACCACCGAGACACGCGAAAGCGTGCGCAGGCCGAGCGGCGTGAGCACCGAATCCTCATCGAGGTTGTCGTAACCCAGCACCTCCGCGACGCGCTTGGGATTGGTGAGGTCCTGCGCCTGCATCTCGCCGAACCGCTCGCGGATGCGCTCGGCGTTCTCGTGAGAGGAATCCGCCGCGTAGTCGCGGATCATCAGGTTGTATTCGTCATCCATGTTGCTGCCGGCGAGCTGCTCGAGCTGCATGCGCACGAGCTTGCCTTGAACGCCCAGCTCCTCGATGCAGGTCTCCAGCTCGGTCTTCGCCTGCTGCATGATCTCGAAACTCGAGAAGATGCTCGTGATGTCGGCCAGGGTCACGTAGTCGTCGAGCTCCAGCGCCGTGAGGCGCAGCAGGGAGCGATCGAGCGACGTGCGGGTGGTCTGCAGCGTCGCCACCAGCTGGTTCACCGAGCTCATGATCTCTGCAACCGGCTTGATCTGATAGGAGCGCCCGTTCACGTAGACGTTCACCACGCCGCGGCGCTCCGAAACCGAGATCACGATCGCATCGGTGAGCACGCTCATGCGGGCGGCGGTACGATGGCGCATGCCGGTCTCGCTGGTCGCCAGCGAGGGATCGGGGTTCAGGTGAAAGTTGGCGCGCAGGATCTGCGTGAGGTCCTCGTCGATCACGATGGCGCCATCCATCTTGCACAGCTCGAACAGGCGGTTGGACGTGAACGAGATGCTCAGGGGAAAGCCGTCGTTTCCCGACGCGAGCACGTGGTCCGTATCGCCCACGCAGATGAGCGCGCCGATATGGCCCGCGATGATCATGTCGAGCGCCGTGCGAATCGGCTGTCCGGGAGCCGTGAGGCGAATCGCCTCCTGCATCCGCTTCTGCGTATCCGTCTTGTCCAAACCGCTACCCCCGTCCCGTACCTGACTTACCTGCATTCTCGCATATACCCGCCGGCAACACGGCCGAATAACCGTTTGTTTATAGAAAAGGAAGAGTCCCGACGCCCTCCACATTCAAAAGCGTCGTCGCAAAGCCGAGCTGATGGCCGACCGGCGACCGTCGGCGCGTCCGAAGCCGCCTGCGCGGCGGTGATCACCGCGCAGACGTGCTGCGCGCACGCAAAAAAAGAGACGCGATGCGCATCGCACGCATCGCGTCTTCGAAAACGCCCCCCTTGGGCTGAACGACCGGCATCCGCCCGAGGCGCTGAGCGGCCGATCGACAGGACCGCCTTTTGACGCAGGCCCTCCCTCGATACTGCTTCGCCGCGCCACCAGCTAGATCACGATCACCTAGCCGCGGGCCGCCGCCCCCATCTGACCGCCGCCCGCACCCAGGCCGCGACTGCCCGAGGCCGCGCCGGCGTTGCGCGGCGCGGCCTCGAAGCCCGCGCCGAGCGCACCCGCGGCGCGCGGAGCGGGGATCTCGCCCGAACCGTGCGTGAAGACAAACGCGCCGTCCTCGACGTCGCACTGCACGGTGTCGCCTTCGTGCCACTCGCCTGCCAGCAGCTCCTCGGACAGCGGATCCTCGATAAGGCGCTGGATGGCACGGCGCAGCGGGCGGGCACCGTTGCTGAGGTCGGTTCCCTCGGCCACGATCTTGTCGAGCGCGGCGTCAGACAACACGATGTTCATGCCGTTCCCGATCAAGCGCTGGCGCAGGTCGTCCACGAGCAGGGCGGCGATTCTGGTAAGCGACGCGCCCACGAGCTTCTTGAACACCACGATGTCGTCGATGCGATTCAGGAACTCCGGACGGAACAGGCGCTTGAGCTCGCCCATCGCACGCGTGCGGATCTCGTCGCCGGTGAGTCCCGCCTCCCCCGTGGTACCGAACCCGACCGTAGCGTCCTGCGCGATCTCGCGAGCACCCACGTTGGACGTCATGATGACCACGGTATTGCGGAAATCAACGGTCTTGCCCTGGCCATCGGTCAGTCGACCCTCATCGAGCACCTGCAGCAAGATGTTGAAGATATCGGGATGCGCCTTCTCGATCTCGTCGAACAGCACGACGGAGTACGGATGGCGTCGCACGGCCTTGGTGAGCTGGCCGCCCTCGTCGTGGCCCACGTAGCCCGGAGGCGAGCCGATGAGCTTTGAGACCTCGTACTCGCTGGCGAACTCGGACATATCGAAGCTGATGAGGGCGTCCTTGCTGCCGAACAGGTACTCCGCCAGCGTCTTGGCGAGCTCGGTCTTACCGGTGCCCGTGGGACCCAGGAAGATGAACGATCCGCCGGGGCGGCGGGGGTCCTTGAGGGGCGAGCGGCTGCGGCGGATCGCCTTGGCAACGGCGGCCACCGCCTCGTCCTGCCCGATGATGCGCGTTTTGAGCGCCTCTTCGCATGCCAGCAGGCGGCGGCTCTCGTCCTCGGTGAGCGAGGAGACCGGTACGCCGGACGCCACCGAGACGATGTCGGCTATCTGCGGCACATCGATGACGAGCGAGCGGGCGTTGAGCTCCTCGGTCCATGCCTCGCGCGCACGGGCGAGCGCGGTCTCGGCCTGCTGCTCATCCTGCTTCAGCTCCGCGGCGCGGTTCATGTCATCGCTCGCCGTCGCCTCGGAAACAGCAGCCTTGAGCTCGCCGACCTTGGCTTCGGCATCGCGCACGGCCTGGGGCGCGCGGTTCGCGGCGATACGGGCGCGCGCACCCGCCTCGTCCATCAAGTCGATGGCTTTGTCGGGTAGGAAGCGATCTTGGATATAGCGGCTCGACAGCCGCACCGCCGCCTCGATGGCGGCGGGCGTATAGGTCACGTGATGATGCTCGGCATAGCGCGGGCACAGGGCGTTGAGGATCTTGACCGTATCCTCGATGCTGGGCTCCTCGACGTCGATCGCCTGGAAGCGCCGCTCGAACGCGGGATCCTTCTGCAGATGCTTGCGGAACTCCTCGGCCGTGGTGGCGCCGATGATTTGAAATGCGCCGCGTGCGAGGACGGGCTTGAGCATAGAGCTCGCATCGATCGACCCCTCGGCGGAACCCGCGCCGATAAGCGTATGCATCTCGTCGATGAACAGGATGATGTCATCGGCCTCGGTCGCCTCGCGAATCACGTTCTTCAAGCGCTCTTCGAATTCACCGCGGTACTTCGCACCCGCAACCAAGCCGGGAAGATCCAGAGTCCAAACGTTTTGCCCCATGAGGTTCTCGGGCACGTTGCCAGCGGCGATCTCCTGCGCGAGCCCCTCCACGATGGCGGTCTTGCCTACACCGGGGTCGCCGAGGATGAGCGGGTTGTTCTTGGTGCGGCGAGACAGGATCTCCATCATGCGGGAGATCTCCTTCTCGCGGCCGATGACCGGATCGAGTTTGCCGGCGCGCGCCTCCTCGGTGAGGTTGGTGCCGAACTGCTTGAGGGTGCTTTCGGGCTGGCCCTGCGGCTGGCCCGATTCACCCGAGAAAAACGGCAGGCCGCCACCCGGGCGCCCGGAGGCGGAACCCGCCAGCGGACGCTTCTTGCCGGCGTCCTTCGCCGTGAGCTTTTCGACGGCGCCGCGCACCGCTGCACCCGAGACGCCGAGGCGCTGCAGGATCTCCATGGCCCTGCAGTCCGCCTGCGCCACGATTGCGAGCAGCAGATGCTCGGTCGACACATAGGTCTGGTTGTTCTCGCGCGCCAGGCGGAAGCTCTTCTCCATCACGGCGATGACGGCCGGGGTGAACGCCAGGCGCGATGCCTCGGCGGCCTGCGCATCCGACGTCGCGTCGCCCGCGGACCCGTCCGCCTCGCCCTGCGCGGGCGCGGCGGGGACCGTCGTGGCGAGCTCCTTCATGGTCGCAAGGATGTCATCGTGTGCGATCTCGAGGTTTCGAAGGGCCTCCGCAGCGATGCCCTCCTCCTCCTTGGCGAGTGCGAGCAACAGGTGCTCGGTGCCCACCTTCGTCGACGAGAGCGCGAGCGCCTCCTCCTTTGCCAGCGACATGACGCGGCGCGCGCGATCGGTAAATCTATCTAGCATGCAGGTACCTCTAACGTGCGAGCTCTATCCATTAGTGTCTTTCTTTACCCCGTAAAGATACCCATGATACCCGATACGGAAAAATGACGCGCTGGAAAACAAGCGATGCGCAAGGCGCCCCGCAGCCCGGCGGCGAGCTGCGGGGCGCCCGATCAGCGCATATGGTGGGTACCGGCGCGGACGCACCCGTCGGCTACGCTGCCAGGCGGCCCAGCACGGCGACGAGCAGCTCGTAGAAGCGCTCGGAAGATGCGAGCTCCATGCTCTCATCGGGCGTATGGACGTCCTTCAGCGTCGGTCCCACGGCGATAGCGTCGAGGCCGTCGAGCGCCTCGGCGAACAGGCCGCACTCGAGGCCGGCATGGATGGACTCGATGCGCAGGTCGGCATCGAACAGCTCGCGGTAGGTTGCCACGAACACGTCGCGCACCGGCGAATGCTCGGCGTAGCTCCAGCCCGGATACTCGTACTCGAACGCGGCGTCGAAGCCCAGGACGTCGGCGAGCGTCTGCAGGCGATCCTTGAACTCCTCCTGCAGCGAGGTGATGGAGGAACGCGGGGACAGCAGGATCTTGACCTCGTTCTCGGACGTGGCGACCACGCCGATGTTGGAGGACACGTCCACGGCGCCGTCGGCCGCGAGGTTGCGGCGCATCACGCCGTTGGGAGCCAAGCGGATAGCGCGCACGAAGGCCAGGGCCGTGTCCGCATCGATAGCCTCGGCCTCGACGCCATCGGCGATCGCGACGTCGCAGGTAAAGCCGGGGTCGTAGGCCTCGAGCTCGGCGGCCACCTTCGCGGCGACGTCGCGCGCGACCTCGGCGCCCGCCTCGGCGGCCGCGTGGTCGGCGTAGACGAGCTCGGCCCTGCACTCGCGGTTGATGGCGTTGTCCTTGGTGCCGCCGTTGAAGCTGACGAGCGCCGGAGAGCCGGCCGCCATCAGGCGGTCGACGATGCGCGCCATGATGATGTTGCCGTTACCGCGCTCCAGATGGATGTCGGCGCCGGAGTGGCCGCCCAGCAGGCCGGAGATCTCGAGCGTGAGCAAGCTGCCCGCCTTGTGCTCGCGCGCGACGGGGCGCGTGAAGGTGACGACGACGCCGCCGGCGCAACTCACGGTTGCCACGCCCTCCTCCTCGGAATCGAGGTTGATCATGATGCGCGCGTCGATCTGGGACTTATCGAGGGTCTCGGCGCCCACGAGACCGGACTCCTCGTCCGTGGTGAAGACGCACTCGAGCGCGGGGTGCGCGAGCGTGTCGTCATCGAGCACGGTGAGCATGAGCGCCACGGCGATGCCGTTGTCGGCGCCCAGCGTGGTACCGTTGGCAGTGAGAACGCCGTCCTTCACCACGAGATCGATGCCGTCCTTCGTGAAGTCGTGCTCGACCGTGCCCAGCTTATCGCAGACCATGTCGATATGGCCCTGCAGCATGACCGCCGGCGCGTCCTCGGCGCCCGCCGAGGCGGCCTTCTTGATGATGACGTTGTACACGTCGTCCTGATACACCCACAGGCCGTGCTCCTTGGCGAACGCCACGAGGTAATCGCTGATCCCCTTCTCGTTGCCCGACTCGCGCGGAATCGCGCTGATCTCCTCGAAATAATGGAACAGCTTGGCGGGCTCGTACCCGGTGATCTTGTACTCCATGGTGCCTCCTTGGCGCATCTGGAACGAACACTTGCATACGCTTTTATTTTCCCAAAGTTTGCACCTGCTAGCCCGCACGATTACGCAAGCTGCACGAAGGAGGCAGGGAGCGGCCGCCGGTTATGCCGAATTCCTTAGGTTCTATACACTTTCCAGCCTATTATCCCTCCTGCTTCAGAAGGTCCGCCGCGGTGTCGCGGCAATCCTTGGGATTGAGCGACTCGGCATCCGTGGCCTTCGCCGCCTTCGCAAGCGTCTCCTTGCGCACCGCGTGCACCGCAGCGCGCTGCTCGCCTTCAGGCGTCTTCGAGGCGATGAGCTTCAGCAGATCGTTCATGGGCACCGGATGATAGGCGAGCTCCCCGGCGACCTGCTTCGCAAACGCCAGCCAGTCGGCAGCGCTCGCGCCCTTCTGCTCGAGCAGGGCGATCTTGGCCATGATGGCATCGTAGTTGGACGGCTGCGCGGCCAGAGCGGCATCGGCGGACGCCAGCTTGGCGTCGACGCCCTCGAAGCTCGACCCCACCAAGCGCGCCAGATAGCTGCCTTCGTACGCCGCCAGGTCGTTCAGGGCCTCCTGCGCGTACAGCACGTAGGGGCCCGCGAACTCGCTGGACATGCCACGGCCCCAACCGCATAGCCAGTGCGCGACGCTCGGGCTCTTGCTCCTCGACCAACCCGTCACCGCGTTCTGGATGCGGTAGGTCGCCACCTGCTTGCCCGTCGCCTTATCCCGACGCAGCTCGTAGGTGGCCGTCGCGGCATGGCCGGGCTGGCCCATCACGTACGACGGCACGCCGACCATGCCGTTCAAGTTGGCATAGGTCTTGGCCAGCGCTCCGCACACGCCGCCCTTCTCGAAAACCATCCAGAGGCGATGGTACGCGGTCTTGTTCGTCGTCGCGCCCGGCGCATCGGATACGTCGCCGCAGCCGATATGGAAGGGGTCGCCCGGCTTGGCGTTGGGGAAGTTCTCGTCCTCGTAGACGAGCCGGTACTTCTCCTTCCAGCCACCCTGCCAGGTCTTGGGCGGCGTGCCCTTGCCATCCGTGGGCTTATGCTCGGTCACAGGGCCGCGGAACAGCGCGTCATCGTAGAAGCGCGCGTCGCTGTAGCCGTTGTCCTTGGTGAAATCGTCGTTCACGCCTCCGTACCAGATGTAGGTATATGCGTCGAGACGGCTCCCCTCCTTGGAAGGATCGGGCTGGCGATGCAGCGAGTAGTTCGCAAGCCAGGGTAGCTCGGCATCGGTGATCTGGTTTTCGAAGACGTAGCGCATGGACTCGACCGGCAGCGCATCGAAGAGGTCCTTCTGGAAGCGGTACCTGGAATCGGCGCGGAAGGTCTTGATGGTCTCGTAGCGCACCAGCGGATCCGACACGAAGCCGGGGTCGCCCGTCCACAGGCGGATGCGGTCCGACACGTCCATGGAGGCCGAGATCATCATGCGCAGGAACACGTCGCCGTCTGCGGCCTTGAGATCATCGGGATGCGCCGCGCGAATGCGGCGGAAGGTGTCGAGCGACTTGATGTAATCAGCTGCCGTCGGACCGTTCTGCGGGTTGGCCCACACGGTACCGCCGGTGACGTAGTGGCGCAAGGCCGTGCGATCGTTGAGCAGCCAGGAGACGAATTCGCTCTTCTGCCGGGACTCGGCCGCATATTCCCAGAGCTTCGTGCCACCCGTGCGGGCGACGAGCTCACGCTGCAAGATTAGCAGCTCGGTCTTTTCGTCGAGCGTGCCGTCGGCTGCGGCGGCGGCAAGGTCCTTCGCGCTGCCCGCGCGTCGAATCTGCTCGTCGTACGGGGCAAGCGCCGTGGCGAGGTCGTCGGATTGCGGCTGGGCCTGCTGCGAGGCTTGCTCGGATGCCTGCGCATAGGCTGAAGCGGGCTGAAGCAGTGCGGGGACGGCGAGCGACGCCGCCAAGACGGTTGAAATCACGAATGCCGTGCGGCACTCCCAACGCGCAGCGCGCAGGGGAGCTGCAAGGGGCGATGCGTGGAGGGGGTCGAGACCCGTGCCATGATGATTGGTTGCCATGGGGGTTCCTTCGAACGTATATCGACAATCAGACACAACGCGCATTATGTGCGCACGAGTATACGTATACCTACAGCATCGGTGGGTTGGTTTTTAACACCGCCGCCACGTTCGTAAGGCAGCGTGCCATCTATGCGGTAAAGGGTGGCTTTTCGCCCGCGAACGGAACCGATCTCCCCACATTCTCAGATTGGGGACAGGCACTTTTCTGAGAGCCTGAAGCCTTCCATTTAGGGAAACCACCCCCTCGGCATGCAGGGACGGCGCATCTTGCAAAAAACCGGGGCACCCGGGACCAAAGGTCCTCAGGTGCCCCGGCTATGGTTGAAAAGGCGGCGCCGCCCCTGACTGCCGCTGCCCGCGCGGTGCGAGCCGCCCCAGGCGCGCGCAGTCTCAAATTAGCGCCTGTCCCTAAATTGAGACGCTAAATTGAGGTGGCTTAGTACAGCTTGGCGCCGGCGGGGATGGAATCGTCCACGATCAGCACGTTCAGGCGCTCGGGGGTCTCCTCCCCCTCCTGCTCGGCGTGGACCGCGGAGATGATCATGCCGCAGCTGGGGATGCCCATCATCTTGCGCGGAGGCAGGTTGGTGATGGCGATGAGCGTCTTGCCGATCAGGTCCTCGGGCTCGTAGTAGTCATGGATGCCGGACAGAATCGTGCGGTCGGTGCCGGTGCCGTCATCGAGCGTGAAGTTCAGCAGCTTCTTGGACTTGGGCACGGCCACGCAATCCTTGACCTTCACCGCGCGGAAGTCGCTCTTGGCGAAGGTGTCGAAATCGACGAAGTCCTCGAAGAGCGGCTCGACGACGACCTGGGAGTAGTCGATCGTGGGTTTCATGGGCGTGAGGAACGGACTCGCGAACGCACCGGCCTCGGCCATCTGGGCGGCCTTGGCGGCAGCGGCACCGGACTTGGAGCCCTTCTCGGGCTTCATGTGCGGGAACAGCAGGACGTCGCGGATGGACGTGGAGTTGGTGAGCAGCATGACGACGCGGTCGATGCCGATGCCGATGCCGCCCGCCGGGGGCATGCCGTACTCGAGCGCGCGCACGTAGTCCTCGTCGTACTCCATGGCCTCGTCGTCGCCGGAGGCCTTCTCCTCCATCTGCGCGGCGAAGCGCTCGGCCTGGTCGACGGGGTCGTTGAGCTCGGAGAACGCGTTGGCGTACTCGTGCGCGGCGATGAAGAGCTCGAAGCGGTGCGTGAGGCGCGGGTCGTCCTCGTGGCGCTTGGCGAGCGGGGACACCTCGACGGGATAGTCGACGACGAACGTGGGGTTGATGAGGATGGCCTCGCCCAGCTCGTCGAAGAGCTCGGCGACCAGCTTACCGGCGGTCCACTCGTCCTTGTACTCGATGTCGTGCTCGGCGCACGCGGCGCGGAGCTCCTCGACGGGCGTGTCGAGCGTGATCTCGCGGCCGAGGACCTCGGACACAACGTCGGTCATGGAGCGGCTCGCCCACGGGGAGAACAGGTCGATGGCCTGGCCCTGGTAGTCGATCGTGCCCTCGAGGCCGATGGCGCGCGCGGCGGCCTTGATGACGCCCTCGGCGAGCTCCTTCATGCCCTCGAGGTCGGAGTAGGCGCGATAGGCCTCCATGGTGGTGAACTCGGGGTTATGGGTGAGGTCCATACCCTCGTTGCGGAAGATGCGGCCGATCTCGAAGACGCGCTCGTAGCCGCCCACCAGCAGGCGCTTGAGGTGCAGCTCGGTGGCGATGCGCAGGTAGTTCTCCTGGTTGAGCGCGTTGAAGTGCGTGATGAACGGCTTGGCGGTAGCGCCGCCCTGGATGGACTGCAGGATGGGGGTCTCGACCTCCATGTAGCCGTTGTCCTCCATGTAGCGGCGGAACGTGGAGATGATCAGCGAGCGCTTGCGGAAGGTCTCGCGCACGTCCTCGTTCACGATGAGGTCGACGTAGCGCTGGCGATAGCGGGTCTCCTTGTCGGAGAGGCCGTGGAACTTCTCGGGCAGCGGGCGCACCGCCTTGGACAGCAGGCGCGCGGTTCGGGGCGCCACGGAGAGCTCGCCGCGCTTGGTGCGCACGACGACGCCGGTGGCCTGGACGATATCGCCCAGGTCGAGGGACTTAAGGACCTCCCAGGAGGCCTCCTCGACGTCGTTCACGCGGCAGAAGAGCTGGATGTCGGCGGAGGGGTCGCGCAGGACGAGGAACATGATCTTGCCCTGGCCGCGCTTCGCCACGATACGGCCGCCCACGGTGACGGTCTCGGCAGCCTCTTCCTCGTTAGCGAGCCCGGCGTAGCGCTCGAGCAGGTCGGCGGCGTGGTCGGTCACGTCGGAGTGCTCGGGATAGGGGTTCTTGCCGGCGGCGTACAGCGCGGCGCGGTCCGCCAGGCGACGGGCGCGCTCGTCGTTCAGGGTGTTGGCGGCCTCGGTATCGGTCGCCGCGGTCGTGGTGTTCTCGGCCATGGTTTCCTCTCTTCATAGCTGCGGCGCGGGGCCGTTCCCCGCACGCGCTGGTCGTAAACGAAAACCGCCCCCCAAGACCGGAGGCGGCCCTGAGGAGCGGATAAGCGCTAGGATTCTAGATTCCAGAGAACCCTAGCGCGTAATCTTGGTGATGGTGTAGACGCGACGCTTGCCCGACGGGGTGACCATCTCGACGGTCTCGCCCTCGGCATGGCCGATGATGGCGCGGCCGACCGGAGACTCGTTGGAGATCTTGTGCTCGAGCGAGTTGGTCTCGGTGGTACCGACGAGGGTGACCTCGGTGGCGACGCCGTCGCCGTCAACCAGGGCGACGGTGCAGCCGATGGAGACGGTCAGACCGTACTCGCCGCTCTCGGCATCCTTCGCGTTGGCGAGGATCGCCTGGATCTCGGCGATGCGAGCGGCGTTCTTAGCCTGCTCCTCCTTGGCGGCGTCGTACTCGGCGTTCTCGGAAAGGTCGCCGAACGCACGGGCCTCCTTGATGTGCTCGACGATCTCGCGGGTCTTCTCACCCTCGCGCCACTCGAGCTCCTCCATGAGCTTCTTGCGGCCCTCTGCGGTCAGTACGATCTGGCTGGCGTCCATATAGGAAACTCCTTGCTCCGTCTATGCTTCCTGTTTTCAAACAGCAAAAGCGACCGGCACCCCTCACGGGAAAGCCGGTCGCTGCTCTCCCTTGTTGAGAGAGGCTACTCAGCGTGCTGAGCTGCGTCCTCTTTCTTAGCCTTGGCTTCGGCAAGCTTGGCCTCGAGCTCGCGAATCTCGGCGTCGTCTTCGTCCTCGATCACGGTCTCGGACTCGACCTGCTCGGTCTTGTCGTCGCCCTCCATGCCCTCGCGAATGTTCTTCACGGTGGAGCCGAAGGCCTTGCCGAGCTTCGGAAGGTTCTTGGGTCCGAAGATAAGCAGGACCACAACCAGGATGACTACGAGCTCCATAGGACCAAGTCGCATGTTTTTTCCTCCAAATACGTAGAGTCGATGCGAGGCGCACCGGAAAAATCGCCGCGAATGCGCGATCCGACCACGAATGGCCGTGCCTGTACAGCTCGAATGAGTATACCGCGCCCACGCAGACTATGACAACACCGCCATATTTTGCACGCGAGAGCACCACGAACGTTAGCGCTCGGTAAAGAACGGGCGGCCACCGATCTTCCCGCGAGGGCCGGGGGACGCTGCCGCCCCATGCGACGCGCCGACCCCGCTCCAAGGCGGCGCCCCCAGCCGCGGCGCCGAAGCCCCGCTCCCCCCGTGTCCCCAGAATGTCGACCAGCAGCCACGGCGACGTCGCTCCACTCCGCGTTACATGCCGCTCCGTTCCGCGTTAAACAAAAAGACCAGGACGCGATGTCCTGGCCTTCTTAATGCAATGGTCGGGTTGACTGGATTTGAACCAGCGACCCCTGCGTCCCGAACGCAGTGCTCTACCAAACTGAGCCACAACCCGTTAGCTCGCTTATAGTATCAAACAATTTCGAGAAAATCTAGCCCACCGCGATATAAGGTCCAGATTTTTCGAATTTTGCCGCCTGGCCCCACCAATCGTGGTCTTTTATCGCCGAAAGCGCGATGCGCTCCGCCGCCATCTGCGTGTTGCACACGGCAAACACACAAGATCCCGAACCTGCGACCTCGGCGACGCGAACATCGGGCTGCTGGCGGATCCAGGCCAGCACCTCGGTGATCTCGGGTAGAAGCTCGCACGCCGCCGGCGCCAGGCTGTTCGATACCCGCGCGAAGATGTCCTCCTCGCGGTGATCGCGCATCGCCTCGAGCATGGGCTCGACGCAAGCGGGCTCGACCGGGGAGGCGTCGAAGGCGCGATAGGCATCGGCGGCGCTCACGCCGCCCGTCTTGGGCTTGACCAGGGCGACGGGAGTTCCCGTAAGCGGGCGGTAGAGCTCCTCCATCACGTCCCCGCGACCCGACAGGAACGCAGGGGGCCCGAACAGGAAGAAGGGCACGTCGGCGCCGATGGAGCGCGCCACCGCATCGATGCGCGGATCGGTGGGGTCGATGCCCCAGTAATGGCAGATGCCCATGATGGTGGCGGCTGCGTCCGCGGACGGACCGCCCAGGCCGGCGCGCACGGGAATATGCTTATCGATGATGATCGTGAACGCCGGATCGCGGTCGAACGCCTCGCCCATCGCGACCGCCGCCTTGTACGCGCTGTTCTGCTCCATTGGGAAATCCGCCTCGGGCACCATGCGCACCGAGAGCTCGGCGGCAGGCGCGATGGCGAGCGTATCCGTCAAGTCGATCGTGGACATCACCGTGTCCACGCGATGGTAGCCGTCCTCACCCGCGCCGGGGTGGACGCCGAGATACAGGTTGACCTTCGCCGGCGCCGTGACGAGTATGAAGTTCGCGGGCATTAATGCTCCTCGAGCTGGTTTCCCAGCGGAACGAAGATATGCTCGCCCGACTCCGGGTCGAACAGCTCGACGGTTCCGGTTAGAACGTCGACGTACTGGTACGACTGGCGGGACTTGCGGCCGCGGCGCTCGTCCACCTCGACGATGAACACGGCCGGGTGCACGGTCTTGATCGTACCCATGCGCTCGACGACGCGGGTGCGACCCATGTTGGCGCGCACGCGCACGCGCTCCCCTACCATGCCCTTCAGCTTCTCCTGGATATCGTCCACGTGATTGACTTCAAGCTCTTCCATCTACCGGCCTCCATAAGGGCGCAATACGCCCAAAATAGCTACAAACGCAATCAGTATAGCAGCCTGTCTTGCAAAATGCACACCGCCGCTGGTAGATGCGGAAGCGCGCTATAGATCGTCGGTATCGAGCACGATCGTGAAGGGGCCGTCGTTCACCAGCGACACCTTCATATCGGCGCCGAACCGGCCCGTCGCCACCCGTTCCACGTCGGCGCGCACCAGCGAGACGAAGTACTCGTAGAGCTCGTTGGCGTGGTCGGGCGCACCGGCGGCGGTAAACGACGGCCTGCGCCCGCGACGGCAATCCGCATAGAGCGTGAACTGGGAGACCACGAGCACCGAGCCGTCCACATCGGCGAGCGCCAGGTTCGTCTTGCCCTGCGCGTCGTCGTTGATGCGCAGGCCGCGCAGCTTGCCCCAAAGCTTGTCCGCCTGCTCGCGCGCGTCTTCATGGCCGACGCCCAGCAGCACGAGGTACCCGCGTCCGATGCTGCCCACGGTCACGCCGTCGATGGCGACGCTAGCGCTGCTCACGCGCTGGACGACCGCCCTCATGCACCGGCCCCCGACGCCAGCTGCTCGACAAGGTCCTGCAGCGCATGGAAGCGATGGCTGATGGCGTTCTTCTCCTCCGGCGTGAGCTCCGCCATCGTCTTGCCGGGCGTGTCCGCGGGTAGGAAGAGCGGGTCGTAACCGAAGCCGTGGTCGCCGCGGCCCTCGCGACCGATCATGCCCTCGCACGCCCCCGTTCCCGAACGGACGACGCCCGACGCGTCGACCAGCGCGATCACGCTCATGAAGCGCGCCGTGCGCCCCCCATCGGCGACATCCGCCATCTTCTCCAGCAGTTTCTCGTTGTTCGCGGCGTCATCGCCGTGGACGCCCGCATAGCGCGCCGAGTAGACGCCGGGCTCGCCGCCCAGCGCATCGACCACGAGGCCGGAATCGTCGGCGATGGCGGACAGGCCCGTCTGCGCCACGGCGGCCTCGGCCTTGATGAGCGCGTTCTCGAAAAACGTGGCGCCCGTCTCCTCGGGATCCTCGAAATCCCCGAACTGCCCCAGCGCCACGAAGCGCGTATCCGGCAGGACCTGCGACAAGATCGCCTCGATCTCCGTCAGCTTATGCATGTTCCCGGTCGCGACCACGATGGTGCGCGCGGGATCGAGCGTCTTCCTATCGATATGTTCCAGAGCCATGCGGCCCTCCTTTCCGAACGCCCGACCTCCACTGCGAACGCCCCGCGGCGCCGAGCGGAAGCCGGCGGCATCGTTTTCGCCTAGTCGCGAAAGCCCGTCACTTCGTTTTGCAGCGCCACCAGCTTGGCGATGCCCGTATCACCCAGATCGAGCAGGCGGTTCAGGCGCTGGCGGTCGAACGGGGTGCGCTCGCCCGTACCCTGGAGCTCGACGATCTCCCCGGAATCGGTCGCCACGAGGTTCATATCGATCTCGGCGTTCGAATCCTCGGAGTAATCGAGGTCGAGCAACTCGCAGCCGTCGACCACGCCCATGGACACGGCCGCCACCTGGCCGGTCAGCGGAAGACGGGAGATCTTGCCCGCCTCGACCCACGACATCAGGGCATCGTGCAGCGCCACCCAGGCACCGGTGATGGAGGCGGTCCGCGTGCCGCCATCGGCCTGGAGCACGTCGCAGTCGACCGTCACGGTATACTCGCCCAGGGAGCGCATGTTCACCACCGTGCGCAGGCTGCGGCCGATCAGGCGCTCGATCTCCATGGAACGTCCCTTGCGCTTGCCGACCTCGCGGTTGGTGCGGCGGTTGGTCGATGTGGGCAGCATGGCGTACTCCGCCGTCACCCAGCCGCAACGGCTGGCGCGGCGCCACGCGGGCAGGCCGTCCTCGATGGTCGCGGCGCACAGCACCTTGGTGTCGCCGAATTCGACCAGGCACGAGCCGAGCGCGTTCTTCAGCACCTCGCGCTCCAAGCGCACGCGGCGCATCTCGCCGGCGGCGCGCCCGCTCGCGCGCACGATTTCCATATGCTCCATGGGGGTTTCCTCCTGTCAAAAAAGCGCGGGCGCCCCCGCGCCCGCACCAACGGTTATCCCTAGCCCTGCGCGCGCTCGTGCAGGCTGTCGAGCTCTTCGAGCGAGATATGCTCGATGCTCTTGAGCGGCTGGCCGAAGATGAAGCTCCCGGCCGCCGCGAACTCCGCGATGTTGTCGGACGTCGTGGCGAAGCGATGCTCGGGGACCGCCCCGTCCAGCGCGAGCTGCCCGCGCCGGCACAGGATGTCCGTAAGCTCCAACGTGGTCTCCTCCGCCGAGGAGACCACGCGCACGCCGTCGCCCAAAGCTGCGCGAATCGGCCCCGCAAGCAGGGGGAAATGCGTGCATCCGAGCACCACGGTGTCGATGGAGGCATCCCCCAGCGGCTTGATCGTACGGGCGACCTCGGCGCGGATCTCGGGCGTATCGAACACGTCGCCGTGCTCCAACCAGGTCTCCTGCAGATGGGCACCGGTCGCGAGCTCGCGCTCCACGATGTCCACGAAGCTCGACGCGGGGCACCCGAACACCTGGACGCCGGCATCGAGGGCGTGTATCGCCTTCGCGTAGGCACCGGAACGAACGGTGAGCTCGGTCGCCAGCACACCCACCTTCCGTGAGCGGGTGCTGTGGTTCGCCGCCCGCGCGCCCGGCGCGATCACGCCGATCACGGGGACGTCGAGCATGGTCTGCACCGTCGAGAGCGCCGCCGCCGTCGCGGTGTTGCATGCGATGACCATGATCTTCACGGCGTGGGCCTCGAGCCATCGACCCGCCTGCACGGCGAAGGAGCGCACCTCCTCCTCGGAGCGCACGCCGTACGGGCAGCGCTTGGTATCGCCCACGTAGTAGATCGACTCGTTCGGGAGCGCGCGGGCGATGGCGCGGGCCACCGTCAGGCCGCCCAGACCCGAATCGAAGACGCCGATCGGCATGGCGTTCAAGGTTATATCGGGCACTTCAAGGGTATCCATGGCGTCCGACCCCTAGGCGCGCGCCGCGAGCAGCGTGCGCATCGAGCTGATCCAGCCGTCCAGGATGCGCCCGCGCGTCACGTACGCGTTCTCGCGCGCCTCGAGGAACTCCGCGGCGCGGGGGCCCTTCAACCCGTTCTCCACTAGGAAGAACAGGGAGGTCGCATCGGCCATCAGGAAGTCGGAGGAGGCATCTCCGATGGACAGCGTCTCCGCCGGGTCGATGCCGCGCAGCTCGCAGAAGCGCGCGACGGCGCGGCCCTTGTCAAGGCCCTGCGGCATGAGGTTGAAGGCGCGGCCGCGAACGCCTTCGGGCAGCTCGAGCGTGGTGGGAGCCGAGATATAGTTCAGATATCCGTTATCGCCCCAGCACAGCTGCGCCCCGGCGGCGTCGATGATGGCGCGGACCTCGTCGTCGGGCACCTCGCCGCGCATGCCCACGGTGACCTCGCGGTGCTTGTAGCCCGTCGACATGTCGTTGTGGAACTCGAGCATGCCGGGCCACCGGCCCATGAACTCGTCGAGCACGCCCGTCTGCTCGATGACCTCGTGCGGCGTCAAGCCCGATGCCGGGTCGTAGGGCATATCCGCGGTGAAGTACTCCCACTCGTTCTTCTTATGGTCGAGCATGAGCAGGCCGCCCATCTCGCCGATATAGGAGTTGAGGCCCAGCAGGCGCACGTCCTCGTGCAGCATCGAGCGGTTGCGGCCCGAGCAGGGGATCACCTCGATGCCAGCGCGCTTGAGGTCGAGCAGGGTGGAAACGAAGTCGAGGCTATGGTTGCCCTCGTTGTCGAGCAGAACGCACGAGCCCGGCCCCAGCATGGTGCCGTCAAGGTCCGTGAACACATAGCGTACGCGACCCAGGCGCTCGGCGAGCTCCCCTTCGACATGCTCGGGCAAAACGGTGTTCGGCATAATCGTCCTTCCAGCCTCATGCACGCACGGAGCGCGCCAACGTCAATGCTGCAACCTATCATACCCGCCCGCGCGGGAGGACGGGGGCGGGCATCGGGCACGCCCAGCCGAAACGCATAAAGCAGAAGGCCGAGCGCATAACCCGGCCCCGCTTCGCGCTCCGCTCCCGTCGTGCGCTACCCGAGCTCCTGCTCGAACACGCGCGACAGCAGTGCGGTATCGCCTTCGTAGGCATCGCGCCCATGGGCGCGGATCATATGGCGCTCATGGCCCTTGCCGGCCATCACGATGACCGCGGGGCCGGAGCAGCCGCGCACCGCGAGGCGGGCCGCCTGCTCGCGGTCGGGCTCGATCGCCACGTCGTCGGCGCCGGCCTCGCGCGCATACCGCTCGATCGCGCGACAGATCTCCATGACGTCCTCGGTGCCCGCGTCGTCCTCGGTCGCGATGATGCGATCCGCCAGCTCGCCGGCGGCGCGCCCCATGCCCTCGCGGCGGTCGCGCCCCTTGTCCCCCGTGGAGCCGAACACCACGCACAGCTCGCGGTCGGGATAGCTGCGCCGCACGTTCTCGAGCAGCACGCGCAGGCTCACCTCGTTATGGGCGTAGTCCACGATGCCCGCGATATCGGGATCGGGAGAGTCGACGCGCTCCATGCGGCCGGGCACGCGGACGCCCGCCAGGCCGCGCTCGATCGCCTCCGGGGCCGCGCCCAGAGCCTCGGCGCACGCGATGGCGCCCAGGGCGTTCGACAGGTTGAACTCCGCGACGGTGGGTACCAGCACGCTGTAGGTACCGCGCGGCGCCTCGACCGTGAGAAGCGTATCGTGGCCGACCTGCTTCCACGACGATGCATAGAGGTCGGCGGAATCGTCGCGCAGCGAGAACGTGAGGGTGCGCGGGCAGCACGCGGCAGCGGCGAGCACCTCGTCGACGAAATCGATGTCGAGGTTCACGACGGCGTTATCGCACTGCGCGAACAGGGTCAGCTTGCTGGCGAAATAATCCTCGAAGGTGGGATGCTCGATGGGAGAGATGTGGTCCTCGCTGATATTGGTGAACGCGCCCACCGCGAAGCGGACCCCCGCCACGCGCCCGTACTTGAGCGCCTGGCTCGACGACTCCATCACGACGTCGGCGGCGCCCAGCGAGGCCGCGCTCGACAGATAGAGGTTGAGCTCGAGCGGCTCGGGCGAGGTGAGCTTCGAGGGGATGCGCTCGGAGCCGTTGTCCACCAGGATGGTCGAGATGATCGCCGCCGGGGCATGGCCGTCGAGCTCCGCCTGGGCATCGAGGATGCCCTTGAGGTAGAACGCGCTCGTGGTCTTGCCCTTCGTACCCGTAAAGGTGCTGATGCGCAGCCGTTCGGACGGGTCGCCGTACGCGCGCGCCGCGAGCGGGGCCAGCGCCCTACGGATATCCGAGACCTGCAGGCAGGGCAGGTCGATATCCTGATAGTGCTCCGCGGCGACATAGGCGACCGCGCCCGACGCGACCGCTTGCGCCAGGTAATCGACCTTGAACGCGGCGCCTTTGCAGATGAACAGCGTTCCCGGCACGACGGACCGGGAGTCGTAGCTGACGAACGAGATGGGAAGCGACGCCAGGTCGTCAAGGCAGGCCGACGATCCCGAGATCCCGTCGAGCACGCCGGCGGCGTCGAGAACCTCGATGTAATCGCCGAGCACGCCCGGCACCTGCAACGCCTCGGGCTGCAGCGATGAATGGGACGACGTGGTCATAGCTCCTCCAAACGAAGCCGCGCGACGAACGTGCCGCGAGAGAGCGACGGTGCAAACGGTACGAAACCGCTTGCATCATCATAGTTTGAACGCGCCCCAATTGCATCCTTGCCATACCGACGCGCCCTGGCTATACTTATTCCCCACGGGCGATTGGCGCAACGGTTAGCGCAGGTGCTTTACACGCACAAGGCTGGGGGTTCGAATCCCTCATCGCCCACCATCATGAAGCAAACGGCTCCGGCAACGGGGCCGTTTTCCTGTTCGGGCCCCATGCGGGGATTCGAACCCGTGAGGGCGCGGAGCTGCGGCAACGCGCAGGCGTTGCCCAGCGCAGCGCGCAAGGGCCGCGAGGCCCGCAGCGGGGCGCGGGCGGACATGTCCGCACGCGGAATCCCTCATCGCCCACCATCATGAAGCAAACGGCTCCGGCAACGGGGCCGTTT
>OBIU01000274.1_pt1 | contig 26325 bp, 11 predicted proteins | sample 1519871 | NCBI WGS metagenome assembly OBIU01 (sample SAMN04209229, study PRJEB22552) | human gut metagenome | biome: gut; material: feces | host: Homo sapiens | place: USA: Oklahoma
TGTTCTCGAAGAAGCGGCTCTGGCTCTCGTGGATGCCCATGGAGGTGCCGCCCTCCAGGCAGGTGAACGCGTAGGCGGGGTCGACGCCCAGCTCGTAGATGGCGTGGCCGGCCTCGTGGATGATCGAGTAGACGTTGCTCATGGCGTTGTCTTCGTAGATGTGCGTGGCCACGCGGGCATCGCCGGCGCTGAAGCCCTCGGAGAACGGGTGCTCGGTGAAGGCAAGCGTGGTGGATGCCATGTCGAGCCCTACGAGCTTCATGAGGTCGAAGGAGAGCGCGCGCTGGGCCGCCTCGGAGACGCGGGCGTTGAGGAAGCCCGCCCGGGGCTGCTCGCCGCGTTCGGCGATATCGCGCACCAGCGGCACGACGGTCTCGCGTACCTGGGCGAAGAACGCGTCGTAGGCGGCTGCGTCCATACCGCGCTCGTACTGGTCGAGCCAGACGTCGTAGGGGTCGCGCTGGCTATCGAGGTAGCCAGCCTGGCGCTTGAGCGCCTCGACCATGCGATCGATATAGGGCTCGAAGGAGTCCCAGTCGTTGGCGCCCTTGGCCTTGTGCCATACGGCGTCGGCCTCGCAGGTGAGGCGGCTCCAGCTCTCGACCTCCTCCTTGGGGAAGGCGAGGGCCTCGCGCTGATCGCGTTCGAAGACGCGGAGCTCGTCGGCCAGCTGCGCGTCATCGAGCTTGCCCTTGGCATAGGCCTTGTTGAGCTTGCGGACGAGCTTCTGAGCGCGCTCGCTGGTGAGGAGCTCGTGGTGCTCGCCGGCGAGGGTCGCCATGGCCTCGCCGCGCGCGGAGGCGCTGTTCTCGGGGGCGACGGTGGCGCCGTCGAACTCGGCGATCTTCAGCAGGTAGGAGCGGGTCCACAGGTCGCGTTCGAGCGCGCGGAACTCCTCGGCGCGCTTGGGTGCCTGGCAGACGTGGCCCTCTTCGTGTCCGTGGCAGCAGCAGTCGTGCTCGCGGCCGCTGCCGTCGGTGTGCTCGCCATCGTGGCAGCAGTCATGGTCGTGTCCGTGTCCATGATCGTGCTTGCCGCAGCATTCGTGCTCGTGCTTATGTCCGTGCGCGCAGGCGTGCTCTTCCTTGTGTTTGCCCATGGGGCCTCCTATCGGTGTGTTCTTGCGCGCGAAGGCCGAGGGCAGCCCAACGGGTGCAAGGGCTTTGGCTCCCGGTTGGGGCGGCCGCTCGATGGCCGATTCGCCGCAATGAAAACAGTGCATCGTGAAGAGTGTACCCGTACGGGTTGGTTTTTATGGCGCGAGGGTATGCGAGGGAGGGGAGGGGTGCCGTTTGGCATGGCGCGAGGGTGTGCAAGGGAGGCGCGAGGGCGCCGCTCGGCATGGCGCGAAGGCGTCGTTCGGGAAGGGCGGGCGGATGGGTCGCAGCGTGCCGCGTCCGGAGGGGCGAGGTTCCATGCGGGGACGCGAATCCGGACGGCTGCGTCCCGGACCGCAAAAATGTTGCGCAACAAATTGCTTTGCGCGGACTTTATTCTGTAATGCGGCGAGCACGAACTTGCTCGTCCGCGCAGGTGCCGCCGCTGTCCGAGCGAACGCTACGGCTTGGGCCACCTGATTGCAAGCGGCGCGAACTTTACACATAAGGGGAGTGTAGGGTGCGTGCCGCTTCGTTTATTTATTGGGCGCCGGTTGCGTGCGGGCTCTCGCGATGATTTCGGGCAGGACATTTCGATAGGGCTGCAGGCGCGGGGCTGCAGACGCGGGGCTGCATGCGGAGGGCATAGCGTTGAAGATCCGCGAGCGTCACTGTATACGAAGACAGATGACTGTTAAATAAGGGACAAATTATGGAAAGTGTCTCCAAATGTGGCGTTAGTTGCAAACAGGTTAACAAGTATTGCTAGAATCCTCTCCGCTGTGTTGGCGCCCGTTGGGGGGCGATGGACGGTAAGGATAGGTTTCTATGCTGGATTCTCAGGCACGGGATAACGCGGGGCGCTCGGATAGCCCTCGCAATGTCCGACGGATCGTCGGCCGAGTCGCTGCGGCACTGGTCGGTATCTGCATACTGGTCGTGGGCGCGGTGCTCGTCATGTTCGGCGGAGAGCTCAAGACGCTCGGCACCATCGAGAAAATCGACGACTACCCGCTCTACACTATGGATTATGCCGCCGATTACGGCTTGGAAGAGTTCCTTGAACAGGGCGGCGCGTCCAACGACGCCGAGCTGATCGACTTCGTGGTGAGCCGCCTGCTCAAGGGGCTGCCGATCCAGATCGAGCTGCCCGACCTTGCCTGCTCGACGTTCAACGCCGAGACGCCCGAGGGCGAGGCGCTGTTCGGTCGCAACTTCGACTTGGAGTTCTCGCCCGGCATGATGGTGCGCACGACGCCGAAGGACGGTTACGCCTCTATATCGATGGTGAATCTTGCGTTCATCGGCTACGGCGAGGACAAGCTTCCAGAGGATTTCGCGTCGAGCATCGTGAGCCTTGCCGCGCCGTTCGCGCCGCTCGACGGCGTGAATGAGAAGGGCCTGGCCGTGGGCGTGCTGCTGATCGATACCGAGGCGACCCATCAGGAGACCGAGCGCGTCGACATCACGACCACGACGGCGATCCGCCTCATGCTCGATCGGTGCGCGACGGTGGACGAAGCCGTTGACCTGCTGTCCCAGTACGATATGCATGCGAGCGGCAACCGCTGCTACCATTTCCAGATCGCCGATGCGAGCGGTGACAGCGTGGTCGTCGAGTACATCGACAACGAGACGCGCTTGGTCGAGCCTGGTGAAGAGGGTTATCAGGCGGCAACGAACTTCCTGCTCACGCCAGGCGACTATGACTTCGGCGGTGGTCAGGACCGCTATGAAACCGTGATGTCCGCGCTCGATGCCGCCGATGGCGTGATGACCGAGTAGGCCGCCATGGACACCCTGCAAAGCGTGAGTCGTGAGGTGAAGATTCGCGACAATGGCGAAGTATTCCAGACCCAGTGGTCGGTGGTGTACAACCTCGATCGCGCTTCGGCGACCGTGTGCATGGGCGGTAAGTACGACGAGCTCCATGAAATCGCGGTAGCGAAGCAATAGGGTCATAGCAAAGTGCGGGGGATTTGATTGATTGCATAAAATCTGCCCGCCGCTGCATAGGAAATCATGGCGAGACGGCTCCGGCGCGTTATGAGCGCATTCGGAGTCGTCTCGCTGGCACTAAATGTCAATTTTGAGTCCGATGAAGAGGAGGGAAGGCACCTTATATCCACCGTTTTGCGCTGACGGGGCTGCGTCTTACGCTTTTGGAGCTCGAAATCTGCCGAGTTGATACACATCTGGGGATAAAAAACGCCTAGAGGAAATATGCATGCGGTTTTCGGTGGGCTAAAAGACTCAAATCGTGCATTTAGTGCCAGTTGGGTATTTAGCTCTGAGAAAGACCTGGTTTCAGCGGCGCGATTCCGCCCCCGAGGGACCGCTTCGGGGCGCGAGCCAATTTGCCCGCGAGCGGCAAGCTACGATTTCGCCTGCGAGGAGCCGCTGGCCATGTCGATTCCCTGTTTGATGCCCTCGAGCCCGAGGCGCCCCTGACCATATGCGACGAGATTGCCTTCGGCGTCGACGAGGTAGGTTACAGGGACGGCGTTTACGCCATAGGCGCTGGCGGCCGACAGCTCGGTGTCGAAGTAGATGGGGAAGGAATAGCCGTTTTCAGCGATATAGCTTTCTGCGACCGCACGCGTCTCGGAGCCGGCCGTCAGATTGACCATCATGAAATGGACGTCATCGCCATATTCGGCAAACGCTTCCTCGAAGTCGGGCATGCCCGTCTTACATACGCCGCACCAGCTCGCCCAAAAACTGATGATGACGGGCTTTCCACGCAGGTCGGAGAGCTTGACCTCGTTGCCGTCGCGGTCGAGTACGGTGAAGTCGGGCGCCGGTTCGGGGTCCGACTCGGATTGCGAGGAGGGGTCGTCGGCGGAGCCGGCCGAGGCGCCGTTCGAATCGCGGGCATTCGATGCGGCGGAAATTGGTGCCGTGGGGCTGCCGTCGAAATGCTTATAGAGCAGAGTCGCTCCGCCGATGACGAGGACGAGTGCGAGGGTTCCGATGAGAAGTGACTTCTTGCTGTTCATGACGTTTCCTTCCGGAGGGGGCGATCAAGGGTTGCTGCGGGCGGCCGTATGGGCTGGAGCGGAACGATGGCCTCGGTCTGCCGGCGGGGCGTGGCGGCCTTGGTCTGCCGGCACCGGTGCGGGCATCGGCAAGCCGCGGCAGTGCGGTGTGGGCGCCGGTTGCTAGGCCAGCGCTCCGACCAGTCCGGTCATGGCGCCGGTTGCCATGAGCAAGCCGAGCAGCACGAGGAGCGCGCCGGACGCTTTGGTTACGAGGTCGTAGTGACGCTTGATGGCATCGAAGGCTCCCTTGAGCTGGTCGATCAATAGTGCGCTGGCGAAGAAGGGGATGCCCAGGCCAGCCGAGTAGGCGAGCAGCATGAGGACGCCTTCGAGAGCGTGCCCTTGCTGGCCGGCAAGCATGAGCGCCGAGCCTAGGAACGCGCCGACGCAAGGAGTCCATCCGAGGGAGAACACCACGCCCAGCGAAAGCGACGAGAGAAAGGTGAGCCGCTGGGCGGGCCCTGTCGTGCGTGCTCCCTGGAAGAGCCCGAGCTTGATCACCCCGAGGAAATCGAGTCCGAGCACGATGACGATGCCGCCGCAAACGATGTTGACGGCCGTTTGGTACTGGCTGAGCAGCCCGCCGATAGAGCCGGCGAGCGCGCCCATCGCGACGAAGACCAGGGTGAAGCCGGCGATGAATCCCAACGCGTTCCGAGCGGTCACGCGGTTGCCTTCCGAGGCACCGCCGGCGAAGTAGGCCAGGTAGATCGGAAGCATGGGGAGCAGGCAGGGGGAGATGAAGGTGATGATGCCTTCGAGGAAGGCGGCGATGTATGCCATGGAGCCGTCCTTTCCAACGGGGGCGGTCGATGCGATGGGGTCGAGGGAATCGGCCTTGCGAGGATAGTGTAGCGAAAGCGGGGCGTGCGGTCTGTGACGAGGTCACGTGCGCCGCTGTGGGCGGTGCCGGGCGACGATGCGCCGCGGCGGGCACCCGATTCCGTTCGAATGGGTCAGAGCTGGCGATTGATACTTTTTTTCATGTAATCAGACAATTTGATAGTTAGGTACTGCGTATAATGTCGAGTTTGCGAACACGGGGGTTCGCAGGCGTCGGCGTGAGGCCGGCGCGAAGGAGAAAGAGAGGTACAAGATGAAGCTTGTACGCAGGCCGGGAGGGAAGGTCGCGGTCGCACTGTTCGCGACGACCCTCTTTGGCGTCGCCGGGGGCAGCTATGCCTTCGCGGCGAACCTGCCGGGCAACCTGGCGGTCGACAAGAGCGTGACCGCGTCGGGCACCGAGGTGACCGACGGCCGCTTCACCGCGGCGATGGCTGCCGACGGCGACATGTCCGAGGCGTCGCGCTGGTCGGGCGCCAAGACCGACGAGCAGTGGCTGCAGGTGGACATGGGTTCGGTTAAGACGGTGAGCGAGATCGTCATCCGCTTCCATGCCGAGCCCACCGACTGGGAGCTGCTGGTTTCTGCCGACGGCAAGGATTGGAAGCAGGTCCACGAGGTCGTGGGCGGCAAGGACGGCGGCGTGAAGGAGGACGTGCAGATCTCCATCGAGCCGCAGGACGTGCGCTATCTCAAGTTCGTTCAGCATAAGATGTGGACCCATTCGGGCAACAAGAAGCAGTACAGCACCAGCATCTACGAGATTGAGGCCTACCAGGATATCGACATCCAGGGCATCGCGTTCGCGGACGCTCCCGCCTCGCTGGGCGTGGGCGAGTCCTTCACCGCATCGGTGACGCTCGACCCCGCGGAGGCCAAGGGCGAGCAGGTCGTGTTCTCGTCCTCCAACGATGCGGTCGCGACCGTTTCGGCCGACGGCGTCGTGACGGCGAAGGGCGCCGGCAGGGCGATCATCACCGTCGCCTCCAAGGACGACCCGAAGATCGCTGCCACGCACGAGCTGCGCGTCATCGACGGCTTCGGCGCCGATTTCACCCAGAGCGAGCTCGCGATCACCCCGCGCGACAAGCGCTTCCTGAGCTATAGCGTCACCGGCGACATGCCCGAGGGCGCCAAGGTCGCCTACGAGGTCGAGGGCTCCGCTGCCACCGTGAACAAGGATGGCATGCTCTCCGCGAAGGAGGCCGGCACGGCGACCGTGAAGCTGCTGGTGAACGGCACCGAGCAGGATGCGCTCAAGGTCACCGTGGCCGCGCCCGACTACGAGGCCGACTACGACACCATGATGGATCGCTGGATCGAGCGCGTGACCGGCGGCGACGAGATCGACCTGTCCGATCAGGACATCGCGGCCTACGTCGCCAAGATCAGCACCGAGGGCAAGCAGCTCTGGGAGGAGCTCGATACGTCCGAGGGTCGCGACCGCCTGTGGCCCAAGGTCGCTTCGGACAGCACCTCGGCGGACTACACCACGCAGTTCACCAAGATCAAGAAGCTCGCGCTGGCGTTCCGCGTGAAGGGCAGCGAGCTCTATCAGAACGGCGACCTGCTCCAGGACATCGTGGACGCCGTGAACTTCATGGTGAAGGACAAGAAGTACAACGGCAGCTACACCACCGGCAACTGGTGGGATTGGCAGATCGGCTGCACGCACCCGCTGTGCGACATCCTTATGATCGTGTCCGATTACACCGATTACAAGAACATCGAGCCCGCTGTGAAGGCGATCGAGGGCTACGCCAAGGAGCCGTCCAAGCGCTTCAACGGCTACACCGAGACCGGTGCGAACCGTACCGATACGGGCCTCGCGGTGCTGGGCAGCGCCATCGTCGCCAAGAACGACACGCGTATGCAGATGATTCCCGACCAGGTGCCCGACGTCATGAAGCTCGTCACCTCGGGTGACGGCCTGTATGCCGATGGCTCTGTGGTGCAGCACACCAAGGTCGCCTACACCGGTGCCTACGGCAACGAGCTCATCAAGGGCATCGGCCGCATCAACTCCATCATCGCGGGCACGAAGTGGGATATCACCGACGCCCGTATCACCAACGTGTACGAGACCGTGCTCAACGGCTACATCCCGCTGATGCACCAGGGCCAGCAGATGGCCGCGGTGAACGGCCGCTCCATCAGCCGCGCTCCGGGCCTCAACCCGTTTACCACCGAGTTCGAGAGCGGCTCCGAGACCATCTCCAACATCCTGCTGGTGGCGCAGTTCGCGCCGGAGCCCTATCGCTCCGCATATAACGCTGCGGTGAAGGGCTGGCTCGAGGACAGCGCAGCATGGACCGAGGACTTCGATTTCTACGGCCATGCCCGCGACTTCGATGCGCTCCTGCAGGCCAAGGCGCTGCTCGCCGATGATTCGGTCGAGGCATCCACGTGGACCGGTATGAAGGTCTACGGCTCGATGGACCGCGTCGTCCAGGCGAACGAGAGCTACCAGGCCGCGCTCGCGATGTACTCCAAGCGCATCTACAACTACGAGGCCGCCGTCGGCTCCGGTATGGAGAACGCGCGTGGCTGGCATACCGGCGACGGCATGCTCTATGTTTACAACAACGATCTCAAGCAGTTCGGCGAGGGCTTCTGGCCCACGGTTGACTCCTATCGCCTGCCGGGTACCACGGTGGACACGCGCGAGCTCGCGGACACGGCGAACCAGAGCAAGACCTCCCCGCAGTCGTGGGTTGGCGGTACGACCGATGGCGAGAACGGTGCTGCGGGCATGGCGTATAACGCCAACGGCATGTCCGGCATGAACGTGACCGCGAAGAAGTCCTGGTTCTTCCTGCCCGGCCAGATCGTGGCGCTGGGCGCCGACATCGACGGCACGACCGACGCCTCCATCGAGACCACGGTCGAGAACCGCATGATCACGAGCGAGGACAATGCGATCACCATCAACGGCGAGCGCTTCGCCGCAGCGGGCGACGATGCCGAGAGCATGAAGCTCGCCGATGGCTCATATGCGCACTTCACCGGTACGGGCGAGGGCAACGACCTGGGTTACTACTTCATCCAGGGCGGTGACGTGGATGTGGCGCGCGAGACCCGCAGCGGCTCGTATGCCGACATCAACGGTGTCTTCCCGAGCGATACGGTCTACACCAAGCAGTACTTCAAGATGGGGCTGAATCACGGCAAGACCGCTGAGAACGCATCGTATGCCTACGTGATCCTGCCCGGCGCGTCTGAGACCGATACGGCCGCGTATGCCGAGACTCCCGGCGTCGAGGTGCTGAAGAACGACGAGACCGCGCAGGCGGTCCTCGACGCCGCCGACGGCATCTTCGCGATGAACACCTGGCCCGAGAGCGAGGCGGGTGCCGGTGGCTTCACCGTGGACAATTCCGCTTCTGTGTACGTCCAGGTGAAGGATGGCGCGATGACCATCTCCCTGAGCAACCCCAAGCAGAACAACGTCGCCATCACGCTGTCGACCGAGCACGCCTACAGCAAGGTCGCATCCATGGACGAAGGCGTGACCAAGAACGAGGACGGCAGCTTCACCTTCGACACGACCGGCTTGAAGGGCGGCACCCAGACCGTCGTGCTCGAGGTGGGCGATGCGTCTGCGTTGACCGATCTGCTCGAGCAGGCCGGCGCGCTCGTCGAGAGCGACTACACGGCCGAGAGCTGGAGCGCCCTCATGGATGCCGTGGCGGACGCCGAGAAGGTGCTCGAGGGCTTCGCGCCCGCGCAGGAAGCGCTCGATGCCGCTGCCGACAAGGTGCAGGCGGCCATCGACGGCCTCGAGAAGCCGGCGCCCATCATGGTGAGCGTTACGTTCGATGACCTGCTCTCCCATACGGATAACCAGGTGATTGAGGTCGAGAGCGGTTCCGCGATCGATCGCGCGCAGGTGAAGGATCCCGTGTGCGACGGCTGGCATTTCGATGGCTGGTTCGCTGACGCCGACCGCACCGTGCCGTTCGATTTCGACGCGCCGGTGACCAAGGACGCTACGGTCTACGCCAAGTGGACCAAGGTCGAGGAGCCCGGCGACGGTGAGCAGGGCGGCGAGCAGGGCGGTACCGGCGAGGAGGCTCCGCAGCAGCCTGAGGGCGAGCCGCAGGCCCAGCCCGAGCAGAAGCCTGCCCAGGACGGCAACGCCGGCAGCGGGCACCTCGCCCAGACCGGCGACGCGTCTGCCTTCGCTTCGATCGCCGCGGCGGTCGGTAGCGCGCTTTCGGGTATCGGCGCCGTGATCGTATCCAAGCGCAAGCGCTAATCCGTCCTGTTCGAGAGGAGCGGATCTTCGACCCCGTCCGGACACCTCGTCCGGACGGGGCTTTTTCTTGCCGTGTCGCCGCGATGCGCGCTGGCGGCGTGGCGACGGCGGTCCTTGGACGAGGGTCCTGCCGGCGGCGCGTGCTGGCGGTGCGCGCTGGCGGTGCGCGCTGGCGGCGTGGCTTTCGTGCCGGATTGGCTCCGCTCGCTACCATTCGTCACAGGACGGGCATCCGCTCATCGAAGGGGAAGAAGGCCTCTGAAGGCGGGTGTGGTACGTTCGGCTGGTTCTACGGCATTCGCTGCGCGCGCCTGCGGGATGTTGTTGGTCGCCCGCCGGCCGTGTGAGGCCGCATAGCGGTCGATGCGCGCTCGAGATGCCTGCGTTTGAGAAGGAGGATCATGTCCGCTACCTTTCATTCCCCCCGTTCCTGGCGGCGAGCGACGCGTCTGGTCATAACCGGCGCCCTAACGCTGGGAGTCGTATCGGTCCCTGCGGTCCTGGCACCGCCCTCCGCGTATGCGGCGCAGGAAAGCTCGCAGGAGCTGTGCGAGCTCGTGAACCCCGTGCTGCAGCGCTACGTTCCCGCCACGGGCGAGGCCTGGAGCTTCGCCTCGTCCTCGCGCATCGTGGTGAACGCGACCGACGCCAACCTCGAAAACGAGCGCTTGGCCGAGGTCGTCAACCTCATGAACGCCGAATTCGCCGAGAAGGAGCTCGTAACAGGGTTCCTCGGCATGGTCTACGCGCCCGGCGATAGCGCCGCCGCTTCCGACATCGTCGTCGACGTCGTTCCCGTGGAGCAGATCACCGACCAGACGAAATCCGCCGAGGCATACAAGATCGAGGTCTCCGCTACCGGCGGCGTGAAGATCTACGGCGCGAGCGAGAACGCGGTCATGTACGGCCTGCGCACCATCGAGGCCATCATGCAGACCAACAACGGCGAGCTGCCCGCGGGCGAGATCGTCGACTGGCCCAACCTGCAGGAGCGCCGCCTGTTCGTGGACTGCGGGCGCAAGTACTTCTCCAAGGACTGGTTCATCCGCCAGATCCACGAGATGGCGTATCTCAAGCTGAACACCATCGACATGCACTTCTCCGAGAACCTGGGCTTCCGCATCGAGTGCGAGACCGACCCGGCGATCGTTTCCGAGGAGCATCTCACCAAGGCCGAGGTCCTGGAGATCCTCGAGGAGGCGCGCCTCTACGGCATCAAGGTCATCCCGTCCATCGATTCGCCCGGCCATGTCGACCAGATCCTCAAGGTGCACCCCGAGTACGGCCAGATCGCCAACGACGGCAAGACGCATTACGATCGCGGCCTGGATGTGACCAACCCCGAGGCGGTCGCGTACATCAACAGCATCTATAAGGAGTACATCGATCTGTTCAAGCAGGGTGGCGCGACCACCGATATCTCCATCGGCTGCGACGAGTACATGGAGTTCGACCGCTATCCGTTCACGGGGCTGTACCAGCCCGTGCTGGAGAAGTGGGCCGACGAGAACCTGGGCGTCGAGTACAGCTGGACCGATACCCTGGCCACCTATATCAACAACCTGGCCGAGTTCTGCCGCGACGAGGGACTGACCCCGCGCGTCTTCAACGACGGCATCTACTACGGCGAGGGCACCGGCTATCAGCAGAAGGTCAAGATCCACGACTGGATCGGCGTTGACTTCTGGTCGCAGATGAGCTGGAACTGGAACATCGCCAGCCTGCAGAAGCTCGTCGACCGCGGCATGAAGGACTTCTATAACTTCAACGCCAACTACGGCTACTTCGTTTTGCGCAACGACAACCGCGGTGCGTCGTTCGACTTCGACGACAGCCTCGAGCGCTGGTGGAACCAGTGGCGCCCCGGCGACTTCCAGGACAGCAGAAACGCCCACGTCCTGGCCGACGACGATCCGCGCATCAAGGGCACCGCGATCGCCATCTGGTGCGACTACCCCAACGTCGCGACGGAGGAAGAGGTCGCGCAAGGCATCTCCAAGGAGCTGCGTGCGATGGCGTCCCGTAGCTGGAACGTCGCGTCCAACCGCAACATGAACCTCGACGAGTTCAAGGCGCTCACCGAGCAGCTCGGTCACGACGGCGCGTGGGATATGGGCCAGAAGCTGCCGAGCTCCGGCGAGATCCTGCCGGCGGAGAACGTGGGCAAGGTGACGGTGAGCTATGTCGACGGCGCCGGTAAGAAGCTGGCGGACGATACCGTGAAGTACGGCATCGCGGGCGATCCCTTCACCGTGGAAGCCGCCGATATCTACGGCTACCGCCTCGTGAGCGAGGAACCGTCCGTGACCGGGTCCTTCACCAAGGAGGGCGTCGAGGTCACCTTCGTCTACGAGCTCTTCACCAACAAGGCCTCCCTGCTCGAGGCGCTTGCAGCCGCCCCTATCGCGTCCATGAACATCGATGCCACCTACGAGGGCGTCGCCCAGGCGCTCGCGACCGGACGCTCCGTGTTCGAGGGCGACGAGGCGACCCAGCTCGAGGTCGACGCTGCGCTCAAGGCCATTAACGACGAGGTCGCCGCGTCCGTGCCGCTCGACCGCTTCCCGCTCTACGTCGAGTGCGCGCATCCGCTCAAGGCGTCCGATTACGTGGGCGGCTACGATGCATACAAGACGGCGCTCGATAAGGCCGAGGCGCTGCTGCACGGGGCCGATGTCACCGAGGAGCAGGTCAGCGCGGCTCTCAAGGAGATCCGCACCGCGAAGGCCGGCCTGTCCAAGCCTTCGGGTGAGAAGCCCTCGATCGATGCGACGGCTGGCTGGTACACCTTCGATGGCGGCTTTCCGTACGAGAACATGATCGATGGCAACCCCGAGACCAAGTGCTGGTTCAATACGGCCCAGAAGGCCGGCGACGAGGTCGTGTTCACCTTCCCGCAGGCCCTGCAGATGCGCGCGGTATCCATCCAGCAGACCGCCGAACTCGACGGCGACGCCATCAGGGGCGCCGATATCCAGGTGAGCGCCGAGGGATCGGGCGACGCATGGACCAAGGTGGGCAGCATGGACAACTCGAAGGCTCAGTGGACCTTCGATTTCGAGGAGCAGCCGGTCCGCCGCGTGCGCATCCTGCTGACCGAGTCCATCGGCAACTGGTACCAGATTCACGAGGTCACCTTCGCCTCCAAGCCGATCGCCCAGGACACCACCCTTGCCGACATGATCGATGCGGGCGAGGACGTCAACGTTTCCCGCGCCTCCGAAGATGATGCGAAGGCGCTGGTCGCCGCGCTGCTCGAGGGCCAGAAGGCCCTTGTCGCCGGACGCACCGACGTCGCCGACCTGGTCACCGCTATTCGCGATGCCGCGCGCGGCGTCGAGGCGAGCACCGGCGTCGCATCGAGCAAAGACGACCTCAAGGCCTTCTACGATTCCGTGAAGAGCCTGTCGTCCAAGAATTACGAGCCCGAAACCTGGAAGGTGTTCGCGGAGGCCTTGAAGCAGGCCAAGGGCGTCCTGGATGCCGAGACGCCGTCTCAGGTTGACCTCAATGCGGCCCATCTCGCGCTGCAGGATGGCTATTATCGCCTGGTGAAGAGCGCGGGCGAGGCCCCCGAGCCCGAGGTCGACAAGTCCGCGCTCCAGGCCAAGTACGACGAGGTCAAGGACCTCAAGGCCGACGGCTACACCGCCGACTCCTGGAAGGCGTTCGAGTCCGCCCTCAAGACCGCGAAGACGATCCTCGAGAGCGACAAGGCCGGCCAGGCCGACGTGGACCTCGCCCTGCAGATGCTCTCCGACGCGCACGCCGGCCTGAAGAAGGAGGAGGCGCCCGCGGTCGACAAGTCCAAGCTCGACGCCGCCGTCAAGGAGGCCGGGGAGCTGAAGGCCGACGACTACAAGTCCGCCGGCTGGAAGACCTTCGCCAAGGCGCTCGCCGAGGCCGAGGCCGTCCTGGCCGACGCCAAGGCCGACCAGGCCGCCGTCGACGCCGCCGCCAAGGCGCTCGCCGACGCGAGGGCCGGCCTGGAGGAGGTCGAGCGGATCTCCTTCATCGACGTGGTCGCCGAGACGCCGCACAAGGGCGACATCGAGTGGCTCGCCGCCAACGGAATCTCGACCGGCTGGGAGGCCGCCGACGGCACCTTCGAGTTCCGCCCCTACGAGACGGTGAAGCGCGCCGACATGGCCGCGTTCCTCTACCGCCTCGCCGGCGAGCCGGAGCTCGACGCCGACGAGGCCCCGGCATTCGCCGACGTGGACGAGTCCACCCCGCACCGCGACGCCATCCTGTGGCTGGCCTCCGAGGGCATCTCGACCGGCTTCGAGGGCGCCGACGGCAAGGCCGAGTTCCGCCCCTACGCCGAGATCGCCCGCTGCGACATGGCCGCGTTCCTCTACCGCATGGCCGGGGAGCCGAAGTGCGAGACCGATAAGGGCTTCGCCGACGTCGTGAAGGACACGCCGCACCGCGACGCGGTTCTGTGGCTCGCCGAGACCGGCGTCTCCGAGGGCTGGGAGCTCGAGGACGGCACCGCCGAGTTCCGTCCCTACGACCAGATCGCCCGCGCCGACATGGCCGCGTTCGTCCACCGCATGGACCAGAAGGACCTGGTGAAGTAACGCACCGCTCCCGGGACGGGGCCATCGCCCCTGCCGACCAGGCAATGCGAGGGGTCCGGCTTTCGAGCCGGACCCCTCTTTCCATGTCGCGCGGCCCTCGGAGAGGGCGCCTCTCAGAAAGGGGACAGGCACTTTTCTGAGACGTGGGTCGGGGCCGGGCCCCTGGCGTCTGGATTTGGTGCGTTTTCAGGCAGTGAAGCGTTTTCGTGCACTTGGGGGCAGCGAGCGCCGCCGTTTTGCGGATTTAGCTGCCTTAAGGTGCTCCAAATCTCCTTAGCTGCCTTGCAGTGCACCAAATCCTCTTCGATGCCTTGAGGCACTCCAAATCGACCTGCTATGCGTGTCTTGCCGCGACGGCGCGGGCCCACGCCCGACGAGCGCCGCCCTGCGCCAGGCCATGCTGTGCTATCATAATGACCAATGCGTTGACGGAGAGGTCGCATGCCTCGCGCATCGTGGCACAGAGAGGGTGGGTCAGAAGGCTGAAAGCCCGCCTGCGGCGATGAGGATGCGAGTTCACTCCCGAGCAGCGACTTGAACGGTCGCCTCGTCGAGTTCTATCGGGCGGGCGCGCACTCAGTAGGGGAGCCGCGCGGCCCCGCGACATGGGTCAAAAGGGGGTTCGTCGGAGAGAAAACCGGCGGCCAATCAAGGTGGTACCGCGGAACTTCATCCGTCCTTGGGCAGTGCGAAGGCACGCGCCCACGGGCGGATTTTTCTTTAGGTCAACACGCTGGCAGCACAACAACCGAGAGGGGTATTGAATGAGTTTGATCGACGAGCTCGAAGAGCTGGAAACGCGCGCGAAGGAGCTGATCGAAGGCGCTGAGTCGAGCGAGAAGCTCGAGGCGGCGCGCGTGGCCCTGCTGGGCCGCAAGGGCGAGATCACCAGCCTGATGCGCATGATGGGCAAGATCACGCCCGAGGAGCGTCCGGTGCTGGGTAAGCGCGCCAACGAGATGCGCCGTATGGCGGAGACGCTGCTCGAGGGCCGCATGAAGGAGCTCAAGCGCGCCGCCGTCCGCGAGCTCATGGCAACCGAGGCCGTGGACATCACCCTGCCCGGCGTTCGTCCGCACCTGGGCCATCAGCATCTGATCAACCAGATCATCGAGGAGATCGAGGACGTATTCTGCGGCATCGGCTACACCGTCGAGACCGGCCCGCAGGTCGAGTCCAGCTGGTATAACTTCACCGCGCTCAACGCGCCGCTCGACCACCCGAGCCGCTCGGCGCGCGATACGTTCTACGTCGAGGATAACGCGCCCGGTACCGCCGCCCATCCCGAGCAGCACGCTCATGGCGAGTCCGATGTGCTGCTGCGCACGCAGACCTCCGGCGTCCAGGTCCACACCATGGAGAACCAGGAGCCTCCCATCTACATGATCGCTCCCGGTCGCGTCTACCGTCCCGATACGGCAGACGCCTGCCACCTGCCGCAGTTCCACCAGGTCGAGGGGCTGGTCGTCGACCGAGGCATCACTTTCGGCGACCTCAAGGGCACGCTCGACTACTTCGTCAAATGCATGTTCGGCGAGGATCGCGCCACGCGCTACCGTCCGCACTTCTTCCCGTTCACCGAGCCCTCCTGCGAGGTCGACGTGTCCTGCGGCGTGTGCGGCGGCGAGGGCTGCCCCTTCTGCAAGCATTCCGGCTGGATCGAGATTCTGGGATGCGGCATGGTCGACCCCAACGTCCTGCGCAATTGCGGCATCGACCCCGAGGTCTATTCCGGCTTCGCGTTCGGCGCCGGCGTCGAGCGCATCGCCGCGCTCCGCTACGACCTGCCCGACCTGCGCGCGCTCGTTACGGGCGACATGCGCTTTTTGGAGCAGTTCTAGGTCGATCCATCCCAGCGGCTTTTCCAGGCACCCAACCTTGGCTTTCAATCGTCGGTCGCGTACCCAAGTACGCTTCCCTCCTCTTTCAGGCCAATCTTGGGCACCTGGAAAACCCGTCTTCGTTGTTGAGTTTCGCCTCGATTGGGCGTCCGTTCCCAAATCGAGGCCCGAGGTAGAGATCGCGCCTCAAATTAGTGCCTGTCCCTAATTTGAGGTTGAGGTCCATAGCTGAGTTTCCAACCTCAAATTGGTGCCTGTCCCCAATTTGAGGTTTCGATAGAAGAGGTATGAGATGAAAGTATCTTATGACTGGCTGTCCAGCATGGTCGAGCTTCCGGAGGACCCGGCGGAGCTTGCGACCGAATTCATCCGCACCGGCACCGAGGTCGAGTCCATCGACACCGTGGGCGAGGCGTTCGACCATATCGTGACGGCCAAGGTGCTCTCCAAGGAGCCGCATCCCGATTCCGACCACATGTGGGTCACCATGGTCGACGTGGGTACGGCCAACGTAGACGCCGAGGGCAACGCGCAGCCGCTGCAGATCGTGTGCGGCGCCCAGAACTTCAACGAGGGCGACCACATCGTGACCGCCATGATCGGCGCCGAGCTCCCCGGCGACATCAAGATCAAGAAGAGCAAGCTGCGCGGCGTCGTCTCGATGGGCATGAACTGCTCCGCCCGCGAGCTCGGCCTCTCCGCCGACCACGCCGGCATCATGATCCTGCCCAAGGACGCTCCCGTGGGCATGCCGTTCGCGCAGTACCAGGGCACGTCCGACACCGTGCTGGACTGCGAGATCACGCCGAACCGCGCCGACTGCCTCTCCATGATCGGCATCGCGCGCGAGGTCGGTGCCATCTACGACCGAGACTTCCACGTCGAGCTGCCCGCCATCAAGGCCGAGTCCGGCGCCGCCACCGCCGATACCGTCTCCGTCGAGCTCATCGACGAGGGCCTGTGCGAGCGCTACGTGGCCCGCGTCGTACGCAACGTCGAAGTCGGTCCCTCGCCCGAGTGGCTCGTCCAGCGCCTGAACGCCTGTGGTATCCGTACGCACAACAACGTCGTGGACATCACCAACTACGTCATGATGCTCACCGGTCAGCCGCTCCACGCGTTCGACCTCGCCGCGTTCGAGGAGCGCGACGGCAAGCGCACCGTGGCGGTTCGCGCCGCGCGCGAGGGCGAGGTCTTCCGTACCCTCGACGACGTCGAGCGCACGCTGTCCGCCGGCATGGGCCTCATCGCGACGGGCGAGGCGGGCGCGACCCCGGTGGCGCTCGCCGGCGTCATGGGCGGCATGGATTCCGAGGTGACCGACGCCACCGTCGACGTGCTCGTGGAGAGCGCCTGCTTCAACGCCGGCCGCACCTCGCATACCAGCCGCGACCTCGCGCTCATCTCCGACGCTTCCATCCGCTTCGAGCGCCAGGTCGACGAGACCGGCTGCGTGGACGTCGCCGACATCGCCTGCGCCCTCATCGAGGAGCTCGCCGGCGGCGCGGTGGCCCCCGGCCGCGTTGACGTGTATCCCGCGCCCAAGACCGTCGAGGCCATCGACCTGCGCTACGCGCGCGTGCTCGACCTGTGCGGCGCGCCTATCGAGGCCGACTACATCGAGCGCGTGCTGGTGCGCCTGGGCTGCGCGGTCGAGAAGGCGGGCGAGGGCCGCGAGGCCGTCTTCCGCGTGACGCCGCCCACCTTCCGCCCCGACCTGCCGCGCGAGATCGACCTGATCGAGGAGGTCCTGCGCCTCTGGGGCATGGGTCGCGTCGAGGCCACGATCCCCGCTGCGAAGAACCATATCGGCGGGCTCACGCGCGAGCAGCAGCTCACGCGCAAGGTCGGTCGCGTGCTGCGTGCATGCGGCCTGAACGAGACCATGAACTTCTCGTTCGCCGCCCCCGGCGACCTCGAGCGCATCAAGATGGGCACCGAGAACCTGGGTTGCCCGGTGCGCATCATGAATCCGCTGGTGGCCGAGCAGACCGAGATGCGCCGCTCGCTCATCCCCGGCCTGCTGCAGGCCGTCGAGTACAACATCTCCCATAGCACCGCCAACGTGCAGCTGTACGAGGTCGGCACGCTGTTCTTGGGCCGCGAGAACGCCAGCGCGCCCAAGGAGCGCGAGAGCGTGGCCGGCGTGCTGTCCGGCTCGATGGGCGATGTCGAGTGGAGCCGCAAGCCCATGCCGCTGCGCTTCTTCGACGGCAAGGGCGTGGTCGAGGAGCTGCTTGCCCAGCTGCGCATCCCCAAGGTCCGCTTCCGCGCGGCCGAGGGCGAGGCATACGCGTTCCTGCAGCCCGGTCGATGCGCCGAGGTGCTCTCGGGCGGCACCGTGCTGGGCTGGGTGGGCGAGATTCACCCCGACGCCCGCGACGTGTACGGCATCGACATTCCCGTCGTCGCTTTCGAGCTGAACCTCGACGCGCTCATCAAGGGCGCAGGCGCGCAGGAGGCGTATCGCGAGTTCTCCCAGTTCCCCAGCGTCGAGCACGACCTTGCGATCGTGGTGGACGAGAGCTGCTGCTGTGAGGACCTGATGCGCCGCATCGCCAGCGCGGGCGGAAAGCTGCTGGTGGACGTGCGCCTCTTCGACGTGTACCGCGATGCGGAGCGCGTCGGCGCGGGCAAGAAGTCCATGGCGTTCGCGCTGACCTACCGCTCCGACGACCATACGCTGACGTCCGAGGAAGTCGAGAAGGCGCATCAGAAGATCGTCACGAAGGTCTGCAAGGCACTCAACGCTGAAGTCCGCTCCTAGGTGCGCTTCCTCGTGTAGCGTATCCGGGGCATCAAGCGCCGGGCGCCGTATCTGTCCGTGAACCGCGTACGCGAGGTTGCAAATCCCGCTTTTCGGGAATCATTCCATATACCTGTTTCAGGCCCCTTCGAGCTTAGGCTTGAGGGGGCCGTTCGAACGGCAAGGGGACACGGTATGCCTAGCTGGAACATACACATAGCTCATACGCAGGACGTGCTCGCGCGCGAAGGCGCGCTGGCGCATGCGGTGCGCGATCAAAACGCATTCCTGTTCGGCAACCTTGTCCCCGACATCCGCGTGGGCTACATGGTTCCAGGGATAGCCGAGCCCATTCCGTACCGCATCACGCATTTCGCCAAACCCGAGCACATCCCGAAGCCGCGCGAGCTTGACTTCTGGGCGGCCCATGTCGTGCCGCTGCTGGTTACGGAGCCCGGCGTACCGGTCGCGGCGGCCAGTATCGTGGATGAACGTGAGCGCATCAACCGCATCCATTTTCCCGAGCGCTATGGTGCCGAAGGCGCGGGCGACGCCCGGAACGGCGCGGGGCGTCCTGTGTGTTGGCGGGATGTTTCCGGTGAAGCCGGGCCCACGCCTGAAGATATCGCGTCGTCGTGCCGCGACATGGCGTTGGGTACCTGGGCGCACCTGCTTGCCGATAACGTCTGGAATACGCGCGTCAACGAGTACCTCGCCGCCCGCGGCGGCAAGCCGAGCGAGTCGTTCCGCATTAAAAAACAGAGCGATTTCGACTGGTTCGGCCGAACGCGCGCGCTTACGCTCATTCCCGTCGCCAGCGCGCGCCTGGTCGCCGCCGCGGGTAGGTTCGCTCAGTATCCCATCTCTCGCGACGACGTTCTCGCGACGGTGGGCGTCGCCCACGAGACGGTGCGCGTGAACGAGGGGGCCGGCGAGCATCCTCCGTACCTGCTGCTGAGCGACGAGTTTTTCGATGCGACGTTTGTCGAGGTGGGAGACCTGCTCGAGCGCTTGTATCGCGAGCGCACCGGCTGCAGGTAGCCCGTTTGATTTATGATGCTTGATCTCGATGGAGTTTTGCCCGCTCGGGATTTTTCCCTAGAGGCCGCCGCCAAGTGAGTCCCAGCTGCCGAGGACTTCCGATCTGAGTGCCTGCGCGCGCGTGGCCATACGGGTGGTTTTAGGAGCGCGTTTCACTTGAAGCTTGTGAGCTAGATAGTCGCAAAATGTTTCGAAGCTTCTTTCATCCATGATTTGAGCGTGCGTCACCTGTATCACTTCGATATTCATGATCTGGATCGCGGTTGCTCGGTTGGCATCGGCCTCGCTTTGCTGGTCGCCTGCATGGACGGCGCGGCCCTGACATTCCACGTCTATGGCGGGATGCTCATCTGTTTCAGGGAAATAGAGATCGGCGTAGCATGTAGACTTGCCAGCGAGTCGGGCCGCCGCCGACGAAAGGTCGATGCGCTGGTTATTGATGAACGTGGGAAACTCCTCGCCCCCTCGGCTCCGTGGAAGCGAGAGCAGCATGGAGAGTCGAGCCTCCAGCGGTGACGCGGCGCTTCCTGTAATGAGTTCCAGGGCTGCCCTGTAGTTTTTTGCGCCGCGAATTCCATCCAAGTGCTGTGCATAGGTATGAAGATCTGGTAAATCTACGAGGGGATCGCGTTTCCATAGAGACGTCGGCTCCCCTTTCGTCGTCATAACCTGCTTCCATCCGCCGGGCCATCTGAGTCTGGTTGGCTCTATTCGGTCAAGTGCCTTCTGGAGGTCTTTGCTGGGTTGGAACACCGCAAACGATCCGCACATTTCATACATCGCCATGGCGAGTTGGACAACTGAGAGCTGCGTTGCCATGGTCAGAAGGGTGAACTGCGGCGAGGCATAGCTGATACCAAGATCGGGATCATCGTAAAACGAAGGTGATGGAGGCTCTCTGCTCCAGAGATGGGGCTGGATCACAGCTCCTTTTCGTCGAAAGTCGGGTTCCGATACGATGGTATCGAGAGGAAGTGGACCCAGAACGTTTTTCCAACCACAGGCATCGTCATATTGGCGTTTGAGCGCGAGCTTCTGTTTCGGATACCCGATGTCGGGAAACAGCGGCATAAGACATTTGAGTTGCGGGGGTGTGCGATGGCAATGAAATGCTGTTCTCCCGCAAAACCATTCGTGCATCGCGCATCCCCCCGTCGATGATATAGGCCTTGGATACCCAAGAAGTGAGACGGATATCAACAAACGGGGTTCACTGGCTGCAGAACAGCAAATTGGGCCACCATAATAGATAAAAAATACGGATTTGCACGACTTTTTCCTAGGGGTCGAGATACATACCCATTTTCGAGAACAAAACTAAAGGTAAAGAACTTGTTTTCAATCGGATACTCAAGTCCATGCGACAAAGTCGTGCAAAACCGTGATTTTAGATTTCTGTAAACGTTTTAGCATGGATCAAGACCGGTTCTAAGCGCCCTGCTCGCCCTGCTAACGCTGGCATCATTGTTTTGAAGGGGAGGGACACGTGGGTTTTGCAGAAAAGGACCCGATGGCCATCGGCCATCGGGTCCTTTGAGCTTCTATGCGGTGCCTTTGCAGAAAAAGGCGGTGAGCCGTCGCCGTTTAGCGAACCTGCGCGACGCAGACGACGTTGGTGGACGTGATCTTGTCCTCCAGGGTGACGGACGTCTTGGGGTCGCCGGCGGTAACGACGGTGATGTCGCCCTTCTTGAGGAAGCCGCGGTCGCGGGCGGCCTCGATGGCGTGCTCGGCGGTGAGGCTCACATCGTCGCCCTCGGTCTCGACGTGGAACGGGACGACGCCCCAATACATGAGCATCTTCGCAACTGCCCATTTGTTACGGGTGAAGGCGACGATGGGGAGGTTGGGGCGGAAGTGGCTCACCAGGCGGGCGGAGCGGCCGGTGGTGGTGGGCACGGTGATGCAGCGCGCGCGCACGGTGGTGGCCATGTTGACGGCGGAGAGGCCCACGACGTTGTTGATCACGCGGGTGCCGTGAGCGCCGGCGGGAACCTTGAGCTCGCGATGCGCGGGCAGATGGCGCTCGGTCTCCATGGCGATGCTGGCCTGCATCTTCACGGCTTCGACCGGATACATGCCGGCGGCGGACTCGCCGGAGAGCATGACGGCATCGGTGCCGTCGTAGATGGCGTTGGCGACGTCGGCGACCTCGGCGCGCGTCGGGCGCGGGTTACGCTGCATGGAGTCGAGCATCTGGGTGGCGGTGATGACGGGCTTATAGGCGGCGTTGCACTTGGCGATGATCTCCTTCTGGACGAAGGGAACCAGCTGAGGGGCGATCTCGATGCCCAGGTCGCCGCGGGCGACCATGATGCCGTCGGACTCCTCGAGAATCTCGTCGAAGTTCTCGACGCCCAGGGAGCTCTCGATCTTGGGGAAGATGGAGATGTGCTCGCCGCCGTTGCTGTCGAGCAGCTCGCGGATCTCGCGGACGGCCTTGCCGCTGCGGATGAAGGAGGCGGCGACGTAGTCCACGCCCTCGGAGATGCCGAAGAGGATGTCCTCGCGGTCGCGCTCGGTGATCGCGGGCAGGCTCAGGTCGACGTTGGGAATGTTGACGCCCTTGCGCTCGCCGATCTCGCCGTTATTCATAACGGTGCAGTGCATGTCGGCGCCGTCGACGTGGTCGACCTTGAGGTCGATCAGGCCGTCGTCGATAAGGATGTGGGAGCCGGCCTTGACCTCGTTGGGGAGGTTCAGGTAGTCCAGGGAGATGTGCGCGGCGGTGCCGAGGTTCTCCTCGGTGGTGGGCTCGGCGGTCACGATGATGGAGTCGCCGGCCTTGACCGACACCTTCTTGTGGCCCTCGAGCAGGCCGGTGCGGACCTCGGGGCCCTTGGTGTCGAGCAGGATGCCGATGGGCAGGTCGAGCTCGGCGGCGATGCGGCGGACGCGCTCGATGCGGCCGTGGTGCTCCTCATAGGAGCCGTGGGAGAAGTTGAAGCGGGCAACGTTCATGCCTGCCTTCATCATCTCGCGCAGGATGTCATCGTTGTCGCAGGCAGGACCCATGGTGCATACAATTTTAGTGCGCTTGAACATTCAGACCTCCATCTGACGTGGCTTATAGCGCCTTACAACCGATATGTATTATAGGGGAACCAGTCGGGGGAATAGATTACTTTTAGTTGCTCTCTGTCAAGTATCCACTATGCGAACGGAAGATAATTCCTGTTGGGCGCAACCATTTCCTTACCCGGCGGCGCCGTGATCGGTTCGGATGGTCGGGGAATTTTTCGCTGCTCCACATATTCCCATCACGTGCGGAGGTTGGTGTCGCCGCGTCGGACCCCCTCCATCCGTGCGGTGCCGTCCTCGCTGCGCGGGCGATTCCGTGTGAGCAGGCGCGGCGGGCCGGTGGCGGGCGCGGCGGGCGCGGCGCGGCGGGCGCAAAGATTGCTCGCGCGGGCTGTAGTTCTGGAGCATCTGTCGGGTTTCGTACTATCCGCCTGCCACTTGGGTACCATATCGACCTATGACAAGCCCTTGCCCCTCCTGGGGGAATTATAATCGGGTGTCAGACTGTTGGAATGGGGTGCGGAGCGCCGCATCCCTACGGGTAGATTCCAGGAGGGAATATGGAAAAGGAGTACCTGGCTTCGGCTGAGGACGTGCTCGACGCGCAGTCCTCGAACGCCGAGACAGGCCTGTCCGGTGCCGAAGCCGCCTCTCGCTTGGCGAGCGTCGGCCCCAACAAGCTGGACGAAGAAGAGAAGACGCCCATGTGGAAGCGCTTCTTCGAGCAGATGGCGGACCCCATGGTCATCATGCTGCTCGTCGCGGCCGCGATCTCGGTTATCACCGGATTCATCCAGGGCGAGCCCGAGTGGGCCGATGCGGCGATCATCCTGTCCGTCGTCATCCTGAACTCGGTGCTCGGCGTGGTCCAGGAAGCCAAGTCCGAGCAGGCCCTCGAGGCCCTGCAGGAGATGAGCGCCGCCCAGTCCAAGGTGATCCGCGACGGCAAGCTCGTCCATCTGCCCAGCTCCGAGCTGGTTCCGGGCGACATCGTCCTGCTCGAGGCGGGCGACTCCGTCCCAGCGGATTGCCGCGTTCTCGAGAGCGCGTCCATGAAGATCGAGGAGGCCGCCCTCACCGGCGAGTCCGTCCCCGTGGAGAAGCACGCCGAGCAGATCACCCTCGCCGCCGATGCGGACGACGTGCCCCTGGGCGACCGCAAGAACATGTGCTACATGGGCTCCACCGTCGTGTACGGCCGCGGCCGCGCCGTCGTGGTGGGCACCGGCATGAAGACCGAGATGGGCAAGATCGCCACGGCGCTCACCAACGCCAAGAAGGAGCTCACCCCGCTTCAGATGAAGCTCAACGAGCTCTCCGGCATCCTCACCAAGCTCGTCCTCGCGATCTGCGTGATCATCTTCGCCGTCGACATCGTTCGTCACTTCGGCGAGCTCGGCTCCAACCCCGCCATGATGCTCGACACGTTCATGGTCGCCGTCTCCCTGGCCGTCGCCGCGATTCCCGAGGGCCTTGTCGCCGTCGTGACCATCGTTCTGTCCATGGGCGTCACCAAGATGTCCCGTCGCCAGGCAATCATCCGTAAGATGACCGCTGTCGAGACCCTCGGCTGCACCCAGATCATCTGCTCCGACAAGACCGGTACCCTCACCCAGAACAAGATGACCGTCGTCAAGCACGAGCTCGCCTGCTCCGAGGAGAAGTTCCTTGCCGGCATGGCGCTGTGCTCCGATGCCAAGTGGGACGAGGAGAAGGGCGAGGCCGTCGGCGAGCCCACCGAGTGCGCTCTGGTCAACGACGCCGCCAAGGCCGGCATGAAGGGGCTCGACATCGAGCACCCGCGCGTGGGCGAGGCCCCGTTCGATTCCGGCCGCAAGATGATGTCCGTCGTGGTCGAAGAGGCCGACGGCACCTTCGAGCAGTACACCAAGGGCGGCCCGGACGTCGTCCTGTCGCGCTGCACCCATGTGTACGACAACGGCGAGATCGTCCCCATGACCGACGAGCGCCGCGAGCAGATCCTCGCTGCGAACAAGGCCATGGCCGACCAGGCCCTGCGCGTGCTGGCGCTCTCCAGCCGCACCTACACCGAGAAGCCGTCTGACTTCTCGCCTGAGGCCCTCGAGCACGACCTCGTGTTCTGCGGTCTTTCCGGCATGATCGACCCGGTCCGTCCCGAGGTCACCGCGGCTATCGCGGAGGCCAAGGAGGCCGGCATCCGCGCCGTCATGATCACCGGCGACCACATCGACACCGCCGTCGCCATCGCCCGCGACCTCGGCATCGTCAAGGATGCATCCCAGGCCATCACCGGCGCCGAACTCGACAAGATCTCCGACGAGGAATTCAAGACCCGCGTACGCGACATCTCCGTCTACGCCCGCGTCCAGCCCGAGCACAAGGCCCGCATCGTTGACGCCTGGAAGAGCCTGGGCAACATCGTCGCCATGACCGGCGACGGCGTGAACGACGCCCCGTCCATCAAGCGCGCCGACATCGGCGTGGGTATGGGCATCACCGGCACCGACGTCACCAAGAACGTTGCCGACATGGTCCTTGCCGACGACAACTTCGCCACCATCATCAACGCGGTGGAGGAAGGCCGTCGTATCTACGACAACATCCGCAAGGTCATCCAGTTCCTGCTGTCCGCCAACATCGCCGAGGTCCTCTCGGTGTTCGTGGCGACGCTGATCGGTTTCACCATCTTCCAGCCGGTCCAGCTGCTGTGGATCAACCTCATCACCGACTCCCTGCCCGCGCTCGCGCTCGGCATGGAGGAGGCCGAGGGCGACGTCATGAAGCGCAAGCCCCGCAACGCCTCCGACGGCGTCTTCGCCGGCGGCATGGGTCTTGACATCGCTTTCCAGGGCGTCATCATCACCCTGCTTGTGCTCGCGTCCTTCTTCGCCGGCGTCTACTTCGACATGGGCTACATTGACATCGCCGACATGATCGCCGGCACCGCCGATGCCGAGGGCGTGACCATGGCCTTCATCACCCTGTCCATGGTGGAGATCTTCCACTCCTTCAACATGCGCAGCCGCCGTGCCTCCATCTTCTCCATGAAGACGCAGAACAAGTGGCTGTGGGGCGCTGCCGCCCTCGCGCTTGCGCTGACCGTCGTTCCCGTCGAGGTCGACTTCCTGGCCGAGGTCTTCGGCTTCATGCCGCTGCCCGTCCACGCGCTGCTGACCGCCCTGGGCCTGGCGTTCCTGATCATCCCGATCATGGAGGTCTACAAGGCCATCATGCGCAAGATTGAGAAGGACAACTAAGGCTTCGCCTGGTCGCGCTGCTTCCATACGTTCGCCAGCTGGCTTGCTAGGGACCCGGATCGCATCCGGGTCCCTTTTTATGTTCGGCGACCGGCGCTCTCGCCGTTGGCGCATGCGGCCTCACCGCATCCAGGTGCCCTTTCAAAGTGCGGCGAGCAGGGCGGATCTTGTCCGAATCCCTTTTCACGCGAGGATGCCGGAGCGGATGCTCGCGGGTGGCCGGGGCTGGTGCTCGCGGGTGGTTGGCGCGATCGAGTTATGGTGGTGCGGTGTCCCATCGGTGTGAATCGTGTGAGCCCCAATGTGCCGCGGTAGAAACTGCTTTATTGGAAACAAGCATCAATAGAGCCATAAGGAAACACCCTCTCCATCCTCCCAGCGGCTCCACATGTGCATGCCGCCCCGTGCTCGGAACACGGAGCGGCCCTTTTTAATATGAGAAAGCCATTGTCAAGAGGCATGACTTCGCGGGCCCGGGTTTTTCGACCCGGGCCCGCGTTCCATATCTCCAACCGGTCCGGTCCGCGGCGATGATCGTTAGTCGTCGCTCGCCTGGCAAGCTAATATCCGCGGGCTCGATGGCGCGGCATGTGGTCCGTATGTCGCCGCGCGCTA
>OBIU01000294.1_pt1 | contig 25223 bp, 17 predicted proteins | sample 1519871 | NCBI WGS metagenome assembly OBIU01 (sample SAMN04209229, study PRJEB22552) | human gut metagenome | biome: gut; material: feces | host: Homo sapiens | place: USA: Oklahoma
ACTACTGCAAGTTCTGCAACGGCGTGGTGCTCTACGCCAGCGAGAACGACCCGGCCCTTGCTGACCGGGGATTCTACGACCACGGTAAGTACCCCTTTGTGTTCGACACCCTGTTCGTGGAAGAGGACAGCCCGGCGGGCTTTGGGTACATCGACGTGATGAAGGACACCCAGACCGCCATTGACGAGATGAACGCAGCCATGGACGAGAACGTGAAGCTTTCGGCCAAGGCGCGGTATATCATCCAGGACGGGGCGGGCATCAACGAGAAGGAGCTGGCCGATTTCGGCAAGGACATCGTCCACGCGGCAGGGCGGGTGACGGACGAGACCTTGCGGCCCTTACAGACAGTGGGGCTGGCGGGCAACCTGATCACCTACCGGGACGCGAGAGTGGCGGAGCTGAAGGAGATCAGCGGCAACCGGGATGTTTCCCAGGGCGGCACCACCAGCGGCCTGACTGCGGCTTCTGCCATTGCGGCGCTGCAGGAGGCTGGCTCGAAGCTCTCCCGTGATATGCTGAAAAGCGCTTACCGGGCCTTTGCAAAGGAGTGCTATTTCATCATCGACCTGATGCGGCAGTTCTACGACGAGAGCCGGGTCTACCGCATTACCGGCGACAGCGGCCAGCCGGAGTATGTGCAGTTCTCCGGGGCAATGCTGCAGCCCCAGCCGGGTGGCATGATCGGCGGGGTGGAGCTGGGCAGCCACGAGCCGGTGTTCGACATCACGGTATCGGCTGCCAAGAAGAGCACCTTCAGCCGCCTTTCCCAGAACGAGACGGCAAAGGAGTGCTACCAGATGGGGCTGTTTGCCCCGGCCAACGCTGACGCGGCGCTGGCGGTGCTGGACATGATGGACTTTGAGGGCATCGAAAAGGTGCGGGAACGGGTGCAGCAGAACGGTACCCTGTACACCCAGCTGCAGCAGGCCATGGAGCAGCTGCAGAAGCTGAGCGCCATCATTGACCAGCAGAACGGCACCAACATGAGCGCCATGGCCGGGGCCGCTGCACAGGCGGCCGGAACCACGGGCGGCGGCAGCGGCGGACAGACCACCGCAAAGACGGCGACCAACGGCCTGGGGGCTGTGGTGGGTGGCGGAGGCAACAGCCTGGCCACCCAGGCGGCACAGCGGGCCATGAACGTGAATAATCCGAATAAGTGACCCGGCGGGCACACAGATTTGAGGCGAAACCTCTCGGTCAAAGCCTTTGGCATGACGGGAAGGCTTTACGGTAAAAGGTGAAAGGAGTAATTGAATGATCCAGATCACTTACAACGAGATGGGAGACATGATGTTCCTGCGGGCCGAGGGGCACGCGGAGTTTGCACCCAAGGGGCAGGACATTGTATGTGCTGCCGTGAGCGCGCTGATGCAGACGCTGGCCTACAGTCTGGACAGCGGGACCGTGACCTGTGCCGATGACAGGAACCTGATGGTGGTACAGGCAAAGCAGGGCACTGACAGCCTGGCAAAATTTGAGCTGGTGACAGACGGTCTGATCCTGCTGGCGGATGCCTACCCGGAGCATGTGCGGTACATCAACCTGCACGCAGACAAGGCGGATGCGATTGATTTGCAGCTCTTTGCAGACGGGGGAACAGGTGCCAACGGGGACGGAACCTCTCAGTCCGCTGGCGCGGACAGCTCTCCCAACGGGAGAGCCAACGCATCTGCAGGGGCAGCGAATGGGGAAGGCAATGCCATTGAGCTGCCTGCCCTGCGGCCGGCAGAAGAGCGGCTGGCCCGGCGGAGCGGGGTGCTGAAGCGGAGCAGTCGGGAAGAGGGCTCACCCTCTCAGTCGGCGCAGAGCGCCGCCAGCTCCCCCGAGGGGGGAGCCCTTGGCAGTGAGGAAAAGTCTGAGCTGGACGAGGAAGCGGCAGAGAACCAGAACGAACTCGAGGGCAAGGACGGCGAGGAGAAGGGCGAAGGCAAGACCAAGAGCCCGGAGGAGCGGCGGAAAGCCTTTGGTGAGCTGCTGCGCGGAGAGTATGCCGACCTGACCGAGGAGCTGATGCAGAACGCCGTGACCGAAGCGACCCGGCGGCTGGAAGCAAGCCCGGCCATGAAGGGTCTGATGCAGGCGCTGCAGGAAAAGTACGGAACGGATGCCAACGACTTGGTGGCCCTGACCGAGGCTGTGCGGAACGGCGCGGTGAAGGACGATGCCTACTACGAGAAGCTGGCTATGGAGAAGGGCGTTTCCACCAGGACGGCCCGGGAGCTGGACAAGCTGGAAAGCCAGAACAAGCACCTGACCGAACAGCAGCAGATGATCCAGCAGATGGAACGCCAGCGTGCCCAGCAGGCCCGCATTGCTGAGCTGCAGGCTGGATGGGACCGGGAAGCGGAGCAGCTGAAAGCCCAGTATCCCGACTTCAACATGGCTGAGGTGCTGGCGAACCCGGAGGTGGAGAAGATGATGCGGTCGGGCGTTTCTATGACAAACGCCTACCGCAGCGCCTACTTTGATCACATCCTGAAACAGCAGCAGGCCGCCACGGCCCGGCAGGTGGAGCAGGGCGTGGTGAACCGGATGCAGCAGCGCAACGCCCGGCCCGGCGAGAATGGCACCCGCCCCGGCGGCGCGGTGCAGACCAAGATCGACGTATCTCACATGAGCCGCAAAGAAATGGAAGAGATGGAGAAGCGGGTCATGCGGGGTGAAGTTATTACACTTTAACAGGAGGAAGCTATGAAAGACAAGACCATGAAGCTGGATCTGCAGATGTTTGCAACGGCCAGCACCCAGAACCAGAACACCACCGGCGAATCCGGCATGAGTGCCGAGATGAAAACCTTTTACGAGAAGCGCCTGATCGACCAGGCAGAGCCTGCCCTGGTGCATGACCAGTTCGGCGACCCGTATCCCATTCCGGCCAACGGCGGCAAGAACATCGAGTTCCGCAAGTATGACAGCCTGCCCAAGGCCACCACTCCGCTGACCGAGGGTGTGACCCCGGACGGCCAGACCATGAACGTTTCCACCGTTACCGCTGAAGTCAGGCAGTACGGCGGATGGGTGCCCATTACCGACACGCTGCAGCTGACCGCCATTGACAACAACATCCTGCAGGCAACCAAAATCATTGCCAGCCAGGCGGGCCGCACCCTGGACACCATCGTGCGTGATGTGCTGGCGGGCGGCACCAATGTGATCTATGCGCCCAAGATCGGCGAAGGCGGCGTGGAGACCGCTGTGACCAGCCGTGCCACCCTGGACGCGACCTGCCAGCTGACCAGCGACCTGATCGCCCGTGCGGCCACCCAGCTGAAGGCCATGAACGCTGACCCCATCGGCACCAGCTTTGTGGGCATCATCCACCCTTATGTTGCCTATGAACTGCGCCGTGACCCGGACTGGATCGATGTGCACAAGTACGCCCAGCCGGACGAGATCTACAACGGCGAGATCGGTACGCTGCACGGTGTGCGCTTTGTGGAGACCAGCGAGGCAAAGATCTGGAAGGGCACCGGCTGCCCGGCGGGTCTGGCCGTGTTCAGCACCCTGATCCTGGGTGCCCACGCCTACGGTTCCACCGAGATCGAGGGCGGCGGCCTGGAGCACATCGTGAAGCAGCTGGGCTATGGTGACGACCCCCTGAACCAGCGCGCGTCTGTGGGCTGGAAGGCACACAAGACCGCTGAGCGCCTGGTGGAGCAGTACATGGTGCGCATTGAGAGCTGCAGCGCACGGTACAGCGCAACGGCTGAGGCGAACTAACCCTCTCACCACTCCATCCGCCTATGGCGGAATGTCGTGGAGCTCCCCCGAAGGGGGAGCCCTGCTTAGAGGAAATAGAAAGGAGCCGATAAAATGGCAGAAGCAAAGAAAAAGACTGAGACGATCCGGCTGTTTTCGGACGGCGGGAAGTACAAGGGTGACCTGTTCGTGAGCGTGAACGGTGTGAACTACCAGTTGCAGCGCGGCAAGAACATTGAGGTGCCCCCGGAGGTGGCGGAGGTCATCCGCCACAGCCAGGAACAGGACGACCAGACCGCTGCCCGCATGGAAGAACTGGCGAATAAGGCGTAATTTTGACCCTCTCAGTGCGCAGTCCGGCATGGCCGGAGCTGCTTACAGCTCCCCCGAAGGGGGAGCCCTGCTTAGATGTATCCCCCCGGCCCGGCGGCACACGCTGTGCCGGGGGTTATTTGTTTGGAGGTCTTTTATGACAGTAGGAAAGGCAATTGCAACGACGACGACCGCCGCCAGTGGCGGAAACAGGGAGGAGTTGTTGGGGCCGCGGCCAGCAGAACACGAGCACAAAGCTTTGTGCGAAGTGGACGCTGGGAGCCGCAACCCGGGTTGCAGATGTGAAAGGATGGGATAAGCGTGACAGTAGGAAAAGCAATCGAAACCGCTGACAAGCTGCGGCCCAACAACGGGTTTGACCGCGAGCTGAAGATCTTATGGCTGCGGCAGGCGGATGCGGGGTTGAGAAAGAGCGTGGTGGACAAGAGCGACACCACCGATTTTGATGCCGTGGGTGCGGACATCTTATATGACCGGGAGCAGGAACTTTTGCGGCAGGACGCGGAGCTGCTGCTGCCGGAGCCCTACGACAGCTACTATGCCCACTATCTGGCGGCCCAGATGGACGCGGCCCTGGGCGAGACCGACCGCTATGCCAACGAGATGCAGCTGGCCAACGAGAACCAGCAGGAGTTTGCAGCCTGGTGCAGGCACACCTACCTGCCCAGGATGGCCACGAAGTGGAGGTACTGAGATGGCACTGCCGAGTTTATACAGCATCTCGACGGGGAAGAGCATCCAGACGGCCTTTGGCGGCCTGAACGAAAGCTATGCCTGCGCCGAGGCAGAATTTACCGAGATGAAGAACTTTTCCAGCCGGGGATACCCCGCACTGCAGACCCGGACACCCCGGCGCACCATGCGGGCTATGGGCCGCTGCAACGGGATGTACCACCTGAACGGCCTGCTGCTGTGCGAGGGTACCACCCTGCGCTACACCGAGGACAGCGAGGACGACGTGGCCACCGCGGCTGCGGGCGGGGAGATCGTGCTGGAAAATGCCGTGACGGACAGCGAGAAAATTATGATCGGCATGGGCACGAAGATCCTGATCTGGCCGGATGCCAAGAGCTTTGACACGGCCACCGGAAAGCTGGAAGCCCTGAGCGCTGCATGGAGCCAGACCGGCACGGTGACCATTGCCCCCTGCGACGCGGGCGGCAAGACCTACACCGTGAGCAGCGTGGGCACCACGGAACCTTCCGGCCCGGCGGACGGGACGCTGTTTCTGAAACAGAACTCCTCTTCCAGCAAGTGGGCCTATGTGAACGTGCTGGAACAGTACGATGCCAAGAGCGGCAAGTGGGCGGAGATCCTTTTGAACAGCGTGAAGATGACCCTGCCCGGGCTGGCCGCTGCGGGCTTCAAGAAGGGGGATACCATCACGGTGGAGCAGGTGCCCGGGCTGGTGGAAGAGTATCTGGCCGAGGGTGTGAACGGCGAGGTGACCATTGAGCAGATGGACGGGGACAGCATTGTGCTGACCGGCAGCCCAAAGACCGAGAGCGCACGCTATTACGGCAGCTTTACCGTGACGGCAGGCGGTACCACCTGGAAGAGCATGAACGGCAGCGAGAGCGCCACAGCAGGCGGCACCACCATTACCGCACGGCGGCGGGTGCCCCGGCTGGAATATGTGACCGAGAACGCTAACCGGGTATGGGGCTGCAACAGCGAGGAGAACGTGATCTACAGCTGCAAGCTGGGCGACCCCACAAACTGGTACAGCTACCGGGGCATTGCTTCGGACAGTTACGCCGTGAACGTGGGCAGTGACGGCCCCTTTACCGGTGCGGCCACCTGCATGGGCTATGTGCTGTTCTTCAAGGAGAACTGCCTGCACAAGCTCTACGGCAGCCGCCCGGCGGACTATCAGCTGGTGAGCGTGCAGTGCCGGGGCGTGGCCAAGCAGGCCAGCAAGAGCATGTGCGTGCTGGCAGAGGTGCTGTACTACCTTTCCCCTGACGGCGTGATGGCCTGGGACGGCAGCCTGCCGGTGAAGATCAGCGGCGGACTGGACAACACCTGGCTGATGAACGTGCGCGGGGCGGTGGGCGGTGTGCTGGACACCCGGTATTACCTGCATCTGCGGGTGCCGGGCCGGAACGAGACCCGGCTGCTGGTCTACGACACCGAACGACGGCTCTGGCACGAGGAGGACACGGCGGCGGAAGAGAATGCTTCCGGCTGGGCAATGTGCTCCACGGGGCGGCAGCTCTACCAGTGGGACGGCGTAAACCTGTGGGCCACCGAACCGGAACGGGAGGCCGACCGGGACACCGATACGGCAAAGGCGAATCTGGAACAGAAGGTGGGCTTTGAGGCTGTGAGCGGCGACATTGGGTTGAACATCCCGGCGGACAAGTACATCAACCGGGTGTTTCTGCGGGTGGATGCCCTGACGTACAGCGTTGTGGAGCTGCAGGCCAGCTATGAGGGCGGGGCCTGGGAGACACTGGGCCAGGCAGCCGTTCTGAACAAATACACCCGGGTCAACCTGCCCTTTGTGCCGGAGCGGCACGACACCATGCGGCTGCGGATCAAGGGCACCGGGCAGATCGCGGTGCGGAGCATTGCGTTCAGCATGGCAGAGAGCCGGGGCAACCGGGTGGCCGGAGGGGAACCGAAGAGATAGCCCTGCTTAGGGGAAGGAGATTTTATATGGCAGATATTACGAGGCTTGGCGAGATCGCCATGCCGAAACTGAGTGACAACATGGCCCCGGAGGACAGGCGGAGCATCAACAACTACCTGATGCAGCTGCGGGACCAGATGATGTACATGATGCAGAACCTGGACGAGACGAACTTCAGCGACACCATGCGGGACAAGCTGGTGGCCATGGGGCTGAAGGTGGAGTAACCCTCTCAGCGCGCAATGCACCTGCGGTGTAGTTGCTTGCAGCTCCCCCGAAGGTGGAGCTCTGCTTAGAGGAATGCGAAGACGAAAGGAGACAGTGAGAAGATGGCAAGAGGAAAGTGGTGGGAGTACCTGATCCCGGGCCACAATGTGGGGCTGATGGTAGGTGATGTGTATGACAGCATTACCGGCAACAGCGAAAAGAATGCGGGCACCGGCGTGTTTGGAACCAGAAAGAACGATTCCAACAGCTACCAGTACGCCCAGAGCAATGACCGGGTGACCACGGCAAAGAACAATCTGGATTACTGGAAGGGACAGCAGCCGGAGGACACGACGGGCCAGTATGACAGCCAGATCAGCGGCACGCAGAGCCAGCTGGACAAGATGAACCGGGACGGCTTTTCCTACGACTACACCAAGGACGCGGCTTACCAGCAGTACAAGAACCAGTACACCCGGGGTGCGGAGCTGGCCAGTGAAAACGCTGCCGCCAACGCTTCGGCCCGCAGCGGCGGCTACGGCAACAGCTGGGGCACTTCCAGCGGGCAGACGGCCTACCAGAGCACCATGAACGGGCTTTCGGACGTGGCAGACAGCTTATACAACCAGGCTTACAACGAATATGCCACCAAGAAGAGTGACCTGGGCAACCGGCTGAGCTCTTTGCAGCAGCAGAAGCAGCTGGCGATCAACGATTACAATACTCGCCTGAACAATTACTATGGCCAGCTGAACAGTGCCCAGACCGAATATGCCAACGCGGTGGGGGCCAACCAGAAGAAGGATGCGAACAACACCAACTTCTGGGGGAACGTTTTGCAGGTCGGCGCACAGCTCGCCGGGCCGCTTATCGTGAAGATGATGACGGGTGGCTTGCTCTGAAGACCGGTGTGGGGCCCTGCGACAGAGGACAGAAAGAAGGGAACTTTATGTTATTTGATACCTTACGGAGAAAGAACCAGGCGGAACAGGAAGAGCGGGAATGGAATGCCAACCGCCCGGCGGACTATGTGAGCCGGAACAAGGACGCAATGGACAGCCTGACCGGGCAGATCGGCAGCGGGTTCGACTGGGACACCGGCAGCAAAGCCTACCAGCAGTACCGCGCCCAGGCCCAGGCCAATGCTGCCGCCAGCGCGGAGAACGCCCAGGCCAACGCGGCGATGCTGGCGGGCGGGTATGGCAGCAGCTACGCCGACAGCGTGGCAAAGCAGGGCCAGCAGCAGGCGCTGAGCGGCATTGACAATGCGGTACCCGGCCTGAGAGGCCAGGCACTGAGCGAATACCAGAACCAGCAGAACGACCTGCTGAGTGCCCTTTCCGGCATGGCCAACACCGAGGCGCTGGACCGCAGTGCCTACGGCAGCAACTTTGCCAACTACAAGGCGTGGCAGAATTTCCTTGCCAACCAGAGCGAACAGGCCCGGAACGAGAACGATAATTACTGGAACAACCTCTGGAACACGGTAAAGAACATCGGCTCGGCGGCCCTGACAGCCTACGATGGGTACAAGGGGTACACCCAGCAGCAGTGGGAAAATGACTTTGCCCGGGAACAGTGGGAGTACAACAAGAACCGCACCGACCAGAGCGATGCCCTGAGTGCTTACCAGCAGGCGTTCAACCTGTACACCCAGGGAGCCGGGGATGCGGCCAGCGACGTGCTGAACCGGTACGGCCTGAACGCAAACGCTTTTGCCAACTACAACGGCGCACCGGTGACCCGGGACGATCAGGCTGGTGTTCTGAGCACCGCGGCTTCTCTGGTGGCAAGCGGAAATCAGGAAGCAGCGGCCAACCTGCTGAAGATGTACGGGCTGGACAGCAATGCAGCGGGCGACTACAACACCCTGACCCAAAGAGCACTCTCGGCGGCGCTGGCAAAGAGAGCAACGACCGGTTCCGGCGGGTCGAGAGGCTATTACCGCCAGAGCAGCGAATGGTCGAAAAGCGAACTGCGCAACCTGATGAAAGACCGCGAAAGTGTTGCTGCAAAAGGTGGGGATACGACGTGGTATGACGGTATCCTTGCAGATGCTGGCTATCCGGTGCCGGAGACGAAGAGCACAGAAAAGAGCAAAGAAACCGGTGGCATCGGGCTGGCAGCACTGAAAGAACTGAACCAGAGCAGCAAGTGGGCCCTGCCCGGGGGAACCACGGGAGGGAGCACGGGTAAGAGTACCGGAATGCCGTACAGCAACGCCCTGAGCTATGCAAAGGGGTGGAAGGAACAGGGAATGGATGCAAATACCATCGCCAGTCGGCTGATGAATCTGGGTGCATCGGACGATGTGATCGACAGGGCAATGCAGAACGCTGGATTTTAAGGAGGAAACAGGATGGCATGGAAATCGGGAAGTGCTGCTGCGCTGCGGAACCGCAATGAAAAAGAGCGGCAGGAAAAGACTGTGATGGCAACAGCAGCGGGCGGGGCAGAACCCCTCAGTCAGCGCAAGAGTGCTGACAGTCGCAACCCGTTAGCCCTTGGCAGTACGGGAACAAGCTGGGCAAAGGGCAGCGCTGCTGCCCTGCGTGCACAAAAACAGCAGGAAGCAACGAGCCGACAGACGGGCACCGACCTGTATTCCACGGCGCTGGAGGATTACCGGACAAGGAACAACCTGGGCTTTGCGGATGCCATGGACAGCCGGAGCGACGAGCTGAACCGGCAGAAGGTGACAGTGAGCCCGGCGGGGAATACTCTGGGAACGTGGTACGGACAGCAGGCCCAGAAGCTGAAGAACAGCTATGCGGAGTACAGCCAGCCGGAGGCCTTTGACCAGGCCAACCAGTGGTTTGACCAGCCTCGGAATCAGGAGCTTGTGAACAAGCTGCTGGAAAAGAAGAGCAATTATACCAGCTATGCCGAGACCGGCACCAGCAGAAACGGGGCCAGCGCCGGGGATGGTAGCATCGACCCCTTCCGCACCACGGGAATCAAGGGGAAGGTGGGCAACACCTACAGCACGGCAGACCTGAAAAAGCTGGGGTACACGGACACGGAGATCCGGCAGGCCAGGGAGTATCTGGACACCATGGAAGAAATCCCGGAGTGGAAGCAGCTGGCCCGGCGGACGGCAAACACCGTGGGCGGCGTTGCGGACACCGTGGCCGCTGCCCCGCTGATGGGTGCGGAGTACCTGGTGCAGGCCGGAAAGAACATCCGGCAGAGCAGCGAGAACCGGAAAGCACTGGAAGCAGAGCTTGCCCGGAACCCCCGCGAGAAGAACCTGTATGACCAGCTGATGGAAACTGACATGGACTACCAGCCCAAGTACAGCACCGGCGACCTGTTGCAGCAGGGATTTACCCGGCAGGAGATCGAGGACATGCGCAGCCGCATTGCCGGAACGGAAGCAAAGGGTGGCATCGACACGGAGAAGAGCGTGGGCTACCAGCTGTACAACCGGGGCCAGCAGCTGACGGGCGCGGCCCAGAGCGGCCTGACCGATGTGCAGCGGACCGTGCAGGGCGTGGCGACCAGCGCGGCAGAGAACCTTGCAGTGGCTGCCATCAACCCGGCGGCGGTGCTGCCGGTGCTGAGTGCCCAGGGCGCTGCGGATGCCATGGGCAAGAGCGCGGCCAAGGGCGAAAGCGCAGGCAAGGCGCTGGCGGGCGGTGTGGCCAAGTTTGGCGCAGGATGGGCCATCAACAGCGTGGGTGCGGCTGATCTGGCAAGAACCATGGGCGCGGACTACGCCAGAAATTCCGTGGCGGGAGCTGTGGCAGACAAGATCCGGGCGCTGGCTGGGGATTCGGCCTTTGCGGCGGCACATCCGGCAGTTGCCAACGCCATTTCCGGCGGCATTGACAACGCCATGCAGGCCTTTGTGGAGACCTACGCCGACAAGGCCATTGATGCGGCCCTGGGAGACAGCGAAGCTGCCCAGACCATGTTTACCACGGACACGCTGGTTCAGGCGCTGGAAGCGGGGCTGACCGGCGGCGCGTCCGGTGCACTGGGCGGCGCTGTGGGCACAGGGCTTTCCAGGATGAACGCGGGAGATTCCAGCCTGCGGGGCAACGTGGAGCGGTATGCCGCTCAGGACGAATACGAGCAGGCGCTGAAGGAACACCAGCGCCGGGAGGAGCTGGCGCGGGAACCGGGGGAGGTGGACGGGGAAGAACCTCTCAGTCACGCTTTGCGTGACAGCTCCCCTAATAGGGCAACGACGACGACCGCCGCCAGTGGCGGAAACAGGGAGGAGTTGTTGGGGCAGCGGCCAGCAGGACACGAGGGCAATGCTTTGCCCGAAGGGGACGCTGGGAGCCGCAACCCGTTAGCCCTTGGCAGAACGGAAAACTCTGATCTGATAGAACAGGGCTCATCTGAGCGTGTACAGCAGGGCTCTGCGGCTGAGGATAGCGGTACGAGTGCTGCACCGGTATCGGACAATGTGGCTGTGCAGACGTTTGCAGAAGCGGCGGCCGGTGACAGCCTGACAGGCAAGACCATCAGGCTGTTCACCCCGGAGGCCGGAAACGAGGCAAACCGCGCGGCTTTTGAGGAAGCCTATGGGGTGAAGTTGCCGAGCACGGCTGCGGCTACCCGGCGGATGCTGCGGGAAGTGGCGGCACAGCGCAGCCAGCAGAATGCTGTTGAGAACGCTGGGGAAATGGTGGAAAGTTCGAGAGAAGCGGGCTCACCCTCTCAGTCGGCGCAGAGCGCCGCCAGCTCTCCCGAAGGGCGAGCCCTTGGCATGGTGGGCAGCTCTGAGCTGGACGCTGAAGGCCGTACTGGACGGAAGGCGGCGGAGGACGACGGCATTGTAAATGTTCCTCAGCAGGCGGTCATGCAGGCGGCGACCACGGAAGAAAGTGCTCTGGGTGAAGCAGGCAGCAGCCCGATGCGGGAGACCTACGGCATGGAAGCACCGAGGACGGAGGGCCAGAAGCAGGCCAGGACGGAGCAGGTGCTGCGGAGCTGGAAGGTGGGCGAAAAGGCGGCGCAGGAGATCAGCCGGAAACAGCCGGAAGGCGTGGACAGTGACCGCTATGCGGCGGCAACATCCACTCTGTACAGGCTGGGCCAGATGGAGGACGTGAAGACCTTTGACCAGGCGCTGGAGCTGGCGGGCACCGGCAGCGGCATGGCGGCCAACGTGAACTATGTGCTGGGCAACCTCAAGGGCCGGAACGCGCTGGAGATCGCCTACACCTACGGCAAGGATGCGGCAGAGACCCGGTGGGCCGAGAGCCAGCTGGGTGGAAACCTGACCGAGAAGAGCCTGACGGGCCGGGGTGAGACCATTTACAAGGGAACCCTGCGCAATGCGAACGACGCTGGAAGCCAGGTGATCGAGCTGAACGCGGTAGCAACCGGCACCACGGCGGTGATGAAGAATGTGCTGATGAATAATCAGAACGTGAAGGCCTATGTGGACACGGAGACGGCCCGGATCTTCTTTGGGGACAGTGCACAGGATACGTTCGGCACGGTGCTGCACGAGGACTACCACTGGTACAACGCACTGGACAGCGAGGGAGCAAAGACTTTGCAGGACCATGCCCTGCTGTATCTGGCCAGGAGCAGTGGCTTTGAGACCGTGGACGAGATGATCCGGGAGAAGATGAACGACTATGCCCAGCAGAATCTGACCTATGAGGAAGCTGCCGAGGAGCTGGTGGGCGATGCCTGGCGGGGCATCTTCTCCAATGAATCCGATTTCAAGCGCTGGGTAGAGTTCCAGCGCGGGCAGGCCGAGAAGAACAGCGGCAGGGCCGGGACCATCCACAAGGTGATGAACCGGGTGAAGGAGATGCTGAATGGCATTGTGAGCCGGGCAAAGGAGATCCTTTCCGCCGACCCGGAGAACGCCGCCGCCCGGAAAGCCCAGCGCCTGGCCGAGAACGAGCGCAAAATTTTGCAGGACGAATACTTTGCCCACGCTGAAAAAGCGATGGACAACCTGCGCAGTGCAAAAGAAAACGCCGCTGCCCTCAAGACAGAGAGCGCGGCGGAAGGACGCAATATTCGTTTTTCGATCCAAAAGGATGCCGACGGAGAGAGCTACATCAAAATTGATGAAGATATCCTGAACGGTGTACCCCGTGAAGAATGGAAAACTGTGGTGAAACAGGCAATCAAGGAGCGGTATCCGAACGGCTTTGAGCGGAACGGCTGGACAATTTTGAACCATAAAGATGGAAGAAGTGAGTTTGTTCGTTCTAAATCTACAATGGCGCTTCAGAGAACGAACGAAGAAACGTATGCAGATAAAATGCGGATGGCTGCAAATCTGGATGAAATTATTAAAACCGCAGATGAAGTCTACAGAGAACCTGCAAACCACAAGAATGCGGAAGCATTCAACCGTGGAAAAATCAAAATTGTGGTTGGGCAGAATGCCTATGAAGCTGATGTTCTGACTGCCTTCAAAGCAAATGACCGGGAGATTTTCTATGATATTGTAGATATAAAATCTACAAATAATAAAACCTCCATGCGTACCCACGTAGAATCCAAAGATTCAAGGAGTAGTCTGCAAGGAGGTTTTACGGAACCCTCCGGCAAAGCCCACATGGAATCCGAAGATTCGGGGAGCAGAGGGTCGGAGGGTTCTATTTATCAGGAAAGCGCTGACACGGTATTCAAAACCGAGGAGGGCGGTGAACGCCCGAGCTTTCCTGCTAAAAACAGTATAGCACAAGAAAATGCCGAAAGCAAGGGAAACAGCGAACCTGTGAAGAAATCGGTGCGGTTCCAGCTGAGTGCTCCGGTGGAGGTGGACCAGAACAAAGACCTTGTGGCCGTGCACAACCTGACCGCCGAAAACCTGCAGGAAGCGCTGGAGCTGGGCGGGATGCCCTCGCCGTCTATTGCGGTGGTGAAAGCCCAGGAAGGGCACACCAAGTATGGCCCCATCTCGCTGGTGTTTAACTCCGATACCATTGACCCCATGGTGAACCGGGCAAACCGTATCTATGGTTCGGATGCCTGGACACCCACCCGGCCCAATGTGGAGTTTGAAGTGAATTACGATGCGATGCGGGACTTTGAAAGCAAGGTGGATTCGGCAAGCAAAGATGCGTTTGAAGGAAAATTTGCGAACAGCGCCGCGTTACAGCGCCTTGGAATTGAAGAGACGAGCAGCTCCGACCGGGCAGAGCTTGCCCAGCGCCTGGAGGAAAACACGGCAGTGCAGCTGGCCTATCTGGAAGCGAAAGGTAAGACTGTGGAGCCGGTGTATAAGACAGAACGGGACCAGTTCGACAGCCTGGGCAATGATACCCTGGAAAAGGTGATCGAACACATTGGCGCGGATGAAATCAAAGCTGCATTCGAGGGTGGTGACTTTGACCAGCTGGATCAGCTGGCAGATAAAGCAGCGGACGCACTGGAAGAAAAGTATACTCACGGACAGCTGGAGGGCCAGAACCGGCGTTGGCAAATGCGCATTGACAAGATGCGGAATGACAACCGTGGACGACTGTATGGGATGCTGGAGCACGCCTACAAAATGCTGACCGATACCAATGCCGGAAAGCAGGCGATGGATGTGGAAGCGACCAGGGAGGCTATCCGGCAGGAAGCTCCGGCAGAAGATGTGAAGAACTGGGTGTATGACCAGTTGGGAAATGTTCTAGGACAGAAGGGAATCCGAAACGGAAAAGACCGCTTTACTCCGGCAGGGATAAAGCGTAGTTTTGCCCAGCTGCACAACAGCTACACGCTGGAAAACCTTGTGGCGGCTATGAATGCTCAGAATGCACGAGGGCAGGATACATGGGGCCTTTCGGCCAGCACCCTGATGAGCACGGCCACGGCGGAGTACCAGAACCTGGACGAAGTGCGGGCGGACAAGGGCCGCTTGCAGCAGATGCCGGAAGAAGAGTACAAGGCGCTGCTGGAAAAGGCAGATGACCAGATCAGCGATATCCTTGATAAGCTGCGGAGAGAGACTACGCCCCATGCAGACAACAGCTTTGAAGAGCGGGAAATCCTGGGCGGCATCCTGATGCGGGCCGCACAGGGAAAACAGACGGCGGCAGCCATTGGAAAGGCCTTTGCAAAAGAGGGGTATACCATTGGCAAGGACACGGCCCAGATGATCCTGAACCTGTACAAGAACGTGGCTGCTATTCCCACCGGGTACTTTGAAGCGAAGCCCCAGCGGGCCGTGGGTTTTGATGAGGTGCGGGCGGCGATCCTGCCCGACAACACCAGCAGCACCCTGATCGACAGCCTGAAAGAGACCGGCATTGACGTGAAGCTCTACAAAGCCGGGGACGATGCCCAGCGCACGGCCCTGCTGAACAAGGTGCCGAACGTCCGTTTCCAGCTGGCCGAACAGGCGGAACGGGACGCGCGGAAGAACACCCAGCGGCAGGCAAGCCGGGCCATTGCGGACAACAGCGCGGCGATGGAAACGCTGGCCCAGATGATGGGTGTGACCCACGGTGTGCGGATCAGTCAGGATTCCATTGACGGGCTGGCGGTGCGGTGGACAAAGGCCAACGGCAGCAGGGCCGACCGGACGAAGATTGCCGGAGAGACCCGGGCGCTGGTGGAGTACATGACGGCGGACGGGGCCAGCATGAGCAAGGCCAGTGCGCTGTCTGAGACCATTGCAGATGAGATTCTGAGCGGGGCGACCTACCGGAACACCGAGCTGTGGGACGAGTACCCGGAATACCACGACCTGAGCTACACGGTGAACAAGGACGGCCCGGCCAAGGCGGAGCTGGTGAAGCGGTACGGGACGTGGAGCGAAGCGGTGGCGGAGGCCAGGCGGCACGGTGTGAAGCTGCGGCAGGAGGAAGGACACCGGGACGGAAACCCGGCGGAAGAATACGAGGCCATTGTGAACGATACCCGGAGCATGGGCGGCACAAAGCAGGGCGCAGCGGAATTGTTCCGGGGAGCCGCCAAGGCAGCGGGCGTGGACGGCGCGGCCAGCATGGAGAGCACCGAGTGGCTGGATGTGCTGATGAACGTGCACGATGCCATCAAGCCCAGGATGATGAGCCGCTTTGCAGATGCTGCCGAGTACGAGGATGCCAAAGTGGAGCTGGCCGACCGGATGCTGGGTGATATCCTGAACGTGCCGGAGATGACCGATGCACAGGCCATCTTTGACGGGTTCCAGCGCTGGCAGCGTCAGGCTGTGGCTGCTGCCGTGGGCGAGGAGAACGCGGAGCAGGCGCTGAAGGACCTGCGGAAGGTGCAGAAGGAGCAGAACCGGGAGTTCAACCGGAGGATGTATGAGAACAGCCGGAACGGAAGCCGGGATGAAGCACTGCGGCAGTGGACAGAACAGCAGAAGCGGAATGAAAAAGCAGAAAAGCTGCTGGATCAGAATCTGGATACGCTGGGGCTGGACATCACCAACTACGGCGACATGGCCGAAAAGCTGGACGTGCTGAAGGAAGCCTACGAACGGGAGTGGAAGGCCGAAAAGAAGCGGCTGAAGGAAGAACGCCAGCAGATGCTGGACGAGATCCGGCTGGAAAACAAACAGCTGAAGCGGGAGAACTGGAACCTTTCGCACCAGGTGGCAGGAGAACAGCGCCGGGCTGACCGAGCTGAGTGGCAGCTGATCCATCAGGAAAACGAACTGCTGGAATGGGAGCAGGAAAACCAGCGCAAAGCTCAGGAGTGGCAGGAAAAGCAGGCGGAACGAAACGCAATCGCCATCACTGCAGCTCAGCAGCAGCGGGACGAGGACATTGCCATTGCCAAGAAGCTGGCTGAGAAGCGGGTACAGAAAGCCCGGGACGGTCGGCAGAAGGACGAGCTGAAACGGGCCATCCGGAACAATGCCACCCAGCTGAACCAGATGGTGCTGCGGCCTGCAAAGGACAAATATGTGCAGCCCCGGCTGATCCTGCGGGCGCTGGAAGTGGCAAAGCTGGCGGACATGACATTGCTGAACCAGAATGCCGTGAACCGGCTGGATGCGCTTGCAAACAGCATCCGGGCCGAATACGGGGATGCAGACCACCCGGTGGTGACGGAGATGAGCAATGACTGGGAACAGAGCGGCATTGCCAACCTGATCGATGCCCTGAAGGCTGACCTGAATGCCAGCAAGCAGGCCCAGCTTGACCGGCTGAACCAGCAGCTGACAGAGGCCGAGGCACTGCCGGACAGCGAAAAGGCCGAGATGCTGCGTGACCGGCTGAGAAAGCGGATCCGGGAGACCGAGAACCGCACCTATCTGCCCATGACGGTGGACCAGATGCGGATGCTGAAAGCCATTACGACCAGCACCCTGCATGTGATCCGGACGGCAAACAAGACCCTGAGCCTGCAGCAGGCCGAGGCGGTGGACAAGATCGCCGGAGAAGCGGCGGTGGAGGTGAACCGGAGCAAGGGAAATGACGGAAAATTCCGGCGGATGCTGACGAGGTACAATCTGGATATGCTGGGCGGTACCCGGGTGTTCCGGATGCTGGGCGGCTACGCAAAGAACAGCCAGATGGAGAAGCTGGGCACCATGCTGAACGACGGCCAGCGGCGGCAGACGGAGATCCTTGTGGAGGGAACCCACCTGTTCGACAACGTGACAGGCAAAAAGAACCTGAAACAGATGGAACAGTTTGCAGGCAAGGGGGCAAAGCTGGTAGACCTTGGCCTGAAGGACAACCGGGGCAAGGCCGCACCCCTCACCCATGCCCAGATGTGCAGCCTGTACATGCACCTGCGGAACGCCGACAGCAAGGAGCACCTGATGAACGGCGGCTTTACTGTGCCGGATGCAGTGGAGTACAACAAAGGCAACATCGTGGAAGCCTACCAGAAGGGGCAGACCGTGCGGATCGGGATGCTGACCGACAGCGAGGGCAAGCCCATGGCGGACACCATTGTGAGTGCCATTGAAAAGAACCTGACCGACTACGACCGGGCCTGGTGCGAGGACATGAAGAATTTCTTCGGCAGCTACACCACGAACCTGATCAACGAGACGAGCATGAAGCTGCTGGGCTACCAGCGGGCCACCGTGAAAAACTATTACCCCATTGCGGTGAACAAAAAAGCACTGGCGACCCAGATCGAGGGGCTGCATCTGGATGCGACCATTGAGGGACGGGGCTTTTTGAAGAACCGTGTGAAAAGTCCACAGCCCATCCTGCTGGAGGAATGCAATAACGTGGTGCAGCGGAGCTTACGGGACACGGCAGCCTACGCGGGCCTGGCCCCGGCCATCCGGGATGTGCAGAAGGTACTGAACAGCCGGATCGAGACCGAGGATGGACTGAAGGTGCTGAAGAACGGCATTCTGGAGGAAAAGTGGGGCAGCGATGCGGTGAACTATGTGGATGAGCTGCTGACCGACCTGCAGACCCCGGGACGGAAAACCCGGAAAAGCAGCATGACGGCGCTGGGCAAGCTGCGGGGCAACTATGCGGGCGCGATCCTGACGCTGAACCCTGGTGTGGCCATTGCGCAGGCGGCATCTCTGCCAACGGCGGGCGCGGTACTGGGTGCGGATACCATGGCGGCGGTGGTGCCGTTTGTGAAGAACCTCTCCGGCAAGCAGCGGGCAGCGCTGGAACAGGAAATTGCCCAGCACGGGGATGCGCTGCTGCAATACCGCCTGCGGGGCAGCCAGCGGGGCGAACTGGAAAGCATCGGGAAGAACCTGAGTGCGGCGGAGAAGGGAATGGAGAAGGTCCCCAAGCAGCTGACGGGCTGGATCAACGGCGTGGACGAGATCACGGTGGCGGCCCTGTGGGAAGGCTCCAAGCGGTATGTGGAGCACCATACCAATGAGTTTGCAGAGGGTGCAGCCACGAAAGGCAGCGAAGCCTACTGGGAAGCTGTGAACAAGACCTATCAGCGAGTGATCGAGGAGACCCAGCCCAACTACACCACCATGCAGCGGGCAGGCATCCAGCGCAGCGACAACGAACTGGTGAGGACCCTGACCATGTTCACGACCCAGCGGTTCCAGAACTACGGCATCCTGGCAGATGCAGTGATGGACTATAATGCCCAGCGGGAGCGCAGCCATGCAGACCCCACCGAGGAGAACCGGGTAGAGCTGAAACGGGCCGGGAAGAACCTGAACCGAGCGGTGACCAGCCAGATCGTGCAGACGGCAGTGTTTGCGGCCATGAAGATCGGCGCGGACTTCCTGCTGCACCGGTGGGACCGGGAACAGGACGAGAACGGCGACATTACCGCATGGAGTTTACTGAAGCGGTACGCTGACCTGTATGTGGGAAGCGCAGCAGGCACGTTCCTGTACGGCAGCGAGCTGTACAGCTTTGTGGGCAACGTGGCCGGGGGCAAGGACTATGATGTGGTCAGTGCCCCGAACCTGAGTGCTATCAATGATCTGGGAACTGAGGCGATGCGGATGTACAAGCTGCTGGCCACCGACACCGGCGAGATGGACGAGGAAGAGCTGGAAGCATACCACGAGAAGCTGCGGAAAGCGGCCCTGACCTTTATGGAGGACGGACTGGAACTGAAGGGGCTGCCGGCCGGGAATGCGGAAAAGCTGCTGGAAGCGGCATGGAAATGGAGCGGAAATGCAGCCTATGCGGTGACGAGCGGAAAGTACGGCGAGAAGCTGAGCCTGAATTCCCTGCCCGCCAGCGCCACCGGTCAGTATGATCGGCTGTACAACGCCATTGCCGAGGGGGACACGGACAACGCCAGCGGTGCTATGGCGAAGCTGGAAGCCATGGGCAAGGACGAAAAGACCATTGCCAGCCAGCTGAAGAACCGGCTGAAGAAATACAGCCCGGAAGTAGAGCAGGCGGCCAGGGCCCGGAACGAGGGCAAAGACAGCCAGCGCCAGGAGCTGACAAAGCAGCTTGTGCGGGAAATGTACGAGACCCTGGGCATCCGGGAGGGTGTGAAAGCTGACGCGGAAAAGCGGGCATGGGTGATTGACCTTGTGACCGGTGCCATCGACAGCAAGGCAGACGAGCTGCTGGCGGGCGGCACCGAGGGCAGCGTGTACGATGACCTGACTGAAGCGGTGGACACCGGCAGGACCAGCGACGTGCAGGATGAGATCCGGCGGCTGCGGACGGCGGGCAAAGCGGACAGCCAGATCAAGAGCAAGATCACCGATGCGGTGAAGGAGGAGTATCTGGCGGGCAACGACCGCGACCGGGAACAGCTGGAACAGATGCTGCTGAAGCTGGAAAAGGCCGATGGCAGCCAGATGTACGAGGAGAAGAACTTTGCCCAGTGGGTGAAGGACGCGGCAAAGAAGGAGGAACAGGCAAAAAACAGCAAGGATGAGTGGGCAGGGGTGAGGTGAACCTCTCAGTCACGCTTTGCGTGACAGCTCCCCTAGTAGGGGAGCCAAGTTCACGTTGCTGCTCTTTTGGGGGGAGCCCTGCTTAGAAGAAAGGGAGACCGTTCGGGGTGAACGGCCTCCCTTTTGCTATGTTATTCTGTTAAATCATGCCGAGTTCGGATTTTAGACCTTTTTGCAGAACACTGGAAAAGTTGATGTGTGCGGATTCGGCGGCATCGTTGAGCCAACCGGGAATAGACAGGGTCTTTTTGACGGGCTTGAACTGCTTCTGATATTCTTCCATATCAAAAGGAATCATTGCAATAAAATCACCGGTATCCACATGGATGGCAGAAGGAAGAGAAGGCTTAGGACATACTTCACAATCTTCAAGCATCAGACCAATGGCATCCTGGGCCATAGCAACCGCTTCATCCATAGTTTCCCCTTGGGTAAAGCAACCTTCAATATCTGGAATTGTAACGGAATATCCTGTTTCTTCTGGATGAAAAACAGCAGGATAAAATACAGCAGTCATTTTAATATTACCTCATATATAGCGTGATGTAAGTTTTGAAAATATTATATGATAACGAGAAAACTAATATTCAATTATTTCAATAATCTATAATGTAGTATTAGGATAACCAGAAATTTTCCAGGTTGATCCTAACAAGATAATGTTATTTTTTGATTCCGGCTTGTTTAAGAATACTTTTTTCTAGACCGGGCTTCAGATCCTTTGCATGATAAGGAACGACAGTGGATTTTTTGGTGACGGGGTTGCTGTACATCCGATGAGAGCCATTGGAGCGAATGCAAACAAAGCCGTTTTGCTCCAACAGCCGACACATCTCTTTTGGAGTTAGCGGCATGGCGGTGGAATCCTCCTTTCTTCGTTGGTGATTTGATTATATACGTATTTTACGTATTTGTCAAGAGGCGGGAACTTATGTATGTCCGGGGTAGTTGCACCCGGCGGGGCGTGATAGGATAGGGTCAGGAAGGGCGCACAAAAGTGGCGGAGTGCGTCCGATTGGTGAAGGGAGTGAAATTGTGAGCCAACTGGATATCAAAATCAGAAAGCTGCAGGACAATGGTTCGACGTTTCGGGCGAACATTGAGACGCTGTATCTGGGCGGTGTGCGGAGCGCCAAGGTGGACCGGCTGCACTTTGAAGTGCCGGAGGAGTGGAAGGCGTGCACCATCTCGCTGCATGTGCAGCGGCTGAGCGGCACCCTGCCGGACCCGCAGATCCTGGACGAGAACAACAGCGCACTGGTAGACCGGCGGTGGACACTGGAAAAAGAGGGCACCTGGATGCTGCTGGCTATCAACGACAGCGGCTACATTGCCATGACCAAGCCCGGCAAGTACACCTGCTATGACACCATCGACACCGACACGACCACCGAGAACATTACGCCGAGCATTTATGAACAGTTCGTGGCCGAGGTGACGAAGTACGCCAAGCAGGCGCTGGAGAGCATGAACGCGGCTAAGGCCAGTGAGGAAGCAGCGGCCAAATCTGCTAAAGAAGCAGCGAACTCTGCCGCCAGCATGGAAGAAAGCGTGCGGGTGAGCGGGGAAAATGCCAAAAAGGCTGCAAACAGTGCTGCTGCGGCAAAGAAAAGTGAGGAAGCGGCAGCAAAGAGCGCAGAGGCATCTGAGAACAGCGCTAAGAAAAGCGCCGAGAGTGAGAGTGCATCCAAGGCTAGTGCGGAAAAGGCAAAGGACAGTGAAGAGGCGGCGAAAAAGAGCGAGGACGCAGCAGCCCTGAGCGAGACCAACGCCGCCGCCAGCGAGACCGCCGCCAAGACCAGCGAGACCGCCGCCAAGCGGGCCCTGCAGGACACGGAGACGGAGCATACCGCCGCCTTGCAGGACATCGCGCGGGCCCGCACCACGGCCTTGAACGATGTGGCCAACTCCACCAGGACGGCCACCACTGCGGCAGAAACCGCCACCCAGCAGGCCACCGCCGCTGCGGGGAGCGCTTCCACCGCCGCCACCAAGGCCGGGGAGGCATCCACCAGCGCGGGGGCGGCGAAGAACGATGCCGACCGGGCAGAGAAAGCCAGCACCAATGCGGCCAATGCGGCCATGACTGCATTGCAGAAGGCAAAGGATGCGGGCGACTTCAAAGGCGACAAGGGTGACAAAGGAGATACCGGCCCACAGGGGCCACAAGGACCGCAAGGGCCCACCGGGGCAACAGGACCCAGAGGTGCCACAGGCGCTACCGGCCCGCAGGGGCCACGGGGACCGCAAGGACCCACCGGGGCAACAGGACCCGGAGGTGCCACAGGCGCTACCGGCCCGCAGGGGCCGCGGGGGCCGCAAGGACCGGCGGGTGCTTCAGCAGTAGCAGCCAGCGGCAGTAACTGGGTAAGATTTTCAGATGGGACACAGATCTGCTGGTACTCCATCAATTCAGACGGAAACGATTATACATGGTCATTTCCGGTGGCATTTTCTAATACGGCATATTCTGTTGTTGGCTGCCCTATCTCATTTTTATCGTTTGTTTGTAAGAACAAAAGCACGACATCATGCACACTACCTGGAACAAACGATAAAACATGTTATAGCGTTGCTGTTGGCCGCTGGTGGTGAGGTGAACGTAAATGGAAATTAAACCCGGAACAAAAATCCTGAAGCCTGTTATCACACAGGAAGAGTGCGATGCCTATTCTGCCGTTGTGGATGCCATTACCGCCCACAATGCAGCGGCTGCCGTGGGCGAGGCCCTGTGGAGCATGGACGACCAGCCGGAGGCCTACGTTGTGGTGGAAGCAGGCACGCAGCCAGATCCTGCCGATGCACCGAAGCCGACCCCTACACTTGAGGAGCGGCTTGCTACGGTGGAGAGCGCCCAGACCAAGATGGCGCAGCTGCCTGAAACACTGGCTACTTTGCAAAAGGAAAACGAGATGCTGAAACAGTGTCTGCTTGAGATGAGCGAGACTGTCTATGCATAAAATCACACAAAAAATCGAAAGGTTGGTAATTATGATGGCTATGTTATGGGCACAGGAAATTATGTCTGCTGAGACTGCGGAGGAAGCAAAGGCTCTGTATGAGCGCTGCCCCCGCTTGCTGAAGGAGAAGGTCAAGGCGATTCTTATCAAGAGCGGCTTTGAGGAAATCACACAGTAAGGAGGACGCTATGGCTGAAATTATGGATGTCTCCCGCTGGCAGGGGAGCATCGACTGGGACGCGGTGAAGCGCAGCGGAAAAACCGACGGCGTGATGCTGCGGGTGCTGGGCAGCAAGGGCGGCAAGCCATACGTTGACCCGGCCTTCGAGCGCAACTATGCCGCGTGCACGGCGCGGGGCATCCCGGTGGGCGGTTACTACTACACCTGCGCCACCACGCCCCAGCAGACGGCCGAAGAACTGGCCGCCCTGCGTGCTGCGCTGGCGGACAAGAACTTCCAACTGCCCATCGCGGTGGATGCAGAAGACCCGAAGCTGCGCGGGCTGACCCCGGCCAAGCTTTCGGCCCTAGTGGCCGAAGCCGCTGCCCAACTCGAAGCGTGGGGGCTGTATGCAATGGTGTACACCTACACCAATTTCGCGGACACCGCCCTCGACATGGCCGCCCTCGCTGCTTATGATCTGTGGATCGCGGACTACCGCGGCAAGCGCCCTGCCCGCCGCCACGGCATGTGGCAGTACACAAGCAGCGGCAAGATCCCCGGCGTGAGCGGACCGGTAGACCTGAGCCATGCTTACAAGGACTATGCTGCCATCATCCAGCGCAAGGGGCTGGGCAAAGTGAAAGGAGAATGACAATGAAAAATGAGATTTGTGCGGCCATCGGCATTGTGGGTGGGGCCATTGCCAGCCTGCTGGGCGGCTGGGACACGGCGCTGCAGACGCTTATCATCTTTATGGCGATCGACTACATCACCGGCCTGATCGTGGCGGGGGTGTTCCACACCAGTCCCAAGACCAAAACTGGCACCCTTGAGAGCCGGGCAGGCTGGAAGGGCCTGTGCCGCAAGGGTGTGAGCCTGCTGGTGGTACTGGTGGCCTGCAGGCTGGATGCTGTCATCGGGTCGAACTTTATTCGGGACACCGTTGTCATTGCGTTTGTATGCAATGAGACTATCAGTATCGTGGAGAATGCCGGACTGATGGGTGTGCCCATCCCGGCGGCGCTGACTCGTGCTGTGGACGTACTGAAGCAGCGGGCGGAAGAAAAGAACGGCAGCTGACAACAGCCCCGGGGAGCCTGATGGTTCCTCGGGGCTGAGTTTGTGTTTTCGACTTCTTTCGACGAAAGGCGTAGCATGATGGGCGAAAGGATGTGTTAGAATGACTGATACACAATTTGACCACTTGCTGCGCCCTCTGGGTATCATTCGCACAAAGAATGATTATTATACTCTCCGGCAGTGTATGACGCTGATTTGCACCAGGCCTGACCGGTTGCGAGCCTTGCAGAAGGAAGTTTATCTGCCTGTGGCGGAAGCTTATGGTCACGCTTGGAGGGCTGTGGAGAGCGCTGTTCGCAGGACGGCAAAGCTGGCATGGAAAACTGACCTGGAAAAAGTGCAGGTGTTGGCGGGATACCCGCTGGATCATCGGCCAACGGCGGGACAGTTTTTGGAGATGCTGTATAATGCAGCGGATACTATGTACGAGAAAAAGTAAGGTTTGAAAGAAGCATATAGAAAGAATTGGTGGTGGCGTAGAGAGTAAAATTGTTCGAGTGAGGATGCGTCAGGTGGACCAAACAAAAATAATCCGAACTTGTTTCCGATAGGAGATGGGTTCGGATTATTTGTTTTCTTCGGAAAGTTCAATGCAGGTGTCCGTGGAAGATGAAACCCGAAATCATAGATTGACCGATACAAGGTAAGATGAGGTTGAAGAAAGATAATGAGTAAAAGAAAAGCTGTATTTTTAGGAAATGGATTTACAAGAGCGTTAGTTGGGAATGTGCCAGCATGGGGACAATTGATCGGTGGTGCCAATCTCGAAGATGACCTTCAACAGATTATTCCGTATACTTTTCAATATGAAATGAACTACCTCGGTGAACGCAAATCAGATGAGGAAACATTAAAAAGCGAAATTTGCAGAAAACTTCCAGACTTTAGTAAGGTTGA